>Ga0268265_10000301_pt1 | contig 55125 bp, 43 predicted proteins | sample KBSSwiS52_FD_190355 | JGI IMG/M metagenome (GOLD analysis project Ga0268265, IMG submission 190355) | Switchgrass rhizosphere microbial communities from Kellogg Biological Station, Michigan, USA - KBS Switchgrass S5-2 (SPAdes) (version 2) | ecosystem: Host-associated > Plants > Roots >...
TCGAATCCACGGGGCTATGCCTACTCCCACCCAGGCCAGCCCGGCAGATCCGCTCGATCATTACTAGCCGCAGGAAGGCCCGCGGCCGCGCGATCACCCCCGGCAGCGAAGCAGCCTCACTCATCGCGCACCCACCAACATCGAAACCCAACTACTGACCCCGGGCCATCGGGGTCCCCGTGGATTCGAGCCGCCCCAGCGGCTCGAATCCACGGGGCTATGCCTACTCCCACCCAGGCCAGCCCGGCAGATCCGCTCGATCATTACTAGCCGCAGGAAGGCCCGCGGCCGCGCGATCACCCCCGGCAGCGAAGCAGCCTCACTCATCGCACGCCACCCACCCAGCCTTGATCATCAGTTCCGTCCCAGGCCCGTTCGGAAGGTCCCTCAAATTCCGTACTCCTTCCAGCGGGTGGTGACCAAAGCGCGGGTCGCGTCGTCCATCACGCACTCGGCAGGCCAGCCGCCGGCTCGGCGGTAGCCCTCGGTGGGGAGCTTCCGTGTCGCGTCGACGCCGGCCTTGCCGCCCCAGAACTGCTCGTAGGACGAGTGGTCGAGGTGGTCGACGGGGCCCACCGTGGTGACCAGGTCGTTCGCGTAGTCAACGTTGCCGAAGGCCCGCCAGGCGACCTCGGCGTAGTCGTGCACGTCACAGTCGGCGTCGACGACGATCACGAGTTTGGACAGCGACAGCAGCCCGGCGCCCCAGACCGCGTGCATGACCTTCTGTGCCTGCTTCGGGTAGCGCTTCTCGATCGAGACGATGGCGCAGTTGTGGAAGACGCCTGCCTCGGGCAGGTCGTAGTCGACGACCTCGGGGATCAGCATCTTGATGAGCGGCCGGAAGATACGCTCGGTCGCCTTGCCCATCGGGCCGTCCTCCTGCGGCGGACGGCCGACGACGATCGTCTGGTAGATCGGGTTCTGCCGCATCGTCATCACTTCGACGTGCAGCGCGGGGAAGGGCTCGACCGGCGTGTAGAAGCCGGTGTGGTCGCCGAACGGGCCCTCCGGCCGGCGCTCCCCCGGCTCCAGCCAGCCTTCCAGCACCACCTGGGCGTTTGCCGGCACCTGGAGCGGAACGCTGACGCAATCGACTAGCTCGACCCGCTCGCTGCGCAGGAAGCCGGCGAACAGGTATTCGTCGATGTCGGCCGGAAGCGGTGCGGAGGCGGCATACGTGACGGCCGGGTCGCAACCGAACGCGATTGCGACCGGCAGCCGCTCACCGCGCCGCTCGGCGACCGCGTGGTGGGCATTGGAATCCTTGTGAATCTGCCAGTGCATACCGACGGTGCGCGCGTCGTGCCGCTGTAGCCGGTACATCCCGAGGTTGCGGGCACCCGTCTCCGGATGGCGGGTGTGGGTGAGGCCCAGGTTGAGGAACGCCCCGCCGTCGTCCGGCCAGGACGTGACCGCCGGCAGCCGGAACAGGTCGACCTCGTCGCCCTTGTACACGATCTCCTGGCACGGCGCGGTACGGACCTTCTTCGGCGGCATGTTCGTCAGCCGGGCGGCCTTGCCCAGCGCGTCGCGCATGCCGGAGAAACCATGCGGGAGCTCGGGGCGCAGCATGTCGGCGATCCGGTCGCCCAGGTCGTCGAGCCGCTCGACGCCCAGGGCCCGCGCCATCCGCTTCTCGGTGCCGAAGACGTTGATTGCCAGTGGAATGTCGGAGCCGACCGGGTTCTCGAACAGCAGGGCGGGCCCACCGGCACCCACGACCCGTTGGACGATCTCGGTCACCTCCAGCTTCGGGTCCACCGGCGCCTTCACCCGCCGCAGCTCGCCGTGCTTGTCGAGGTCACGCAGAAACGCCTGCAGATCCGCCCATGCCATGTCGCCATCCTCCCAGCGCCCGAGACGCGACGCCGTCGGCTCCCCGCCCTGTCGGGACCAGGCACAGCCGGCACCCCGTCGACTCGACACGTTGGGCGACATTTGTTCTTCTCACTTACTGACCGGACGGCGCCGGCCATCGCATAGCACACTGACGTCTACGAGACACCTGCCGCTACCCGCCGCGAGCCGCCCCGGGCGCGGTAAGCGAGCCTGGTCAGACGACCGGAACGGCGGCGGTCACTGGCCGGGGCGGGGGCCACCGGGTCATAGGGTGGACAAGGGCCGTGAACGACGCATGACGAACGGGGAGCAGGAAAGGGGGCGGCGAGCCGATGGTCTTCCTGCTCTACCTGGTGATCTACTCGGCCATGGCCTACGTGATCCTGGACATCGTGCGGACCCCGCGCAGTGACGTCCGCATGCTGCCCAAGCTGATCTGGATCCTGTTCGTCGTGCTACTCGGCCCGATCGGGTGCGCGCTCTGGCTCATCCTCGGCCGGCCCCGGTCGGCCATCGGCCGGGGTGGGGCGCGCTCGAGCCGCCGCCAGCATCCGGCCTACGGCGGCACCAGCCGATGGAACACCGTCGCCTCGCCGCGGTCCGGCGCCGGGCTCACCCGTGGCGGACCCCGTTCCAGGGCTCAGTCCGACCGTCCGCGTGGCCCCGACGACGACCCCGAGTTTCTCCGCGAGCTCACCGAACGCATCAGCAGGCAGGACCCGGACGACCCTGCTTCTCGTCTCTGAGGGCCGCGACGGGCCGGGTCAGCCGGCTGACTGGCCACGTTGTTCGATCAGGCAGCCGTGCTCGTGACGGCCGCGCCATTGAGGGGCCGCGCCATTGACGGGCAGCCGCCGGCCGAGGTGGGGCCGGCGCCTACGGCCGTGTTCGACGACACCTGCGGAAACCTGATCCAGAGAGCGGCGGAAGTAGCCGATATTCTGTCCCGACCTCGCGCCTGCCGGCTGCGGCGCAGGAGGCCTGCTCCCTACCCCTGGGGAGCCCGGAGTACGGCCTCGATCTCCAACGAGATCGTGATCTTGTCGCCGACGAGCACACCGCCGCCTTCCAGCGGAGCGTCGAAGCTGACCCCGAACTCCTTGCGGCTGATCTCGGCCGTGGCGGAGAACCCGGCGCGGGTGCCGCCGTAGGCGTCGCTCACCCCACTCGGGCAGACTCTGCTGCGCACCGTCGCCCCGGTTCTCGCCTGGGCGAGCGCGAACCTCCACGACATCGACCTGGCCCGGCTCGCCTACGACAACCGCCCCGCGCCGGATGCAGCAGACCCGCCGAACTGACGGCGCGGCCGAACCCCGGCGGCCGCCGGGATCGAGGACGTCCTGCCACGGCATCGGCCGGCACGGCGGACGCCACGACGACGTCGATGCCGCTCTGCCGAGAGCGCTTCGACGGGCTTCTTGACGGTGAACCGGCGGTCGCCCGGTCAGACGCCGGCGTAGGAGTGCAGTCCGGAGATCACGAGGTTGACCAGGTAGTAGTCGACGAAGAGGGCACTGAAGGCGACCAGGGAGACCGCCGCGGCCTTGCGGCCGCGCCAGCCGGCGGTCGCCCGGGCGTGCAGGTAGGCGGCGTAGCAGACCCAGGTGATGAACGACCAGGTCTCCTTCGGGTCCCAGCCCCAGTAGCGGCCCCAGGCGGCCTCGGCCCAGATCGCGCCGGCGATGACGGCGAACGTCCAGATGGGGAAGCCGAACGCGATCAGCCGGTAGGTCAGGGTGTCGAGGGAGCTCGACGACGGCAGCTTCATGACGATGCCACCGCGGTTGCGCATCGCGGCCGAGACCGACGCCCGCCCGGCCGCGACCTCGGCGAGCCGGTGCTCCCAGCGGTCCTTGACCAGGAAGAGAACGGTGGTCACCGCCGACACCAGGAAGATGCCGCTGGACAGGATCGCGGCCACGACATGAATCTTCAGCCAGTAGGAGTTCAGCGCCGGAACCAGCGGCCCAGCGGGCACGTAGAGCACAGTCGCGGCGATGCCCATGTACACCAGGACCGGGAAGACGACGAACACGCCGAGCCAGCGCACCGGATAACGGATCATCAGCACCAGGAACGCCGTGACCGCGATCAGGCAGATCATCGCCGAGAACTCGTACATGTTGCCCCAGGGCACCCGGTGAGCCGCGAGGCCGCGGGTCGCCATGGAGCCGGCGTGCAGGCCCCAGCCGAGCACCGTGAGCACGACCGCCAGCCGGCCGATCAGGCGCGACCGGGCCGACTGCACGTCCCCGTCGACGGAACCCGACCCTGCCGAGCCCGAGCTCGAGCGGGAGCCCGCGGAAGCCTTCACTGCCGCGCCGTCCCCGGCACGGCCGCCGGCTGCGGCGGCGCGTCCAGCGGCCGTGCTGGTCGTCCCTGCCGCTGCCGCGCCCGTCTGGGCGGCGACGCCGACGAGCGCGGGCTCGGGTGCCTTGTCGTCCACCGCTACCGCGCCGGCGGCGTCCGTGGCGGTCCGGCCGAGCCGGTTGAAGGCGAACTCGGCGGCGTATCCGAGCATCGCGGCCGCGTAGACCGCCATGCTGCCGCCAAAGAGGTGGTCGGACAGCTGGGCGAGGCCCTCATTGACGGCCATCAAGGCTCCCGTCTGGTGCCGGAGGGGTTGTTCTGGTCATCGGTAGTGGGCGGTTGCGCCGCCCGGCCGGTATCCGTCTCGGTCCCGGTCCCGGTCCCGGTCCCGGTCTCGGTGCGGGTCCCGGCTGGCGCGGCCGAGGTCCCCGTCGCACTCGCCGTCGTCGACGGCGCGGCTTCCTCCGTCGCCGCCCGCACTCTGGCGGTCAGCGCGGCGAGCTCAGCGGCGAATCCCTCGGCGTCCGAACGGGACAGGCCGCCGATCTCCACGGTGCTTCCGGTCCCAGCGACGGCCGGACGGGCGCGGACCCAGATCCGGCGACGGCGGACCCGCAGGCTCGCCACCAGCCCCGCGATGATCGCGATCGCCGCGTAGAGCACCAGGCCCTTGTACGGGTCGGACTTCGTCTGGAAGCTGGCGAACTCGCGGACGCCGTCGACCTCCAGCGACAGCCCGCCCGGCAGGCCCGTCATGGTCCGGTTCTTCGGGTCCTTCAGGTCCAGCACCTGGGCGATCTCACCGTCACCGGTCGGGCCGTTCGTCGTGAATTGCTTGAGATCCCTGATGTCGAGCGCGTAGATGTTCTGCGGGATGCCCTCGTTCAGGTGCAGGTTGCCGACGTAGCTCGTGAGCGTCATGGTGGGCAGCGAGGCGCCCGGATAGATCGAGATGTAGCCCCTGGCCGGGTCACGCACGCCGGTCGGGAAGAAGTCGCCCTGGAACGCGAGCTGCTGGGGCACCTTGAGCGCCCCCCCGGTCGGCGGGAGACCGGTGTCGGGAATCTTGACCGTGCAGCTCGACGCGAACATCTCGTCCCGCGGGGAGCACGGTACGTAGGACTCCCAGACGACCTTGCCGCTCTTGTCGCGCAGCACGAAGTGCGGCGCGTAGCCGTGTCCCAGCAGGTAGACCTTGGCGCCGCCGATCTCGAGCGGGTGGTTCACCCGGATCTCGGCGCGCTTCGTCGGCGCGCCCAGGTCCTCGGTGTAGGAGACGGTCGCCGCGAAGTCCTTGGGCTGACCGCCGACCTCATAACTGGCCTTGAACTCGTCCAGGTTGAGCGAGAACGGCCGCAGCTTGGCGGTGTCGACCAGCTGGCCGGAGCTGAACTGGTCGTAGGAGATCAGCGTGTTCGAGTAGCCGTCGCCCTGGATCACCAGGACGGTGCCCTGGTAACCGAACCAGGAGCCGAGCCCGACGCCGAGCAGGACGACGACGAGCGCGACGTGGAAGATCAGGTTTCCGGTCTCCCGAAGGTAGCCCTTCTCCGCGGCGACCGAATGGTCCGGGCTGCCGTCCGGGCGGGTGGCGCCCGGCCGTGACACAGCGACCCGGAACCGCCGGCCGCGCAGCACCTGGCCGGCGACCGCCACGGCCTCCTGCGGCGCGACCGCGACTGCCCATGACGAGCCGCCGGCCAGTCGGCCGGGCCGGGCCGGCGCCGCCGGCGGACGCCCGACCAGCGCCCGCAGATGCCAGCGCACCCGCGACCACAGGCAGCCGATCAACGAGATGAACAGCAGCAGGTAGACCGCCGAGAACCATGGCGCGCCGAAGACACTGAACAGGCCGAGGCGGTCCGCGATCGGCGCCCACGTCGGATGCGCGGCGCGGTACTCCTGCACCTTCAGCGGGTTGATGTTGCGCTGCGGGATCAGCGAGCCCGGTACGGCGGCGAGCGCCAGCAGGAACAGCAGGACCAGCGCCGTGCGCATGCTGGTGAGCACCCGCCAGGCCCGCCGCGGCGGGTCGATCAGCCGGGCGAGCTGGCCGCGGGCCGAGCCTGGCTGGCCGCCTCCGGCGCGCTCGTTCTCATCGCCGGTGCCGTCGGTGCCGGCCGCACCGGCCGCACCGGCCGCGGTGCCCAGCTTCGTGGCCGACCTGCGGGAGGTGTCCAGCTCCGGGACGGCGAACTCGTCCGGCTGGGCGACGATCTTGTCGGCGCCCGCGCCGGGCCCAGTCGTGGCCGGCGCCGTCGGCGCGGATGTCGTCGAGGGTGGCGTCACAGCGGTGTCTCCGCGAATCCGGGGGCGTAGGGGCGCAGCGTCGCGACCAGGTCCGCCCACTGCCCGGTCACCTGCAGGACCCCGACGGCGACGAGCAGCGCGCCGCCCACGACCGTCAGCAGCCGGGCGTGCGACCGCACCGCGAGCAACGCGCCGGTGGCGCGCCGGAAGAGCAGGCCGACGACGAGGAACGGCACCCCGAGACCCAGACAGTAGACGGCGGACAGGAAAGCGCCCCGGTCGACGGTCGCGCTCTGTACCGCCAGGCCCTGCACGGCCGCGAGGGTCGGCCCCAGGCAGGGTGTCCAGCCGAGGCCGAACATCGCGCCGAGCACGGGCGCACCGAGAAGCCCGCGCGCGGGCAGCCGGTGGAACCGGAACTCCCGGTTGGCCCAGGAAAGCCGGGAGAACGCGCCCGCGAACAGCAGGCCCATGAGAATCGTGACCGCGCCGAGTACCTGGGCGACCCCGGCCTGGTGCACCGTCAGCCACTGCCCGAGCCCGCCGAAGGCGGCGCCGTAGGACACGAACACGACCGTGAACCCGAGCACGAACAGCCCGGTCCCGACGGTCACCCGTCCGGCCCGCCGGAAACCACCAAGCCTGGCCCCGACGGCCGCCGCGACGCCGGCCGCGTGAGCCGACGGCGGCGCCAAAGCCGACGCCGACCCCGGTGCCTGCGCGGGCACCGACGCGGGCACCGACGCGGCGTTCCCGGCGGTCACCAGCACCGCCGCCGGCCTCGCGTCAGCGGAGTCGGCGGACGCGGCGGCTGAGTCGTCGGCGGATCCGGAAGCCGGTGACGCGGTCCGCCGCCGGCGCCCGGGGACGCGTGGCCGGCCTTCCAGATCGGCACCGGACAGGCCGGTGACGTAGGAGAGATAGCCCGGAACGAGCGGCAGTACGCAGGGCGAGAAGAAGGACAGCAGACCGGCCGCGGCCGCGACCGGGGCCGCGAGCAGCACGGGCCCGTCAGTGATCAGCCCGGCGACGCTCACCGGGTGAGCTCCACGTCGATCATGCCTCGGCCGCCAGCTGGTCGAGGACCCCGGCGAGCGCGTCGGAGGAGACCGCGCCGGTGAACCGGGCCGCGACCTGGCCCTTGGCGTCGAGCACGACCGTCGACGGCAGGCCCAGCGCGATCGGCCAGCCCGCCGCGAGGATGCCGTTCTTGTCGAAGATGCTGGGATAGCTGACCGCGTGGTCGCGGGTGAACGCCAGGCCCGGCGAGACGCTCTGCTCCTTCTCGTTCACCCCGACGAACTCGACGCCCGGCCGCTTCGCCGCGAGCTGGACGAGATGCGGCGTCTCCTCGCGGCAGGGTGCGCACCAGCTCGCCCAGAAATTGATCACGACGGGCTTCCCGCGCAGCGAGGCGACGTCCAGCTTGTCGCCGCTCAGCGTGTCACCCGCCAGCCTGGGGGCCGGCTTGCGGTCGGCCGCCGGGACGAAGTCCTGCCCCGCCGCCTGCTGCACGAACCCGAAGCTGCCGCCGCCGGTCGCGTCAACGGAGTTCGCCCTCCCGGAACAGCCGCTGAGCCCAAGTCCCACCGCCACCGCTAGCGCCAGCGTGACGGACACCACCGTCAGCCTGCCGCGCGCCCGCTCGGCCACCGGCCGCGCACCGGCCAGCGGCGCGCGCCCCCCGGGTACACCGAGCATGCGCCCGCCGGACACTCCGACATCCCGTCGTCGCATCTCCAGCACGCCACCCAGTATGTGCGCCACGCTCGCCGCCCCGACACCGTGTCTACGACCACTCGTAGAACTTCCCTCCCACAGTAAGTCGCCTTCATCCGACACGCCCCACCCGGCCCCACCCACCGCGACCGTCGCCTGCCAATCTCGCGCCCACGGTCGCGGGTGGTCCCAGCCGCGCGCCAAGGGCCGCAGTGCGGTGAAGATCATCGCCGTCTTGACATCCCCCGCCGCCCCGCACGCCGCCCGCGCCCATGCTCGGGGCCGCCCGCCCGCCAGCCCCGGAGGGCACTCAAATGCTCCTCAACACGGTGTCCACCAAACGGTGGACGCTAGAACCCAACTCCCGGTTGTTCCGCGCGGGGCGCACTGGCGGAGATCGTGGACGTATGCCAGCGATCGAGATTTCGGCATTGCGCAAGACGTACGACGGGCGGACCGTCGTCCATGACCTGGACCTGGCCATCGAGGCCGGCGAGTGCTTCGCGCTGCTCGGCCCGAACGGGGCGGGCAAGACGACCACCGTCGAGATCCTGGAGGGATTTCGCTCCAGAGACGGCGGCCACGTCGCCGTCCTCGGCCACGATCCCGCCAAGCCCGACCGGCGATGGCGGTCCCGGATCGGGGTCGTCGCGCAGACCACCGGCGCGGCGCTCGACCTCGGCGTCGCCGAGACGATCCGCCACTTCGCCGCCTACCACGGCGCGCCGCGGCCCGCCGACGAGCTGATCGAGGCCGTCGGCCTCACCGAGAAGGCGGGCACCCGGGTCGCCGACCTGTCCGGCGGCCAGCGCCGGCGGCTCGACGTCGCGCTCGGTGTGCAGGGCCGGCCGGAGCTGCTCTTCCTGGACGAGCCCACGACCGGCCTCGACCCGCAGGGCCGCCGGCAGCTGTGGGAGCTGGTCACGAGGCTGCGAGCCGAGGGGACGACGATCCTGCTCACCACGCACTACCTGGACGAGGCGGCGAAGCTGTCCGACCGGGTCGGGGTGATCGCGCACGGGCGGCTGCTGGAGGTCGCGCCGACGGCCGAGTTCGGCGGCGACCTGCGCGCCGGCGCGACCGTCCGCTGGCGCACCGGCGGGCTGGTCCACGAGGTCGCCACGCGGACCCCGACGGCCCTCGTCCGCGACCTGCTGGCCGAGACGCCAGACGGCGAGATCGAGGACCTGGAGATCCGCCGCCCGACCCTCGAGGACATCTACCTCGAGCTGCTCGCCACCGCCGACGGCGACACCGTCCGACCGGCAGCGTCCGACCGCGAGCCCGGTCCGCCGCCCCAGTCCAGCTCACCGTCCCAGTCCGGCCTGCCAGCCGAATCCGAGCTCGCGTCCGAATCCGGGCTGCCCCGCCAGCCGCGCACTGCCACCAGGAGCTGGTCATGACCGTCGCCACGGGACCCGCCACCGGACCTGCCGCCGCCCGCGGCCCCGACCGTCGCCGGGCCGCGGCGCCACCGAGCGCGGCCCGGATCGCCCGGGCGCGGGCCGCGCTCGAGCTTCGGCTCTATGTCCGCGCCCGGCAGGCGATGGTCTTCTCCTTCTTCTACCCGATCATCATGCTGGTGATCTTCGGGTCGATCGACATGGGCGGCACGGTCGCGGGCGGCGTCACCTACGTGCAGTACTTCACCGCCGGCATCGCCGCGACCGGCATCATCCTCAACACGTTCCAGCAGCTCGGCATCCGGATCGCGAACGAGCGGGACGCCGGCGAGCTGGCCCGGCTGCAGGCGCTCGGCACGCCGGCGATCTCCTACCTGGCCGGCAAGGCGGCCCAGGTGCTGGTGACGACCGTCGCCCAGCTGGCCCTGCTGGTCGTCGTGGCCCGCTACGCCTTCGACGTCCCGTTCCCGGTGGACGGCGCGCACTGGCTGACGTTCGCCTGGGTGACGCTGCTCGGCACGCTGGCCGGGACGGCGCTCGGCTTCGCCGTCTCGCTGCTGCCGAAGTCAGCGAAGAACGCGGACACGATCATCGTGCCGATCGCGCTCGTGCTGCAGTTCTTCTCCGGGGTCTTCTTCGTCTACACCGACCTGCCCGGGTGGATGCAGGCGATCGCCAGCGTCTTCCCGTTGAAGTGGCTGACTCAGGGGATGCGCTCGGTGTTCCTGCCGGACGGGGCCGCGAGCGCCGAGGTGGCCGGAAGCTGGGAACACGGCCGGACAGCCCTCATCCTCGCCGTCTGGGTCGTGGTCGGCATCGCCATCTGCGCCCGCAGCTTCCGCTGGCGCCGTGCCTCCTAAGCCCCACAGATCCACCTGAAGATCGCGGGGCGCGCGAAAATACTTCTCCTTCGCACACTCCGCGACCCTCGTCCCGGAGCCGTTAGACCATCGGGGAGCACCAAGCCGAGGAAGGAGATCGCGGTGAGTTCAGGCTCGGCAGCGGTGGCGAGGCGCCTGCGCGGCGTTGGCTCGTTCCTGCTGCCCAACCAGGCCGACCCCTCGGCGCACGAGGGCCCGCCCATGGGCGAACGCGTCTGGCGCAGCGTGCTCCTCGGCCTGCACGCCGCCTTCGGCATCCTGTCGATACTCGCGGCGCTCACGATCCTGACCAACTCACAGCCCGAAGCCTGGTGCCGGCCGGTGGCGCTGGCCGCGATCGGCGCCATCGTGGTCACCTACGTGGTGGCGGGCCGGTTCGGCCTGAGCGCGGCCCGCGTCACCCCCCGTGGCCGCAGGCTCATCGTCGTCTACCTGGTCGTGCTCGTCGTCGGGACCGGACTGCTGGCCAGGACCGAGCCGGACACGCTGTTCATCTACTTCATCGTCTACGCCCAGATCTGGTCACTCGTCGACCGGCCACTGCCGGGCACCTTCTGGTCGTTCATGCTGGTCACGGCCAGCATCGTCGGGATGGCGCTGCGCCCCGCGCAGGACCGGCCGGATCTCGTCAGCCTGATCTCCAACCAGTTGGTCGGAGTCGCGTTCGCGCTGCTGATGGGCATCTGGGTCCACAGCCTGTTCGATCGCAGCCGCGAGCAAGCCCGTCTGATCGAGAAGCTGGAGAGCGCGAGGGCCGAGGTCGCGGCGCTGGAACGGGAGCGCGGCGCGCAGGCCGAACGCGAACGGATGGCCCGCGACGTCCACGACACGCTCGCGCAGGGCTACACGAGCATCCTCATGCTGGCCCGTACCGCCCTGGCCCAGCTCGGAACGGACCCGGCAGCCGCGCGCGAGCGCCTCGAGCTGGTCGAGGAGGTCGCGAGCGAGAACCTGGCGCAGGCGCGGGCCCTGGTGGCGGCCCAGTCGCCGGTGGAGCTGGACGGCACCAGCCTGCGCGACGCGCTCGCCCAGCTCGCCGGCCGCTTCACCCGGGAGACCGGCATCGAGGTCGACATCCGATTCGCAGCCGAGCCGGTCGGCGCCGCCGCACCGGTCGGCGGCAGCGCCGCGGGGTCGAACGGCGGCGCCGCCGCGGAGCCAGTCGGCGGCGCCGCCGGGTCACCGGGCCTTCGCCCGGCCGAGGAGCTGGTGCTGCTGCGGGCCGCCCAGGAGGCCCTGACGAACGCCCGCCGGCACGCGTCGCCGACCAGGGTGAGCCTCACGCTGGCCTCGGCCCGGTCGGGTGAGGTGACGCTGCAGGTCGTGGACGACGGGATTGGCTTCGCGGTGGGCGCGGAGACCGGCAGCGGCCTCGTCGGACTGCGCCGCCGGGTGGAGGAGGCCGGTGGCGAGCTGGTCGTCACCTCGACGCCGGGCGCCGGTACCCAGGTGGTCGCGCGGGTGGTGCGTGGACAGTGACGGCACTGGACCAGGCACGCGGACGGAGGTGGGGATCGTGACGACCGACGAGACGACCACCGACGAGACGGTGAGACGGCCAGACGGCCAGACGGCGACGGACGAGATGACGAGACGGCGACGGACGAGACGATGACGGAGCCGACGGAGACGATGTCGGACGGGGACCTGGCGACGATCGGAGTCCTCGTCGCCGACGACCACCCGGTGGTGCGGTCGGGGCTGGTCGGCATGCTCGCCAGCGAGCCCGGCCTGCGCGTGGTCGGCACCGCGGCCGACGGCGAGCAGGCTGTAGCCCAGGTCGGGGAGCTCTCGCCCGACGTCGTGCTGATGGACCTGCGGATGCCGCGCCTGGACGGTGTCGCCGCCATCGAGCGGATCAACGCGAGCCATCCGGGCGTAGCCGTGCTCGTGCTGACCACGTACGACAGCGACGCGGACATCATCCGCGCCGTCGCGGCCGGCGCCGCCGGCTACCTGCTCAAGGACGCCCCGCTCGACACGCTGGCCGAGGCGATCCGCGCGGCCGCGCGCGGCGAGACCGTGCTCGCCCCGCCCGTCGCCGCCCGCCTCGCCTCCCGGCTGCGCGCACCCGAGCCCGTCACCCTGACCCGCCGCGAGACCGAGGTCCTCGCCGCGGTCGCCCGCGGCGGCACCAACGCCGAGATCGCCCGCGAGCTGTACATCGGCGAGGCCACGGTCAAGACGCATCTGCTGCGCATCTTCGCCAAGCTCCAGGTCGACGACCGCACCCACGCCGTCACCGCCGCCCTCGAACGCGGCCTCCTCCCACCCATCACCCCGGCCTGACCGCCGCGGGATTCCATATCGGATTTCGATCGAAGCCCAAGAAGCTTCTACTGAATGCTCCTATGAAATTCGCGAAGGCGACGAGGTTGTGATCGACTCCAAGCCGGAGGAAACTATTATTACACAGCCCACTGGGAGATGACAGCAAATGCACTACTCCTGTATCCGAATCGGAATCGGAATCGGAATCGGAAGAGACGTATCCCAGTACCGGCGCCTTCCGTATGACGGATGACACTGTCGTGCCACTTCGACTCGGGGACTGACCGGGCCGAGCCCGTTCGGACCGCCGGCTCGCCGGCCGTCCGAGAGCTGGCCGCCGCCGCGGCGGACAGTCAGCCCAAAGGCGTCAGGCGCCTACGGAGCCCGAGCCGGTGGCGGTGGGGCCGTTGGGCTCGGCGTAGTCGACGCGCAGGAGGGTGCCGTCGCCACCGTAGACGGCGGAGGTGACGCTGGCCAGGGCGCACTGGCGGCGGTCGGGGCGGTGGAAGAGGCGCAGGCCCTCGAGGGCTCGCCGGGCGGTCCAGACAGGGAGCTGGTGGCTGACCAGCACGACGTGCCGGCCGGGGAAGGCGTCGCGCCACTCGCCGGCGGCGCGCAGCATCCGCTCGGCGATCTCGGTGTAGGGCTCGCCCCACGATGGACGCAGCGGGTTGCGCATCACCGACCACATCTTCGGATCGCGCAGCAGCCGGGGGCTCGCCTCGAAAGCCCTGCCCTCGAAGAAGTTGCGGCTCTCGATCAGCCGGTGGTCGGCGACCACGGACAGCCGGTGGGCGGCGGCGATCGGCGCGGCCGTCTGCTGGGCACGCAGCAGCGGGCTCGCGACAACCGCGGCGACGTCGAGGCCGGCGAGGAACTCGGCGGTGACCTTGGCCTGCCGCTCCCCCGCCTCCGAGAGGCGATAGTTCGGCAGCCGGCCGTAGAGGATCTTCTCCGGGTTGAACACCTCGCCGTGGCGGACCAGGTGGACGGTCGTCGTCCCCTCTTCGTCCGCCTGGTCCGCGACCCGCGGCGCGGCGACGGCCCGCGGTACCGCGCTGGCCGGCGGTACCGCGCTGGCCGGCGGTACCGCGTCGGCGAGGAGCTCACCGTCGGCGCCGGGGAGCTCCTCGCCTGCGGCGGCCGGTGAGCTCGCCGGCCCGGGCTGGGGCTCGGTCACGGTGCCACCGCCCCGCCATGGGCGCCGGCGGCGATCGGGGGGTCCGCGACCGATGCGGCGGCCCGCGCCGCGGCGGGGGCGGCGTCGGCGATCCGTTGGACGGCTTCGTCGTCGTGGGCCGCGGAGACAAACCAGGCCTCGAAGGCCGACGGTGGCAGGTAGATCCCGGCGTCGAGCATGCTGTGGAAGAAGGCGGCGTAGCGGGCGGTGTGCTGCGCGGCGGCGCCGGCGTAGTCGATGACGGCGGCGGCGTCGGTGAAGAAGAAGCTGAACAGGTTGCCGGCGTTGGCGGGCAGGTGTGCGACGCCGGCTTCGGTCAGCGCGGTGGACACGATGCCGGCGACGTCCGCGGCGCGGGCGTCGACGGTCGCGTAGACGTCGTCGGTGCAGGCCCGCAGTGTGGCGAGCCCGGCGGCGACCGCCAGCGGGTTACCGGACAGGGTGCCGGCCTGGTAGACGGGGCCGGCCGGGGCCAGCCGGCCCATCACGTCGGCGCGGCCGCCGAACGCCGCGGCGGGCAGCCCGCCGCCCATGACCTTGCCGAAGGTGAACAGGTCCGGCGCCCAGCCCTCGGCTGCGCCTTCTATCCCCCACCAGCCGGCGCGGGAGACCCGGAAACCGGTCATGACCTCGTCGAGGATGAACAGCGCGCCGTACTGGTCGCACAGCCGGCGAAGGCCTGCGTTGAACCCGGGCAGCGGCGGGACGACGCCCATGTTTGCCGCCACCGCCTCCGTGATCACGGCCGCGATCGTGTCGCCGTGCTCCGAGAACGCCGCCTCGACCAGAGCCAGGTCGTTGTACGGCAGGACGATGGTGTCGGCGGCGGCCGCGCCGGTCACCCCTGGGGTGTCGGGCAGCCCGAGGGTGGCGATGCCGGACCCGGCGGCGGCCAGCAGCGCGTCGACGTGGCCGTGGTAGCAGCCCGCGAACTTCACGATCTTCGATCGGCCGGTGAACCCGCGGGCCAGCCGGATCGCGCTCATCGTCGCCTCGGTGCCCGAGTTGACCAGGCGTACCTGCTCCAGCGGGGCCACCCGGTCGACGAGCGTCTCGGCGAGCTCGACCTCGCCCGGGGTCGGGGTGCCGAAGCTGGTCCCGGCGGCGGCGGCCCGGCCCAGCGCGTCGACGACGTCCGGGTGCGCGTGCCCCAGGATCATCGGCCCCCATGAGCAGACCAGGTCGACGTAGTGCCGGCCGTCCGCGTCCGTCAAGTAGGCCCCCTTGCCGGACACCATGAACCGCGGCACGCCCCCGACCGCGCGGAAGGCCCGGACCGGGGAGTTGACGCCGCCGGGGACGACCCGGCCGGCGCGGGCGAACAGATGCTCGGAGGCTGGTGCCGCGGACGGGGTGACCGTGCCGGCCGCTGGAACGCGCATGCCTCGATCCTCGCAGGTCCACCGGGCGCGGCTCGCGACCTGCTCGCCCTTATTCGACCGCCGGTACGTGAGCCAACTCACAGTCAGTCACCGCCATCGGACCGATGATCATGGCGGCACACCGGCCGGTCCGAGATAGCGGCAGGCGCCACCATCATCGCCACCACTATGTGAATCACCGCCCCCATTCCGGGCGCCAGGCGCCCAGGCGTCGCCTCGTGCCGCTTCGCACGGGGCCGGACGATCGGAGTAGCCATGCGCATCGGAACCCTGCTTCCGGACCCGACCGGGCCGGACGCGCTCGCGAAGCTGCGGGACGTGCTCGCCCAGGCCGCCGACGACGGGATGGCATCCGCCTGGGCGACGACCATCTTCGGTCTCGACGCGCTTATGGCGCTGGCGCTCGTCGGCAGCCAGGTGCCGGCATCGAGGTAGGCACGGCCGAGGTGCCGACGTACCCGCGTCATTCGGTCGTGCTCGCCCAGCAGGCGCTGACGACGGCCCTCGCCACCGACCGGCGGCTCGCCCTCGGCATCGGTGCCGCAGTGGGACACCCGCCGCAGGAGGACATCCGGTGCGGTGAGGCGCGCCGGTTTTGGGGTTCGGTCGACCGGTCGTATCGCCGGCCGTCAGGAGACGTGAAAGGCGGAGCCGTCCCCGTCGCCGCCGAAGCCGGCGTGGTCGGCGTGGCCGGCGTGGCCGGCGTGGTCGGCGCCGTGCGCCCAGGCTTCCTCGTGGCCGGTGTTGACGTAGTGGTCGGTGGCGCCGTGCTCGTCGTAACCCGGGCCGTCATGACCCGGGCCGTCATAGCCAGGCCCGTCGGACGACGGCTTCTCGTGGCCCCCCCGGTCAAGGTGCTCCTGGTCGAGATGGACGGTGGCGGGGTGTCCCGGAGCGGGGCCCGACTCGGCCTGGCCATGGTCGGCGTGGGCCGGCTCGGTTCCCGTCGACTCGGCGAACATCTGATGGGCCGTCCGGTCGGCCACGCCGCCGAAGCGGTCCGACTCGTGACCGGCGGCCGCGGTCTCGGCGTGGCCGCCGGCCGCCAGCCGGTGGCTGGACTCGGCGTCCCAGCCGTCATCCCAGCCGGTACCCCAGTTCGCGCCCCAGGCATCGGCATGCCCGTGGGCCGCCACCCCGCCATCGCCTGGCGACCCGACGCCACCCGCCTCGGGTGCCGGCGCGCTCACCATGCCGGCGTGCGCCCCGGCCGCATGGCCGTCCAGGTGACCGTCCAGGTGACCGTGACCTTGACCTTGACCGTGGGCGTGCGGGTCGGCCGGGCCCTCCTGCGGGGCGGCGTGATGGGCGTCCGCGCCGGTGTCGCCGTCGAAGAACGCGTCGATGGCGGCCGCCGCGGCGACGCCGGCACCCACCCCACCCGCGGCGAGCGCCACGACCGCGGCGCCGGCGAAAAGCCCGCCGCGACCTGTCGCGGCGCCACGGGTCGTCCGCCAGGCCGTGTCGTCGGCCTGGCCGGTGTACATGCCCGTATAGACCCGAGCACGGTCGAACTGGCTCGCGAAAATGGACATCGAGGCTCCCTCGCGGTTCATCTAAGGGAATCAGAAATCGACGAACCGGGGGGTGCTGACCGAGTCGCGCGCCGCGCGCAGATGGTGCGCGATCTCGCCACGGGTGAGCTTGATGCCGGTGTTGGCCGGGTAGCGGCGCAGTACGTCGAGCCGGGCGAGCCGCCGGGCGACGCCGCCCATCACGGGCCCTCTCGCAGCCGGCGCCGCGCGTCGCAGCTCCTCGGTGAGCCGGCGCGCGGTCTCCCAGCGCAGCGCGAACAGGTTCTCGGTAAGCACGTAGCCGAGCACCGGAAGCGTGGCGTTGACCAACGTGTTCCACCGGTCGAGAGCGCTCGCCCAGCCGCTCGCCGCCTGCGTGCTCATCAGCGCTGACCGCTGCGCCTTCTGGTTGTACTGGTTGAAGGCCTGCGTCGCGCCGGAGACGAGGAACACCGGGTTCAGCAGTCCCGCTCCGAGGGCGAGGGCGGCACCCGCGTAGTTGGCCTTCGGCAGAGCGGACGGGTCGAGGTCCATGAGGCGCTGCACCTGCGCCGACAGCGCGCCCGTCTCAGCCGCCGCGCGCTGGGCGGGAGCGAGCGCCGAGCGCAGCCGGGCCTCCTGCGTCTTCAGCCACTCCGGCTCCACCCGCCCACCGATGACCGGGCCGAGCAGCAACGCGTCCCGGTGCCGGATGAAGGCGGGCAGGACCGAGCCGACCTGGTCCAGGTGGCGGCGCAGCTCGTCGAGCCCCTCGGAGAGCGCCGCCGCAGTACGCAGCCGGCCTTCGTCGTCCGCCGGCAGCGCCACCTCGTCGGCCAGGCCGCCCGCGCCGGCGTCGCCGAGCAGGGCGGCGTGCAGCTCGTAGAACGGGCCGAAGATCGTATAGAGGAAGTAGTCGTCCTCGAGGCCCGCGGCCGCCCGCAGCATGTCGGGCAGGTGCTGGGGGTCCTCGGTGGCGTAGTTGCCGGCGGCGATGTCGATGTGCAGCGCGCGGACCACCTCGAGCTGGCCGACGACCGTCACGGCCCCGTCCTGCGCCGCGACCCGCAGGCTGGCGCGCGCCTCGTCCGCGGCACCCTCGACGGACTGGATGATCGGGAACGGCACGCGCAGGTCGACCCCAGGCCCCTTCACCCGCAGCGAGCCCGCCGCGACCGCGCACGCGACCGGTCCGCCGTCGGCCAGCTCGACCGGGTAGGGACCCATCGCCAGCGTCCGCTCGGCGGCCGCCCGCACACCGGGATGCGCGGCGACCCGCTGGCCGAACGCCTCCGAGCCGCTCTCGACGGCCACCGGGCCGTGCTCCGGGTCGAAGATGACGAACCGTTGCGCCGACCCGGCGACCCGCAGCCGCGAATCGGTCAGCTCGAAGCGGGCCAGCGTCGTGGCGCCGGCACGGGCCTGCACCTCCAGCACGGTGTCACCGAGCACACAGTCCGCCCGGCTGCGCGCCGCGTCGCCGCCGAGCCCGCCCACCCAGACCGGCGCGGACGTGCCGATGGCCGTGGGCTCGGCCTCGCGCCGCTCGGCGCGCGCGATCGTCAGGAAGGCGGCGAGCACGTCCGGGGTGGCCAGGTGCAGCGTCACGCCGGTGAGGAAGCGGCCGTCGAGCACGGCGCCGCCTCGCACCGCGGCGCTCGTGGGGCCGACCGGTTCGACGGCGACCCGGTTGAGCGGCCAGTCGATGATCGTCCGTCCCCACGAGCGCAGCTCGAGCCGGCCGTCCTTCACGACGACGTAGGCGGTGAGCTCCCCGTCAGTGGGGCCGGCGAGGCCCGCCGGCGCCTGGCCCTGCCCCCCAGCCGCCGCGGGGCCGCGGGCGGCGGCCGCGACCTTGGCCGCCGCGCTCTTGAAGGTGGTCGAGGAGATCGTCCCGGCGGCGCCCGCAGTGGGCGGCGCCGTGGCCGTGGCCGTGGGCGGCGCCGGGGCCGGGCGCGGCGTCGGGCCGGAGGCCGGTGGGGACCCGGCGGCGGCGTCGGCAGCCGCGTCCCGCTCGTGGTGCGGCGTGACGGACACGGCGCAAGGACTGACGAACGGCGACTGGGCGGCGTCTGGCATCAGCCGGCCGAACAGGCCGGTGATGGAGATGAGCAGCTCCGGCGGCAGCGGGCTGACGGTCACGGCCTGGTAGGTACGCCCGTCGGGGAACGCGACGTCGACGGCGAGCCGGGTGCTGCCCTCGACGAGCGCGACCGTGGCCACCGGGTCGAAGGCCGGCTCCAACGTGCTGAGGACCGCGGCGCTGAATCCGCCGGTGTCGTGCACGTACACCGCCGGCAGGTCGGTGAGGAGCAGCTGGCGGCTGCCCATCATCGAGAAACCGCTGGTCTTCCCCTCCCGTAGCGGGCTCCACGTGCTGTCGAACACGACTCGGCCCCGCACGTGCGCCCAGTGCGCGGGCGCCGGGGGCGGCCCACCCCGCGCCGCGGGGCCCCCGGGCGCCCCCGGCGGTGGACCCGAGACAGGCACCCCCGGTGGGGGGCCCACGACAGGCGCCCCAGGCGGCGGGCCCCCAGCAGGGGGGACGGGTGCGAAGGGAACAGCGGGCCCGGGCGGAGGGCCGGCCGGCGGCGGGGCTGGTGGCAGCGGGGCAGGCGGGCCAGGCGGGCCAGGCGGGGCAGGCGGGGCAGGCGCGAAGGGTCCCATCGGCCCAGCGGTCATTCCAGCCACGGGCGGACCAGCCTGTGGCGGGAAGCCCTCAGTCTGAGGATCGTTGGCTGCGCCGAATCGCTCCGCCGAGCGAGGAGGAACCCCGGTGGCGGGCGTGGCCTGCGGCCAGGTCCAGTCCGTCGGCTGGCCAGCCTGCGAAGGATCGCCAGGATTGCTGTTCACGTGGCTTCGCCGCCCCCATCCAGACAGGACGTGACCGACTGGGCGCCTACGTGCCAGCAAGGTTGCCGATCGGGTGACGGCGGCCGGGCGCGCCTGGGTCGCGACCTTTCCTGGAAAGTACCGGCTTGCCGATCCCTGTGCGCCAGCGGCCCACGCCCAGTGGCTCAGGCGAGCGAAAACCAGCGCTATCGGAGGTCGTGGCCGGGGGCGGGCGAGGTGGGCTCCGGGCTCCCGTGAATGGGGTCATGCTGGCTCGCAACGGCACCCGGGACCTGGCCCTGGGCACCGGTGCCACGACCGTGGGTGTCGCGGCCGCGGGTGTCGCGGTCGCGGGTGTAGCGGTCGCCGGCGGCTGCCTGTTCCGGCAGCACGAGCCGACGCGGTGCGTCGACGAGCTCGGCTGCCGAAGAGGCCGGCCGGGAGCCGTAGGTACGGCCCTTCCAGGCGGCGCCGCGGCCGGCGCGGTGGCGCCGCGCCGAGTCGAGGGTCATCGCCAGGTAGAACATCGCCGTCACCGGCAACAGCAGCGCCGCGGCCGGCGGCTGGCGGTAGTAGCGGATCATCGGCAGGTACGTTCCGGCGAGCAGCAGCCAGCCGGCCGCGCCGAGCACCGCCAGCACCGGTTCGCCCGCCGCGAGCCCGGTCGCCGTCGCCGCCACCGGCACCGCGAAAAGCAGCAGCATGCCGGCGGCGGTCGCGGCGAGCAGCGCCACGGAATTCCTCAGCTGGGTGTAGGCGGTACGGGCGACCATGTTCCACAGGTCGGCAAGCGCCGGATAGGGCCGCACGCTGTCGACTCGCTCGGCGAGGCCGAGCCAGGTCCGCCCGCCGGCCTTCTTGACCAGCCTGGCTATCGCCACGTCGTCGATGACGGCGCCGCGCACGGCTGCGAGCCCACCAGCCTCCCGAAGGGCCTGCCGACGCACGAGCGAGCAGCCGCCGGCCGCCGCCGCGATCACCGACCGTGGCCGGTTCGACCAGCGGAACGGGTAGAGCATCGCGAAGAAGTACACGAATGCCGGCACGATGAGGCGCTCCCAGCGGGTGGCGACGTTCAGCCGGGCCATCTGGGAGACCATGTCGAGCCGGTGCGTCGTGGCCGCCTCGACGAGCGCCCGCAACGAGCCCGGCCGGTGCGCGATGTCGGCGTCGGTGAGCAACACGAACTCGGCCTCGCCCGCGAACTCGACGCCGTGCTGGAGCGCCCACAGCTTGCCGGTCCAGCCGGCCGGCGGCGGGGTGGAAGAGAGCACGGTGAGCCCGACGCCGCCGAGCGCCGCCGTGTCACCGGCGTCACGTGCCGCGGCGCGGCGCGCGAGCTCCTGCGCGGCAAGGTCTCGCGCGGTCTGGGAGGTGCCGTCGGTGCTCGCGTCGTCGACGAGCACCAGCGTCACCGGGCCCGGGTAGTCCTGGGCGAGCAGGGTCGGCAGCGTGAGCGGCAGCACCGCCGCCTCGTCCCGGGCGGGGACGACGATCGCGACCGGTGGCCACTTGGCCGGCGTGCGCCGGGATGGCAGGCGTTGATCGGTCCGCCAGTACCCGCCCCAGCAGGTCGCGAGCGACACCCAGGAGGCCAGCGCGATGATCGCCGCGTCCGTCAGAACCGTCAGAGCCGTCTGCCCCGTCACCCTCCGTAGCGTGCCACGTGTGGCCGGTTACCGCTCGGACGGCTGACGGCCGCGCACGCCGTGGGTGGTAGCGGTCACCACCACCCACGAGCCGCGCCGTCGAGAGACTCCGCACTATCGAAAGAAAGGCGGTGCTGTCGGAGCCATCGGAACGATTCGGCTAGAGCGCTGTCCGGCAACGTTCACCCGCCTCACCAGGAAAGATCGGCCGATGTGTACACAGATCCGAATGGAGAACGGCATTCTGTTCGGATCGGAGTCCACATTCGCCGATCAAGCTCGCCGCCGGACGGGGGCTACCAGGCCGACTCTCGCGGACAGGTCACTAGAGGGAACGCTGGTAGCCGCGAAAGGCGTGTACCGCGATCGCCCAGGCGAGACCAGCCAGGACGACGAGCCCGAAGAAACGCCACAGCACCGATGACCAGTCAGGATCCGCGCTCAGCGCGGTCCGCGACGCGGTGACCGCCCAGTTCGCGGGGTTGTAGTGGGACGCGACACGGATCCAGCCGGGCAGGAGGTGCTCGGGCATCATCGCGCTCGACAGGAACGTCAACGGCAGGACGAGGAAGTTCGCTGCCGCGATCAGCGCCTCCTGCCGGCGCACCACCAGCGCGAGCGCGTCAGACAGCGCCGCGACCACCGTGCCCAGCGTGACCGCGATGACGATCATCACCAGCAGCCCGGCGACGCCGGACCGGAAGTGTGCGCCGAGGGCCAGGCCGAGCAGCGCCACCAGCACCACCTGGACCGCCACGAGCACCGCCTGGTAGACGAGCGTGCTGCCGACCACGGCCCACCGTCTGGCGGGCGACGCGAGCACCCGCTCCATCACCCCGGTGTCCATGTCGACGATGAACCGGAGTCCCGCCCAGCCGGCCGAGAACAGCACGCTCATCGTCGCCACGCCCGGCGTCAGGTAGTCGATGTAATCCTGCACGCCGAAGCCGGGGATCTTCGCGACGCCACGGAACAGCGAACCGAACAGCGGCAGCCAGACCACGGCCTGCACCAGCGTGATCGTAAGAAACGCCGGGTTACGTACGAGCGCGCGCAGCATACGTGCCGTCAGCGCGACGGACTGGCGCCGTCCGGTCGGCCGCGCGGCGTTGCCACCAAGCGCTCTGCGGGCCGCCCGCCGCAGGGCCCCTGCGGCCTCGGCCGCGGATCCCGCCGGCAGGGTCGCACCGAAGTCCGGTGAATCCTGCATGGTGGCACCTGGCCCATTCCGCGCGGCCACGTCGGGCGAATTCTGCGCGGCGACACCGGAAGCATCCAGTGTCGCGACGCCGGGTAGATGCTCCGCGGTCGCGCCGGTCGCGCCGGTCGCGCCGGTCGCGCCGGTCGCGCCGGTCGCGCCGGTCGCGCCGGTCGCGGAGGCTTCTGGCGAGCCCGCGGCAGGCTCGATCGCCGTCGGCATCAGGCAACTACCTCCTCACGCCGGCCAAGCCGGTGGCCAACGTGGCGCAGATAGACGTCGTCCAGGGACGGCCGAGCGACGGTCGCCGCCGCGGCGACCAGACCCGCGCCGTCGACGGCGGCGAAGATCGCCCGCAGCGACGCGGCGCCCTCGTCCACCCGGGTTCGCACCACGCGGCCGTCGAACGCGACCTCGACCACGCCCGGGAGGGCCGCGAGCCGGGCGCGCAGCTTCTCAGCCTGGTCCTCGGTCGGCTCGGCGGCCAGGTCGACGTCGACGGCGTCGCCACGCAGCTCGCTCTTGAGCTCGTTCGGGGAACCTTCGACGACCACCCGACCGCCCTCGACGATCGCGACCCGGGAGGCGAGCCGGTCTGCCTCTTCGAGGTAATGCGTCGTGAGCAGGATGGTCAGCCCGTCTGCCGTGAGGGCCGCGATCTCGGACCACATCACGGCACGCGCCTGCGGGTCGAGGCCGGTCGTCGGCTCGTCGAGGAAAAGCACCGTAGGACGCTGGACCAGGCCGATCGCCACGTCCAGGCGGCGCAGCATGCCGCCGGAGTAGGTGCGGGCCAGCCGGCCGCCCGCCTCGGCGAGGTCGAAGCGGTCGAGCAGGTCGTCGGCGCGCCGGGCGAGCGCCGCGCCGCCCAGGCCGTAGAGCCGGCCCTGGAGCAGCAGGTTCTCCCGCCCGGTGGCGTCGAGGTCGGCACCGGTCTTCTGCGGGACGATCCCGATCGAGCGGCGGACGTCCCACGGGCGGCGCAACAGGTCATGGCCGGCAACGATGGCCGATCCGCTGTCCGGTCGGGACAGGGTGGCGAGCATACGCACCGTGGTCGACTTGCCGGCACCGTTCGGGCCGAGCAGGCCGAAGATCGTGCCGGGGGGAACCTGCAGACTCAGACCGCGGACGGCCTCGACCGGCGGGTCGCCGCGCCGCCGTCCCCGGTAGGTCTTGACCAGTTCGCGCGCGTCGATCGCCCAGGCCGTCGCGGCGTCGCCGATGCCGCCGAGTTCGACCGCGGCCAGCGGCACCGCGATCGGAACCGCCTGGTCGGCCTCGGCCAGCTCGCCGCCGTCGGCCCCACCCGGTTCGACCACCGCCGCGGACTCCTCGGCGCGAGGCGGATCGGGTGGCGTCGGCTGGTCGACGGCCACCGACTTCTCGGGCGCGATGACGGCCGCTTCCTCGCGCTCGCTCCCAACTGGCGGTGCGGACTCGCTGGCGGCCGACGGCTCAGGATCCGTGCCGGCCGAAGCGTCCGACGCGATGGCGGCCGACTCCGCCGAATCCGTGGCGGCCGACTGCTCGGCCTCGGAGACGGCCAAAGCGCTCGACGGCGAGTCGGAATCCGTGGGGTCGGCGGGTGGTTCCGGCTCAGCCGGCGAAGCTGACGCTTGCTTCGGTGGCGCGGGTCTGCGTGCCCGTTGGGTTTTGCTCATGGCCGCGTCTCGGTGATCCTCCGCTCGGCGGACCGGCCCGACGGCCGACCCGGCGCCCCCTGATCGGCGCGGGCAGCGGCCCGCTCCGTCGATCCCGACCGAAGTATGTCGATCCCGTTACGGACCGCAGCAGAAGCGCCACCTCGGACTACGTCGCGACATTTGACTGTACTGGTGCGTGTGCAACGACAGGGGTCAAGACGATGACCAGGGCACGCCTTGACCGCTTCCTGCCATCAGGCGGCGCCTGGATTGGCGGGACGGCGGACGAAACGGCGTAGACGCAGGCTGTTCGAGACGACGAACAGAGAACTGGCTGCCATCGCGGCGCCGGCAATCATGGGATTGAGCAGTCCGAGCGCCGCAACCGGGAGCGCCGCGACGTTGTACGCGAACGCCCAGAAGAGGTTGCCCTGAATCGAGTGCAAGGTCGCCCTCCGCTGGACGAACCGGGCGAAAGACGAAGACGACGGCGGCCTCGGTGAAGGTTCGCCGAGGCCGCCGTCAGAGTCGATCAAGAAGCGAGAAGAAGGAGGTACGTCCAGGAAAGAACCGGCCGGCGGGCCGGTGTGGCGCTACGCCTGCCGAAGCCTGGTGGCGACCTCGGTGGCCCAGTAGGTGAGGATGATGTCCGCGCCGGCGCGGTGGATCGCGGTCAGCGTCTCGGCGATGATTCGGTCGCGGTCGACCCAGCCGTTCGCGGCGGCCGCCTCGACCATCGCGTACTCACCGGAGACCTGGTAGGCGGCGACAGGCACGTCGACGGTGTCGGCGACCGCCCGCAGGACGTCCAGATAGGCCAGCGCCGGCTTGACCATCACCGCGTCCGCGCCCTCGGCCAGGTCCAGCGCCACCTCGCGCAACGCCTCGGCCGCCGAGCGGGCCGGGTCCTGCTGGTAGCCGGCCCGGTCACCGAACTGGGGCGCGCACTCGGCCGCCTCGCGGAACGGGCCGTAGAAGGCCGACGCGTACTTCGCCGAGTACGCCAGGATCGGCAGGTCGCGGTAGCCGGCGCCATCCAGGGCGGCTCGGATCGCGCCGACCTGGCCGTCCATCATCCCGCTCGGCGCGACCACCTCGACGCCCGCGTTCGCCTGCGCGACCGCGATGGACGCGTACCGCTGGAGCGTGGCGTCGTTGTCGACGTCGCCGGTCTCGGTGAGCAGTCCGCAGTGGCCGTGGTCGGTGTACTCGTCAAGACACAGGTCGGCCATGATCGCGATCGAGCCGCCGACCTCGGCGACCAGGTCGGCGATCGCGAGCTGCACGATCCCGTCCGGGTCGTCGGCGGCGGACCCGCGGCCGTCCTTCACCGCGGGCACGCCGAACAGGATGATCCCGCCGACGCCGGCTTCGACGGCCTCGATGGCGGTTTTGCGCAACGAGTCGCGGGTGTGCTGGACGACGCCCGGCATGGACCCGATCGGCGCAGGCTCGGCCAGGCCCTCCTTGACGAACACCGGCAGGACCAGGTCCGCCGGATGCAGCCGGACGTCCGAGACGAGGCGGCGCAGCGCCGGCGTGCGCCGCAGCCGGCGCGGCCGGGCCAGCGGGAAACCGGCGCCGCCGCCCAGCCCGGCCGCGGCGCTCACCGGTCGCCCCTCGACAGCCCAACCGAAGAGGAATTTCCGCCGGCCCCCGGCCGCCAGGCAACCCGACCACGACGCGACCGGAACCCGACAGCCAGACCCGAACCGATCGCAAGGAGGCCGTAGAAGCCGGCCAACAGCCCAACCGAATTTCCGCCAGCCCCCGGCCGCCAGGCAACCCGACCACGACGCGACCGGAACCCGACAGCCAGACCCGAACCGATCGCAAGGAGGCCGTAGAAGCCGGCCAACAGCCCAACGGGAACGGCACGACGCAGGGCAACCATAGGATTCATCGCCGGCCCCGCCGCGGCTTCGGCAGCCGGGCGGCCAGCGGGCCGACCTTGCCGAGCTCCTCACGGTGCTCGGCGGCGAACTCGGCGAGCGCGCCGACCAGCGCCGCGATCGTCGCCTCCGGCGCCTGGACGTCGACCCGCAGGCCGAGCTCCTGCGCCGTCTCGGCGGTCTTCGGGCCGATGCAGGCGATGACGGTCGTCTCGTGCGGCTTACCAGCGATGCCGACCAGGTTGCGCACCGTGGAGGACGAGGTGAAGACGACGGCGTCGACCCGGCCCCCCTTGAGCGCCTCGCGGATCGGCGCGGGCGGCGGCGCGGCGCGCACCGTCCGGTAGGCGGTCACGTCGTCGACCTGCCAGCCGCGCTCCTTGAGCCCGGCCTCCAGGATCTCGGTCGCGATGTCGGCCCGGGGCAGCAGCACCCGGTCGAGCAGGTCGAGCGAGCTGTCGTACGGCGGCCAGTCGGCGAGCAGGCCCTCGCTGGACTGCTGGCCGGCGGGCACCATGTCCGGCCGGATACCGAAGGCGCGCAGCGCGTCCGCCGTCGCCTCGCCGATCGCGGCGACCTTCACGCCGGCGAACGACCTGGCGTCCAGGCTGCGCTCCTCGACCTTCTCCTGCACGGCCTTGACGGCGTTGACGGAGGTGAACGCCACCCACTGGTAGCGGCCGGAGACCAGGCCGGTGATCGCGCGCTCCATCGGGGCGGCGGTACGCGGCGGCTCGACGGCGATCGTCGGCACCTCCAGCGGGCTCGCGCCATGCGAGCGCAGCAGGTCCGACAGGATCTCGGCCTGCTCCTTGGTCCGCGGCACCAGGACGGTCCAGCCGAACAGTGACCGGGTCTCCCACCAGGACAGCTTGGTGCGGGTGGCGACGACCGGCCCGATCGACAGGACGACCTGGGCCGGTGGCTGGCTCGAGTTGGCCAGCAGCGGCGCGCTGTCAGCCTCGATCCGGTCGAGGGTGGAGCCGACGGTGCGCTGGTCGGTGGTGGTGCCGTCGACGGTGACGGCCGTCGGCGTGTCGCCCGGCCGGCCGTGCTCGACCAGTGCCGTGGCCACCTTGCCGATCTCGTTCGGCGCCGCGGTGATCACCAGCGTGCCCGGCGTCTGAGCGAGGCCGGCCCAGTCCACGTCGGACAGGCCCGCGATGGTTCCCCCGCCCAGGCCACCGAACCCGGCACCGAGGCCGAGGCCGCCGCCCAGACCCCCGCCGAGCCCGCCGCCCAGGCCGCCGGAGCCCAGGCCGCCGGAGCCCAGGCCGCTGCCCAGGCCACCGCCCAGCCCGCCGCCCAGGGTGCCACCGAGCGGGCGGCCGATCAGCCCGCGCGACGACCCGAACGGGGACGAGCCGAGGCCGACGGCATCCGGCCCGAAGGGCGAGGCCACCGGCAGCTCGCCGCTGGACGAGAACACCCCGCTGGTGCTCGCGAACGTCACCGGGAGGCCGGGGGCGACCCCCGCGTAGGTGGAGACGGCGGCACCGGTCGCGACACCGGGGATGACCTTGTATGGGATCTTCGCCTTCGCGAGCGACTGCGCGTCGTTCGCGCCGATCCGGGTGAGCCACGGGTCGGACGCGTAGAGCCGGACGACCTTGTCGCCGGCGCGTGCCCGGCTGACGACGGCGGCGGTGGCGGCCTCCGCGTCTCTGATCGGCTTGGGCGCGTCCAGGTCGCCGATCCGCAGCACCTCGGCGGTCAGCGGCTCGAGGATGGCGGGGGCGACGTCCGGGTCGGCGACGACGACGTCGGCGCTTTGGAGGGTCTCGACGGCCAGCACGGTCAGCAGGCCGGGGTCACGGGGCCCGGCGCCCACGAGGGCGACCGGGGACACGGGCTTTTTCGTTCGTCGAGTGGCCATGACGTCAGCGGGTTCCCATCAGCGTGTGTGCTCCGGCGGACAGCAGGTCGTCCGCGAGGCGCCTGCCGAGCGCCTCCGGGTCGGCGGTCGGGCCGGTGAGCTCGCGGCGCAGAACGGTTCCACCGTCCGGCGACGCGACCACCGCGCGCAGGCGAATCTCGCCGGCGCCGACGGTGCCGTCACCCTGGCCGCTGCCGCTGCCGCTGCCGCTGCCGCTCCCGCCCACGAGCCGCGGGCTTCGTTCGTCAGCAGATATCTGCCCACGAACAGGCGCGGTGCCACTCGCCGCGGGAAGAACCAGTGCCAACGCGCCGACCGGCGCGGTGCAACCCGCCTCGATCGCCGCCAGAAAGGCACGTTCCGCCCTGACCGCCATGGACGACGGTGCATCGTCGAGCACAAACCGTAGCAGCCCAGCAAGCGGAGCCCCAACTCCGTTTACATCCGTGGCCGACCCGCCCATGGCCGTCACATCGCCATCCGGAACCACCGGACAACCCGTCGTCACACCCACCGGAACCGCCGCCGCGGCCAGGCACTCGATCGCGAGCGCACCCTGCCCCGGCGCCGGAAGCATCACCTCCGGCTCGAGGACCTCGGTCACCGCGTCGAGCCGGTCGAGACGGGCGAGACCGGCGCGGGCAAGCACGACGGCGTCGACCTCGCCGTCGATCGCCTTCTTGATCCGGGTCTCCACGTTCCCACGAATGGACACCACTTCCAGGCCGAGGCCGAGCGCGCGCAGCTGCGCGGCCCGCCGCGGGGAACCCGTGCCGACCCGCGCGCCCGGGCCGAGCTCGGCCAGGCGCCGCCCGCTCGGCGAGACCAACACGTCGCGGACGTCCTCACGCGGCGGGATGGCGGCCAGCGCGATCCCTTCCGGCGCGGCCGTGGGCAGGTCCTTGAGCGAGTGCACGGCGAGGTCGACCTCACCGGCGAGCAGGGCGTCACGCAGCGCGCTCACGAACACCCCGGTGCCGCCCAGCTGGCTGATCTCAGCCCGGTTCCGATCACCCTCGGTCACGATGTGCACCAGCTCGACCTCGACGCCGAGCCGGGCGCGCAGCTCGGCGGCCATCATTCCCGACTGCGCGAGCGCGAGCGCGGAGCGCCGCGTGCCCAGCCGCAGCCGGGCGGGCGGCCGGCCGGGCACCGACGACCCGTCAGGCGCCGGCGCGACCAGCGCCCCCGATGTGAGCGAGGCGAGCGACGACAGGGTAGAGAAGGTCACGGCTGCTCCAGCAGGTCAGGGGCCGAGACGACGGCCGGAACCTCCCGTGGGAGGTCGAACAACTCACGCAGCGCCTCTGCGTAGGAGTCACCGCCGGGACCGCCCGCCAGCTGCTGCACCCGCACCGTGGGGGCGTGCAACAGCTTGTCGACCACGCGGCGGACGGTACCGGTCACCATCTCCCACTCGCGGGCATCCAGACCGGGCAGCCGACCCCGTAGCCGGTCGAGCTCGTCCTGCACTATCCCGGCGGCCTGGGCACGCAGCGCCACCACGGTCGGCGCGACCCGCACCGCGCCGCGCCGGTTGAGGAAGCCGGTCACCTCGGCGGCGACCAGCGACCGCACCGCCTCGACGTCGTGCGAGACCTGCGCGCCCTCGAGCGCGGCCCGCAGCGACTCCAGGTCGACGAGCACCACGCCGGGCAGCTCGCGCACGGCCGGGTCGATGTCGTGCGGCAGCGCCAGGTCGAGGAACACCAGCGGCCGGCCCGGCCTGGCGGCCAGCGCCTCCTCGACCATCTCGAAGGTGACCACCAGCCCGGTCGCGCCGGTGGAGGACACGACCAGGTCTGCCAGTCCGACCTCGTGCGGCAGGTCGGCGAGACCGACCACCTGGGCGCCGTGGTTCTCGGCGATCGCGGCCGCCCGGGCGGGCGTGCGGTTGGCGACCACCAGGTCCGTCGCGCCGGCCCGCCGGACGGTCGCCGCCGTCAGGCCGCCGACCGCGCCGGCGCCGATCATCAGTACCCGGCAGCCGGCCAGCGGCAGATCCGCCGCCACCGTCTCGGCCGCAGGCCCGGCGGAGCCGGCTCTGCCGGCAGAGCCGGCTCCGCCGGGCGCGGAGTCCGGGCTGGCGAGCGGTTCGGCGGTCAGGGAGGTAGCGTCCGTGGACAGCCGCTGCGGACGCCGGACGTCGAGGCTGCCGGCCGCGATCTGGAGGCCGACCGAGACGATCGAGGCTCCGGCCGCGTCGATCGACGTCTCGCTGTGCGCCCGTTTGCCGACCCGCAGCGCCGTCTGGAACAGGGCGGCAAGTGACCCGCCGGCGGCACCGACAGTCTGGGCACCGCGAAACGCCGTCCGGACCTGCCCGAGGATCTGGCTCTCGCCGACGAGCATCGAGTCCAGCCCGCAGACGACGCCGAACAGGTGCCCGACGGCGCGCGCCTCGTGGTGGACGTACAGGTGGGGTGACAGTTCGCCGAGCTGGACGCCGCAGACCCGGGACAGCTGGTCGGAGATGTCGGCCAGGCCGCCGTGGAAGGTGTCGACCTCGGCGTAGATCTCGGTGCGGTTGCAGGTGGACAGCACCACCGCCTCGAGCACGTGGTCGGCCTGGACCAGGTCGCCGAGCACCTTCGGGACGTCGTCGCCCGAGACCGCGGCGAGCTCCAGTAACGAGTTCGGCGCCGTCCGGTGGTTCAGGCCGACCGCGAGCAGGCTCACGAGCCCTCACCCCCCGGGCCCAGTGGCGCGCCAGCGCCGCTCACCACACCCTGGACGCGGCGGCCGACCCTGGCCCGAACTCCCGTCGGCGTGGCGGGCGGCGCGGTGCCGCCGTCGGCGCCGGGCCCTTCCCCCGCACGGGGCTCTTCCCGCCGCACCGTTGCGATCCGTTGCATGCGCACGATCCCGTCCACCGCCGACGAGGCGTCATCGTCCTGATCGGCCTCGTACTCGTCCTTGCCGTACTCGTCCTCGTCGTACTCGTCTGTCCCGGTCTGGTCGGCACCGGCGCGTACCTCGGGAACCGTTCCCACTGGCAGCGTCCCCCCAGCGACCGGCCGGACACGCCCGCCCCGGGCGGGCCGTTTACGCGCCTCGTGGAAGGACAGGATCTGCAGCTCCACGGCCAGATCGACCTTACGCACGTCGACCCCTTCGGGCACGGACAGGACAACCGGCGCGAAGTTGAGGATGCTGGTGACGCCGGCCGCGACCAGCCGGTCGCAGACCCGCTGCGCCGCCCCAGCAGGGGTGCAGATCACACCGATCGTCACCTGAACGTCCTCGATCAGCCTTTCCAGCTCGTCCACCGGATGGATCGGTACGCCACCGATGACCTCGCCGACCCGCGCTGGGTCGGCGTCGACGAGCGCGACGATCCGGAACCCGCGAGCTGGGAATCCTCCATAACGCGCGAGCGCGTGCCCGAGGTTACCTACTCCGACCAACATCACGGCCCGGTCCTCGGTGAGGCCCAGCCGAGCGGAGATGCGGTCGAGCAGCACGCCGACGTCGTAGCCGACTCCCCTGGTTCCGTAGGAACCCAGGTAGGAGAGGTCCTTGCGGACCTTTGCCGGCGTCACCCCCGCGGCCGCCGCGAGCGTGTCGGACGACACGGTCGAGACGCCCTCGTCACCCAGCGAGGTGAGCACTCGCAGGTAGAGCGGAAGGCGGGCGACGGTCGCCTCCGGGACTGCAACGCGGGCCCGGTTCTCCCGGGCCGTGCGCCGGGGCTTGCTCATGACGCGCGGCTCCTAGCAACCCGGGCGGGCTGGTGATCTATCGAGTCTACGACTTCGTGAACGGCTTCACAAAGTGTGCGCCACCAGGCATGCCAGACGCATCCATTGCACCCACAACATCGGGGACCAAGACCAGAAATCCCACCCGAAAGACCTTTGGTCGCCGGACGAAAGCCACGTCCCCGGCGGTGCCATCCATGACGGAAACCCCGCTCATCCGAACGGTGGCGTGCCACCCCGAGGAGGAGAGAAGGGGACACGCCAGGGGACGGTCACCCGGTGACCGGCACCGACGTCGGTGCCGGTCAGCGCAGTGACCAGCGGCGGCCGGCGAGGGCGTCGCGCAGCCGGTCCTCCTCGACTCGCCAGTACCCGTGCTCCCGGCCGTCGACCAGGACGACCGGCACCCGGTCGCCGTACTCGTCGGCACGGGCGGGATCGGCGTCGACGTCCAGCTCATGCCAGCCGACACCGGCCTGCTGCGCCACCCGTACGACGGCGGCCCGCGCGTCGTCACACAGATGGCAGCCAACCCTGGTCAGCAGGGTGATCCGAGGCGCGCCGCCGGCCGCCTCGCCGTTTGCCTCCGCCGTGCCCATCCTCCCACCTTCTCACGCTCTCGTTCGCACGCTCTCGTTCGCCCGAAGCGTTCCCGACCCGGCCGGCCAGCACCAGCCGCGGCGTCAGCCCGGTCACTACCGTCGGGGCGGACAAGCCGTCCTGCGACGCGGGCAGGCGCTGGCGCCGTAGGCTCAGTGCCCATGTCCTCACGCCACACGCCCGAGCGGTGAGCGGGCTGGGTGGCGGACGGACCCAGAAGGGGCCGGCATCGACCGGCGTCCTGGCCGTCGGGCCTGCTTGGATCGACCCGGCAGGACCAGCGTCCGGGTGGCCGGATGACGGACGGTGCATGCCGCCCCGGGGTGACGCGCGGCACGTCGCGCGCCAGCCGCGATACTCGTGGCCACCGTGGACATACGCGACCATGGTCACGACGCGCCGTGGACAGCCGGGAGATGAGATGTGGTTGCGACCACGCAAGGATGAACCGAGCGAGACGGACGCCGCAGCCGCCGACGCCGCCGCGACGGCCGCGCTGAAGGCGGCCGCGGAATCGGCGCCGAAGCCGCCGCCGGACCCGACAGCAGCCGCGTTCTTCGACGTGGACAACACGATGATGGCCGGCGCGTCGATCTTCTACTTCGCCCGCGGGCTCGCCGCCCGCGACTTCTTCGACTCCCGCGATCTGTTGAAGTTCGGCTGGCAGCACGTCAGCTACCGGCTGCGAGGCATGGAAGACCCGAACGGCATGCACAACGCCAAGGAGGCCGCGCTCGCATTCGTGGCCGGCCGGGAGGTCAGCGAGATCGTCCGCTACGGCGAGGAGATCTACGACGAGCGGATGGCCGAGCAGATCTACTCCGGCACTCTCGCCCTCGCCCAGCAGCACCTCGACGCCGGCCACCGGGTGTGGCTGGTCACCGCGACCCCGGTGGAGCTGGCGTCGATCATCGCTCGCCGGCTCGGGCTGACCGGCGCGCTCGGCACGGTCTCCGAGGTGGTCGACGGCCGCTATACCGGCCACCTGGTCGGCGACCCGCTGCACGGCCCCGGCAAGGCGGCGGCCGTGCGGGCCCTCGCGGAGCGCGAGCACCTGGACCTGGCCCGCTGCTGGGCCTACTCGGACTCGATCAACGACTTGCCGATGCTGTCCCTGGTGGGCAACCCCGTCGCGGTGAACCCGGACCCCGACCTGAAGGCGGCGGCCAGGGACCGAGAGTGGGCGGTCAAGGATTTCCGAACCGCCCGCAAGGCCGCCAAGGTTGGCATACCGACCGCCGCCGGCCTCGGCGCGCTGGCGGGCGGCGTAGCCGCCGGCATGGCCCTCAAACGCCGCTACGCCGACGCCGCCTACCCCTCTTAAACCGGTTCTGGAAACGATCATGTAGTGCTCCGGTCCCTGGCGAACCAGACGGCTGGGCTCTGCGATCGTGGCACGGTGCCTCGGCGACGCTGTCGGCATGCACCATGCCCAGACGTTCGCACGGGTGGTGCGCGGATTGCCGGAGACCGTTCCCTGTGAGGGCGGAGTTCTGACGCGAGAAGCTCTCCTCACCGGGATGTGGAGCCGTTGCGCTCCGGCCATCTGCACCGATCAGGGCGGACCGGTGCTGGCGCTGGCCCAGCAAGATGCGGAAAGCTCAGGAGTCGTCAGTCGTCAGTGGTGTGGTCGAGACTGGCTCGGACGCCGCCTTCTCGCTGGGCAGGGACGGGTTCCGGTTGTAGCAGCCTGCCGCGGAGCGCGGCTACCAGCGTGTTGTCAACCTGGAGCTGCTCAGCGGCGTAGCCGTGGATCGAGCCGTACTGGGTGGTCAGGTCGGCGAGGAAGAGCCGCATGATCTCGCCCGGCGCGTGGCCGTACGCGGGCCATTTCAGGTCCCGGTCCGGATAGCTGGCGTGCCACTCGGCGACGAGGCGCTCGGTGGCCAGCCTGGTCAGGGCGAAGTCGGCGACGATGGTGTCCTCGTCGACTCCCAGCAGCGCGAGGATGAGCATTGCCAGAACTCCGGTGCGGTCCTTGCCCGAGTGGCAGTGGAAGACCAGCGGCCCCGTGTCGTCCGCGACGATCTCCAGCGCGCACCTGATCTCCTGGACACCGTCGTGCGCGACTTCCAGGTACCTGTCGGCAAGGAAACGAGCGGGGTCGACGTCCGAGTCCAAGCCGGCCTGATTGTAAGGCCGATGCTCGATGCTCAGGTTGTGGTAAGCCAGCCCTGGATGGTGCGGGACGCGTCCGCTGCGCGCCACCTCCCAGGGATAGCGAAGGTCGACCACGGTGCGGACACCCAGCGCGAGGAAACGATCCCAGTCCTGGTCCCGCAGCTTGCCCAGCGAGTCGGAGCGGAAAAGCCGTCCCCAGCGCACCGCCCGGCCGTCAGCTGTCCGGTAGCCCCCCAGATCCCGAAAGTTGTACAGCCGTTCGAACTCGAGATGTCTGGCCACCTGGTACCCCCCTACTGGTCATGACCCAATACCAGTTGGCGCGGCTCGTGGACCCGAGTGCCTCTCCCGGCACCGGTCGGCCGGCGGATGGGTCTCCTCCGTCAAGCGGCGCAACCACCGCGCCGGCTCCTACATATCCGGCTCGGCTGGCCCTCACCTCCAATTGGAAAGAATGGGCTTCGGCACTCCGGTCACGATCTCCGCGGGTGACATCCGCAGCGGATCAGCGTACGGGACACCGTCCGCTCCGGTAGATGTCAGCCGTCTGCGGGATAGACCACCGCCAGATGGTTAGCTGTGTCCACGCCGACACCGACGTAGCTGTCGACGATGTACGGAGAGGCCCCAGGGGAGTTGGGCTTGTCCTGACCGGTGCGCGCGTCCAGAGCAACCGGCCCGTTGTCGGTAGTGCCGTAAACGATCCCGTGCCAGACGGCGGTCACGGTCGGGGCGATCCTGTTCGTCCCTGTGTCCGGCAAGCTCCAGAGCGGTTCGAGGGTCGTGGCATCGAACGCCGCCGTCCACCGATAGCCGGCGCAGACGACGGTCGCGCGGCCATCGTAGTAGCAGCCGGCCCTGTTGAAATCGCCCTTCTGGTCGGCCTTGACGGCGCCGGTGTCGGCCTGGATCACCTGCATGGTGTAACCGCCCGGGCCTTCGCTGGTGAAGGTGACGACGTTCGATGGCCCGGCAGGGAAGATGCTCGCGTCGAGGAGCGCGCTGTCGGATCCGGTCCACACGGTTTTTCCGTCCATGACGTTCACGCCGGCGACAGAGTACGGCCCTGAGCCATTAGGAGTTGTCGTCCCGACCGCGGTGGAGCCGACGACCGCCTGTACAGCGAAGTTCCCGTTCCGCCAAAGCGTGCGTCCGCTGAGAAGGTCAACGGCATAGGTCTGGATTACGGTTGTGTAGTACATGCTGGTTACGCGAAGAATCACGGTCTGGCCGCTGATACCCACCGGGACGACGTCGAAGTACCGCAGGTCAGTGACCTCCGAGTCCAGGTCCACGAGCGCGCTGGACACCTGTCGGCCAGTCGAGGCGTCGACGGAGACCACGTCGACACTGATGTGCGGCGGAGTGGTGCCCCGTCCCGGTATTTGCACCGCGAATGGGATGACGACCAGGTCCCGGCCGGCCACGGTCGTCTGTAGCGGAGCCAGGGCCGGCTTTCCGGAGTCCGAACGGGGCTGCACGGCGATCCCATGATCTGGCCTAATCGTTGTCATGACGCGCCCGCTGCTGGTGTCGACCATTTCCAGATCAGAAAGCGTCGCGACATACGCGACCGACCGATACAGCGTTACCGGCGGCCCCGCGGGAAGCCCGTTAGGAGTATCGGACCTGCCTGTCGCTGTGTCCGCAGGAAGCGCGACGGTGCGGTCAACCGCGAAATGCGTCGGAGGGTCGTACGCCCGCGGCGGCTCGGCCGTCGCAGGTGGCGCCGTCGGCGGCTCCTGGTCCGGCGCACCCCCCGATCCGCCACACCCGGCTATGAGAAGGACGGCCGGCACCGCGGCGAGCGTCGACCGAGCAGGAAGGCGCATAGCCCACGGTCCCTTTCAGACACCCCAGCCGATGGCTGGGCACCCCAGCCATCTCCCATCGGGGCTTGGCCGATTCGCCGAACGGCACGCTCACGCGCTCACCACCGCAGCCGCGTTGGATCCCCATCGCATCGCGTGATCGAATCGCGGCGACAGGGCGCAACCAGCGGCAAACTGGCTACCGCCAGCGTACTTTCTGATACTTATCCCCACATGTCAACCCACGGACCCATCCGCCTAGATTCCAGGCGACGGACCACCGGCCGAGATTGCTCGTCCGCTCAGAAGAACACCGAGCGGCGTTGCATGAGCAGGCCGTAGAGGGTGTGCTGGATGGTCTCGCGGATGCGGTCGGTGAGCTCGAAGACCAGCATCGGGTCCTCGGCGGCGGCCGGGGTCAGCGATGCCGTCTCCACCGGCTCGCCGAACTCGATGAGCCACTTGGACGGCAAGGGGATCATGCCGAGCGCGCCGAACCACGGGAACGTCGGGGTCAGCGGGAAGTACGGCAGGCCGAGCAGCCGGGCGACGGCCTTGGCGTTGCCGAGCATCGGGTAGATCTCCTCGGCGCCGACGATCGTGCACGGGATGATCGGCACCCCGGTGCGCAGCGCCGCCGAGACGAAGCCACCCCGGCCGAACCGCTGCAGCTTGTAGCGCTCGCTGAACGGCTTGCCGACGCCCTTGAAGCCTTCCGGCCAGACGCCGACCAGCTCGCCCTTGCCGAGCAGGCGCTCGGCGTCGGGCTGACAGGCCATGGTGTTGCCGGTCTTACGGGCGATCGGCGCGATGAACGGCAGCGAGAACACCAGGTCGGCGGCGAGCATCCGCAGGTAGCGGTGCGACGGGTGATGGTCGAGCAGCGCGACGGCCGTCATCAGCGCGTCGATCGGCAGCGTCCCGGAGTGGTTCGCCACGACCAGGGCGCCGCCGGTGTCGGGCACGTTCTCCAGCCCGCGGGTCTCCACCCGGAAGTAGTTCCGATAGACCGGCCGCAGCAGTGGAGCGACGACGTGCTCGGTCAGGTCGGCGTCGAAGCCGAGCTCGTCGACCTCGTAGTCGCCGGTGATCCGCCGACGCAGGAAGGCAAGCATCCCGGCGAGCGCCCGTTCCAGACCCGCGGGCTGTGCCATCGGCGCCGCGGGGGCCTCCCCGGCCGGGCCGCCGGTGACGTCGTCCTCGTCGGGCGTGACCTCGTCGCCCCGAAGCTGCCCGGCCGCGCGCCCAAGCAGCCGCTCAGCCCGGTCCTCGGGCTGTTCGGGCTGCGGCGTCGCCCGCGCCCGGGCCGACGACCGGCCCTGGCCGGTGCCGGACCTGCCAGCCCGTACGCCAGCTGCCTGGCCGGTAGCTGACTTGTCTGTAACCAGCTTGCCCGTAGCCGGCTTGCCCGTGCCTGGCTCCGCGGCGCTCGGTTCGCCGGTGCCCCGGCTGTCGCTGCCCGGATTGTCGGTACGCGCCTTCGCGGCGCCCGACTTCGCGGCACCTGACTTCGCGGCGCTCGGCTTGGCGACGAGTGGCTTGGCGGCAACCGGTTCGGCCGCGGCGGGCTCGGCGGACGCCTGCCGGAGGGATGCCTGACGGGCGGACGTCTGCCGGGCGGACGTCTGCCGGCCGGTGCCCGGGCGTGACCCGCTCTTCGTGGCTGCCCGCCTGGTCGTCGCGCCCTTGGCCGTCGTACTGCCGGCGCTGGGCGCCGGGTCCTGGCGGGCGGGAGCCGGAGCCTCCTGGGCCGACGACGCGCCAGTCGGGTGCTTCGTCGGCGCCGTCTCGTCGTGGCCGGACCCGTCGTGGCCGGACCCGTCGGCCGCGCCCGGGGACGCGACCGGCCTGGCCGCGCCGGAACGGGCGGCTGCCGCGGCCCGCCGGGCAGGCCGCGCCAACGGGATGATCCGGGCCTCGCCCGGCGGAGGTTCGGCGGTGGTCATGAGGCACTCACCAGACGACGACGAGCCAGCAGGCCGAGCAGAGCACGCTCGGCCTCGACGACCCGTTCGGGATCGATCGTGGGATGCAGCCCGCGTTCGCGCACGAAGCTGTCGAACGCGGCGGCCGTGGTGTAGCGGGGGGTGTAGCCGAAGACCTCGCGCAGCCTGGTCGTGTCGACCGCGCGGCCATGCGCGAGAAAGCCGACCTGCTCGGGCGGGAAGTCCACGATCCGCATGCGGCTCGCGAGTCGGGACAGCGAGCTGACCGCCGGGAACGGCACCGGCACCGGCGGCCGGCCGGCCCGGCGGATCGCCTGCGATAGCAGGAGAATCCCGTCGCCGGCGACGTTGAAGGTGCCGGCGTGCCCGCCCGCGGCGGCGCGCAGCAGCACCGCGAGCGCGTCGCTGGAATGCAGCAGCTGGATACGTGGGTCGAAGCCAAGCACGGTCGGCACGACGGGGAACTCGAAGTAACGGGCGAGCGGGCTGTCGACGCCGGGACCGAGGATGTTCGCGAACCGCAGCACGGTGACCGCGATATCCGGTCGGCGGCGGCTAAAACCGCGCACGTAGCCCTCGACTTCGACGGCGTCCTTGCCGTAGCCACCGCGCGGCAGCGAACGGGGCTCCATGTCCTCGGTGAACAGCGCCGGGTCCCGCGGCGACGAGCCGTAGATCGTCGTCGTCGACCGGACCACCAGCCGGGAGACCGTGTCGGACTTCTGGCAGGCCGCGAGCAGCTGCATGGTCCCGATGACGTTGATTTCCTTCATCGCGGTCCGGCCGCCGGCCGCGACCGGGTTCGCGATGAGGTTGAGGTGCAGCACCGTGTCGATCTCGGCGGTGGTGATCACCTTGGCGATCAGCGGGTTGCGGATGTCCGCGCGGACGAACTTCGTCCGGCCAAGGTCGTCGCTCGGGGGTACCGTGTCGACCCCGATCACCGTCTCGACGCTGGGGCTCGCCGCAAGCGCCCGCGCCACATCGGCACCCAGGGGACGGGAAACCCCGGTGACGAGCACGCGACCATGTTTCATGGGCGGGGTCTCATGAGGGCTCCCGGGACGCCGGTCGGCTGCGGTCCGTATGGTCATCCTACGCCTACCCAGAGGCAGTTCCGCTGCGTAGCGTTACCAGCCTTCCGGCCGTCGTCCCCGCGTCACCCGGATGCCACGCCAGCCGGTCAGGTCAGCGCGGGCAGCCGCACGACGGCGGTGGCTCCCGCTGCGGCGTCCCGGTCCGGCTCACGCGGCGGCTGGCCGATCACGACCGCGTCCCCGCGCCGCAGCCTGAGCAGGTCGCTTGCCCTGCCGCAGTTGACCGCAAGCATCACCCGGCGAAGCGAGTCCTCGCAGAGCGCCGGCTGACCGACCGGAACATCGCCGTAGGTGTAGGTGAAGGAGAGGGTCGTCTCCCGGCCGGCGGCGCGGATCTCGACCCAGTCGCCGAGCAGCATGCCGGCAGCTTCCAGGTCCCCTCTTGTCACGTTGAGTGACAAGTTACCGAAGTGATCGACGGCGAGCACCTGGGCGTGCACATGGTCGTCATCCACGACGCACGCGGGCCGGGTGATCCGCACCAGCGAGTCGGTGTCGATCCGCGGGCCGACCTCGGCGAGGGCGAGTCCCGCCGCGAGCCGGGCGGCGACTGGGGCGTAGACGTCGCGTCCCCGGAACACCGCGCTCGGCAACGGCAGCCACAGCGCCGGGTTGGAGATCTCGTGCGCGGCCGTCACGCCGCCGAGCACGTCCCATGCGAGTGAGGTGAGCCCGTTGTCCGGCGCGACGAACGTCGACCCGTCGGCCACGCGGATGGCGACGCCGCGCGCCGCCGACGTGACCGCCGCCGGGTCGTCCCGCTCCCGAGCGGCGGCGGTGGTAGCGGCAGTGGTAGCAGTGGCAGCGGTGGTGGTAGCGGCAGTGGCGCCGCGCTCCGGCGAGCCTGCGGGGTCCAGCCGTTCGACGACGGCCAGGTGTACCCCGACGGGCAGGTAACCGACGCTGTCGGCGAGCAGGCCCGCACCGTGTTCGATGTCCTGGGCGGCGACCACATGGCAGACGTCAAGAACGCGTACCTGCGGCGCATGCCGGGCGATGACCCCGTGACACACGCCGACACAGGTGTCTTCAAGCCCGTAGTCGGAGAGGAAGCTGATCCACCCGGTGGGCCGCGCCGCGGCGCCGCCGACCGCGCCCGTGTCCGTCATGACCCCGGCCGACGTCATCTCTCGACTCCCGAACCGCCGCAGGGCGGCCCCGTTGCCACCCGCCAGCCAGCCTCCCACAGCGCCAGCGTCCTTACCGCAAAGACTGCCGCTAGGAAACGAGCCCGATACATGCCTCAGGGGTGGAGGTCTGGGAGGGCGCTGCGCGCCCGCCCAGGCGCCCGGCCTACTTCTTGTTGCGACGCTGCACGCGGGTCCGCTTGAGGAGTTTGCGGTGCTTCTTCTTGGCCATCCGCTTGCGACGCTTCTTGATAACAGAACCCACGAAGACAACCGATCTGTGTGGAGGAGAGCTACCGGGTGAGCCTACCGCCCAGCACCCGCGTGGATGGGTGGCCGCCTCGGCACGGCACGCGGTGGTCGGACGGTACCACCGGTCGAGGGAGCGGCCGGGAGGACGGCCGAGCCCGCCGACGGACCCCGAAAGGCCGACGGACCGGAAAGATCGGGCCGCCCGCGCCCGGCGGGCGTGCTCCCAGGATCACTGGCGGGGGCGGCCGAGCTCCGCGGATCGGTCGCGGGCGGCGGTGAGCGCGTCGAGGACCGCGGCGCGCACGGCACGGCGGTCGAACTCCAGCAGCGCGGCGGCGGTGGTGCCGGCCGGCGACGTGACCGCCTCGCGCAGCAGCGCCGGGTGCTCGCCGGTCTCCCGCAGCATCCGGGCGGAACCGAGCGCGGTCTGCACCATGAGCTCGGCCGCGAGCGGCCTCGGCAGCCCCAGCAGCACCCCCGCTTCGATCATGGCGTCCAGCAGGTAGAAGAAGTACGCCGGGCCGCTGCCGGACAGCGCGGTGATGGCGTCCAGCTGCCCCTCCGGCACCCGGACCACCCGGCCGACCGCGCCGAGCAGCGCCTCGGCCTGGTCCAGGTGCCCGTCGCCGGCGTGCCGCCCGGCGCACACCGCCGACATCGCCTCGCCGACCAGCAGCGGCGTGTTCGTCATGACCCGCACGACCGGGGTCCCCTCCGGCAGCACGTTCTGCAAGGCGGCCAGCGTAATTCCCGCCGCCAGCGACACGACCAGCGCGCCCGGCGCGAGGGCGGGGCCGAGATCCGCCAGCAGTCCAGCCATGTCGGGTGGCTTGACGGCTACGACGACCACGTCGGCGCCGGCCGCCGCCTCCTTCGGCGCGGCCGCCGCGACGCCATGCTGGTCCGATACCGCCGCCGCCCTGGCCGGATCCTTCTCGGCGACGACGATGTCCTTCGGTTCGACGCCGGAGCGCACCAGCCCCGCGAGGAGCGCCTCTCCCAGCCGCCCCACGCCCACGATCGCCACAGTCATGCCTGTTCCTCCACCTGACGCACCTGGCCGTGGTAGAGCCTGCCAGACCACGGCCGCGGTCGGTGATCGCGAAGGCGATGACAGTCGGGCGGGCAGCGAGGATCCTGTATATGATCTTGGATTTCTAGGGGCGGCGGGCGACCACCAGCAGGGTGCGGAACGGCTCCTCGATGATCCCGTCAGGGAAGGCGCGCAGCACCGAGCGGCGTTCGGCGTCCAGGAAGTCCTCCAGCCGGTCGCCGATCGCGGCGACATAGGACTTCGAGCGCAGCCACGTCAGATACAGGTCGATGTCGATCCGGCGCACCCACCGGCCGGAGAGCGTGACGACCTCGGCGAAGTGGCCGGTCCAGCGCAGCTCGTCGGCATAGGGCCGGCTGCGATAGCTCCGCTGGTAGGTGGGATTCATCGCCTCCAGCCGGTCCTGCTGACGCTGCCACCAGCGCTCGTCCTGGGCGTCGACGTCGTTCCACCACACGGCGAGCGCCCCACCGGGGCGCAGCACCCGCGCCGCCTCCGCCGCCGCGACCGGCACCCGCACCCAGTGCCAGGCCTGCGCGTAGCAGACGAGATCGGCCACGCCGGAGCGCAGCGGCAGCGCCTCCGCGTCACCGAGGACCGCGGGGATCCCCGGCGTGCGTTCCCGCAGCCGCGTGAGCATCGCCGGGCCAAGGTCGCAGGGGATGACCCGCGCGCCACGATCGAGCAGGCGCCTGGTCGCGATGCCGGTACCAGCGCCGACCTCGACGACGTCGGCACCGACGAGCGGGCGGCCGGCGAGCCGGGCGAGGTCGTCGAACAGGATGTTCGGGTAGGTGGGCCGTGCCGCGTCGTAGGCGTCGACCAACGGATCGAACAGCGAACGTGAACCCATGCCGCGATCGTGGCACTACCAGCCAAAGACGGCCACGCCCGCGCGAGCGGCGGTCAGCCCCGCCCGCGCGTGCTGGTGCGTGCCGCCCACGGCCGGATCACTGGGACCGCGACGACCACGCCGGACAGTTCAGGACGGACAGTTCAAGGACGGACAGCTCAGGACGTCGCGACGCCCGAAGCACTGGTCGCGGGGGCGGCGAGGTTGAGCCGGGTGAAGGCCAGCGCCTCGGCGAGGTCCGCCTCCCGCCCGGCACGGGTCTCGGCACGGCGGGTGTTGATCTCGACGACGACCGTGCCGTCGAAGCCCTTCGTCGCCAGCCGCTCGAGCAGCTGCGCGCACGGCTGGCTGCCTCGGCCCGGCACCAGGTGCTCGTCCTTCGCCGAGCCGGAACCGTCCGCGAGGTGAATGTGAGCCAGCCGGTCACCGAGCGCGTCGGCCATCGCGAGCGCGTCGGAGCGGGAGACGGAGGTGTGGGAAAGATCGAGCGTCACGTGCCGGTAGCCGTCCTCGATCGGCGACCAGTCCGGCACGTACGCGGAGACCTCGCGGCCGCGGGCCCGCAACGGGAACATGTTCTCCACCGCGAAGCGGACGTCCGTCTCCTGCGCCATCCGCTCGATGCCGGCGATGAACTCCTTGCCGTAGTCACGCTGCCAGCGAAACGGCGGGTGGACGACCACGGTGGGCGCGTCGAGAGCCTCCGCCGCGGCGCGGGCGCGTACGAGCTTCCCCCACGGGTCGGTGCCCCAGACCCGCTGGGTGAGCAGCAGGCACGGCGAGTGGATCGCGAGCACCGGGATGCCGTGGTAGTCGACCAGCCGGCGCAGCGCCTGGGGGTCCTGGCTGACCGGGTCCGTCCACACCATGATCTCGATGCCGTCGTAGCCGAGCCGGGCGGCCATCTCGAAGGCGGCCGGCGTCGACTCGGGATAGGTCGACGCGGTGGACAGGGCGATCTTCGCCGTCGGGATGCGCGCGGCCCGTTCCACCCGGTCACGGGCGGTGACGACGGCTCGCGGCCTTCGGCCGTCCGACGCGCTGGCCGCCGGACCGTGCGCCGCCGAGGCGTCACCAGCACCGTCCGCGTGGCCCATGGCCGCCGTCTGGGCGGCCTCCTGTCCAAGGCCGCGTATCAACCGCACCCGAACACCCTCTTCCCTTCGCAAGCCCCGCGACCGCGCCCCCCGCGCGTCCACCCTCGCGCGCCGTCGACCCCATCGCGCACCGTCAGTGGCGCGATGAGCCGCCGTCGCGCGACTGGCTCGCGTCTCAGGCTAGGCCATGAAACGAAGCGCGCTCGCTCGGCCACCTAGCGACCCCAGTGGGGCAGGTCAGCCGAAGCTCAGGGTGTCCAGCCGGCGCAGGATGATGCCTTCGCGCAGCGCCCACGGACAGATCTCGACCTCGTCGACCGAGAGCAGGTCCATCGTCTCCACCGCGACCACGGCCCCGGCGGCGAGCTGGCCGGCCCGCGAGGCCGACACCCCGGGCAGCGAAGCCCGCTCGCTCGACGGCATCCGGCAGACCACCTTGGCCGCGGCCTCCAGGTCGGTCCGGCGCAGCACCCGGCGCACGTAGGGGCCGCGGCTGTAGGGCTCGGCGCCGGCTACCCGCGCCAGCGAGCGGAACGTCTTCGAGGTGGCGACGGCCCTGGTCGGCTCGCCCACGTGGTACAGGCTGCCGACCACCGGGGCGATCTGGGCACGCACGTAGCGGCGCAGCTCGGCCAGCTGCCGCCCGGTCGGCGGATCGCCCGGCAGCCAGTCTCTGGTGAGCCGGCTCGCGCCGAGTGGCAGCGAGGCGACGACGTCCGGCTCCTCGTCCATCCCGGCGCCGATCTCCAGCGAGCCGCCACCGATGTCCATCGCCAGCAGCCGCCCCGCGCTCCAGCCGAACCAGCGGCGCACCGCGAGGAAGGTCAGTCGGGCCTCGTCCTCCCCCGGCAGGACCTCGACCGCCACCCCCGTCACCGACCGCAGCCGGGCGAGAACTTCGTCACTGTTCGTCGCGTCACGCAGGGCGGAGGTGGCGAACGCCACCAGGTCGAAGACGGCGAGCTCCTCGGCCTGCTGGCGCAGGTCATGGATGCAGTCGACGAGCGCGTGCTCACCGCTCACCGAGAGCGCCCCGTCGCCGTCGAGCAGTTCGACGAGCCGCAGCGGCACCCGCACGCTCGCCGCCGGACGCGGAGCGGCGCCATGGTGGGCGTCGACCACCAGCAGATGGACGGTGTTCGAGCCAATGTCGAGCACGCCGAGCCGCATCGGCTGCGCCGGCGGCGCCGGCAGGGCAACTGCCGTCAGTCGTCTCCTGACTGGCACACCGGCGCCGAGCGGAACCGGCAGACCAGGGCGCGCCGGCACCGCCGACCCGTTCGCGGACGGCCCGACGGACACCAGCGACGCCGCCGCGACGGACCGGCGCGACACCACCGCGCCGGGCACGACGACCGCGCCGGATGCCTGGCCTGGCGACGCCGAGCTGGGTATCGGGGCCGCGGCCGCCGCGGCGGCGACCGCCGGACCGCCGGCCGCCGCCGCGGCGTCTGCGGAGGTCACCAATGGCGCGTCGCCCGCGTCGGTGGCGCGCGCCTGTGCGGCCCTGCCGCCCACGGTCTTGGCTGCCGGCGAGAATCTCAGCCGCATAGCTCGTTCCCCTCATCGCCATGCGGCCGTCCACCGCCGGAACCCAGTGATCCTTCGGACGACGGCCACCGGGCACGCGGAAGGAAGATCACTCCGCACGCCCCTTCGCCCGCCAGGCGGCCAGGTCGCCCTGGCCGCGTCGCCACCGCACGCTCGTCGCCACCGCACGCTCGTCGCCACTGATCCGAGCGCCGGGCAACGTACGACGGTACGCGCCCGGCCATGGCGGCCGCCGACGGCGGGTGGCCCCGGATCAGGGCTCGAACTTGTAACCAAGTCCTCTGACGGTCACGAGGTGGCGAGGGTTGCCAGGCTCGGACTCGACCTTCGCCCGCAGACGCTTGACGTGGACGTCGAGCGTCTTGGTGTCACCGACGTAGTCCGACCCCCAGACCCGGTCGATCAGCTGCCCTCGGGTCAGTACCCGGCCGGTGTTGCGCAGGAACATCTCCAGCAGCTCGAACTCCTTGAGCGGCAGGGCGACCGCCGAGCCGTGCACGGTCACGACGTGCCGCTCCACGTCCATGCGGACACCGCCGGCCTCCAACGTGACCGGCGCGGCCTCGTCCGGCTCGCTGCCACGGCGGCGCAGCACCGCCCGGATCCGCGCGACGAGCTCCCGCGCGGAGAACGGCTTGGTGACGTAGTCGTCCGCGCCGAGCTCCAGGCCGAGCACCTTGTCGATCTCGCTGTCCTTGGCGGTCAGCATGATCACTGGCACCGAGGACTTCTGCCGCAGTGCCCGGCACACCTCGGTGCCAGACAGCCCGGGCAGCATGACATCGAGCAGTACGAGGTCGGCTCCGTGTCGCTCGAAGTCCGACAGCGCGGTGTGTCCGTCCGCCGCCACGGCGACGTCGAAACCCTCGCGCTCCAACATGAAGGACAGGGCCTCCGAGAAGGACTCCTCATCTTCCACCACGAGCAGGCGAGTCACCGGTCACTCTTCCTTTCGCGAGCCGTCGGCGGCGTGGCCACATCTGCCGCGCCGCGGACAGCCCGAGGTCTTTGGTGGTTACTGCTCGAAGGCTTGCTGGATCTATGGACGGACGTTCACCGTTGAGCCGTCCGTTAACTGATTGTTACGCGTCCGGGGGCCGCTCGCGGCTTTTTCCCCTTGTTCCCAACCCTTGGGTGGTCCCCAGCCCAACGATGGCACCGACGGGCAATTCGCCCGACTCGCCGGCCGCCGGGTCCACCGGGTCCGTGTGGTCGTCCGCCGTCACGGCGACCCGACCCTCGATCTCATCCGTCGCGGCCGGCGACTCCGTATTTGTCGGCGCCTTCGGCCCGCTGGCACCGGGTTCCGCTCCGCTCCACTGAGTGGGCTCCGCGACTTCGTCGAGGTCCACGTCCGTGTCTGAGTCCGCGCCGTCGACCTGGTCATCGAGGTATGTGGGCAAACGAAGGGTGAAGGTCGAGCCAGCCCCTTCGGCACTCCAGACCCCGACGGAACCGCCATGGTTGGTCACGATGTGCTTGACGATCGCGAGACCCAGCCCAGTGCCGCCCGTTTCTCGTGAACGCGCCGGATCGGCCCGGTAGAACCGCTCGAAGACCCGCTCAAGGTCCTTCTCCGCAATCCCGATGCCCTCGTCCGCCACGGAGATCTCCACCGTCCCGCCGACGCAGCGCACCCCGAGGCCCACCCTCGTGCCCCGCGGCGAGTAGTTCACCGCGTTCTCCAGCAGGTTCGCCACCGCGGTGACCAGCTGGGACTCGTCCCCGAGCACCCCGGCGTCGGTCTGCCCGATGACGGCCACGGAGATTCCCATGCTCTGGGCCGCCAACCGGTTGCGATCCACCGCCTCGGCCACCACGTTGCCGACCGCGACGGGCTGCATCCTCGGCAACGGGTCGGCGCCCTGCAGCCGGGAGAGATGAATGATCTCCTGGACCAGGCGGGCGAGCCGGGCCGACTCGTGCGTCATCCGGTCGGCGAACCGGCGCACCGCAACCGGGTCCTCGCTGGCCGCGTGCACGGCCTCCGCGAGCACGTGCAGCGCGCCGACCGGCGTCTTGAGCTCGTGACTCACGTTGGCCACGAAGTCCCGCCGGACCGCCTCGACCCGCCGGGACTCGGTGACGTCATCGAGGATGACGGCTATGTGACCGTTGTCACCCAACGGCCGGCTGCGAGCCCGCACCGCAAGCGCTTCCTGGTCGGGCCGCGGCCGCGTCAGCGGGGGTGGCGGGACCGGCGGCAGGTCCAGCTCCCCGTCGAACCCGACACCCGCCTCGCGGGTGCGCCGCACGAGGTCCAGGACCGACGTCACGGCGACCTTGCTACCGGCGACCACACCCATCGCGTGCGCGGCCGGGTTCGCCATCGCGACCTCGTCGTCCCCGGTCAGCACGAGCACCCCGGACGGCAGCGCGGAGACCAGCCGGCGCAGTTCACCGACCGGCAACGTGGCGTCGGGTTCACCGGCCCGCTCGGTGGCGTAGGGCCGCAGCTTCGCGGGCTGCGGGTCCGACTGGCGGGCCGGGCCCAGGGACGGCGGCGTAGGTGATGTCATCCGGGCACCGCCGCACGCCACCCGGCCGCGCCGAGGCCGCGGACGCCACCCGGCACCCCCGCCGACGCACCGGCTACCGGCAGCACGCAACGAGTCGGTACCAGCGAGAATGCGTACCGTAGCATGCTTGTCACGTCATTCACCGACCTGTCGCCCACGCGCCGAATGCTAGGTGCCGCCCGGCCGTCCCGGGGCCGCCGAACGGTTCTACTCGGTGGTTCGTCGCCAGGTGTTCATCCCCGCTAACGTCAACGTTCACCGGTCCGCGATGGCGTCCCCGCATCTTCGACCCATCCGAAGAGCAGAGATCTCGGGTCGACGAGTCCCGGGCTGTGCCACGGCGCGCGGCCGTGGGTTCCGGTGTCGCCGCGGACGGCGGCTGCACCGGTCACCACGCTGGGCGGCAGGACGCGGCGCGCCGGGATGGCGCCCGGACCCGAACGACCGTGACGACATAGATCATGAAGAGGAGTCCGCCGGTGCGGGATGATTTCCACGAGGAACTTGAAGGCATCACAGGTTCCCTCGTCGAGATGGCAGGCCTGGTCGCGTCCGCGATGGCGCGCGCGACCACGGCGCTGCTGGACGCCGACCTCAGTCTGGCCGAGCAGGTCATCACCGCCGACGAGACCGTCGATCTCCTGCGCAACGAGATCGAGGAGCGTGCCTTCGACGTCCTGGCCCGCCAGGCTCCGGTCGCGACGGACGCCCGGATGATTGTCACCACGCTGCGCATCGTCGCCGACCTCGAGCGGATGGGCGACCTGGCGCTACATGTGGCGAAGGTGGCGCGGCGCCGATACCCAGGCAAGGCCGTCCCGCCGGAGCTGCGGGGCACCATGACCGAGATGGGCCAGGTAGCCCAGCGGATCGTCGCCAAGGCCGGCTCTGTCATCGCCAGCCGCGACACGGACCTCGCCCGCGAGCTCGAGGCCGACGACGACGCGATGGACCACCTGCACCGCCAGCTGTTCCACATCCTGCTGGAGCGGCCTTGGCTGCACGGCATGGAGGCCGCGATCGACCTCACCCTGTGCGGCCGCTTCTACGAGCGTTACGCCGACCACGCGGTCTCCGTCGCTCGCCGCGTCGTCTACCTGGTCACCGGCGAGAAGGAATAGGACTGGGAGCGCTGGGGCGCCCCGCGCCCCAGCGCCCAGCCGGCACCGGCGCCCCGCCGCCGGGCGTCTGATGTCCTACTTCTTCTTGCCCTGGGCCGCGACGGCGGCGGCGGCCAGCTCGGCGGCGTCGGGGTCGAGGTAGGCGGACGAGACCACCTTCAGGTCGTCGTCCAGCTCATAGCGCAGCGGTATGCCGGTCGGGATGTTGAGTCCGGCGATGTCCGCGTCGCTGATGCCGTCGAGATGCTTGACGAGCGCGCGCAGCGAGTTGCCGTGGGCGGCGACCAGCACAGTCCGCCCGGCCCGCAGGTCCGGCACGATCGCGTCGTACCAGTAGGGCAACATCCGGACGACGACATCCTTCAGGCACTCGGTCTTGGGGACGAGGTCCGGCGCGAGCTCGGCGTACCGGTCGTCGACCCCGCTCTCCTGGCCGTCGGCGATCTCCGGCGGCGGGGTGTCGTAGGAACGGCGCCAGAGCATGAACTGTTCGTCGCCGTACTTCTGCAGCGTCTCGGCCTTGTCGAGGCCCTGCAGGCCGCCATAGTGCCGCTCGTTGAGCCGCCAGCTGCGGCGGACCGGGATCCACAGCCGCCCGGCGGCGTCCAGGGCGATCCAGGCGGTCCGCATCGCCCTGGTCAGCACGGAGGTGTGCACGACGTCCGGCAGCACGCCGGCCTCACGCAGCAGCTCGCCGCCGCGCGTGGCCTCCTTGACGCCCTTCTCGGACAGGTCGACGTCCACCCAACCGGTGAACAGGTTCTTCTGGTTCCAGGTGCTTTCGCCATGGCGGAGCAGGACGAGGGTCGGCATGGCCACGATCCTGCCTGGTGCCGATTCCGCGGACAACGCCCCCCGCCCGCACCGCCAAAGATCACATCTCGACGTTCAAGCGCCACGCAACCGAGCTGGGCCCGGAGGCGCGCCTCCGCGGAGGCCCGGCCACCGAACGAAGCGAACGGGGTCCTTGCGGAATCGGCGGAGCTTGCGGAGCCGATTTCGCAGGTCGGGAGTACGGGGCTGGAGCGCGGCGCCCGGACGAGCGAACCAGAGACATGGAAAACCCCCGGGTACTTCCACATCGGTGCATACGACACGCGACGTGGGTCGTCGGGACTACGACGACACCCGGGGGCCCGGTAACTGTCTGGTACTCGCCGGCCGGGGCTCATGGCGCCCGGATCGGGACTTCGTCCCGCTCGGTGAGAACCACGAGACCGGCTAGCTGACAGTCACCTCACGAGTCCAAGTACTACACAACGTTGGACCACCTCCCTTCCCGTGTACCGCTGACGCTACGCGCGTCCAAGGCGGGAGAGCAACGCCTTTTCTCGCCCCAGGAGACCGCGGTCCCCGGCGAGACCGGCCGGGAAGCGGCAGACCATGCCATCCCGCACCCATCCCGCACCCATCCCGCGTGGGACGGCGCCGCGCCGGCCCGACCGCCGCCGTCGTCCTAGCGATCGACGCGACGGCACCCGTCTAGACTTGACGGCATGACCGCGAAGGTCTACCAGCCGTCGGCAGCGCACCGCGATGCGACAACAGAGCACAGCCATGCGGCAGCGCACGGCCATGTCGCAGCGCACGGCCATGTCGCGGAGCACAGCCATGTCGCGGAGCACAGCCATGCGGCAACGGGGCGCAGCCATCCGACGCCGGCGCCCGACTCGTCAGCCGAGCGTCCCGGCCTGGACGGCCGCGAAGGCTGGCAGACGCGTCTGCGTGACCGTGGGTACCGGCTGACGCCGCAGCGCCAGCTCGTGCTGGAGGCAGTCGCCAAGCTGGGGCACGCCACCCCGGAGGCGATCGTCACCGAGGTCCGCCGGACCGCGACCGCCGTCAACATCTCGACCGTCTACCGCACGCTGGACCTGCTCGAGGAGCTCGGGCTCGTCTCCCACGCCCATCTCACCCACGGCGCGCCGACCTACCACGTCACCGGCCAGGACCGGCACATCCACCTGGTGTGCGGCGCCTGCGGGGCGATCAGCGAGCTGTCCCCCGACCGGCTCGCCGACCTGGTCGAGGCGCTGCGCGCGGAGTTCGGGTTCACCGTGAACGTCGACCACGTCGCACTCGCCGGCCGCTGTGCGGACTGTTCCGCGCGCGCCGGCGGTTGACTACGTACATGAGCAGCTCCCCGGTCCAGACCCCGGACGCCACCACCTCCGCCCCCGCCGCGACGGAGGCCACCGGCTACCGCTCCCCGCTGCTGGACCTGCCGGGAGCCGTGGCCGCGGACGGCCTGGACGCCGGCGTCGCCGCGCACTACGGCGACCCGCTGCGCGAGCAGCGGCGGGCAGCCGACGGTGCCGCGCTGGTGGACCGCTCGCACCGGGGTGTGTTGCGCATCGACGGCGTCGACCGGCTGACCTGGCTGCACAGCCTAACCTCGCAGCATCTGAGCGCGCTGCGCCCGATGCGCGGCACCGAGGCGCTGCTGCTGTCCCCGCACGGCCACGTCGAGCACCACCTGGTGATCGCCGACGACGGCTCCACCACCTGGATCGACGTGGAGCCCGGGCCGGCGGCCTCCGGCGGCTCAGGCACCACGGCCGCCTCTGGCGTCACGGGCGGCGCCGCCTCCCTGCTGGCGTTCCTGGAGTCGATGCGCTTCCTGCTGCGGGTCGAGCCCGCGGACGTGACCGCGACGATGGCCGTGCTCTCGGTCCTCGGCCCGCGCGCCGCCGAGGCGGTCGCGGATGCGCTGCGCGACCCCGCGGTCGCGACCGTGCCTGGCGGTCCGGCGGCGGACGGTGAGCTGCCGCCGGACTGGGCTGCGCCGCCCGCCGAGGGCTCCGCCGGCCTGCCCGCGGAGGCCGGGCCGTACCCGTTGGCTCGGTTCGGTCCGGCCGTCCTGGCCAGGCGGATGCCGTACGGCGTGGATCTGCTGGTGGAGCGGGCCCGGCTCGGCGAGGTCGCGGACCAGCTGCGCGCCGCCGGCGTGCCGCCGGCCGGTATCGACGCGTTCGAGGCCTGGCGGATCGCGGCGCACCGGCCGCGGCTCGGAGCGGACACCGACCATCGCACGATCCCGCACGAGGTCGGCTGGCTCACCAGCGCGGTCCACCTCGACAAGGGCTGCTACCGGGGCCAGGAGACCGTGGCCCGGGTCCACAACCTCGGCCGCCCGCCACGCCGGCTGGTCCTGCTGCACCTGGACGGCGCGCTGGCCGCGCCCGGGTCCGCGGTGACGGCGGCGGGCCGCCAGGTCGGGTTCGTCGGCTCGTCCCGGCCGCACGCGGAGCTGGGCCCCATCGCGCTGGCGATGCTCAAGCGCACCGTGCCGGATGAGACGGCCCTCGTCGTCACCGACCCGGACGGGCAGGCGATCGCCGCCCAGATCGACCCCGACTCCGGCCCGGTGCGCCCGGACCGTCCCGCCGGCCACCTTCTGCGCTGACGGCCCGCGACCAGGAAGCGCGGAGCCTGGCGCCAGCACGACGGTCGAAACAACGGAAGAACTTCAGATAATCTCCGAGAACCCGCTGGTAGCACGCGAGTGCTGGTGGTCCCGACGTCAAGGTCAAGCAGGTCTTTTGGCCCCGTGCAGTGATGCCGGCCGACTGCACCACCTCGCCGCGTCGTTGACCACCGCCCAGCAAGGCCAACCGTTGCAACGTTTTGCCCAGTCAGCGACCCTGGCCGCCCTCCTCGGTCGGCCAGGTGCCTGACACCCCTCGGTCGGGGGTGTGCAATTCCCGACTCCGAGTGGGCTTCCTGTGACACCAGTGCACGCATCGCACCCCGCTCGACGCTATCGATAGCAGATGTCGCGACATAGCGTTGCCATGCGCCTACGAAACGTCCATCGGGCGACAGACTGCGACTGGCACGGAGCGCGCGCACGCAGAGCTTCGGATGGTTGCGGGAGCGGACAGGCCAATGGCGTCCTCCCTCCCCTTGGTCCGCTGTCGCCGCGGGGATACCCGTGTACGCACTTCCGAGGAGATCGTCGATGCTGACGGAGAACGCTCAGGCCTGCGCACATCCATTGGCCTTTGTCCGCGCCCAGCGAGGGTGGTCCTACCAGAAACTCGCCCGAGTCGTCGCCAAACGGGCCCGTGATCTGGGTGTGGCGAACATGGCCGCGGAGCGGCAGAAGGTGTGGCGCTGGGAGCACCGCGGCGTCGTCCCCGACCGGGTATCCCAGCTGGCGCTCGCCACCGAGCTCGGAGTGCCCACCGAGCGGTTGGAATCCCACCCCTGGCCGTCGTGGCTCCCCACCGGCGACAACGTGCGCACCGACTACCCCTGGACACAGGCCGGCAGCCTGTCCGCACTCACCGACGTGGTCCAGGACGCGCTGACCGACCGCCGGGGCTTCCTCACCATCAGCGGCTCCGGCGTCGCGAGCCTGGCCAGCGAATGGCTCGGCCTGGAACCAGCCCACCTGGCCGGCGCACTGGACGGCGGCCTGGTCGACGAGCAGATCGTGCACCGGATCGCGCACAACATCCCCGGCCTGCGCGTGATGGACGACCGTCTCGGCGGCGAGAGCGTCCGCCGCCTGGTCGACGCCGAACTGGGCGTCGTCGCCGAACTCCTCTTCCGTGGCCGCTACCCGGAGAAGATCGGCCGCGAGCTGCACGTCGTCGCCGCCGAGCTCGCCCGCTTCGCCGGCTGGGTGTCGTTCGACGCCGGCTACCAGACCGCCGCCCAGCGCTACTGGGTGACCGCCCTGCACGCCGCGCACGTCGGCGGCGACCAGCTGCTCGGCGCGAACGTGCTGAAGAACATGTCGCTGCAGTGCATCGACTTCTCCCGGCCGGCCGAGGCCATCGAACTGGCCGACGCCGCGGTACGCACCGCCGGCGCCACCACCGGCCGGGTCGGCGCGATGCTGCACATGCGCAAAGCCCGGGCGCACGCCGCGCTCGGCGACCAGGTCGCCTGCACCCGCGAAGTCGCCGTCGCCGAAGCCGCGTTCAGCAAGGCCCGACCGCAGGAGCCGCCGTGGGCGGTCTACTTCGACGAGGCCGAGTTCCAGGCCCAGGTCGGCTGCTGCTACATCGACCTCGGCCATCTGCCCTCCGCCAACCGGTGGCTCGGCAACGCGCTCGCCTGCCACCCGGCCAACAAGGTCCGCGACCACGCGACCTACCTGCTGCGCCGCGCAGGGGTCCAGATCGACCTCGGCGACCTCGACGCCGGCTGCGCCCTCGCCAACGAGGCCGTGCCGCTCCTGCTGGCCACCCGGTCCCGGCGCAACGCCCGCCGCGCCGACGAGGTCCGCCGCCGGCTACGCCGCCACGCCGCCGTCCCCGCCGCCCGTGATCTGGACCTGCGGCTAGCGGAACTGGTGTAACCGGGATCGGGTGCCGGACGCGCGGGAGGGCGCCCGGCACCGGCCTGCCAGGCGAGGCCTGCCAGCGCGCAGGCCTGCCCAGACGTCCCCGTCGGTTCGCGGACCGTCACCTCCAGACCGCCCATTACGGTGCGAGCGCGAGCCGGCGGGGACCCTGTTGCTGGTTCGCTCCGTCCGGGCGCCGCGCTCCGGCCCCTTACTCGCTTCGCTCGCAAGGGACCTCCGCGCGGCGTCCTCCTCCGCTCACGGGTGCTCCGGCGACCTCCGCTGCGGCCCAACCCACGTCGCTTCGCTCGTGGGCCGGGCCTCCGCGGAGGCACGCCTACGCACCCAGCTCGGTTGCTTTCCGCTGCACGTCACCAACCCGAAGTCGCACCTTCGCGGGGGCCACGTCGCTTCGCTCATGGCCGTTTGGTCGTGGACGGGCGGTCTTTCCGAATCAGGCGCGAACACCGCCCACGAGCGAAGCGAAGTGGGCCCCACCAGAAGGCTCCACCCTGCTCGTAACGCTCAAGCGTTTCGCAACCGCGCTGGCCCGGAGGCGCGCCTCCGCGGAGGCCCGGCCATCGAGCGAAGCGAGATGGTTGGGCCGCAGCGGAGGTCGCCGCAGGGCACCGTCCGCTCCGGAGGACGGCACGCGGAGGTCCCTTGCGAGCGAAGCGAGCACGGGGCCGGAGCATGCCGCCCGGACGGAGCGGACCATGTAAAACCTCCTGCCCCGAGCCAGCCGCCCTGCGCCAACATTCAGCGTCAACCCCAGCTCGTAACGCTCAAGCGCAACGCAACCGCGCTGGCCCGGAGGCGCGCCTCCGCGGAGGCCCGGCCCACGAGCGAAGCGAACGGGGTCCCTGCGGAATCGGCGAAGCCGATTTCGGAGGTCGTGGTTGGGCCGCAGCGGAGGTCGCCGCAGGGCACCGTCCGCTCCGGAGGACGGCACGCGGAGGTCCCTTGCGAGCGAAGCGAGCACGGGGCCGGAGCATGCCGCCCGGACGGAGCGGACCATGTAAAACCTCCTGCCCCGAGCCAGCCGCCCTGCGCCAACATTCAGCGTCAACCCCAGCTCGTAACGCTCAAGCGCAACGCAACCGCGCTGGCCCGGAGGCGCGCCTCCGCGGAGGCCCGGCCCACGAGCGAAGCGAA
>Ga0268265_10000305_pt1 | contig 54781 bp, 51 predicted proteins | sample KBSSwiS52_FD_190355 | JGI IMG/M metagenome (GOLD analysis project Ga0268265, IMG submission 190355) | Switchgrass rhizosphere microbial communities from Kellogg Biological Station, Michigan, USA - KBS Switchgrass S5-2 (SPAdes) (version 2) | ecosystem: Host-associated > Plants > Roots >...
CCGCCACGGCTTTCCGGGTAGCTTCCCGCACTACCCTGACGGGTGGCAAAACGGCCCATCACAGGCCGTCCCTTGGAACGGTGTGTTTCACCGCCCGTGCCTCTAGGCTTCCAGTCATGAAAGACCTCTGGCAGCCGATCCAGTTCGACCGCGAGATGCTCCTCAAGTACGACCGGCCCGGTCCGCGGTACACGTCGTACCCCACGGCTCCGCACTTCGAGGACGGCTTCGGCCACTCCGAGTACGTCCGGCTCCTGGAGCGCAGCGCGGAGTCGGGACGCAAGCTCTCGCTCTACGTCCACATCCCGTTCTGCGCCCACCGCTGCTTCTTCTGCGGCTGCAACGTCACCATCTCCCACGACCGCCAGTGGGGCAAGCGCTATCTCCCGCTCCTCGCCCGCGAGATGGAGATGGCCGCCGCCGCGCTCGGCGCCGATGGCCCCGGTCACCGCGAGGTCGTGCAGGTCCACTGGGGCGGCGGCACGCCGACGTTCCTGCCGCCCGAGGACCTGACCGAGCTCATGGCCCTGATCCGGCGCAGCTTCCGGCTCGGCGACGGCTGCGAGATCGGCGTCGAGGTCGACCCCCGGGAGTGCTCGCCGGCGCATCTCGACGCGCTCGCCGCGGCCGGGGTCAACCGCCTGAGCATGGGCCTCCAGGAGCTCGATCCGATGGTGCAGGAGGCGGTCAACCGCATCCAGACCGCGGAGCAGACCTGGGGCGTGCTCGACGGCGCGCGCTCGCGCGGCATCGGCAGCGTCAACGTGGACCTGATCTACGGCCTCCCCCACCAGACGCCGGGGCGCTTCGCCCTCACCCTGGAAGAGGTCCTGCGCATGGCCCCGGACCGCCTGGCGCTCTTCAACTTCGCCTACCTGCCGCAGAGCTTCCCGCATCAAAAAGTGATCGATCCGGCCGCGCTGCCGTCGCCGAACGCGAAGCTCCGCATGCTGGAGGAGGCGATCGCCACCTTGACCGCCGCCGGCTACGTGTTCATCGGCATGGACCACTTCGCCCGCCCCGAGGACCCGCTCGCCCAGGCGCTGCGCGACCGCACGCTCACCAGGAACTTCCAGGGCTACTCCACCTGCGCGGACTCGGACCTCGTGGGCTTCGGCGTCTCCTCGATCGGCGAGGTGGGCGGAGGCTACGCGCAGAACCTCAAGACCGTCGGGGAGTACGGCGCCGCCCTGGAGCAGGGCCGGCTCCCCTCCTGCCGCGGTCTTGCTCTATCCGCGGACGACGTGCTGCGGCGGGACGTGATCGTCCGGCTCATGTGCCACTTCCGGCTCGACAAGCGGGACGTGGAGCGCCGGTACGGGATCGAGAGCTTCGACCGCCGCTTCGCCGCCGAGCTCGGCCAGCTCCGGCCCATGGAAGAGGACGGCCTGGTGGAGATCGACCGCGACTCGATCGAGGTCACCCCGGCCGGGCGCCTGCTGGTGCGCAATCTCGCGATGTGCTTCGACGCCTATCTTGGAAAGACAGCCGTGAGCTATTCGAGGACGGTCTGATGATCAGCCCCTTCCCTGCCGAGCGGCGCCCGAGCCGGAGCTCCGAGAGCTTCCGCGCCTCGGCCGGCCGCCAGCCAGTTTCGACCGTGCTCCTCATCGGCAATCCGAACGTGGGCAAGAGCCTGCTGTTCAAGAACCTGACCCACCGTTACGTCAACGTCTCGAACTTCCCGGGCACGACCGTCGAGGTCACCCGCGCCCGTTCCGCCTTCGGCGCCAAGGACGCGGAGATCGTGGACTCGCCCGGGATCAACGACCTGTCGCCGCGGAGCGATGAGGCGCGGGTCACCCGCGCCCTGCTGGAGAAGAGCCCGGGCGCCACGGTCGTCCAGGTCGCCGACGCGAAGAACCTGCGCCGCGCCCTGCTGCTCACGCTCCAGCTCGCCGAGATGGGCCGTCCCATGGTGCTGGTGCTCAACATGCTCGACGAGCTGCGGGCCCGCGGCGGGCGGATCGACCGCGCGGAGCTCTCCCGCGTCCTCGGCATCCCGGTGGTCGGCGCCGTGGCCCTGCGCAACGAGGGGACCGGCGAGCTGGTCGAGGCGCTGTCTCAGGCCCGGCCGCCCCACGCCTGGCACGGGCAGGCGGAGCCATCGACAGCCGACGAGCCCTACGAGCGCAACCGCGAGCGGCTGGCGCGCGTCAACGACATCCTCGCCGCCACCTGGTCCATGTCGCAGCCGAGCCACGCGCCGCTCTCCGTGCGGCTCGGCTTCTGGGCCATGCACCCGGTCAAGGGGCTGTTCTTCCTGCTCTCCGTGCTCTTCCTGACCTTCTGGTTCGTGGGGCTCCTCGGCGCCGGCACCCTGGTGGACCTCTTGGAGACCGGCCTCTTTCATCAGAGGGTCACGCCGCTCGCGATCCGGGCGGCGGACGCGGTGCTCCCGTTCCCCCACGTCCACGAGACCGAGGCGGTGGAGCTCGCCGTGGCCCTGCCGGTGACGCCGATCCATGAAGTCGGAATCTTCACCTCCACCCGCACCGTGACCTCGCCGGCCTACCACCTGAGCGGGAAGACCGGGGCCGGGGGAGAGATCCTGCGCTTCGTCCACGACCTCCTGGTGGGGCCGTACGGCGCGTTCACCATGGCCTTGAGCTACGCCTTCGCGATCGTGCTGCCGATCGTCACGACCTTCTTCCTCCTGTTCAGCCTGCTGGAGGACTCGGGCTACCTGCCGCGCATGTCGATCCTGGTCAACCGCATCTTCAAGCTCATGGGGCTGAACGGCAAGGCCGTGCTGCCGATGATCCTGGGGCTCGGTTGCGACACCATGGCGACCATGACCACGCGCATCCTGGAGACGCGCAAGGAGCGCCTGGTCACCACGATGCTCCTCGCCCTGGCCGTGCCCTGCTCGGCGCAGCTCGGCGTGCTGCTGGCCATGATGGCGAGCCTGTCGCCGGGCGCGGCGTTCGCGTGGCTCGGGCTGATGGTCGGGGTCGTGCTGCTGGTGGGCTGGCTCTCGGCGCGCGCCTTCCCGGGCGAGGCCGGGGACTTCCTCCTGGAGATCCCGCCGATGCGCCGGCCGCAGCTCGCGAACGTCTGGATCAAGACGGTCGGCCGGCTCGACTGGTACTTGAAGGAGGTCATCCCGCTCTTCGTGGTGGGGACGCTCGCCCTGTTCCTCCTCGACCGGCTGCATCTGCTCTCCGCGCTCTCGCGGTTCGGCGAGCCGCTGGTCACCGGCTGGCTCGGCCTGCCCAAGGAGACCTCGGCCGCCTTCCTGATCGGCTTCCTGCGCCGCGACTTCGGCGCCGTCTACCTGCTCGACGCGGCCACCGGCCCGAATCCCTTGCTCACACCTCACCAGATCTTCGTCTCCATGGTGACCATCACCCTCTTCATGCCCTGCATCGCGAACTTCCTCATGATCGCGCGCGAGCACAGCCTGAAGACGGCGTGGGCCATGGCCGGGTTCATCTTCCCCTTCGCCTTCCTCGTGGGCGGGATCGTCCACCACATCGGCTTATGGCTGAACAACTGGCTGACCTTCTGACCTGCCCTCTCTGCGGATTCGAGTTCGAGCGCGCGGACTCGCTCTGCGGCCACGGCTGCCCCCTGGGAGCGGCCTGCAACCTCGCGCGCTGCCCGGTCTGCGAGTACGAGTTCCCGGAGAAGCCCGCATCGGTCTCCTGGCTGCGCCGGCTGCTCGGCAAGGCCGAGGCCACGCCGCCGGCGCCCTGCCCGGGCGACGGTCTGCTGACCGTCAAGGACCTGAGCCCGGGCGATCTCGGCGAGGTGCTCAGCCTCGCGGGAGACAGCCCCTCCCGGCGCAACAACCTGGCCGTGTTCGGCCTGATCCCGGGCTCGGAGGTGCGCCTGCTGCAAAGGTACCCCTCCTTCGTGCTGCGCATCGGCGAGACCGTGCTCGCCCTGGACGGCGAGGTGGCGGGGGATATCGTGGTGCGGCGGCGCCCTTGAAGGACCTCAAGGACACCAAGGACCTCAAGGACGAGGGAGCCATTCTTCTTTGTCCTTGGAGTCTTTGGTGTCCTTGGTGTCCTTGAGGTCCTTTCCGGTCAACTACAATCACCCGCGATGATCGATACCTTAGTGATCGGCGCCGGCATCTCCGGCCTCACCACCGCCTTCCACCTCGCCCGCCGTGGCCAGCATGTAGCCGTGCTCGAAGCCTCGCCGCGGGTGGGCGGCTCCCTGGAAACCAGAACCGACGGCCCGTGGCGCTTCGAGCTGGGGCCGAACACCGTCCTGGAGAACCATGAGTCCGTCACCCGGCTGATCCGCGAAGCCGGGCTGGAGTCCGAAAAGATCACGGCGTCGCCCGCGGCCAAGCGCCGCTACCTGTGGAAGGGCAATCGGCTTCATCCCCTCCCTTCGGGGCCGCTCGGCTTCCTGCGCACGCCGCTCTTCCCCATCTCGGCCAAGCTCCGCCTGCTCCGCGAGCCCTGGATTCCCAAGGGAGGCTCGGAGGAGAGCATCGCCTCCTTCGTGCGCCGGCGGCTCGGCCAGGCCTTCCTCGACTATGCCGTGGGACCGTTCGTCTCGGGCGTGTACGCGGGCGATCCCGAGCGGCTCTCGGTGAGCCATGCCGTGCCCAAGATCGCGGCGCTGGAGCGGGAGCATGGCAGCCTGATCCGCGGCGCGCTCGCCCGCCGCAAGGGCCCCGCGCCGGGCGGCGCCATGATCTCCTTCCGCGACGGCCTGGAGCAGCTCCCCCGCGAGCTGGCGCGGCAGATCGGGGACGTGCGCACCGGCGTCGCCTGCCGGCGGCTCGTCCGCTCGGGAGAGGGCTTCCGCGCCGAAACCGATTCCGACCCTGTCGAAGCGCGCCGCATCGTGCTCGCGGTGCCTGCAGACGTCGCGGCCCGGCTCCTGGAGAGAGAGGCTCTGGCGGAGATCCCCTACGCGGCCGTGTCGCTGGTCTCGACCGGCTGGCGCCGCGAGGACGTCGCCCACCCTCTGGACGGCTTCGGTTTCCTGGCACCGCGCAAGGAGGGGCTGCGGGTGCTCGGCGTGCTCTTCCCGAGCGAGATCTTCCCGGGGCGGGCGCCCGCGGGCCACGTGGTCCTGACCGCCTTCGCCGGCGGCAGGACCGATCCCGAGGTCGCGACCTGGGACGACGAGCGGGTGATGTCCGAGGTGCTGGGCGAGCTGCGCCGGACTCTGGGGGTGCGCGGCGAGCCGGTGATCTCGACGGTGCGGCGCTGGCCGCGCGCGATCCCGCAGTACGAGCTGGGCCACGGCCGTTTCCTCGACCTGGCGCGCGAGGCCGAATCGGCCCTCCCCGGCCTGCGCATCGGCGGCAACTTCCTCCACGGGGTCTCGGTCCCGGACTGCATCCGGAACGCGACCGCCCTGGCGGAAGAGCTCCTTCAGCGCTGAGCCGCCGCTTTCTTCTGCTGCGCCTCGTCGTGGTCCAGCACGTCCCCGAAGTGCTCCAGGAAGAACATCTTCCCCTGCTCGAAGAGCGGCTCCTTCGGAGCGCGCCAGAGCACCGGCCGGACGAAGGTGGCAACTTGAAGCGAGACGAAGCCGAAGAGGAAGAGCCAGAGGACCATCCCTCCCCCGGCGCCGCTCTCCCGAAGCGCGCGGCCCAGGAACCGCCAGCCGAAGACCAGCGAGATCCCCCACATCAGCACGTGCACCCAGACCGCCGAGGCCAGGTACCGACTGCTCACCGAGAACAGCCAGGCGATCGGCAGCAGCGCGGCCAGGAGGAGACCCAGCGTGGCGGCGAACCCGCAGACCGTGGCCACGAGCTGCCGCTTCGACCAGCGCGCGCCGGCAAGCGCGCTGAACACGTAGAGGCTCGGCAGGCAGAGAGCCAGCGCCAGGCCCACGATGATCGGCGCCTTGAAGGCCGCGACCAGGATCTGCGAGCCCCCCTGGAACAGGCCGGCCACCGCGCCGTAGAGCAGGAAGCCCACGAGCGCCCCGCCCAGGAGCCATCCCGGCGCGGAGGAGCCGGAGGCGAGGGACTGCGGCTCGGTCAGGAGCCGGTCGAACGAGCGGAGACCACCACCTCCGGCGGCGCGGGGGCTGGCTTCGGGGTCGAGCGGGGCTTCCATGCTTTCTCCTCCCTGGGAGTGCCGCCGAGCAGGTGCGGCAGGATGTCGGTGAAGACGAACTCGTAGACGTTGCCGTCGAGCGCGTCCCGGCGCAGGAATACCACCGGCTTGTAGACGCTGCCGACGAACGGGCGCAGGGCCCAGGCGACCTCGCCCCCCACCAGGGCGAAGGCCGCGATCCAGACGAAGAAGACGGCCCGCGCCGGCCGGCCGAAGGAGCGCATCCCCCGCCAGAGCACGGCCGTGCCGGCCAGGCCGCTGCCGCCCACGAACGCCGTGTGCAGCAGGTAGAGCAGGTTGTGCGCGGTGCGCGCCTCCTCCGTGGGCGGCGGCGCGCTGAGCGTGAAAAGCAGGGCGACCGGCGCGAGCGCCGCCAGGAGCAGGCTGCCGGCCGCCAGGGCCAGGAAGGTCAGCACCGCCACCTGTCCCACCCGCAGCGGCAGGCCCAAAAGAGCGGAGCCGGCCCAGCTGAACGGCACGGTGAGCGCCGAGGTCAGGAGCAGGACGAGCGGGAGCTTGACGGCCACGTAGAGCGCGAGCCGCGGCCCGTGCCACAACCCCAGGACGCCGCCGTAGGCCGCGGCCGAGAGGATCATCAGGAGGCTCAGGGCGAGCCAGCCTCGGAAGAGGGCGCGGCCGGCGGTCACCTCGCCGAGGAGGTCGCCGGCACCGCGCAGGAGATCCTTGGCGACGGGGCCGATCATAGATGGTTCCTTGGAGGTATACGGCTCCCCGCCGGAGAGCGTCGCCCTTCATGTAGAATCCCGCCCGCTTCCTATGGAAACCCCTCCGCAGCAGCCGCTCTCCCGCCGGAAGAAGCTCGCCTTCTCCCTCGTCCTGCTGGGATTCGTCTGGCTCCTCGTCGAGCTCGCCTGCTGGGTGGGCCTGTGGGCGCTGGACAAGTACAAGGGGGTGGAGTACACGCCCGCCCTGGTCAAGACCCTCTCCGACAAGCACCGCGGCATCCTGGAGGCCCACCTCGGAGGGAGCTCCTCCTACGTGATCTTCGACCCGGAGCTGGGCTGGACCATCCGTCCCAACGGGTCCAAGCGGGGCTACAGGACCAACCGTGCCGGCATCCGCGCGAGCCGCGAGTACGCGGTCGCGCCGCCGCCGGGGACGCTCCGCCTCGCGGCTTTCGGGGACTCCTTCACCCACGCGAGCGACGTGCCCAACGGGGAGACGTGGCACCGCCGGATCGAGGAGATGAACCCGCGGATGGAGGTGCTCAACTTCGGCGTCCCCGGGTTCGAGCCGGGCCAGGCCCTGCTCCGCTACCGGCGCGACGGGGTGAAGTTCCATCCCCACGTCGTGCTGATCGGGTTCATGTCGGAGAACATCAACCGGGTGGTCAACACCTTCCGGCCCTTCTACTTCCCCCGGAGCGGCGTGCCCTTCACCAAGCCGCGCTTCGCCCTGCGCGGCGGCGAGCTGGTCCTCGTCCCGAACCCGATCCGGAGCTTCGACGGCTACCGCGAGCTGCTGCGGGACCCGGAGCACGTCCTGCCGCGCATCGGCGAGAACGACTACTTCTACCAGCGCAGCTCCAGGCGCAATCCCCTGGACTTCCTGCCCTCCGTCCGCTTCGCGAGCATCTTCTCCAACCAATACCTGCACCAGCCCACGATTCGTGGCGGGGTTTACAACATCCGCTCGGAAGCCTACCGGGTGACGGTGAGAGTGCTGGAAGAGTTCTACAAAGAGGCGGCCGAAAACGGCTCCCTTCCGATCCTGGTGCTCTTTCCGGAGCGGCGGGACATCCGCGCCCGGCGCGAGGGGAGGACGATCGTCTACCAACCCCTGCTCGACGAGCTGCGGGGCAAGGGCTACCGCGTGATCGACCTGCTGGAGGGGTTCGAGCGCTACGACCCGCAGGGGGAGATGATGAAGAAGAAGTTCATCCACTACCCCAAGAGCGGGAACCGCATGGTGGCGCGGCACATCCTGGACTATCTGGGGAAGAACGGGCTCGCGACTCCGGAAGGGGTCCGCGCGGCGGAAAAGTCGGGCCTGAAAAACACCAACGCCTCACGGGAGTGAGGCGGAGTTGGGGGCCCGGTACAGCTCGAGCCCCCCTTGGGGTTGGAGCGGGTCCCAGCTCAGCGCACCGCGCCGCGGCGGAACAGGTTGACGATCGCGAGCAGGACCACCGCGCCGAGGAGCGACACGAGCAGAGACGGCAGGCTCAGGTCACCTCCGGTCACGGTCCCGGTCCCGAACAGGGGGGCCAGGAGCAGGCCGGCGAGAAGCGCGCCGACGATGCCAACGATGATGTTGAGGATAACGCCCTGCTGGGCGTTCGTACGCATGATCATGCTGGCGATCCAGCCGATCAGGCCACCTACGATAAGCATGATGATGATGTTCATGACGGTCCTCCTCTTGTTGGGTTGCTCTCCGGGGTCGTCCTCGACCCACATACCCTGACAAAAGCAACTGTCGTGCCACTCGCCTTTGGGTGTACTCTGGAACGGAGGGCTGAGAGGAGGTCCGATGAGGATTCGACTGGCCATCCTGGCGGCGATTGCCGGGGTGGCGTGCTGCGGGCTCGCCCAGGCGGCTCCGCCGCAGTTCGGCGAGCTGATCGAGGTCAACGTCGTCAACGTGGACGTCCACGTCACCGACCGGGCCGGCCGGCCGGTGACCGATCTCCGGCGCGAGGACTTCGAGGTTCTGGAGGACGGCAAGCGGGTGGAGGTCACCAACTTCCAGGTGATGACCGCCGGCGTGGCCGGCGTGCCCCCTATGGCGAGCGCGCCCGTTTCGGCGCCCTCTTCCGGCCCCGCACAACCCGCTCCCGCCGCGCAGCTCCCGGCCGAGGAGCGGCTCCACCTGATCGTCTACGTCGACAACTTCAATCTCGAGCCGGCGCACCGCAGCCGGGTCCTCAAGCAGCTTCGCGGATTCCTCAAGGACCTCCGCCCCGAGGACCTCGTCATGATGGTGACGAACGACCTGGGCCTGACCGTGCGGCTCCCCTTCACCGGCGACCGCGCGGCCATGGAATCAGCCCTCACCGCGATCGAAACCCTGCCAACCCAGGGACAGGAAGCGTGGAACGAGCGGCGCCAGGCCCTGACGCGGGTCCTCGCCATCCGCGAGGCGGTGCGCAAGATGGACGGCCCCTGCAGCCGGATGATCGTGGCGCCGATCGAGAGCTATGCCGAGACCACCCGACAGGAGGTCCTGCGCTCGATCAACGCCATGACCGTCCTGGTGAACTCCCTTTCCGGCGTGCCGGGCCGCAAGGCCCTGCTGCACGTGAGCGACGGGCTTCCGGTCACGCCGGGCGAAGAGGTCTACCAGCTCATGGCCGAGATCTGCAGCGGTGGCACCGCCTCCGGAGTCGCGGACGTGGCCGACCCGGACCTCATCGGTCCCGGGCAGTACAGCGGGCGGGAGGCCATGCTGGACGCGCAGCGCTACAGCACGGTCGAGGACTTCAACAAGCTCGCCGCCCATGCGAACGCCAACCGGGTGACGCTCTACACCCTCCAGGCGAGCGGCCTGGCAGCGCCCGCTTCGGCCTCGGCGGTGTGGGGCACGGACGAGGTGGTCCTCGCCCAGCTCCCGAACATCCATTCGATCGCCGCCGCCAACCTGCGGAACTCGCTCACCCTGCTGGCCTCCGAAACCGGCGGCAGGGCCATCCTGGACGCCAACGACGTCACCGCCGACCTGCATCAAATGCAGAGAGACCTGGAGAGCTACTACTCCGTCGGCTACTCGCCGTCGCACTCCGGCGACGGGCGCGAGCACCGCATCGAGGTCCGGGTGAAGCGCCCCGGTCTCCAGGTCCGCCACCGCAAGAGCTACCGCGACAAGCCGGCGATCGAGCGCGCCGTGGACCGGACGCTCGCCGCGGTCTACCACGGCTTCGAGGACAACCCGCTGGAGGTCGCGATCGAGCTCGGAGCCCAGACCCCGGCCGGGAAGGACCGCGTCGCCGTGCCGATCAAGCTGCGCATCCCGCTGTTCCGGCTAGGCATCTTCCCGCAGGCGGACAAGAGCTACCACGGGCGCCTCCGCCTCTTCGTGAGCACGCGCGACGGCAAGGGCGGGGTCTCCCCCATCCGCCAGGTCGAGGTGCCGCTCCAGATCAAGCCGGAGGAGGTGCTCTATGCCATGGGCAAGCTCTTCGAGTACGAGCTGACCCTGAACCTCCTGCCCGGCGAGCAGCACATCGCGATCGCGGTGCGCGACGAGGCCACGACCACGACCTCGGTGCTCAGCCGGACGCTGACCGTGAGCATGCCCCTTGGAACCCGATAGACCGGCGCGGTCGTAGGGGCGGCCCTTGTGGCCGCCCTCCGCCCGGGGCACCCACAAGAGGTGCCCCTACGCGACCATCGATAGGACGACCTTGCCGAAGACGCCTCCGCTCTCCAGGGCGCGGTAGGCGTCCGCCGCCTGCTCCAGGGGGATCACCCGGTCCACGATGGGACGCAGGCGGCCGTCCTTGAGGCGCGGCAGGGCGAAGGCGTTGAAGTCGGAGACGAGCACGGCCTTCTCCGCCCGCGAGCGCGGACGCAGCACCGAGCCCACCACCTTGAGCCGGCGCGAGAGCACGAGACCGAGATTCACCTCGGCCTTCGCGCCGGCGAGGAGCCCCACCAGCACCAGCCGGCCCCGCTCCCGGAGCGCAGCCAGGTGGCCCGGCAGCTCGGAGCCGCCGACGAAGTCGACGACGAGGTCCACCCCCTGGCCGCCGGTTGCCTCCCGCACCTGGTGCGCCAGCCGGGGACCCGAGACGCAGATCTCCTCCACGCCATAGCCGCGGAGCAGCTCCAGGCGGTCGCGGTCGCGCCCGGCGGCCAGGACCCGCGCCCCCAGCTCGCGGGCGAGCTGCACGGCGAAGCTTCCCATGCCGCCGCTCGCGCCGCTGATCAGCACGGTCTCGCCGGCCTGCAGCCCGCCCTCGGCGACCAGGTTCGTCCACGCGGTGAGCGCGGCCTCGGGAATCGCGCCGCCCTCGGCGAAGGAGAGATTGTCGGGAAGGGGCATGAGCTGCCCGGTGGGAATGGCGACCCTGGTGGCGTGCCCCCCGCCGCCCACGAGGGCCATGACGCGGGCTCCGGGCCGCCAGAGGTTCGAGCCCTCGCCGATCACGCGGCCGGCGCACTCCAGGCCGGGGACCTCGCTCTCCCCCGGCGGAGGAGGATACGTTCCGCGGAGCTGGTGCAGGTCGGCGTGGTTGATCCCGGCCGCCTCGACCGCGACCAGGACCTCCCCGGGCCCGGGGACCGGGTCGGGGAGGTCGCCGAGGCGCGGCGAGGGCTGGCGTGGATCGGTCGAAGGGAGGATGGCCCGCACGCCAGCTCTCCCGGGTCCTCAGCGAGTGCCGACGGGCCGGGATTTCGGCACCGCCACCGGCTTGAGCTCGTCGGCCTGGAACGGCTCGCGCGCGGGCCGGTCGAGCCCCATGCTCCCCTGCTCGATCCAGGCGTGCTTGCCGTCCAGGACCTTGAGCGCGACCTTGTACTTGCGCACGTCGTCGTTGCTCCACACGTCCTGGAAGAGCCGCACGATCCGCCGCCGCGAATTGCGGCAGAAGAGATCGGCCAGCTCGGCCGCGTTGTCGGCGTCGGGGTGGCCGGCCTCGCGGAAGGCCTGCGCGCGGGAGACCGACGAGGCCATGGCGAACAGCTCGTTGGCGATGTCGACCAGGCGGAACAGGAACGCCTGCTTGTTCTGCAGCTTGGCCTGGTGGACGATCATGCCGTGGAAGATCTGCCGCGACAGGCGCCGGGTGTTCCTCTCGCAGAAGCGCAGATGCCCGGCGAGGTCGCCGAACTCCTGGTAGCGCGGCCACTGGCCCCAGCCCAGCCAGCGGGTGGGATACCAGGAACCGTAGAAGGTGGCCATCTTCGGCAGCTCGGCGAGCTTCTCGGCCACGCTCTTCTCGGGATCGATCATGGCGCCGGCCACCTGCAGGTGCTTGTCCACGGCCTCGCGCGCCATGAAGAGGTGCATGATCTCGCTCGAGCCCTCGAAGATCTTGTTGATGCGGTAGTCCCGCATCATCTGCTCGACCGCGATCGGCGCCTCGCCGCGGGCCGCGAGCGAGGTCGCGGTCTCATAGCCGCGGCCGCCGCGGATCTGCATGGTGTCGTCGATGATCACCCAGGTCCAGAAGGAGTTCCACTCCTTGCACGCCGCGGCCTCCAGCCGGATGTCGTAGCCGCCGCGGTCCGACATCTCCGTGGCGAGCAGAGCGATCGACTCCATGGCGAACGTGGTGGCGGCCATGTCGGCGATCCTGTGCGAGACGGCCTCGTGCTTGCCCACGGGACGGCCCCACTGCACGCGCTCGGCAGCCCACTTGCGCACGATCTCCAGGCAGAGCTTGGCGGTGCCCACCGAGCCGTTCGGGATCGACAGGCGGCCGTCGTTGAGCGTGGTGAGGGCGATCTTGAGGCCCTTGCCCTCCTCGCCGATCAGGTTCTCGGCCGGCACTCGCACGTTCTTGAAGCTGATGACGGCGTTGGCGAGCGCGCGCAGGCCCATGAAGTGGCAGCGGTGCTCGACCTTGACGCCCGGCGCATCGGCCTCGACCACGAAGGCGCTGATCTTCTTGTTCTTGGGGTCGCGCGCCATGACCACGAGGAGCTTCGCGATGGTGCCGTTGGTGCACCAGAGCTTCTCGCCGTTCATGAGGTAATCCCCCTCGGGGGTGCGCTCGGCGGTGGTTGCGAGGCGGGCCGGATCGGAGCCCACCTGCGCCTCGGTCAAGGCGAAAGCGGAGATATCACCCTTGGCGCAGCGCGGCAGGTACTTCTGCTTGAGCTCCTCGGAGCCGAAGAGCTTGAGCGGCTGCGGCACGCCGATCGACTGGTGGGCGGAGAGCAGCGCCGACAGGTTGCCGTCCACGCTCCCCAAGAGCATCATGACCTTCTGGTACTCGGAGTTCGTGAAGCCCAGGCCGCCGTACTTCTTCGGGATCTTCATGCCGAAGGCGCCGAGCTTGCGCAGGCCGTCCACCACCTGCTCGGGGTACTCGCCCGTGACGTCGATCTCGACCGGATCGACCTGGTCGCGCAGGAACTCCTTCATCGCCCGGTAGAAGGCCGTGAACTCCGGCCTCTCCTGATCGGCGAGCGGATAGGGATGGATCAGGTCCAGGCGGAAGTTGCCGAGGAACATCTCGCGCAGGAAGCTGGGCTGCTTCCACTCCGTCTCGCGCGACGCCTCCGCCACCTTCCGTGACTCCAGCTCACTGACGTTGTGCAGGTCCTTGGTCGCCATTGGATCATTCCCCTTTATTTCTCAAATCGGCCTTCCTGCAACAGGCGTTCCCGACCGGGGCCCGATTTCTGCGGGCGAGCCTGCTGCTATGCCGCACTGCGACATCATAGCACCGTCCGTCCCGCTCTCCAAGGGGGTGGAGGTCAGAAAACAGGTGACTTGGGAGGTCAACTTTTTCGCCGCAGCGCGGCTGAGCTAGCGCATCGAGATCGCCACCCCGGCGACGACCAGGGCGGCGCCGAGGAGGATGCGCAGGGTGAACGGCTCGCCGAGCCAGAGGGTGCCGATGAGCACGGCCACGACCGGGGTCGCGTAGTTGATCAGGGAGAGGCTCGTCGCCGGCAGCCGCAGCAGCAGCCAGTAGTAGATCGTGAACGCCACGGCCGAGCCGACCACGGCCAGGTAGACGACGGCGAGCACCGGCCGCATGCCGAAGGTGACCTCCCTCCCCCGCTCGCCCGCCCAGGCGAGCGGCACGACCAGCAGCGCTCCCAGCCCCATCGAGACGCCGGACACGGAGAGCGGGTGCACTCCCGCGCCCCAGCGCTTGACGGCGACGTTCGCGACCGCCGAGGCGAGCGGCGCGATCAGCATGAGCGTCGCGGCGAAGGCGGTCCGCGGCCCGCCCACGGCCTTGAGGTCTTCCGAGAAGAGCACCGCCACGCCCGCGAAGCCGATCAGCACTCCGACGAAGGTCGCGGCGCGCAGCCGCTCCCCCGGCAGGAAGAAGTGGGCCAGCACCGCCACGAACAACGGGAACGTCGCGAACAGCACCGCCGCCAGCCCCGAGGGCACCCACTGCTCGCCCCAGTAGACCAGGCCGTAGGAGATCGTGAACGTCAGCAGCGCGTTGATCCACCAGAGCCGGCGCTCCAGCGGCGACCGGCCCAGGCGCACCCCGAAAAACGGCATCAGCGCGAGGAGCAGCAGGCAGGCGAGCGTGAAGCGCAGCACCACCCCGGTGAGCGGCGGAATCCCCTCCAGGCTGACGCGGATCGCCGCCCAGGTGCTCCCCCAGATGAGCACCAGGGCGGCGAGGCCCGCGTACGTGAGGAGAGGCCGGCCGGCGGTGGTCAGCGAGTATCCCGTCCTGAGCCCTACGGATAGATCTTGTACAGCATGCGCGGGTAGGGGATCGTCTCCCGCAGGTGGCTGACGCCGGACATCCAGGCCACGAAACGCTCGATCCCCATGCCGAAGCCGCTGTGCGGGAAGGAGCCGTACTTGCGCACGTCGAGGTACCACTGGAACGCCTCGATCGGCAGGTTGTGGTGGCGGATACGGTCGAGCAGGAGGTCGTGATCGTGGATCCGCTGGCTGCCGCCGATGATCTCGCCGTAGCCCTCGGGCGCGATGATGTCGAGGCCAAGCACGGTCTCGCGGCCCAGCTCGCTGTCCGGGGACGGCTGCATGTAGAACGCCTTGAAGGCCGCCGGGAAGTGGGTGACCATTACCGGCCGGTCGTACCGGCTGGCCACGATCGTCTCCTCGTCGGCGCCGAAGTCGTCCCCCCACTGGATCGGGTTGCCCTCGGCATTCAGAATTTCCACCGCCTGGGTGTAGGTGATGCGCGGGAACGGCGGCACCACCGCCTCCAGCTTCGCCGTATCTCGTTCCAGGATCTTGAGCTCCTCCTTGGCGCGGTCGAGCACCCGGCCCACGAGGTAGACGACGAACTCCTGGGCGAGTTGCGTAAGGCCCTCGAACTCCAGGAAGGCGACCTCGGGCTCCACCATCCAGAACTCCATCAGGTGGCGGCGGGTCTTCGACTTCTCGGCGCGGAAGGTCGGGCCGAAGCAGTAGACCTTGCCGAGGGCCGCGGCGGCCGGCTCCAGGTAGAGCTGGCCGGACTGGCTGAGATACGCCTTGTCGCCGAAGTAGTCGGTCTCGAAGAGCGTCGAGGTGCCCTCGCAGGCCGCGGGGGTGAGGATCGGCGAGTCGATCAGCGTGAAATCGCGCTCGTAGAAGAAGTCGCGGATCGCCTGCTCGACCTCGCTCCTCACCCGCAGGGCCGACCGCTGCTTGCTGGAGCGCAGCCAGAGGTGGCGGTTCTCCATCAGGAACGCGGTGCCGTGCTCCTTGGGGGTGATCGGATAGTCCTGCGTCAGGTGCACGACCTTGAGATCGGTGAGCTGGATCTCCACGCCGGAGGGCGAGCGCTTGTCCTCCTTGACCTTGCCCGCCACCCACAGGGTGGACTCCTGGGTGGCGCGCTCGATGTCGGCCCAGGCGGCCTCGGAGACGTCGTTGCGGCCGGCGACCGCCTGCACGACGCCCGCGCCGCTGCGCACCTGGAGGAAGGCGATCTTGCCGCTCGACCGCTTGTTGTCGAGCCAGCCGTGCAGGGCGACGTCCTCGCCGATGTGGCGCTTCAGCTCACGGACGGAAAAAACGGTTTTCGGGTCGCTCATAGGAGGCGGGATTGTAGCCTACTTTTCCGGCGCGCCCGGCAGGCCGGGCAGGCCCTCCAGGGCGCCGAGGGAGTCGCTCGCGGCCTTCTGCTCCGCGACCTTCTTGCTCGGCCCCTCGCCGCGGCCGGCGAACTTGCCTTCGAGCCAGCACTCGACGATGAACGTCTTGCTGTGGTCGGGCCCGGTCGAGCCCACGAGCCGGTAGTCGGGCAGGCTCCAGCCCAGGGCCTGCGTGACCTCCTGGAGATGGGTCTTGGCATCGGAGGCCAGGAGCCGGGTCTTCTCCTCCTCGCCGTCCTGCAGCATGGGCAGGATGGCCCCGCGTGCCGCCTCGAGGCCGTCGTCGAGGTAGATGGCGCCGAAGAGCGCCTCCAGGGAGTCGGCCAGGAGGTTCGCCTTGGTCCTGCCGCCGGAGCGCTCCTCTCCGACCCCGATCTTCAGCTCGGGCCCGAGCTCGAGCTGCTCGGCCCAGTTGGCGAGCGAGGTCCGGCTGACGAGCTGCGCCTTGAGCTTGGACAGCTCCCCTTCCGGCAGCTCGGGATGGCGCTCGTAGAGCCACTGCGCACTGACCAGGCCGAGGACCGCGTCGCCGAGGAACTCCAGGCGCTCGTAGTGCTCCGGCACCCCCTTTTCGTTGGCGTAGGACCGGTGCGTCAGGGCGAGATCCAGCAGGTCCTGCCGCTTGAAGCGATGTCCGAGGCGCTTTTCGAGGGGCGTGGTGGAGCGGCGACCGAAAGCCATGGGGCGGCATGGTATCGCAAAGGGCCAGAAGGACCTCAAGGACACCAGGGACCTCAAGGACAAAGCTGCCCGGCGGTGTCCTTGATGTCCTTGAGGTCCCTGGTGTCCTTGAGGTCCTTTCCTACCGCCGCCCGAAGCGCCGCTCCAGATCCATGTCGGTCATCTGGAGCACGATCGGCCTGCCATGCGGGCAGGCGTAGGGCTGCTCGGCCGCAAAGAGCTCGGCCACCAGCGCCTCCATCTCGGGCGCGGAGAGCGGGTGGTGCATCTTGACCGCGGCCTTGCACGCGAGGCTCGCGGCGAGCGATTCGAGGACGCGCCGCCGGAGATCGCCCGACGCTCCCGTTCCTTCCCGGTCCTCGGAGCCGAGCGCCCGCAGGAGCGCCTCGGCCTGGACCGGGGCGAGCACCGCCGGCGTCGCGGTGAGCGCCAGCGTGTTGCCCGAGAGCGGCGCCAGGCTGAAGCCGCACTCGTCCAGCCCGGGCGCCAGCTCCAGCAGGCGAAGCCGCTCGGCCGGGGCCAGCTCCAGCAGGATCGGCGTCAGCAGGTGCTGCACCGGCGTGCTCTCAGAAGTCATCGCCCGCTTCAGCCGCTCGTAGAGGATGCGCTCGTGGGCGACGTGCTGGTCGATCACGTACAGGCCGTCCGGCCCCTCCAGGAGGATCAGCGTCCCCTTGTACTGGCCGAGCAGCCGGAACGGCCGCGCCTCCCCGCTGCGGCCCGAGAGCGGCACCATGGGCCGCTCGATGGGAGCGTAGGAGGGCAGGGCCAGACGGCCAGGATCGAGGCGGAGCTCCGTCACCGGCAGGACGGCCATGCCCTCCGGAGCGGGTGCGGCTGTCCCCCCGAGCCCCTGCCACGCGAAGGGGACGTAGGGCTCCGACGCGGGCACCCGGAGCGGCGCGGCCTCCTCGCCCCTGGCCTTTTCCAGCCCCTGGCGCAGCGCTTCATGAATCCGGTCGAGCAGCGCCGGATCGCGGAAGCGGACCTCCGCTTTCTGCGGATGGACGTTCACGTCCACATCCTCCGGCGGGACTTCCAGAAACAGGAACAGGGCCGGGAAGTCCTCGGACTTCCACTCCTCCCGCACCGCGCGGTAGAAGGAGGCGAGCACCGCCCGGTCGCGGATCAGCCGGCCGTTGACGAAAATGAAATGCCGCCGGCCGCGGGCGGTCTGGGGCCGTCCGACGAACCCACGGATCCGCTCCTCCCCTTCCTCGCTCTCGGGGATGGCCGCCAGCAGCTTGCCGAGCTGCGTGCCGAAGATCTGGCCCACCCGCTCCAGCGACCCCGCGGCCTCCGATCCCGAAGCCAGGGCGTCGAGCAGCTCCCGCTCCTCGTGGAAGACGCGGAACCGCACGTCCGCCCGGGCGAGGGCGTACGCCTGGATCACCTCCAGAGACCGCCGCAGCTCGGTCTCCGGAGCCTTCAAAAACTTCCGCCGCGCCGGCACGTTGAAGAAGAGCGAGCGGACATCGACCGTCGTGCCGCGCGGCCGACCGAGCGGCTCGGCGATCCGCACCCTCCCCCCTTCGATGAGCACCCGGTGCCCCTCCCCCGGCTGCTCGGCCGTGGTCAGCTCGACCCGGGATACCGACGCGATCGACGCCAGCGCCTCGCCGCGGAACCCGAGGGTGGCGACCCGCTCCAGGTCCTCGAAGCTCCCGATCTTGCTCGTGGCATGGCGGTCGAAGGCGAGGAGGGCGTCATCCCGTCCCATGCCGGAGCCGTCGTCCGCGACCGAGATCCGCTGCCGGCCGCCGCTCTCCAGGTGGATCTCCAGCTCCCGCGCGCCGGCATCGAGAGCGTTCTCCACCAGCTCCTTGACGACCGAAGCCGGCCGCTCCACCACCTCGCCGGCGGCGATCTGGCTGACGAGGTGGTCCGGAAGGAGATGAATGCGGGCCATGCGGGGATTCTACAGGCGGAACAAATTTCCGGCTTGGCCACCCGCGGTCTGGTAGGGCTCTGTGCAGAGCTATTCCATCTCCACTTCCACGCCGGCAGGCGGTGTGAACGTGACCTTGAAGGTGGCGACGACCTGGACGGGCTTTCCATCCCGCGTGGCCGGCTTGAACTTCCAGGTCTGGACCGCCTCCAGGGCAGCACGGTCGAGCCCCATGGGCAGACCCTTGATCACCCGTGCGCCGGCCACGCCGCCCTGTTCGTCGATGACGACTTCGAGGATCACGACACCCTCCACTCTCGCCTTGCGGCCGAGCTCCGTGTAGACCGGAAGATCGCCCGAGACCTTTTCCGGCCGCGTCACGTCCCTGCCGACACGAAGCGTCCTGCCCGCAGCGACTCCCTCTTCGACTCTCTTCGCTTCCCGCGCCCTGGCCTGGATCTCGAAAGCCTGCCGCCGGAGCTGCTCCGCCTCGTCGATCAGCTCCTGACGCGTCTCCGGATCCGGCGTCAGCTTCGCCTTCTCCAGAAGCAACCCGCTCTTTTCGGCGAACGCTGCGGCCAGATCGCCTCTGGCTGCCATCGCCAGCGTCAGGGCCTGGAGCCCCAGCTCGATCATCGCGGCGCGCGCTTCCGGAGCCATGACCCTGTCATACAGCGCCTTTTGCCGGGCGAAGCTGCCGACGGAGTAGAGGAGATCCGCCGGCTCGGGACCGCGATAGCTCCGGGCCTCCTCCAAGGCTTCCTCCAACCGGCCCTGCGCCAGAAGGAGATGGGTGCGGGCGAAAGGGATCTCGGGATCCGCCGGCTGCTGCGCGGCCCAGAGGTCCAGCAGCTCGCCGGCTTCCTGATAGCGCCGGCTCCGCAGATGCTCCGCAAACTCGGGATTGTTCTCCAGAAACCTCCGGAACCGGGGACTGGCGCCAGGGCCCTCCTCGATATGGAAGGTCACCGTGAGGGTGTAGTAGACCCGGACCGGTTTTCCCTCGCGGGTGGCGGGCTTGAACTTCCAGCCCTGGACCGCCTCCAGGGCGGAACGGTCGAGCCCCATGGGCAGGCCCTGCAGGACCGCTGCGTTCGTGACGTTGCCCTGCTCGTCGATGATGGCCTCGAGGACCACGACCCCCGTCACCCTGGCCTTGCGGGCCTCCTCGGTGTAGACCGGAGGGGCTCCGGAGATCTTCTCGGGCGGGGTGACGCCCTCGCCGACCCGGTACGGCTCGCCCGCCGCGGGAGCCGGCCCCTCCGCCGGGAGAGCCGAGGCGCCGCTGCCCGGCAGGAGGAGCAGGACGGCGGCGGTCAGGCTCCAGAGAAAGGCACGCTTCCTTCTCATCCTCATCCGGTCGGGTCCGCCGTTGTGTTCCCCTTGCGCTTCCGGGATGCACGCTTCCAAGATGCAACCTCAACCGCGGCGCGCCGCCTCGATTGCGGCGATGTCGATCTTTTGCATCTGCATCATCGCATCGAACGCGCGCTTGGCGGCGGCGGGATCGGGATCGGTTATCGCTTCGGTCAGAGCGATCGGCGTAATCTGCCAGGACAACCCCCATTTGTCCTTGCACCAGCCGCACGCACTCTCTTGGCCGCCGTTGCCGACAATCGCGTTCCAGTAACGATCGGTTTCGGCCTGGTCGGCGGTTGCGACCTGAAACGAGAAGGCTTCGTTGTGCTTGAATTCGGGTCCGCCATTGAGCCCGAGGCAGGGAATCCCCATCACGGTAAAGTCGACCGTCAACACATCCCCTTTCTTCCCGGATGGAAAGTCTCCCGGTGCGCGGTGCACCGCGCCAACGGATGAATCGGGAAAGGTCTTGGCGTAAAATCGCGCCGCGTCCTCGGCGTCGCTATCGTACCAAAGGCAAATCGTGTTCTTTGCTGGTTTCACCATGTCACTTCTCCTTCGTGGCGGACAATTCCGCGTCACTTCGGTGCAATATACATACCATTCCGGCGCTGCTTCACTGTGCTTCGCATCGGCGATTCAGAGCCCGGCTTCAAGGGACCTGATCGCTGCACTGACCTCCCGCAGATCATTGTTGAGCTGATGATTGCGGCCGGGCAACCGATGGACGCGGGCTTGCGGAACCGCGCGCGCATAGAGCTCGGCGTGCGATGGCGGCGCGGTTTCGTCATCGAGCCCATGGTAGAAATGGATGGGCACGCCTCGGGGAAGCCTCGCGCCAAGGTCGCGCGGCGGCTTCAGATCATCGCCCGGCCAGCCCCCTTCGCCGACAAAGGGTGCCGCAACGAGGAAGATCGCGCCGAACTTCCGCTCGGATGGCTGCTCCGCGAGGGTGTTGACCAGGATCGTTGCGCCGACCGAATGACCGACGAGAATCGCGCCGTCGTCCAGCGTCGCGAATTCTCTCTCGATCGCCGCCTTCCATGCCGCGTAGCTTGGGTCCTCTTCGTTCGGCATCCGCGGATAGCGGATCTCGTAATCCGGCCCCAGCTCGCGCCCAAGGCTCTCGACAAGCTTGCTGTCCCATTCGTCATGGGTACCCGCGCCGCCTCCCTGAACGAAAAGCAGCTGGCGGTTTACGCTCATGCCGAACGCACGCCGCGTGATGCGCTCGAAGATCACGTGATACGGCTCGTTCACGACCTCCAGCGTGAGATCGTCCGCGAGGCACTCGAACGTGTTGTCGTGAAACGCGAAGAGGAAGTGCTTGCGAACGTAATCATCCTTCGTTTCGGGGAAGCGGTAGCGGTTCAGCCGCACGACTTCCTTGATCCACGTCGAGTTTCGCACCTCATAGATGCCATACGACACGCCCTTGTATTGCGGGATGCCCCATCGCGCCTCGTCGTTCGGGTAGCCGAACCGCGACACGAGACAACGCTTGAATTCCACGACGGCGGTGACCGCGTCCTCCATGTACGGCCCACCGTGCGGGCTCATGCGACCGGTCGGCCGCATCGCGTTGAACGTGAGAAAGGTTCCGGCGTCGGTCTGCAGGCAGACGGCTCCCGATACCGCGGCTTCGGGGCGGACACCTAGATCGAGTTCGACGATGTCGTCTGCCATTGCGGGACCACCGGAGCCGGACGTGGTTGGCGGTGAGCGGCGGGGCCGCGCGATAGAGCGGTATCCGTCCGCTCGACCGCCAGTGTTCGGCGCATACTACGCTTCAGAATAGCCCTCGGATTCCGGGAGCTCGACTCCAAGAGCCTCGAGACGGTCGCGTGTCGCCAGCAGGGAGATCTACAGGCGCGTGCTGCGATCCGCCGGCCGCCATCTACTCCTTGCGCGGCTTCCCCGGCGAGGTCTCGCCGCTCCCGGCCGCCACCTCCTGGCCCTCGTTCTCCCAGGTGAAGGACTCGCCGCCGGCGTAGCTGCTGCCGCGGTCGTGATCGTAGTGGCCGGCCTGCTCGTCCCCGCCCGAGCGGTTCAAGCCCGTATCCTCGACGTGGATCGCCGCCTCCTCGGGGCTGATCTCCACGTTCTCGGGGTCCGGGAAACCGTCGCTCTCGGGGCCGTATTCATAGCTGCGCTCCGGATCGCCGGTCGGCCCGTCGTAGTGTCCGCCGGCCCCGCGCGACCCGTGGTAGATGTCCTTGCTGTAACCGTAGCTGCGTTCTGAATCGTCCATGGTCCTCGAGCTCCTATGAAGTCCTTCTCCGCATGCATCGGGAGGTAGGTGCAAGGACCGGGCCGGTTCGGGTTCAGGCGTCGAGACCGGCGGCGCGCGCCGCGGCCATGTAGCCGAAGAGGTACTCGAAGAGCTCGACGTGGTTCAGGGCGGCCTCGGCGTCACGGCCCCAGGCGGTCAGGCCGTGGTCGCGGATCAGGAATCCCGGCACCCGGGGCGGAGCGGCTGCGAAGCGCGCCTCCATCTCCTCGGCGATCCGCGGGACGTGCAGATGGTTCGGCAGGACCGCCAGCGAGACGTCCGGGTCCTGCTCCCAGATCCCCAGGCCCTTGAGCATCTCCAGCGGCGGCAGGCGGAGGGTATCCCCCGCGGCCAGGCGGGCGGCCACGTTGCCCGGGATCGAGTGGACGTGGAAACAGGCCCCGGCCTCGGGGAAGAGCCGGTACAGGGCCTCGTGCAGGCTGGTCTCGGCCGACGGGCGGTCGTCCGGCCTCCCCCTCTCCAGGACCTCGCCGCCGGGGGCGATGCGCAGGAAGTCCGCGGAGGTCAACTTCCCTTTGGCCTTGCCGCTGGCCGTGATCCAGAAGGTGCCGTCCAGCAGGCGCAGAGACAGATTGCCGGCGGTCCCCATCATCCAGCCCTGATGGTAGAAATGCCGGGCTACGCCGGCCAGCACCTCGCGCGGGTCGTCCATGCTGTCGGGACTGTAGCAAAGCGGTGCTAGACTTCGAAGCCTCAACGCGCTGTGGTGCGAGGAGGACCAGCCATGGCCACATTGACGTTCCCCAACGAGAAGAAGGTCATTGAAGACCCCCGGGAGATCGCCCGCTTCCTCGCCGGAGTCGGCATCTGGTACTCGCGGTTCGAGGGCACGGACTCGCTGCCCGAGGACGCGGGCGACCCGGAGATCCTCGCCGCGTACAAGGAGCCCATCCAGAAACTGATGGCCGAGGGCGGCTACGTCACGGCCGACGTTATCAACGTCAAGCCCACGACGTCGGGTCTCGACGCCATGCTCGACCGGTTCAGCAAGGAGCATTGGCACGACGAGGACGAGGTGCGCTTCATCGTCCATGGCCGCGGCCTGTTCCACATCCATCCCCCGGAAGGACCGACGTTCAGCCTCGAGGTGGTCAAGGGCGACATGATCCGCGTGCCGCGCGGCACCCACCACTGGTTCGACCTGTGCTCGGACAGGACGATCCGGGCCATCCGGCTGTTCCAGGACCAGTCGGGCTGGACGCCCCACTACACCGGGTCGGGCGAGGACGCGAAGTTCCAGCCCCTCTGCTTCGGACCGTCCTACATCCCGGCCCCGGGCCTGTAGGTGGCGACCCGGGCCGTTCTGACGGACATCGAGGGCACGACCACCTCGATCGCCTTCGTCTACGACGTCCTCTTCCCCTACGCCGCCGCCCGTCTGGACGAGTACTGCTCGCAGCCCGACCCCGGTCCGGAGCTGACCGAGGCGCTCGCCCTCCTGCGGCGGGAGCACGCCGAGGAGCCGGGCCACCTGCCTCCCTTCGGCAACGGCGCGGACTACGCCCGCCGCCTGATGGCCGAGGACCGCAAGTCGACCGGCTTGAAGCTCCTCCAGGGAGTGATCTGGGAGGAGGGATACCGCACGGGCGAGCTGTGGAGCCACGTCTTCCCCGACGTGCCTCCGGCGCTCGCGGCCTGGCGGGAGGCGGGGCTCCGCCTGCGAATCTTCTCGTCCGGCAGCGTGCATGCCCAGAAGCTCCTCTTTGCCCACACCGAGGCCGGCGACCTCACGCCTTTCTTCGAGGGCTTTCACGACACCACGACGGGACCGAAGAGGGAGACTGCCTCCTATGCCGCGATCGCCCAGGCGTACGCCCTCCCCGCCGGGGAGATCCTGTTCCTGAGCGACGTGCGGGAGGAGCTCGACGCCGCGGCCGGGGCCGGGATGCGGACCGGCATGCTGGTGCGCCCCGGGAACCGGCCAGCGGAGCCCGGCGCGCACCCGGTGTATCGGGACTTCGAGGAGATCGCGCCCTGAAAAAAGAGGGCGCAGCCCGCGGCCGCGCCCTGACGAGGGAGGCGGCCGGACGTCCGGACCTCCACATCATCTCTACGCAGACGGGCTCCTGTCAGATGAATCCGGGGAAGAAAACGCGGGCGGCCCCGGGCTACGAGGCCCGGGCGAACGCCCCTTCGAAGTAGATGGGCTCGAGGCCGGACGCCCAGTAGACGACGGCGTCGCGGTTGGGCTGGGTGGTCTCCCGGCCGGTGCGCAGGTCGCGCCCGATGCCGTCCGCCGGTGTGAACTCCAGCCAGCCCTCCCAAGTGCCGTCGCTCCTGGAATCGCCCCAGGCCCTGAGGACGTAGGGTGTTCCCGCGTCGTCCCGGTACACGAACGAGTACTCCTGGATCAGCTCCGGCATCCTTGCAGCCCTCCGCTGTTCAGACCGCCACCCCTACGGTCGCGGCTGAGGGCTGCTCCTGCAAGCTCTTTGCCTTTTTCTCCCCGGACTGCCTCTTGAGGCTCGCCCGCGCCGCGGCCAGGCGCGCGATCGGCACCCGGTAGGGCGAGCAGGAGACGTAGTCGAGGCCCACGCGCTCGAAAAAGTCGATCGACTCCGGATCGCCGCCGTGCTCGCCGCAGACGCCCAGGTGCAGGTGCGCCTTCGCGGCCCGGCCCTTCTCGCAGGCCATGCGGACGAGCTGCCCCACCCCCTCCTCGTCGAGGGTCTGGAAGGGGTCGTGCTTGAGCACGCCCGACTCGATGTACTGCGGCAGGAAGCGCCCCGAGTCGTCGCGCGAGTAGCCGTAGGTCATCTGGGTGAGGTCGTTCGTGCCGAAGGAGAAGAAGTCGGCGTGGAGCGCGATCCGATCGGCCACCAGCGCCGCCCGCGGCACCTCGATCATCGTGCCGATCGGGATCTCGATCCGCAGCTGTTCCTCGTCCAGCACCCGTTGGATCGTGGAGGCCGTGAGCTCGCGCAGGCGCGCCGTCTCCTCCTCGGTGCCCACCAGAGGCAGCATGATCTCGGGCCGTACCTCGTCCCCCGTCCGGGCCCGGACGCAGGCCGCGCGCACGATCGCCTCGACCTGCATCTCGTAGATCTCGGGCGCGGTGATGCCGAGGCGGCAGCCGCGGTGGCCGAGCATGGGATTCGCCTCGGCCAGCGCCTCGGCGCGGGCCTGCACCACGGAGGGCTCGACCCCCATCTCCTGCGCCAGGCGCTGCAGCGCCTTCTCGCCGTGCGGCAGGAACTCGTGCAGCGGCGGATCGAGCAGGCGCACCGTGATCGGCAGCCCGGCCAGGGCCTTGAAGATGCCCTCGAAGTCCTTCTGCTGCATGGGCAGGAGCTTCGCGAGCGATTCCTTGCGCGCCTCGGCGTCCTCGGCCAGGATCATCCGCCGCACCCAGGGGATGCGCTCGTCGTCGAAGAACATGTGCTCGGTGCGGCAGAGGCCGATGCCCTCGGCGCCCAGGGCCGCGGCCACCTGGGCATCGTGCGGAGTGTCCGCGTTGGTGCGGATCGCGAGACGCCGCTCGGCGTCGGCCGCGGCCAGGAGCTGGTAGACCGCGTCGACCAGCGGCGAGTCGTCGGGCCGGCTGCGGTCGAGCATCGACTTGAGCACCAGCGAGGGCTTGGGCGACAGCGCGCCTGCGATGACCTCGCCGGCCGTGCCGTCGATCGAGAGCTGATCGCCCTCGCGGAGGACAAGACCGTGCGCCCGGACCTCGCCCGCGTGCTCGTCCACCTCCATCTCGCCCGCGCCCACCACGCAGGGCTTGCCCATGCCGCGCGCCACCACGGCCGCGTGCGAGGTCATGCCGCCCCGCGAGGTCAGGATGCCCGCCGAGGCGTGCATGCCCACGATGTCCTCGGGCGAGGTCTCGGCGCGCACCAGGAGAACCGGTCCGCCGGAGGCCGCCATCTCGGCCGCGCGCTCCGCGGTGAGAGCGATGCGCCCGCAGGCCGCGCCCGGACCCGCCGGCAGGCCGCGGGCCATGAGCCGGCCGCCGGCGACGGCCTTCTCCTTCTCCTCGGAATCGAACTCGGGAGCGAGCACCTGGAGCAGATGCATGGGCTCCACCCGGTCCAGGGCCTCGCGCCAGTCGATCAGATCCTCCTGGACCATGTCCGCGGCGACGCGGATCGCGGCCGGGCCGGTGCGCTTGCCGGTGCGGGTCTGGAGCATGTACAGCTTGTCGTGCTGGATCGTGAACTCCACGTCCTGCATGTCCTTGAAGTGCTTCTCCAGCCGGGCGCAGACCTCTTCGAGCTCCCGGCAGGCCTGGGGGAAGTCCTTTGCCAAGCCGGCGCCGTCGGCATGGATCGGCTGCGGCGTGCGGATGCCGGCCACCACGTCCTCGCCTTGCGCATTGACCAGGTACTCGCCGAACACCCGCGGCTCGCCGCTCGCCGGATTGCGCGTGAAGGCCACGCCGGTTGCGCAGTCCGCGCCGCGGTTGCCGTACACCATGGCCTGGACGTTGACCGCCGTGCCGAGCAGGCCGGTGATCTTGTTGAGGCGCCGGTAGTCGCGGGCGCGCTTGTTGTCCCAACTGTCGAACACGGCGCGGATGGCGCCGCGGAGCTGCTCCATGGGGTCCTGCGGGAACGCCTTGCCGTTGCGCTCGACCAGGGCCAGGTAGCCGGCCACGACCTTGCGCAGGGATTCGGGGCTGAGCTCGGCGTCGGTCGCGACCCCCTGCTCCTTGCGGGCGGCGGTCAGGATCTTCTCGAAGTGCTCGTGATCCACGCCCAGCACGACGTCGCCGTACATGGTGATCAGGCGGCGGTAGGCGTCGAGCACGAAGCGCTCGTCCGCGCCGGCCGCGATCCAGGCCCTGGCGATCTCATTGTTCAGACCGAGGTTCAAGACCGTGTCCATCATGCCCGGCATGGACCGGGCCGCGCCCGAGCGGACGGAGACGAGCAGCGGATCGGAGGGATCGCCGAAGCGCTGGCCGAGCAGCGCCTCCAGGCGCCGGAGGTGCTCCTGGAGCTCCTCCTCCATCCCGTCGGGGTAGGACTTGCCGTGATCCTGGTAATGCTTGCAGACCTCGGTGGTGATCGTGAACCCCGGCGGCACCGGGACACCGAGGCGGCTCATCTCGGCGAGGCCGGCCCCCTTCCCTCCCAGCAGGTCCTTCTGGCTCCCCTCCCCCTCGGCCGATCCACCCCCGAACGCATAGATGTACTTGGGCATGTCGTCGTCCTCCCGGTTTGATGCGAGGCCGATTGTAGAGCGAACCGCCCGGCATCGTGCCGCCCGGCGGGGTGGGATGTGGCCCTCACCCCCCGGCCCGGGACCTGGCCTCCGCCTTGTCCACTACCACCTCGGTCAGCTTCGCCGTGCGCGAGACGGTGCGGTGGATCGCCTGGAGCAGCGCGATCCGGTTGGCCTTCACCCGCGGATCGGGATCCATGACCAGGACGTCCACGAAGAAACGGTCGAGCACCGGCGCGAGATCGGCGATGCGCCGCAGGCAGCGCTCGTAGTCGCCCGCCGAGGCGGCCTCGTCCACCTCGGAGCGCAGCCCCTGGAAGGCCGCATAGAGATCGCGCTCGGCCGGTTGGGTGAGGAACTGCTCGTCGAGCCGCTCCTCGGGCGCATCCTTCAGGATGTTCACGATCCGCTTGGCCGCGAGCACCACCGTCAGGAAGTTGGCGTCCTCGCGCACCTGGTGAAGGGCATCCACCCGCGCCTTCAGGTCAGGCAGGCTGCCTCCACCCACCGCCAGCGCGGCCTCGATCTCGTCGTAGGCGTAGCCGGCGAGGCCGAGCACGTAGCGCACCCGGTCGTGGAGGAACGGCCGCAGGTCGTCCAGGATCTGCTCGGCGCTCCGCGTCAGCCGGTCGCTGTAGAGCACCGCGGCCCGCGCCGCCACCTCCTCCAGGTCGAGCGGCAGCCCGCCTTCGAGCGCGATCCTCACCGCGCCCTGGGCCGCGCGCCGCAGGCCGAACGGGTCCTTGCTCCCGGTGGGAATCAGGCCGAGCCCGAAGATGCCCACCAGCGTGTCCATGCGGTCGGCGAGGCCCACCACCTGCCCGATCCGGCCGCGGGGGATGCGATCCTCGGTGGAAGCCGGCATGTACTGGTCGTAGACCGCCTGCCAGACCTCCTCGGGCTGCCCCTCCTCTCGGGCGTAGATGCCGCCCATGATCCCCTGGAGGGAGGTGAACTCCTTGACCATCTCGGTCGCCAGATCCACCTTGAGCAGCCGGGCCGCCCCCGCCGACTGACTCGCCTGCGGCGGCTCGCAGCCGAGCCTGTCGCAGATCGACGTGGCGAGCGCCACCAGGCGCGAGGTCTTGTCCGCGTAGCTCCCGAGCCGCTCCTGGAACGTCAGCCGCTCGAGCTGCTCCGCGCGATGGGCGAGCCCCGCGCGCCGGTCCTCGCCGTAGAAGAAGCGGGCATCCGCGAGCCGCGCGGCCACCACCCACTCGTTGCCGGAGCGCGTGCGGCCGATCGGATCGTCCGGCCGGTCCATGACCGTGAGGAAGTACGGCAGAAGCTGATGTCCGCCATTGGGCGACTCGACGGTCAGCGCGCTCTGATGATCCCGCAGGCTGGTGGCGAGCACCTCGGCCGGCAGCTCCAGGAAATCCTCGTCGAAGCCGCCCTCCATCACGCCGGGGATCTCGCAAAGGGCCGACAGCTTGTCGAGGAGCGGCCCGTCCTCGACAAGCCTGCCGCCGAGCGCCTCGGCCCGGGAGCGCATGGTCTCCAGCAGCACCCGCCGCCGCTCGCCCGGACGCACCTCCAGCGAGCGCGCCGCCAGCTCCCTGCGGTACTCCTCCACGCCGCTCACCTGGAACGGCTCGGGCGTCAGCGTCGGATGGCCGACCGTCCGGTCCCCGGCGTGGATTCCGAACAGCTCGAACGGCACGACCTCGCCGTCCAGGAGAGAGACCACCCCGTGCACCGGGCGCACCCAGGGACCCTCGCCGCTCCCCCACCGCATGGTCTTGGCCCAGGAGATCCCGGCCAGGATGCGGGGGACGATCTCGGCCAGCACCTCGGCCATGGGCCGGCCCGCGGTCTTCTTCACGGCCACGAGATACTCGCCCTTGTCGGTCTTGACACGGGAGAGCTCGCCGGGCTCGACGCCGGTGCGCTTGGCGAATCCGGTGAGCGCGGGCTTGGGCGAGCCGTCCGGAGCGAAGGCGGCGCTCACCGGCGGGCCGAGCACCTGCTCCTCGCGGTCGGGCTCGCGCTCCGGCACCCCATTGAGGATCAGCACCAGCCGGCGCGGCGAATAGCCCGTCTCCACCTCGCGCGGCCCCAGGCCGCGCGCCATCAGCTCCTCGAACACCCGGGTGGCGAGCTCGCGCACGCCCGGCTCCAGCATGCGGGCCGGGATCTCCTCGCTGCGGACCTCCAACAGGTACTCACCGCGCGGCATCTGCAACCTCCTCGATGCTCGCCGGCGGAGGAGGAGGGAACGGGATCTCCCGCTCGAGCAGCGGGAACCCCAGCCTCTCGCGGCTCTCGACGTAGGCCCTGGCACACCCCACGGCCAGGTCGCGCACCCGCTTCATCAGGGCGACGCGCTCGGTGACCGACACCGCGCCGCGGGCGTCGAGGACGTTGAACGAGTGCGAGCACTTGAGAGCGCATTCGTAGGCGGGCAGGACGAGCCCGGCCTCCAGGCAGCGTCCGGCCTCGCGCTCGTAGCCCTCGAACTGCTGCTGGAGGAAGGTCACGTCCGCAACCTCGAAGTAGTACTTCGACAGCTCGACCTCCTCCTGGTGGCGGACCTGTCCGTAGAGGAACCCCTCGACCCACTCGATGTCATAGATGTTCCGCGACAGGGAGAGGAACATGGTCAGCCGCTCCAGGCCGTAGGTGATCTCGGCGCTGATCGGCTTGAGCTCCAGTCCTCCCGCCTGCTGGAAATAGGTGAACTGGGTGATCTCCATGCCGTCGAGCATGACCTGCCAGCCCACGCCCCAGGCGCCGAGGGTGGGCGCCTCCCAGTTGTCCTCCTCGAAGCGCAGGTCGTGATTCGTCAGGTCGAGCCCGATCGCCTCCAGGCTGCGGACGTAGAGCCGCTGCACGTCGTGCGGCGAAGGCTTCAAGATCACCTGGAACTGGTGGTGCTTGCCCAGGCGGAACGGATTGTCCCCATAGCGGCCGTCGGCCGGACGGCGGGAGGGCTGGACATACGCCACCCGCCAGGGCTCGGGACCGAGCACGCGCAGGAACGTATCCGGGTGCATGGTGCCGGCCCCGACCTCGAGGTCCAGGGGCTGCTGGAGGACGCACCCCTCCCGCGCCCAGAACTCGGACAGCTTGAGGATGAGCTCCTGAAAGGTCTTTCGCATAGAGATTCCCATGGGGGCAGAGGCCCCCGGCAGAGGCGGCAGTCTAACTGATTTGCGAACCCTGGGACGGGTGGAGCGCGGCCTCGCGAGCTGAGCAGGCCGGGTCTGCGTGCCGCGCCCGTCGTCCACTCACGACATCTTTGACGCGTTGGGGAAACTCGCCTATACTCGGGGCATGGCCGAGCCTGCCAGGAAGATGTCGGCGTTCGCGAGAGAGCACACGGTCCCGACCGAGGAGCCGGGGCTCACGGTCCTGCGCTGGATCGAACGCCCGGACGGCAGGATGGAACAGGTGGAGCTGCCGTTGACACCGGAGCGTTTTCTCAATCCGCAGGTCGGGGACCAGATGACCCAGGGACGACGGCATGGCGAGACGGCGGCGGAGCTCGCAGCGCTCCTACGCGACCACTTCCAGATGGCTCCGGACGTCCTGGTCCTCTTCGACGTCAAGCACATTTTCGATCCGGCGCTTCCGGAGCCCGGTCCTGACGTGTCGGTCATCCGCGGGGTGCGCAACAAAGAGGCCGACCGCGAGAGCTTCAACGCCAGAAAAGAAGGCGTTGTCCCCTCTCTGATCATCGAGGTCGTGTCGCCTCGCGATACCCGCATCCGGCGGGCCGACGTGGAAACCAAGGTCAGGATCTATGAACGTGTCGGGATTCAGGAGTACGTGATCGTCGACTCGACCCGCCAGGATCGGAGGTTCCGGCTTCTCGGATACCGGCTCGGCGAGGCCGGCCAGTACCTTCCGATCGAGCAGGACGCCGGCGGCCGTCTCCTCTCCACGACCACGGGCCTCTGGTTTCAGGTCGCACCCGACGGCAACAGGGTCCTGGTCTTCGAGCACCCCGGGGGCCGGCAGCTCCTCAACCTGCAAGAGGCCGGAGAGAAGGCCAGGCGAGAGGAAGAGGCCCGCAAGGAAGCCGACGAGAGGGCCGGGCGGGAGGCGACGGCCCGAGAGCAGGCCGAGGCCGAGATCGCCCGGTTGCAGGCTGAGCTCGAACGCCTGCGCCGCAACCCATAGGCTGCCACCCTCAGGGCGGCGGCTCTTCGAACCAGCCGGTGACGTCCACAATCACGTGCACGGTTCCGTTGCCGGCCACGAAGGGAGTGGCCGCCAGGGAGCCGGTGCCGTCCAGGGCCAGGGAGAGGATGGCGTTGTTCGCCCGCGTCTGACCCGCGCCGAAATTGAGCGTGCTGGTGCCCGGCACCCCGGTGTCGCCGGGGTGGAAGGCGACGTAGCCCGCGCCGGTCGGCGCGGTGACAGTGACGTTGGCCACGATCGTCCGGGCCTCCGCCGGCACCCCGCAGACGCCGTGGACCGGCACGATCCGCGTGAGGCTCGAGGTCAACGCCGGACCCTGGCCGGGGCTCCGGGTGTCCAGCAGCCGGCAGGGTGTCAGGGTGAAGAAGTCGCGCCCCGCGGGCGGATCGCTGAACAGGAAGGCGTCGTCGTCCAGTTGGAAGTCGCCGCTCACCAGCCGGAAGTCCGCGCTGGTGAAGGCGAGGAAGGAGCCGTCGGCATTGATGCGCGGCAGGCGGTTCGTGACCAGGCCGCCGGCCTCGGACGGCGAGGCCGCAGTGCGGCTGACCAGGGTGACGTCGCCGGTCTGCCGGCGGTAGACGAAGAGGTCGTAGTTGCCGTTCGTATCGATCTGGCCGGGCACCACGTTCGTCGCCAGGCTGAGGAACGCGACACGGCTGCCGTCGGCGCTGATCCCGGGATCGCCGCTGTCGTTGTTGGCCACGCTGTCGGGACCCCCGCTCGCGTGGCTCACCAGCGTCGTCGTGCCGTCCACCCGGTCGAAGACGAAGACGTCCGGGCTGCCATTCCCGTCGGTCACGCCGGGCACCAGGTCCGTGGCGTTGCTCGTGAACGCCACCCGGCGGCCGTCCGCGCTCAGGACGTCGGGGCTGTCGCTCTGCGGGAACAGCGAAAACGCGGAGGAACCGTTGCCTGCGGTGGTCGCCGAGACGGTCGACCGGCTCACCAGGACCGTGTCGGCCGTGTCGCGGTCCCAGAGGAAGACATCGTTCCCTCCATTGCCGTCCGCCTGGCCGGGCACGACGTCGGCCGCGGCGCTCTGGAACGCGATCCAGCGCCCGTCGCCGCTGATCTCGGGCTGGTCGCCCGGCCCCACCCAGACGAGGTCCCCCGTGTTGCGGTCCCAGAGGTAGACGCCGCCCGCCCGCCCCGCGACCAGGTTGGACGCGGCGCTCGCGAAGGCCACCCAGCGGCCGTCCGCGCTGATCGAAGGATCGCGCGAGGCGCCGTTGCCGGTCTGGACCGGGGAGCCGGCCGCGTGGCTCACGAGCACGTTCTTCCCGGTGGCGCGGTCGAACAGGAAGACGTCGTCCAGCCCGCTGTTGCCCTCCGCCTGGCCGGCCACCAAGATTGGTTGCCTTGCTGGTGAACGCGATCCAGAGGCCTTCGCGGCTGGCGGAAAACGCCGTCGTGAACGTTCCCTGGTTGACGGTCGTGACCGCCGAACCGGCGGCGTGGCTGACCAGGGTCATGGCCCCCGTCGAGCGGTTGAACAGGAAGAGGTGGATCCCGGGCGAGGGGTTCACCTGGCCGGGGACCAGCCCGGGCGCCGAGCTGAGAAAAGCAATGGAGCTGCCGTCGGCGCTCACCAGCGGGTCAAAACCCCCGGCGGCCTGGCCGGTGGCGGCGGTGCGGCTGACCAGAGAGATGCCGGAGGTGAGCCGGTCGAACAGGAAGATGTCGGTCATGCCGTTCGCATCCACGGCCCCGGTGTCCACGTCGCCAGCGTCGCTCACGAACGCCACCCAGCGCCCGTCATGGCTGAGCGCCGTCGAAGGACGGACCGCGATGGCCCCGCCGGCCGCGGTCTCGGGCGTGCCGCTGCGGCGGGAGGCCAGGGCGTTGGTCCCGGCCGCGCGGTCGTACAGGAAGACGTCGTTGCTCCCGTTGTCGTCGACCACCCCGGCCGCCAGGTCGCGGGCGCGGCTGAAGAAGGCGACGCGGGAGCCATCGGCGCTGACCCGGGTCAGGATCGACTCGGCGTTGCCGGTAGTCGTCGCCGATCCGCTGGCATGGCTCACCAGGACTTTCGTGCCCGCCACCCGGTCGTAGAGGAAGACGTCCTGATCGTAGTAGAAGAACGGACCCTGGTTGACGTCCACCTGGCCGGGCACGAGGTTGCGGGCCTGGCTGAAAAACGTGACATATCGCCCGTCGGCGCTGATCGAAGGGCCCGCGGGCTGGCCCAGCACCTCTCTCACGGCTGCCCCACGTCGTCCGCTCGGATCTTCTGCACGTAGCCGCTCAGGTATGGCCGCGGGACCTGCTCGGCTTCGGCATCTCCAGTTCGCGTTTTTTGGGAGTCGGGCGCGCTTCAGGCAGATCGTTGCTGCGGCTCATAGCGCAGAATCATTACCTGATTGGGCCGAAGGCCGAGAGAGGCGTAGGCACGACCATTCCGGTCACAGAATTCCACCTCCAAGGCTCGACCGTCGCTGAGGACGTCTACGACTGTGCCGACCTGGCCCCGGCGGAGGTTCAGCTCCGGGAGATCGACGGCAAGCGCAACCACTTCGAGGGGCTGAATTGTATCTTCCATGCTACACCCCTTTATCCACCTATAAGACGTAGCAACTGGTCAACCGTGGAACATCCGAGCCATGCTCAAGGATCCACGCGCTACGAACTCTCGCCCGTCTCCCGTGCCACTCCACCTGCAAGTCTACCACGTAGCGTTTCCCGTAGGCATCCTCGTAGCCGAGTTGGGCATCTTGGGTCCGGACAGCCTGCAAGAGGAAATATCGCAACGGCTCGGCATCGGCTGCGGTCATTCCCAGAGCCGATGCAAAGACTCTTGCCTTGTGTTTGCCTTCGTCATGCAGAGGATTGAGGCAATAGTCGCGTAGTTTATAGATGGGAACCTCCGCTCGTTCTGCATGGGGAATCACCATGGCACACGGTTTCCTGGTAGCTCAGCAGACCGGCTTTGTAAAGCATCGCAAGGCCGCGAATCCGCTCACTTCATCGAATGCCCGTCCGCCAGACGGGTGAGCTCCACGAACTGCGGGTCTTCGTGGAGGCTTGCGAACATGTGGTCGTCGCGGGCTTCCTGCATCTCCATTGCGCGCACGGCGTCGAAGCGCTCGTACTCGTAGAAGTGCCGGCGCAGCAGCTCCATGGCTTTCCTGCGGTCGCCGACCTGCGCCCAGATCGCCGCCAGGTTGTAGCTCGCTTCCAGCACCTCGTGATGGGCGTTGGCGATCTCTGCCGCCTCGTCCTTCCGGCCGGCGGCGGCGAGATAGACCGCGGCGAAGATCCGGTTGTAGCGGTCGTCCGGATCGAGCGCCAGCGCCTGGCGCATGAAGCCCGCCGCTTTCTCCGGCTGACGCTCGGAGAACCAGTAGACCGCCAGGTTGCGGTAGGTGATCGGCAGCGGATAGGCCGCGAGCGAGCGCTCGAACAGCGCCAGGCCGTCCGCGAAACCGCCGCCGTGGATGGTCATCTTGCCGAGGCCGTGCAGGGCCACCGCACGGGCGATCGGGTCCGCCGGCATGGCCAGCACGCGCTCGAAGACGGTCCTCGCCCTGGCCCAGTCGCCGGTCTGGTGCCGGTAGAGCTCGCCCAGGAAACGCAAAGCGGTGGCGTCGGCCGGATCGGCTTCGGAAGCCTGGACGTAGAGCCGCTCCGCGTCGAGGTAGCGCGCCGCGATCTCGGCCTCGAGCCCCTGCCTCAGCAGGGCCGCGACCTCGGCATGGGCGCCGCGCACGTCCGGATCGGCGAGGCCGTCCGGACCGAGCTCGAGAAGGCTCGTCTCGTCCGGCTTGACGCCCAGCTTCGTCAGGCCCTTGGCGGCCTTGCGGCCGAGGCCCGGGAAGAGGCAGCGCTGATCCCAGACCTGCTTGTAGTCGGCGATGGCGTCGTCCTTCGCGGAGGCCGCCTTCTTCTCGGCGCCCTGGAGGAGGGCCTTGAGGGCGTCCTCGCGCTCGTCGAGCTTCGCCGACAGGAGCTTCTCCACGGCGCCGGCGTCGAGCTTGCCGTCCCTGGCGGCCACCCGTCCGAGCTCGCCGCCGGCGGCGTCGGCGATGACGACCAGCATCTCGCCGGACGGGGCCTTGAAGCCCTCGTGGAGCGCCCGGTTGTCGGCCGTCACGATGGCCATCCCCACGCAACGACCGCCGGCGAGCGACAGGACGCGCGACGTCTGGAGCGGAGACGTCCGCGCCTCCGCGGGCGAGGTCGGGAACCAGTAGACGGCGAGCGGCGCGCGGGGACGCTCGGCGCCCGGGCCCAGGACCGTCCAGGCGACCCGATAGACCGTGGGCTCGCCGCCGACGTTGGGCACGACGCCGCCGGTCCCCCCTCCTCCGCCGCCGCCGCAGGTGGCAGAGACCGGCAGGCAGGGCAGCAGCAGGGCGAGGGCGGAAGCGAGCGCGAAGGGGCGAAGGCTCGTCATGGCGTGGGTTTCTCCGTTCTACGAAGCGATTCTACACTCGCGTCGCGGCTGGGGGTACCTGGCGGCAGCGCCGCGGCCCACTGGAGAAACCCGAGCATCTCCTGGTCCTTCCGGCCGAGGCTCGCGGGGTTGTAGCGCACGCCCCGCAGGCTGCGCGCTTCGTCCGCGACGAATTGATAGGTGAGCCAGCGGCGGACCATCAGGCTCATGGGCTGCCACAGCCTGCGCATCAGGGCCGTGCGGCTGCGCCGCAGGAAAACGATTCCTTCGCAGAGCGTCCGCCCGTCGTCGAGCGGTTGCGTGGCGATCAGGAAACGGCTGCAGGCGCGCGGGAAGTCCGCCGTCATCAGCATGTACGGACCTCCCCAGCTGGTGATCGATACCTCCACCGTGCGCCCGGCCCACCGGCGCAGAAACCGGTCGGAGTTGGAGCTGCCGACGATGTCTGCCCGATACCGGTTGCGCCGCGCGAACAGGTCCGGGCAGTCGATCACGCAGGAGCCGATCAGCTTCCGGCCGTGCACGCAGAGAAAGTGCTGCATGTCGAAACCGTTCGCGGCGTTCATGTACCAGGTGCAGTCCGAGACATAACGAAAAGGTTTTCCTGCGACGAAATCCCCGGCGCTGTCGCCGAAGAAGAACGGCAGCGGGAACAGGGGCTCAGGGCCGTTGAAGACGAACAGGTAGCCGTGGCGCTCGGCGACAGGATAGGTTTGCAGGCGGGGAGAGGGGCACGGGTCCGCGGGATCCGGCCCCGCGACGCACACCCCGTCCGCCCGGAAGCGCCAATGATGGAAAGGACACTGAATCGTCTCCCCTTTCACGGTCCCATAGCCGAGGTCCGCGCCCAGGTGCGCACAGTGGGCATCCATCACCGCGAGCTGGCCGCGTTCCGTGCGGAAGGCTACCAACTGCCGTCCGAGCATGCGCTTGGAGACGGGCCCGCGGCGCAGCTCCTCCGTCGGGCAGAACAGGTACCAGGATGCGGGCCAGGCAGGAAAGGATTCTGCCGTGGGCGGACGGTCGGGGTTTGCCTGCATGGCAGCGGGCCGGCCTTGTCAGGGGAGAAGGTAGTTGGGGATGCCTCGGGAAGAGGCATCCCCAACCGGTCATGTCCCTACGCTCAGGGGGGGAACGGTCCCCGGAAGGCCGTCTCGCGGACCGCGATCTTCCACATCTCGGCGCCGGTCTTCAGGTTCACGGCGTGCAGGGTGGCCGGGTTCTCGACGAACTTGCCCTCCCGCCGAACCGCATGGGCAGGCACAGTGTGGTAGAGGGTGGTGCCGACGACCACGAACGGAGACGCGGACACCATCGCCGGCACCGTGCCGAGACGGGCGCCGCTGCTGCGCTCGTACAGCGTCCAGCGATGCCGGTAGAGGGTGAACTCGGCCGCATCGACCGGCTCGGTGACGAGGACGTGCCGGCCGTCGGCGGACAGCAGCTGCCGTCCCTGGGCCTTCACCGCCGGCGCGCTCAGCTCCTGCAGGGCGGGCCCCGCCAAGGCGGCGGACTGCGCGACACGGGTTGCCGGCTCGTCTTTCACGGTCAGGGACGCCAGGTCGAGGACCGCCTGGCCGGCGACGACAGCCATCTCGGGCGCCTGCCCTTCGTTCTCGGCCGGGAGGTAGCCCTGTGCGACTCCGCCCGTGGACTCCCAGCTCACCCTGAGATCGGTGGCGACGCTCTCGGCCCGGACCCGGAAGGAGCCGGCGGGAGTATCGACCACCGACGCGACAACGCCCGCGGGGAGGGGGATGCGGACGGAATCACGGGAGACGCCGCTGCGGGCATCGAGGAAGACGAGGTCCAGGGCGTTGCCGCCGCGGCCCTGCGCCTGGGCGACCAGCCGGTCGCCGATGAGCGCGAGCGGCTTGGCCGCCTTGTCGCTGCGCCACCGCACCTTGCCGCTGGCGAGGTTCACGGCGTCGATGCTGCCGCCGGGCCGCATCAGATAGGCGATGCCGAGCCGTGGGGAGAGCACCACTCCCTCGAGCAGAGCGGCGCTCTGGTCAGGGACTGCCGCGCGTATCGACCGGGGCTCCGCCGAGGCAGCGCCGGGCATGAGAAGAATCGTAAGAAGAGGCGGGAGGACGAGTGAGACAATAAACCGTCCCCAGGTTGGCCGGGACGGCCACCGCGTGGATTGGTTCACGTGAGCTCCTTGCTTCCTGACTTGCCAGCTTGCCCGCTTTGTGATCGCCGTCGCAATTCCCATGATAGTCTTCCCTGACCATCGGCACAAGGGGCAGGACGCATCCCGCGAGGGACGCGCCCCCCTCTTGGCCCTGGGAGAGGCTCCTCCGCCGGTCTCGGGTGGCGTACACCCGAGAGGTCGACAGGAGCCTCTGAATCGCCAGCGTCGCGCCGCGTTTCGTATCGCCGTGGCCTTTCGAGGAATGAGTGCCCATTTGGGCACCGCTGAACAGAAAGGACTCGGCAGATGAAGATCAGATGGAGGTTTGGTTTCCCGGGTGTGCGTCCAGCCACCGGGCTGTGCACCCTCATTGCCCTCCTGGCGGCGCTGGCGCTGCCGGTGGGCGTCCATGCTCAACCGGCGCCGATCGACTCCGCAACGGAGTGGAAGGCCCAGGGCCCCGGCCCGGCGATCGACGGCCAGTCGGAGAACGTGACCCCGAACAATGAAGTGGTAGGGGCCATCCACACCGTTCTCGCCCATCCCACCGATCCCAAGACCGTCTACATCGGCGCCGTCAACGGCGGCGTCTGGAAGACGAAGAACGCCCAATCCAACAACCCGAACTGGAAGTCGCTCACCGACTCGATGCCGACTTCCGCGATCGGCGCGCTGGCGTTCGATCCCACCGATTCGTCGGCGAACACCCTCTGGGCCGGCGTGGGCAAGTTCAGCTCGTTCGGCCGCCTGGGCGGCGACCGGGTCGGGCTGTACAAGACGACGAACGGCGGCGACAGTTGGACCCAGGTCACCGGCAGCGGGATCCTGCTGGGCAAGAACATCGCCGGCGTGGCCCCGCGCGGCAATACGATCGTCATCGCGGTCGACACCGCGGATGCCTTCACCTTCGGCAACATCGGGATCTGGCGCAGCACCGACGGCGGCACCACCTTCACCCAGATCGGCGTCGGCAACGGCGCGGCGACCGGCCTCCCCGGCGGCGTCACGAACGACCTGGTGGGAGATGCCGCGAACCCGACCCGGCTCTTCACCAGCGTCCTCTTCGCCAACTCGTTCCCCGGCGGCCTGAACGGCGTCTACCGCAGCCTCAACACCGGCGCCAACTGGACGAAGGTCAGCAACGCCGCAATGGACGCGCTCCTGATCAGCGGCACGACCAACAACGTCGAGTTCGCGGTCGGCACGAACAACGACGTGTACGCGGCGATCGTGAACACCGGACGCCTGGCGGGCCTCTTCCGCTCCGGCGACGGCGGCACGACCTGGACCGCCGTGGACCGGCCGGTGACCGGCCCCCTCAACGTCGGCATCCATCCCGGCGGGCAGGGAGCGATCCACCTGTCGGTCGCGGCCGACCCGGTCGATCACAACATCGTCTACATCGGCGGCGATCGGCAGCCGTTCCGCGCCGAGGAGGGCCTGGGACCGCCGCAGTTCCCCAACAGCATCGGCGCCCAGAACTTCTCGGGCCGCCTCTTCCGCTGCAACGCGTCGCTGCCCACGGGCAGCCAGTGCACGCCGCTCACCCACATCGGCACCGTCTCGAACAGCTCGCCGCATGCCGACTCGCGGGAGATGGCCATCGATGCCAACGGCAACCTGATCGAGACCGACGACGGCGGCATCTACCGGCGCAGCAACCCGCGCACCGCGGCCGGCGACTGGTCCTCGATCATCGGCAACCTGCAGGTCTCGGAGCAGCACGACCTCTCCTACGACCCGCTCGCCCAGGTCGTCTTCGTGGGCACGCAGGACAACGACGACCCGCACCAGGACAAGCCGAACCCGAACTGGTTCGTGCTCCTGAGCGGCGACGGCGGCGATACCGCGGTGGACAACCAGTCCCTGGGCCCCGCGGCCTCGACCCGCTACGACAGCGCCCAGGGCCTGCAGGCGTTCGTCCGCACCTTCTGGGACGTGGGCAACGACCTCCTGGGCTTCGTATTCCCGCCGCTCACTCCCACCGTCGGCAGCCCGGCGTTCCAAGGGCAGTTCGTAACGCCGGTGGAGGTCAACGCGATCACGCCCACCCGGCTGATCCTCGGCGGCGCGAACGGCGTCTACGAGACATTCGACCAGGGAGACACGATCACCCGGATCTCAACCGTCGTGATCAACGGCGGCGGAGTCGACGCGGTCGCCTACGGCGGGCTCAGCAATCCGGACCTGCTGGTGGTGGGCGGTTTCGTGTTGGGTTCTCCGCCCGGAACCGTTGCAGACCGGCTCTTCATGCGCACCGCCGCTCACCCGGCTCCCCTGACGGAGGTCCTCAGCTATCCCCGCACCGTGGGAAGAACGATCCGCGACATCGTGATCGATCCCGAGAATGCCGGCGCCATCTACCTCACCAACACCACGCAGGTGTTCCAGACGCTGAACGGCGGCACCACCTGGACCAACGTCACGGGCAACCTGCTGTCCTTCCCGCAGATCGCCCTGCGCGCGATCGAGTACATCCCGCGCTCCGACGACAGCGGCTCCAACGATGCCCTGGTCGTGAGCTCGTTCACCGGCGTCTATGTGGCATACGAGTCGACCGGGTTCACCCAGTGGTCGCCGCTCGGGACGGGCCTGCCGAGAGTCGGATTCCTCGACCTGGATTACGTCGCGGCCGACCACGTTCTCGTGGCCGGCGCCCTGGGCCGCGGCGCCTGGAAGCTGAAGGTGACAACCGACTAGTCCTTCGGCAACGGCTCTTTCTGCGCCCCCGGGGAGCGATCCCCGGGGGCGCTTCTGTTTTCAGGCCTCACTCCTCGTCGACGAACGATCTGCTTCGCCGCGCGCAATCCCGTTGCGATCGCTCCTTCGACCGTCCCCGTCCGCCCTTCGGCGTCGGTCGCCTCGCCGGCGAAGAAAAGGGTTCTTTCGACCGGCTTCGACAGTGTTCTCGCCGCCTTCGAGCCGCCCACCCGGGCGTAGCTGTAGGCGCCGCGGGCGAAGGGATCGGCGTTCCAATCGTGGAGCCAGAAGCCCTCGACGCGCGATTCGATGCGACGGCGCGAGATCCCCAACTGCCCGGCCAGGCCCCGGAGGGCGGAGCCGGCGACATCCTCCATTTTTTTCCCGGTCAGCTCCGCCGCGGGCGGGCCGCCGCTCCAGGCCACGGCGAGGGGAAAACGGAGGGGATAGGCGGTCCACCAGACGTTGAACGGGCCGCCTCGCAGGTGAAGGAAGCTCAGCCGTTCGACGCCGGGCAACGATTGCCAGGGCATCTCCCGGAAGCGGACGACGAGGCGCGTCACGCTGCCCATGGCGAGCTGGTCCAAAGCCTTCCGGAGGCCCGGCGGCTCGGGATCGAAACGGCAGCCCCCCGGCTCGTCCGCGGCAGCCTGCAGCACGCCGACAGGAAGCGTGACGACGACCGCTCCCGCTTCGACCCGGGACGTCCAGTCCGACGCAGTGGCCTCCAGGGTCAGCTCGGCCCGTCCGGCCTCCCAGGCGATCCCGGAGACGCGGGTCCCGAGGTGGATCTCCAATCCGCTCGCCAGGAAACGAGGGATGCCGTCATAGCCCTCGACGACGCGGCCGACATGCGCGGCCGATTCGCTGGGCCGTTCCCCCTCTTCAGGCGCAATGGAAAGGATTCCGATCTCGTCCAGGTCGGCGGCGTGGAACCCCTGGACGAACTCGCGCGCTGCCGTCCGGTCGCGCGCGAGGGAGCGCCCGCCGGGCCGCCTCGCCAGGAAATCCGCGAAGGACTGGTCGGGGCCGTCCGGATCGATCCTCCGGAGCACGCGATCGATGCCGCCCCAGAACCGGTGGGCCTGCCGCAACCGGCCGCGCTCGGCTCGCCGGTGCTCGCCGGAAATCTCCAAGGCGAGGAGCCGCGCGGCATCGAGGACGCGCTGCGTCTCGGGCGCCTCGCCATGGATGAACTCGGCGCCCAGCTCGATGGGCACCGGCACCTGCTCGTCGCGATGGGTAAAGATCCTGCCGCCGATGCGGTCGCGGGCCTCGAAGACGGCGACACGCAAGCCCTGCCGGTCGAGCTCTCTGGCGGCGGCAAGCCCCGCGACCCCTGCCCCGACCACCGCGACGTCCAGGCGCTCCACGGCTTGGCGCTCCATATCCAGTCTACTTCTGATCCTCACGCCCTTCCGGCCGCCGCTGGAGCGCGATGTACGTGACCGCATCCCAGGCGTTGTGGATGCCGATGAACAGGAGCAGGAGCGCCGTGCCACCGATCACGAACAGGCACGGCACGGGATTGCCCCGGAGCCCGATCCCGGCCGCGAGCAGCGCCACATACGCGACGAACGGAAGCACACCGTGCCAGAGCCAGTCCTCCGGCACCGGCACATAGTCCTTCTGCCTCCGCATCTGCCGGACGACCAGCGCCACGTACGCGAGCCCTGCGATCCCGAAGAGGCCGAGGCACAGCCCGGCGCTCCCCAGCGCGGACCATGGCGCGCTCAGGACCGCCGAGACAAGCAGGACGGCACAGAAATGGACGATCGTCGGGGTCGCGAAGGCGCGGGTCGTCGAGTCGACCAGGGCCCTCACCTCGGCGCCCAGCACGATCACCACGAACTGCAGACCGGTGAGCGCAGCGGCCGACGAGCCGACGATGACGTAGAAGCTCTCCCAGGCGGCGAGCGGCGACGACAGGGCATGTTCCATGATCGATCTCCAGTCCTCACTTCACTCGGTGTGGTTCCCGAGAAATCTCTCCACCTCGGCCAGGCCCTCCTCGACCGCGAGACGGCCGCTCTTGCGGTCGATCACACAGAACTCGCAGCGCACGCCTTCCAGCTTCTCCCGGAAGCCCGCTTCCGCCGCGAGATTCCCGGCGTCCTGAACGACCAGGACCGGCTTCCCAACCTCTGCCGCCAGGGTCAGCTCCGCAAGCGTGCCCTCGCCTCCCGCAAGCGCCACGATCTTCCACGCCGACCGCACGTTGATGGGGTTGCGGCTGTCGGGTGCGGCCGGACCGCCCTGTCCATCCAAGTGTGTGTGGATCGGGATCTCGACCCACTCGTTCGGATAGCCTGGCTTGGGTTGGTCCGATCCGGGGTCCTTGGGAAGAATGCCGATGCACACCCCAGGCCGGCCCTCGACGCTCGTAAAGCCTTGCGAAGCATCCGCCATGACCCCGGCGCCGCCCCCCGTGAGCAGATGAAAGCCTCGACGAGCCACCAGCGCGCCGATGGCATACGCGAGCGCAGCATTGCCGTGATCCGGCCTCCCGGACCCCAGGACGGCGACGATGGGCCGGCGATGGATCAGCATTTCGTGTGCCACCCCTCATGCCCGGGCGGCCAGCCGCGGCACGGCCTGGATCGGCCGGCGCTCGCCCACCTGCTGGCGCCACATGGCGTAGTAGAGCCCCTTCTGCTCCAACAGCTCGGCGTGGCGGCCGGACTCGATGATCCGGCCGCGCTCGAGGACGTGGATGCGGTCGGCGTGGAGGATGGTCGACAGCCGGTGCGCGATCAGGATCGTGATCACGTGGCTCGACGCCACCTCGCGGATCGTCTCGGTGATGTCCTCCTCGGTGAGGGAATCCAAGGAAGACGTCGCCTCGTCGAAGACCAGCAGGCGCGGCCGGCGCAGCAGGGCCCTGGCGATCGACAGCCGCTGCTTCTCTCCCCCGGAGACCTTGACGCCGCCCTCGCCGATCACCGTATCGAGACCCCGATCGGCGCGCGCCAGCAGGCTGTCGCAAGCGGCTTTCCTCAGGACTTCCAGGCACTCGTCGTCGGTGGCCTGCGGATTGACGAAGAGCAGGTTCTCGCGGATCGAGCCCGAAAAGAGCTGCGTGTCCTGGGTCACGAAGCCGATCTGCGCCCGCAGCTCATCGAGATCAAGATCCGTGCCCGCCTTGCCGTTGTAGAGGATGCGCCCGCTCTGCGGCCGGTAGAGGCCGACGAGCAGCTTGACGAGAGTCGTCTTGCCCGAGCCCGAGGGACCCACGAAAGCGAGCGTCTCGCCGCGCCGGACGCCGAACGAGACGCCGGTGAGCGCCGGAGCCGCGGCGGTCTGGTGGGTGAAGGCGACGTTCTGGAACTCCAGCGATTCGAGCTCGCCCAACGGCTGGGGGCTCGCCGGCTTCACCTCCAGCGGCAGGTCGAGGATCGCCTGATAGGTTTCGAGCGAGGCCTCGGTCTCGCGATACGTATTGATCACCGTCCCCAGCTCCTGGAGAGGCCCGAAGATGAAGAACGAGTAGATGAAAAGCGAGAAGAACTGGCCGACGGTGATCTGCTGCGTATAGATCAGATAGAGCATCAGGAACAGGATCGAGGTGCGCAGGGCGTTGACCGCCGTGCCCTGGATGAAGCTCAGCAGCCGCAGGGAACGGACCTTGCGCAGCTCCAGCTTGAGGATCTTGCCGGTGATGGCGTTGAGCCGCTCGATCTCCTGGCCGGCGAGCCCGAGGCTCTTGACCACTTCGATGTTGCGCAGCGATTCCGTGGTCGAGCCGGCGAGCGCCGTGGTCTCGGCGACGATGACCTTCTGGATCTTCTTGATCCGTTTCGACAGCACCGAGCTGAGCAGGCCGATCAGGGGCACGGTGAGGAAGAAGATGGGCGCGATGAGCCAATGCACGGAGATGGCGTAGATCATCACGAAGACGACGCCGACGAGCGTCGTGAAGAGCGTGTTGACCGCGGCGCCGATCAGCTTCTCGACGTCGGCGCGCACCTTCTGCAGCTTGCCGAGCGTCTCGCCGCTGCGCTGGTCCTCGAACAGGGCATAGGGGAGCCCGAGGGAGTGGCGGACGCCGTCCGCGTAGAGCTCGGCGCCCAGCCGCTGGGTGACGACGTTGACGAAATAGTCCTGGAAGTTCTTGGCCACCCGCGAGACGAACGCGACCCCCACCGCCGCGGCGAGCAGCAGGCTCACGCCGCGGAAGAACTGGGCGGTCGTGTACTCCTTGTAGCGGGTCGCATACTCGTCGATGACATGGCGGAAGATCAGCGGATCGAGGAGGGAGAAGACCTGGTTGACCGCCGCCAGGAGGAGGGCCAGGGCCACGAGCTTCCAGTAGTGGCGGAGGTAGGAGAAGAGGAGTCGCATGCCCCCTATGATAGCTGCCCCCGGAGGCCCGGGAAGAGGAAGCGCCGCAGCACGTCTCCCGACAGCACGGCGGCGACGCCCAGCAGCGCGCCTCCGGGAAGCGCACGGCCAGCTCGGAAATAGCACAGCGTGCCGCAGACCGTCATGCCCGCCATGGCGCACCAGACGGCGGCGAGCAGCAACGGCGAGCCCAGCGATTTCGCCATCGTGGCCGGCGTGAGGAAGATGCCCAGGGCGATGGATTGCCCCGTCACCGCCGCGACCGCCACCGCCAGCCCCAACTGTCTGCGCTCTGCCATTCCCCTAAGCGTCTGGTTTTCGGATGTGAAGAGGGACGGAGTCTTTGTGTGCGTAGTCGACAAGCTCGGCGTCTGACAATCGGGAGCCTTTGCAGCTCAGAGCGACGCGGAGCTTCTCCGTCCATCTGGGCTGCACGATGATTTCCGCCTCATGATCCTCGATCGTGAGGCGATCGAGGGGTTCTGAGAGCTTCGCGTCGTCGGGAGCGAACAGGAGAAGGTTGCAGCCGTCGAGGTTCTCTTCCGGCGGAAGAACGAAATGGACCGATCGGTCGCAGGGGACGAAAAGACAGCCGATTGGAAAGCGGATCGCGACCAACATCGCCGCTGCCACGAGGAGGAGACATCCGGATCCGAGGATGGCGATCTTGTTCATGGATGGATTCCGGGACCTCGATCCATCCGATCCTAGCACGCGCACACCTGGCCGAACAGACTCTACGGAAGCTGGTATCTCCAACTCATTCCGGACGTGAACAGGGGCGTTCGCGGGCGCAAAATAATCTGGCCGTCTGACACCATCAACAGTCGCCATGAGATCTCCCGCCCGAATCAGCACGGCCCGGCAGCGAGCCGCCAACTCTAAGAGCCTCTAACAAAACCGGTCAACCGGCCCAAAGGGCCGGCAGAGCGGAGCCCAGGGCTGAGGCCGAAGGCCGATGCCCTGGGGAAAAACCCGACACAAGTATGCGGCCTGAAGGGCCGCGAGAACGGGGCCAGTGTCGATCACAGCAAGGCTCTCGCGGCCTTTCAGGCCGCGGGGAGATTCGGCCAGTTTACCCAGGGCATCAGCCTTCGGCTTCAGCCCTGGGCTGTATTCTTCCGGCCCGTTGGGCCGGTCTTGTTAGGCGCTCTAAAGAGACGGACCTAACGCGGGATTTTCAAACCGTCATCCCGCTGCTATTCAGAAACATAATCAGCGTGCGGATGGCTTCTCCACAAAGCGATAGCTCGCATGACAGTCGTAGTCGATTCCGTGCTTCGCCTTCAACTTCTGGATGTACCGGAGCTGGCTCTTCGTATGCGGACTGGCAACGCCGTCGCCGAGCGGCTCGCAGGTGTGCAGCAGGATCTCTTCGAGACAACCGGCCAGGCTCATCCGCTTGTGCCCGGCTAGGTCCTGCAGCAGGGCGGCGAGCCGCTTCTCCAGACGCACCGGAACGTCCACCCGCTCGATCTCGACCGGAGGACCGGCGTTGTAGATGTAGTGTCCGAATCCGAGGAAGTGCCCGTGCAGATCCCGCACCGTGTAGTCGCGCAAGCCATAGAGCCTGTCCTCCGGCGGCTCCGCGACCTCGACGCCGTTCGCGCGCTGGAATTCGAAGAGCTCGTCCGCGTCGCCGATGACGAAATGCACCGCGCAGCCTTCGGGCTGGGGCGTCCCCTGCGCCAGGAAGATCTGCGCGTCCCCCAGGTTCACGCCCGCCATCGTCGGCGGATCGCCCCACAGGAAGCCCGGGCTGAAGCCAAGCTTGCTCGTGTAGAAGTCGACCGCGGCAAGGACGTCCTTGACGTACAGCGTCGTGTGGTGCCGTTCGCATTCGACCTGCGGCGCGCCTGGCATGGATTCATCTCCTCCTGTCGGAGCACAAGCTTACTCCCTCCAGGCGCTCCGATGCTTCGCCGTATCGACCCGGTGGCGGAAGCGGGTGACGAGACCGTCGTCTCCGAAATGCCAGAGATGGACCTCGTCGACCTCGTGAAACCGGACTCCCGTCCTCCGGACCGTGGCCTCGGCGTCGAGCACGGCCACCACGGTCGCGCCCTCTTCCAGGATCATCTTCAGCTCGAAGCGATGGAACTCGAGGTTCGCCAGGCTTGCGAAGAACCCGGCGGCCCCGGAGCGCCCCTGGCGCGGCTGGAGCCAGGGCACCTCGGTCGGGCTCGCGTCGTACTCCCATTCCACGTCCGGGGCCAGACGCTCCAGGATCGCGGGTATGTCGCCGCGCCCGAAGGCGGCATAGATCTCTTGCACGGTCTCTTTGCCAGTCATGACATGTCCCTCCACTTCTCTCTTCTACGGTGCGGCGGGCCAGGTGGATGCTCTGATCAGGGGATCGAACGAGCCCGGACCTCTTCGGAGGTGAGGCCGTAAAGGGGCGGCGTCGGAATACCCAGCAGACCGAGCATGAGATAGATCTGGCCGCGGTGGTGGATCTCGTGCTCGGCCATGGAGCGGAGCCATTTCCAGACGGGCAGGCTCCCGCCTCCCGGCGTCTCGCAGCGCCGCTGGAGATCGGCGGGGCCGAGAGTCCGGAAGAGGACCAGAGCCTCCTGGTGCATCCGGTCGAGGAACGCGAAGGTCTCTTCATAGCCATCGGCCAGCTCGCGTCCGTGTCCCGGATAGCGGCTCGGGAGGCCGCGCACGTTCTCGGCAAACATGTACCGCTCGATCGAGCCGAGATGCCGGAGCAGGTCTCCGAACGAGAAGGCGCCGGGCCGAGGCGCCCACTCGAGTTGCTCGGGCGGGATCACGGCCGCCACCCGCCGCGTGCGTTCACGGACGCGCTCGAAGTAGTCGAGAAAGGTCTCGATGTCGCTTATCTCCATCTCGCCTCCTTCGCCACGGTCTCTCTACACCCGCATGATACCGATTCGGGGCCGAAGACAAGAGGTGCCGGCAGCCCTACTTGCACTCTCTTGCGCCTATTCGCAGATTCTGTCGTATAATTTACTTGGAAAGGAGGCGCAGTTGATCGAGATCAGAAGGGCTCAGCAAGGCGATTTACCTTACCTCGTCAATATTGAGCACTATAGCTACGGTGCAATGGGCGCCAGCCATGAAACGCTCCATCGCCGCATTGAGGTCCTCAATAAAGAGGCCCCTGGATGGTTCTGGGTCGCAGCATGGCACGATAAGGTTGTAGCCAGCATCATACTTCAACCGACCCTCCTTACGCCCGATGAATGCACCTCGTGGGAGGTGGCAACCGACAGCGGAACGCTCCAACGGACCTTTTCACCGGAGGGGCTGAATGTATATGGAGTGTCGCTGGGCCGGTGCAAGACGACACCACCGGGAGCGAACGACCTTCTCATCCATCAAGGGCTCGCAGTGACGGTGGGAGCCGGGAAAACATCCTTCACGCTGAGTTCCCGAATGCCTGGGTATCAATCCTATTGCACGCGGCATCCGAATACCACCCCGGACCGGTACTGGCAACTCACCCGGGCGGACGGAACACCACGCGACCCGACGCTCAGGAACTTCACCAGATCCTTCGGGCATCCTCCCGCCAGACTGCTTCCGCACGGCTACATCTCCGATGAAGCGTCAGGAGGCCACGCCGTGCAGTTCGTCATAGCGGATTTTACCACCGCCTTGTGCGCCGCTGCACAGCGCATCTATCGTGCTGGATGCCTTGCCTCGCCACGCGAAGAGGAACAGGCGTAACATGCTACCGATACTCCACAGCGACGACCCACGCCTTCAGCCCATGATCGGAGGCTGGCGCGATTGGTGGGATACCTTCGACCGACAATTGGTGCGTGTATTGACTTTGTACGTACCCTGGGGGTGCCCCGATTACGGCAACACAAAGAGCGGAGCGCGCATACTACACCGCTGTATCTTCTGCGGTCTTCCAAGCGCGGCAACCGACTTCAACCAGAGCTTCTATGGTAAACCGCAGCTCTCGAACGAGGAACACTTCCAGCTCTTCAAGTCTGCTCTCACAACGGCACTACTTCACCAGGTGCCCCACACTGTCAATGTCTTCAACGCCGGCAGCTTCGTAGCCATGCCAGTTGGATTGCAGCTTGCGATCGTCCGAGAGTTGGCACAGAATCCGATCTCTGGCATCGTCGTCGACGCCCGCGCACGATTGATCACTCCCACGACCCTTTCCCGCTTGACGGAAATCCTTGCACCGCGAAACATCCGATTGACTTTACGGATTGGGGTTGAAACCAAGGATGAACGTGTGCGCAACAACATCCTCGGCAAAGGCCATTCCCGCGAGGAGATCACCTCTGCCATCGCTGCGATGCAAGAATCCCGGGTGATCGCGGGCGCATACGCTCTCTTGAAGCCCGGGCCGGTCCCATGGCTCAATGCCCAGGGTTACAGGCACGAAGCCATCGAAACAATCCGGTGGCTTCTTGAAAACGCGGGCTTTGATGAGGTGTATTTCCGAGCCGGATGCGTGCCGGCAGCGCCTCAAACGGCGCTCTACTCCTTATGGGAGCGTGGCAGCTTCGCGCCGGCAACGCTTTGGGACACCATGGCAGTTCTCAAGGTGGTCGCAACGAGATTTCCGGGCAAGGTACACCTGCTACCCTTCACAGACGAGCCGCCCTTCGTCGCCATTCCTTCTGCCGACAATCCTCGGGGAATTCACGAAACTCTTGAGGGTGCCTCGGATCTTGACAAGCAGTTCTATGAGGTGTTCCAGCGATACCGTCTCACCATGGATCCATCGGTCTTGGCAGTTCCACTTGGCGGAGTCGTTCCCTCCTAAAAGGGCCCGCTCAGAGCGAAAGCTCCCTTTGAGCCCTTGACTGCGCGGGCTGGGCTGCCGCGACCTGCTGCAACACAAGCCTGGCACCCGTGCCTCCCGCGCCTCCCGCGCCTCCCAGCGCCGGCGCCGCTGGAGATCGGCGGGGCCGAGAGCCCGGAAGAGGACCAGAGCCTCCTGGTGCATCCGGTCGAGGTGCCCCGGGTAGCGCCTCGGGAGGCCGCGCACGTTCTCGGAGAACATATACCGTCCGATCGAGCCGAGATGACGCAGCAGGTCTCCGAACGAGAAGGCGCCGGGCCGCGGCGCCCACTCGAGCTGCCGCTCACCAGTATCCTGGCCGCTGTCGCTCGAAGAAGGCCCAGATGACTGCCGGTCCGTTCGGCTCCTTGGGTGTTGGACCTAAAAGTCGCGGGTAGCGCAAGTACGGCTGAGGCATGCCATGCCCGCCGCCGTGAATGACCATGAGTTCCACCTCGACTTTGGAGTCACTGCGCCAGTGCACCTGCTCGACGCGAACTTCGTCGGCCACTTGGGTTTCATTCGTTTCCGGCGTACCGGTGATGTCATTGAGGTCCACAAAGTATTGCCCCGACTCTCGCGACGACCGAACCTTGCCGCGTCTCAACAAGCCGAAGAATTTGACCTCTCCACCCTCGAACGGATTCAAGGGATCCTTCGTACCGTTCATGATCATGACGGAAGAAGTGCCTTGCCCCGCGGGCTTACATTTGAAGTTCTCCGGCGTCGGCACGTTCGCCGCTACCGCCGCAACTGCGCGAAAGCGGGAAGGAGCTTCGAGCGCAAGTCGAAACGCCATATGACCGCCACGGGAAACGCCGATCGCAAACACGCGGCTCCGATCGACACCCATTTCGGTGATGAGCTTGTCGAGCATTCCCGTCAAAAACCCCACGTCGTCGATGTTCAGCTTGTTCGCGCTGTAATCACCGACAATGTTGCACGCGTTCTAATAGCCCTCGTACGCATCGGGGTAGACGACGGCAAAGCCATGTTCATCCGCCAGGCGATCGAACCCATACCCCGTCGCTGTTCGCATTTGCGCACTGTTTTGATCCGAGCCGTGCATCACCACCACAAGCGGTGCTCCTTGTGTCAACCCCTTCGGCATGTAGGTCAGGTAAGTCCGCTTCAATTCGTCCACCTCAATGGACCCCTTGATCAGCTTGCCGGACAGTCTTGGAATTTCAGGAGCAGGCGAGTAAAGGAAGTAGACAAGCAGCGCACCACCCAACGCAACGACGATCAAGCCCCCAAGGAAGAAGCGTAGAGCTCTTCTCACAGCAGCAGCGCGTACCCGATCTTCAAAAACACCGTCCGGTCGGTCTGTGTGAGGTCCACTCGGTCAACCCCGGCATGGTTGTCCGAGTAGCCCAGGAGGAACACGGTCTGGGCATTGAGGCGGTAGGAAAAGAGGAGCTGTGTGAGGAGATCCTCCGTCTCTCGTTTCACGGACGCGGGATCTCTGTAGAGATCCGGATTGCGCTCCAGCCATTCATACTGCAGGATCGCCCGCAGGAAGCTCCGGCTGTTGAAGTGATAGAACATCCGCGTCTGCGCCAGATCGACGGTGAACAGCCGGCCGCCGTGGACATCAAAATCCTGATGGATCCAGTCGAGCGTTCCCTGCCAGCGGCGCCCCAGCCGCAGGTCCAGCCCCGGCGCAAGGGTGACGAATTTCCCTTTCTGATTGTTGGCAACATCGATGTCCTCCCCCCAGCGTACCTGCATCGACAGAGTCGAGCCGCCGGTGGGCTGGAACGAGCCGAAGAGACTGTACCGGGTGTTGTGGTAGGTGATGCCCTGGAAGTGCTCCTGGTTCGGGGCCAGCGCCAGAGTCACCTCGCTCTGCCGGGGTCCCTGGAAGCCGGCTACCACGTCCGAGCCCCACTCGTTGAACGCGCCGTCGTATTCCTGCGTGCCGTCGGCGGCGAGAACGAAATAGAGGACCGAGAACCAGCCTCCCGGTTTCCCCCAGATGCGCCGCTCGGCGTTGGCTTCGCCGGTGCGGACTCCGACACGGTCGACGAAGCCGCTGTCCGCCCGGAACTCGGGAGCGAGCTCCTGGTATTCGACATTCCACGTCCAGTCGTGGTCACCGTGATGGTAGGCCACGGAGAGGGCATGGCCGTCGAAGCTCTCCACGGGCTCTCCTGCGTCTCGCGCGAAGCCCTCCGGATACCGGGTGGTCGAGCCGGCGAGCTGATAGCGCACCACGTCGCTGCCGGTAAAGCGGTAGATGCCGTCGACTCCGGCCACGTGGTTGCGGTAGTCCTCGCCCTCCCGGCCTGTCCACAGCACTCCGAGCGTGGACCCCTTCGTGAGGTCCCGGCGGTAGCGCAGGACGCCGCTCGTAACATCCTGGTCGATCGAGGCGAGGCCCGACTCCTGGCTCCCGGGGAGGATCAGGTTGTTGATCCGGTCGCGGGCGAAAAAGGCGCCGAAGGCGTGGGCTTCCTGCTTGCCGGTGATCTTGAGTCCTGCGACCGGATCGGCCACGGTGCGGGTGAAGACGAGAGGGAATTGCGTCTCGAAGAAGTCCGCTCCTTCGAGGAAGAACGGGCGCTTCTCCGGGAAGAAGAGGGCATAGCGCGTATTGACCTCGAGTTGGGCGGCGTCGGCCTCGACCTGCGAGAAGTCGGGGTTCACCGTGAGGTTCAGGGCCACGTTCGGGGTCACCCCCCACCGCGCCGAGAGCCCTGGCTCGATCTCCTGCCCGGAGGTCTCGAACCGGCCGTCCGGGAATCCCTGCCTCTCTTCCGAAAGGCTGCCGGTCAAGGTCGGTGCGATCTCCAAATTACGGCCGGTCTCCATCCCTTGGAACCCGGAGAGGTCCTGGAGCTGGCAGACCGTGCAGTTGCGGTCCTGGTCGGTGACAATGGAACGCATGCGGTGGCGTAGCGACCGCGGCCATTCGCGCGTCGCCATGAAGCCCCAGGTCTGGATATCGCCGGTCGCCGGGAAGCGGAGCTGCCGGAACGGGAGTGCGACCTCAACCACGTAGCCCTCCGCGGTGACCTGTCCCGCAGACTCCCAGATGGCATCCCAGGAGAAGTCCTCGCTCCCCTCGATGTCGGAGTTGACCGCGTCCATCTGCACGCCCAGGGGATTGATCCGGAACTGGAAGGCCCGCCGGCCGTCATGGAAGGGATCGATCATGAACCCGACGGTGTCGTCGTCGGTCGGAGTATCGCGGTCGGCGAAGCGGGCGCGGATCCTGGCCGGCTCCGGATCGGCGGCCCGGAAGGCCACATACAGGTTCTCCGCGTCATAGGTGAGAAGGGCCGTGGTCGCCACCGACGCCGGGCCGTCGCCGGGGAACCATTCATGGTCGACGGGAATGGCGGTGGCCTGCTGCCAGGCCTCCTCGTCCAGGATCCCATCGATGCGGACCGGGGAACCGGCCCGAGAGATCTCCAGGCGCGCAGGCACGTCTGCCGCGTTCAGAGCGTTAAGAGAGGACAGGTTGAAGGCGAGCAGGGCCGCGAGGGCGCCCGCGGAAGAGTTCGTGGTCATACGGTCAACCTCCCCCCGGCACTCTGTAGCTCTACCGGAGCTTGGTCCAAACGCTACCATTCGACCACGAAATCCGTTTACCGTCCGATGCTACGTTTCCTGTATAGGTTACCGGTACTGATGCTCGGCCGTCCGAAAACACTACGGTCAAACTATTTCCGATGAGTGTGCCAGTCCCCGTTGTCCAAGGGGCCGTGGCCGGATCGATTTTACTCCAGTCGGGCGAGATGCTGACTTGGTTACCAGCTTGCTGCATGAAAGCCCCATTCCAATCACCCGTAAGATCGTGAGCTGGCATAGCACAAACTCCCATTGAAATTGGTTTTTCGGGAACTCCGGAGGACTTTGCCGCCGAACGTGATGGGCCTAAGCGGCGACGTCAGGAGTCCGCTTGAGGCCCTGGGTTGGGCGCTTTTTCCAGCTCCGCTCTTTTCCAATTCGCGAGTATATCACCCGGGCTTCCGATTCTAAGAAAGTCGAACTTCCGCGCCTTAGCCTCTTGAAAGAACCAGAAAAGATCTTTGTCATACAACCCATCCGACCAATTCCCTAAGGGTGACCGCGCGCCATGCTCCTCTATAAATTGGATGGCTGAGCGGATCTCTGAGTCGCACTTAAGCCGGTAAACTCCAGCTTGGACAAACCCATTCATGCCAGCGGTCTGGGGAGGAAAGCCTGTCGTTAGCCGCAAGTAAACCTCGCCAACCTGCCTGACTCGATCCTCAGATTCCCTCCTCGCGGCGTCATGCCGAGCTCTTGCTTCGTCAGATTCCCGTCTCGCAGCGTCATGCTGAGCTCTTGCTTCTTCTTCCGCTTTCCCAAGTAGATCCCGAAGGCTTGGAATCCCAAGAATAACTAAGATAAGTCCTACTATAACGATCGCGGGTTCGACCCAGCCCCGGCTAGGATCTGTCAGCCACAGAAGTGCAAGGATGAGCTCGACTAGCAAAGCAGCGCCCGCAGCGCCTACGGCCCATGGGCGTCGGTGAAACATGCTTTTCAAGTGAAGGAGCATCACGAATTCCTATGCGCCCAACCTTGTATAGCTTCGCGCTTCCGTCCTGCGTATAGGCCGGCTTCGCAATGCGCCGGTCACCCAGAACGTGGTCGTCCCCTCTACAACAGTCCGGAATGCAACAACTTAGAGAGTCTAAGGCAGTGCTGAAGGCGAGTCAATCCAAGCCTCCATGGCAGGAGCTCGGCGGCTCCTCCTGCAGATCAGGAGATTCCTGCCTATCCGAAAAACCCGACTTGGGGTATCTCTTGATGCGTAGACGATTTACAACCAAAGGGCCGGCATGCGTTCGGGCCGATAGGCATGTTCGCGGCAGGAGGAGTGGAAGCTTGCACAGTTGATCATAGGTCGATATGGCGGCGTAGCGCCGCACCGCTCAGGGCAGAAGAGACAACGACTTGCGACATATCTCCCTAGTACCTCGTCACGCTAGAAATGATGTGTTTGGGTGCCGATCTCCGCCTTGAGGGAGGTTACAATACTCTCAAGGAGGAACGGCGATGCGGAAGATCTACGTAATTACCCTCAGCCGAGGAGCGATCCAGTTTGGAGAAGTTGGTGTCGACCGGGAGCACCAGCGCCAAACGGCAGACACATGGCCGGATCCTG
>Ga0268265_10000307_pt1 | contig 54460 bp, 57 predicted proteins | sample KBSSwiS52_FD_190355 | JGI IMG/M metagenome (GOLD analysis project Ga0268265, IMG submission 190355) | Switchgrass rhizosphere microbial communities from Kellogg Biological Station, Michigan, USA - KBS Switchgrass S5-2 (SPAdes) (version 2) | ecosystem: Host-associated > Plants > Roots >...
TGACGCTCCGGCGCGGCCCGCTAGGCGTGCAGTGGCCCTTGGTGCTGGGGGGCTCTGCCCCCCAAGCCCCCCGAAGAAGACTTCAGAACCCAAGCCCTAAACCGTCCACCAAATCGGGGCAGGTCCAACTTTTCTCTTGTCAACGTCAAAGCGATAGCGCTTGAGACATAAGCACCCCGGCGCGGGACCGCGGCTGCGGAACGTTATCGGTGACGGATAAGGTGGCTTATCCACGGAGGGTAGGGTGCTTCTGCGTCAGACCTTGACGGAAAGACAACCGGCCGGCGCCCCTGGGGCGTGAATGCCTCTCGCCCGAGGCTGGACGTGTAAGCGCCGCTTCGCATGGGCCCCGCCCCGTGATCTAGCGCCCGACGAGCGGCGGGTACATCGCCGGCGGGCGGTCGAAGTCGACCTGCTCGACCTCGGGCCAGGGCACGTACTCGGGGCGCTGACGGCCGGCGACGAAGATCAGCAGGCCGGCATTCTTCTCGCCGAGGTCGCCGGTGCGCTCGAGCTGCAGCTCCTGGCCGTTCTGGAGGGTCACCCTGGCGCGCTGTTCGCGGCCGGAGGGCACGATCGAGGTGATCAGGCCGAAGGGGAGGGTGTAGTCCACGCCCTGGGATGGGGCGTCGAGCGTGTCCGTGGTCTCGCTCTCGTCGAGGTCGTAGACCAGCCGGCCGGCGAGGCGGCGGCCGGTACGCGTGGTTACACTGCCCGTGAGCGGGCGACCCGGCGGGAAGTCGCCGTAGGCGGGGCCACTGCCTGCGGCACCGGCGGGGCTGAAGTCGACGCGCTCGAAGGCGTCCCAGGAGACCATCACCCGGCCGTAGCGCCGGTCGTCGACGTAGATCCCGAGGTTGCCGTCGCCGGCTTCGGCGGTGTCGGAGAGAACGATCTCGCGGCCGTCGAGCCGCGTCACCAGGGAGCTCTCGCCCGAGCGCGCGATGGAACGGATGGTGTCGAAGCGCAGGCTGATCTCGCCCTCGGGGGTGTGGCCGTCGAGCTCGTCGGAGCCGACGTAATCCTGCCGGTTCCACCCGACGAAGCCGGTGAAGTCGCCGTGCCGCGTGCGCACGGTACCGTGCAGCCGGTAGGGGGCGGCGCCCAGCGGGGGGGTGGGGAGGAGCTCGATCGTGCGGATCCGCAGACTGTCGAGGTCGACCACGCCCCGCCTGCCGTCCCACACCCGCACGCCGTCGTCGAAGTCGCTGGCGTCGAAGCGGTCGAGGTCGAGCACGGTCCCGCTCTTGAGAGTCACCCGCACCTCTTTGCCGCGCGCCTCGATGCGCGTGATCTCGCCGAAGGGCGCCACGAAGGGCCGGCGGCCGTCGATCGGACTCTCTTTGTGGGCGACCTCGATCCCGAAGATCTCGATCGGGCGGCGCTCCCTGGGCAGCCGCTCCGGCGGCACGTGGGCGAGCCAGGGGTTCTCGTGCTTGGCGCCGTTGAAGGAGTCGCTCCAGAACGCCTCCTGGTCGACTCCCCAGCGCAGCCGCCCCTCGTGGGTGGCGCCGTCGACGGCGGTGATCCGGCCGTAGAGGAACCCCTGGGTCTCCGCCGCCGGGTGGGCCTCCGCAGCCGGCGTGGTCGAGGGAGTGATCGCGGGCGATGTCGCCGCGGCGGGGTGGACGTCCCGGTTGAGGGCCCGGTAGCCGGCGGCGAGGGCGAGGAGGACGATCACGGTGGCGAACGCCCCGCGCGCGATGGTAGATCTCGTCATGGTCGGCTCTCCCCGGAAGACACGAGTCTCACGCCGCGTTGCGGCCTGCACTATCTTACGCACGGGGCGGAGCGAGATTACGCTGGGGCAGCCAACTTCGCCAGCAGCGCGCCCTGGATGAGATCGAGCGCACTTGAATCCAATCCATTGGAGTGAAGTTGAAATCGAGCGCGCTCGATTCCAGCTCGACCGCACAAAGAATGACACCGACCGCACTCCGACTGACTTCGAGTCGACCGGAATTCAAAACGACCGCACTCGAAGTCAATTCCCGTGGCACGAAATTGAAAACGAGTGCACCCGGAGCCAATCTATTGGAGTGCATCTGAAAAGGGAGTCCACTCGGATCCCAATCCAGTGGAGTGAAACTCGAATCGGGTGCGCTCGAAGTCAATTCGAGTGGACCCGATCTCAGATCGAGTGCGCTCGAATCCAATCCATTGGAGTGAAACTCGAATCGAGTGCGCTCGAAGTCTTTTCGGGTCGGCTCGAAGTCTTTGCAGGTGGACTCGAAGCCTCTCCCGGTGGACTCGAAGTCTCTCCGGGTGCACTCGAAGTCTCTCCGGGTGCACTCGAAGCCTTCCCGGGTGCGCTCGAAGCCTCTCCCGGTGGACTCGAAGTCTCTCCGGGTGGACTCGAAGTCTCTCCGGGTGCGCTCGAAGTCTTTCCGGGTGCATTCGAAGCCTTCCCGGGTGCACTCGAAGCCTTCCCGGGTGCACTCAAAGTCTCTCGGGGTGCGCTGAGATCGATTTCCAGCGCCCTCGGTCGCGTCTCGAGGGCGCTGAAGCGCAGAAGGACAGCGAACACTCGCATGATGATCCTCCAGAAACCTGTCCGGCAACTGTCCGGGACCAATCCCTGTGTAGGGGCGCCCCTTGTGGGTGCCCTGGCCGGAGGGCGGCCACAAGGGCCGCCCCCTACAAGCATCTGTCTTTCTTATCGTGTCGGCGTACCGAGTGTTGCTTCCATCAAAGACGATGGTAGAGTCAGGGCAGAGAAATCATGGGACAACACGACCTCAGTTACCGCCTCTTCTTCTCTCATCTGCGGATGATCCGAGATCTCCTCCGGGAGATCGTGGGCGAACGGTGGGTGGAGCTCCTTGATTTCGACTCTGGTGAGCTGGTCAACACGTCCTTCGTCAAAGGCTTCAAGAACCGCGAGACGGACATCATTTGGAAGTTTCGACGCAAGGATGGAGGCGATCCGGTCTACGTCTATATCCTCATGGAGTTCCAGTCGCGGCCGGACCCCTCCATGCCGGTTCGTTTCATGGTCTACGTGGGCCTCTTCTACCAGGCCCTGCTGGACAGCCAGCCGGCGGCTGCCCGGAGAAAGCTGCCTCTGGTCATCCCCATCGTCATGAACACTGGTGGGGAGCGGTGGAACGTGGCGACGGACCTCGGCTCGTTGATCGGGGATCTGGATCCCTCGGCGGAGATCTACCGGCCCCAGTTGCGGTACCATCTGATTGACGAGGCGGCGTACCCCCGCGAGGTTCTGGCGGCGCTGAACAGTCCGGTGGCCGACCTGTTCCGCCTCGAGACGAGTGCCGACTGGTCGGAGGTCCGATCGAGCGTTCACCGGCTCCGGCAGAGCCTTGCACCGGCAGAGTCTTCGTTGCGGGAGGCGTTCGGGAGCTGGCTGCAGGAGGTCATCTTGCCGCGCTTGGGACTTTCTGGGGAGGCAGTCTCCACCAAGCGCACTCTGGAGGAAGTCGAAACCATGTTGGCTGAAAGCATTGACCGTTGGAACCGTGAGATCCGGGAAGGAGGCCGCCAGGAGGAGGGCGTCCGGATGGTGCTGCGGCTGCTCCGCTTGAAGTTCGGTCCTCTGGAGGCCGAGATCGAGAACCGGGTGCGCTCCGCCGATGCAGACCGTCTTCTGGAATGGGGCGAGCGCGTTCTGACCGCCGAGAGTCTCCAAGACGTCTTCGGCGACTGACTGCAGAGCCATTCCCAGACGTTCAGAATCGCGCAGGCTACTCCTCGAGCAGCTCCATCACCCTCGATACCGCCTCGACCACGGGGACGAGCTGCTTCCGCCGGTCGCGGCGGAGCGACACCTCGACCTTGCCGTCGGCGAGCGACTTGGCGCCCACGACCACCCGCACCGGGAAGCCGACCAGGTCCGCGTCCTTGAACTTCACGCCCGGCCGCTCGTCGCGGTCGTCGTAGAGCACCTCGATGCCCTTCTCCAGGAGCTGGCCGTAGATCTGCTCGGCCACCCGGCGCACCTCGCCATCGTCGGGGTTGAGCGCCGCGAGCAGCACCTCGAACGGCGCGAGCGGGCGCGGCCAGATGATGCCGTCCGCGTCGTGGTTCTGCTCGATCGCGGCGGCCACGGTGCGGCCGATGCCGAGACCGTAACAGCCCATGATCATGGGCCGCTCCTGGCCGTCCTCGTCCGTGAAATTGCAGCCCAGCTTCTCCGAATACTTGGTGCCGAGCTTGAAGATGTGCCCGACCTCGATGCCGCGGAACAGCTCCAACGTGCCCTCGCAGCGCGGGCAGGGATCGCCGCCGGCCACGAGCAGCAGGTCGGCGAATTCAGAAAGCTCGGCGTCCCGGCCCCAGTTGACGCCCGTGTAGTGCGCGTCCTCCTTGTTGGCGCCGGTGGCGAAGTCGGTCATGTTGCGGACGGTCTCGTCGGCCACGATCCGCAGCCCGGAAAGGCCCACCGGGCCGGCGAAGCCCACCGGTGCCTTGGTCACTTCGCGCACCTTGTCCTCGCTCGCGAGGGTCAGGTGCTGGACGTCCAGGTGGTTCGTGAGCTTGATCTCGTTGACCTCGCGGTCGCCGCGGATCAGCACGGCCACGAAACCCTTTTCGGTCTCATAGACCAGGGTCTTGACGAGCTGCCGGGGCTCGATGCCGAGGAACTTCGAGACCTCCTCGATCGACTTCTGGCCGGGGGTCGCGACCTCCTTCAGCTCCTGCGGCTGGCGGCCCTCCGCCTTCTCTCCAGAGATCCCCCGCGTCTCCGCCCGCTCCACGTTCGCGGCGTAGCCGCAGGAGGGGCAGCGCACCACCGCGCTCTCGCCGGTGTCGGCCACCACCATGAACTCGTGCGAAGCCGAGCCGCCGATGGTGCCGACGTCGGCCTCCACCATCGAGTAGTCGAGCTTGCACGCCTCGAAGACGCGGCAGTAGGCGTTCCGCATCGATTCATAGGTGACGTCCAGGCTCTGGGGGCTCGCGCCGAAGGAGTAGGCGTCCTTCATGATGAACTCGCGGCCGCGCATCAGCCCGAAGCGGGGACGGATCTCGTCGCGGAACTTGGTCTGGATCTGGTACAGGTTGAACGGGAGCTGGCGATAGCTTTTGACGTCGCGCCGCACCAGGTCGGTGATCACTTCCTCCTCGGTCGGGCCGAAGACGAACTCGCGGTCGTGACGGTCCTTGATGCGCAGCAACTCCTTGCCATAGCGCTGCCAGCGGCCGGACTCCTGCCAGAGCTCCGCGGGCTGGATGTTCGGCAGCATCAGCTCGATCGCGCCGGCCGCGTTCATCTCGCGGCGCACGATGTTCATCAATTTCGTGAGGCTCCGCCAGCCGAGCGGCAGATAATTGTAGATGCCGGCCGCAACCTTCTTGATCATGCCGGCGCGCACCATCAATTGATGGCTGATCACCTCGGCATCGTTCGGAACCTCGCGGGTGGTAAACAGATAATACTGGCTCCAGCGCATTCTCTCTCCCGTCTCCCGGTCGCTACTTTCTCTGACCGCGGCGCGCCCGTTCGATCAGGCGCGTCGAGTCCTTCATGCATTCCATCATCTTTTCCTGCAGCGCCTCGCCGCGCTCGCCCACGTTGCGGGCATGGGCGAGCACCGTGCGCGCCCGGTCCTCCTGGCCCGAGGCGAGGAGCGCCATGCCGAGGTGCGTCAGCGTCGTGGACGACGGCCCCAGCTCGCTCGAGCGGGCGAGGAAGTCCACCGCCTTGTCGAACTCCTTGCGCTTGTAATGCACCCAGCCGAGCGCCGCGAGCGGGAACTGCTTGATCTCGTCCGGCGCCAGCTCCACGGACTGGCGGGCGAAGTCGAGCGCCTCGTCCAGATCCTCCTCCATCTCCGCCAAGTTGTAGGCCATCTCGTAATAGGCGATCGACTTGGCAAAGTTGGAATTGCCCTCGTCGAGCAGCACCCTGCCGATGCGGTTGCCCTCGCGGTACTTGCCCTGGCTGCGCATGGCCTCGATCAGCGTGGCATAGGCGGTCGCCATGAGCATCTCGCCAGGCTTCAAATCGAGCACCTTGCGCGTCACCGCCTCGATCTCCTGGTTGCGGTTCAGGTGCAGGCAGAGGAGCGCGTAGGACATGAGCAGCGTCGGGTTGTCCGGCTCGATGGCGAGCGCGCGACGGTAGCAGGCGTGGGCCTGCTTGAGGTTCTCGCGGGCGAGGAACTCCTCCCCCTTGGTGAACCAGGACGCGGCCTCGCCGCTCACGCCCGGCAACGGCGAGCCCGCGGCGCCCGAGAGGTAGCGCACCAGATCCTGATATTGCAGCTTCTTGGGATTGAGCCGCTGCGCCTGGCGGAACGATTCGAGCGCCTTGCGCGTCCAGTGGCGGTCGAGGTAGGCCAGCCCGAGCAGGTGGTGCGCCTCCTCGAACGCGGGATCGTGGCGCACCGACTCCTGCAGATAGTGAACGGCGAGCGAGAGCTTGCCCATCTCGTAGTAGCAGCTCCCGAGCAGGTAGAGCGCCTGCGGCACCGGATCGACCTGCACCGCGCGCTCCAGGAAGAGCACCGCCCGCGCCAGGTTGCCCTGGCCGGCGTAGACGGCGCCGAGGCTGAAGTGGGGCAGGAAGCTCTCGGGATAGAGCGCGATGGCGCGCTTCAGGTAGTCCTCGGCGCGGACGTGATCGCCGCGCTCGTAGTAGATCACCCCGCTGTAAACCAGCCCCTCGTAGTGATCGGACTTGACTTCCAGGACGTGGCCGAAGAAGGTCAGGGCCTGGGCCGTGTCCCCCTCGTTGAAGTGGGTCTCGCCGAGGAAGTAGGCGAGCTCGTAGTTCTCCCGGTCGAGCTTGAAGGCGGACTCCAGGGCGCCGACGGCGCGCTCGATGTCGAAGGCGAACAGGGCGTACTCGGCATCCTCCAGGTGCTGGAGGAACAGCTTGCGCTTGTCGCCGTGGTGGAGCGCTGCGATGCGTTCCTTGATCGACAGGAAGCGCTCGCGCTTCTCCAGGGCGAGGAGCTGGTAGTCCATCTTGGACTCCCAGAGCTCGCTCCACTCCTCCCAGCCGATGTAGTGCTTCTGCTCCAGCAGCTCGCGCAGCGCCGAGAGGCCGGTCTGGTTGATGAGCATGTTCTTTTCCTGCTTGTGCAGGGCACCGAGGACCTGGCGCACGGTCTCGGCGGTGCGCTTGACCGCCTCCTCCAGGATCGAGATGCGCTCCAGCAGGTGCTCGTCGAACGAGAAGCTCTCCTCGATCCCCTCCTCGTACTCCTCGTCCTCGCGCAGCGGTCCCGAGACCACCAGCAGCTTCTGGTGGCAGCGGACGCAGTACTCGTGATCGTCCCGGTTGGGAGCGCCACAGACCTGGCAGTACATGCTGCGGTCGTCTCCCGTGTGGCCGGGAGCGAACGCGTCAGGACCCATCGTACGCATAGAATCCCCGGCCGGACTTTCGGCCCAGGTAACCGGCGTCCACCATCTTGACCAGCAACGGGCAGGGACGGTACTTCGGATCGCCGAAGCCGTCGGAGAGGACCCGCAGGATATCGAGACAGACGTCCAGACCGATCAGGTCGGCCAAGGCCAGCGGACCCATCGGATGGTTCATTCCAAGCTTCATAACCTGGTCGATGGCCTCGGCCTTCCCGACCCCCTCGTAGAGGCAGTAGACGGCCTCGTTGATCATCGGCATGAGGACGCGGTTGGAGACGAACCCCGGCGCGTCGTGGACCTCGACCGGCGTCTTGCCCATCCTGCGCGAGGCGGCCTCGACGGCGTCGTAGGTCTCCTGGTCCGTGGCCAGGCCGCGGATGATCTCCACGAGCTGCATCACCGGCACCGGGTTCATGAAGTGCATGCCGATCACCTTGCCGGGCCGCGAGGTGGAGGCCGCGATCTTCGTGATCGAGATGGAGCTGGTGTTGGAGGCGAGGATCGCGTGCGGCGGGCAGATGCGGTCGAGCTCGCCGAAGACCGCGCGCTTGACCTCCAGCTTCTCGACCACGGCCTCGACCACGAGGTCGGCGCGGTCGAGCGCGGCGAGCTCGCCGTGGGACGACAGCCGCGAGAGGGCCTGGTCGCGCTCCTCGGCCGCGAGCTTGCCCTTGCCCACCAGGCGCTCCAATCCCTTGCCGATCTGGGCCACGCCGCGCTCCAGCGCCTGCGGCGCCACGTCGACGAGCAGCACGTCATATCCGCTCTGCGCCGCCACCTGGGCGATCCCGTGCCCCATGGTGCCGGCACCGATCACGCCTATGGTCCTGATGGACTCCATCTGATAGACCTATTCCCTCCTGGCTCTATAGGAGCCGAAAGCTGAGCGTATCGAGAGCGGCGGGCGGGGGTCAAGGAGGGGGAGGAGGGAGGCCGATGTCCAGCCGCGGCGGGACATTCCTCATGTACTCCGCCAGGTCGGCGCGGGCGCGGTCGGCGAGTGGGTGCCAGGCCTCGCGGTAGCACCGGGCGCGCTGCGCGAGGAACAGGTCCTCCCAGGGCGGGTCCGGCTCGAACGGCGCGAGCGCCTCGACGCAGCCCTCCCGCAGCAGCCAGGTCAGCTCCAGGCGCTGGCGCAGGCGGGTCTGGTCGACCATGCCCACCGCGAACGGCTCGGCCAGGGCCGCGAAGATCGCCCTGGCCGCTTCGGGATCGCGGGCCGCGATATCGAAGGAAAAGGTCAGCACCCGGTCGAGCAGCGGGATCGAGGGCCAGGGATCGCGGCGCGCCCCCTCGAACGCGGCGGCCAGGTGGCGGACCGCCTCCGGCGTGCGTCCCGCCTGTTCGTGCCAGATCGCCAGGATCAGATCGGCGTCGACCGGGCGCAGCCGCCGGGCATGCTCCGGCGCGCGGGGATCGCCTGCCGCGGCCAGGCACTCGGAGGTCAGGAGGAGGTCGGGGTAGGTGAACGGGGCCGCGGGCTGGGCGAACCAGTGCGCGCAGGCCGACTTCAGATCGACCTCCAGGTACGCAGCCCGGGCAAGCCGCCGCTGCTCGGCTTGAGGGTCCCTCCCCTTGCCGGAGATCGAATCCCGCCACAGGAGGCTGCGCGCCTGGCGCAGCTCGCCCACGAGCCCCCAGTCGATCGCCACGCCGGGGGGGCGGTCCTCCCTCCGCGACCGGGCCAGAGCGGCCAGCTCCTCCACGCGGAAGAGGCCGGACCGGCCGAGACCGCGGGCGAAGCCGAACTCCAGGATCGGGCGATCGTCCGTGTTGAGCCGGGCCCGCGGCCGGCCGGCCACGGCCCGGGCGAGCCGCGGGGAGGCGACATAGCCGCTGTAGAACCCCTCGGCTCCGCTCACGCCCCAGGTGCGCAGCAACGCCTCCGCGAAGGGCGGCTGCCGGACACGCGCCCGCACCCGGCCGAGATCGTGGACGAGCGGCTCCCGGGTCGCGACGAGCAGCAGGTCACCCGAGTTGATCTCCCAGGTCTCGACCTGCGGGAACACCGAGCCCAGGGTGGCGATGACCGTGGCCACGACCTCCGCGTCCACCTCGTAAGCCTGGAGCCATTGGAGGAAGATCCCGCCGGGGCGCAGCCGGCCGCGCACCGCTTCGTAGAGCTCGCGGGAGAAGAGACTGGCGATCCCCGCCCGGTAGGGGTTGGACGGCTCGGAGAAGATGACGTCGTAGGTCTCCGGCGTGGTCAGGAGGAGCTCGCGGCCGTCGCCGATCGTCAGCCGCACCCTGGGGTTTTTCAGGGCATCGTGGTTGATCGGCGCGAGGCGCTCGGCCACCTCGACCACCGCGGGCTCCAGCTCCACCACATCCACCCGCTCCATGGACGGCACGGCCGCGAGCCAGCCGGCGGTGCTGCCGGTCCCCAGCCCGATCACCAGGGCGCGGCGCGGGTCCGGGTGGAGCATCGCCCCGACCAGGCCGCTCATGATCTGCGTGGGCGCGTCCGCCCGGGCGCTGCCGTCGGCCTTGCCGTTGACCAGGAACGCCGTCTCCCGGGTGAAGTCGATGGCCACGCTGCTCTCGACTCCGTCCCGCTCCCAGACGATCCCGCGCCGCTGGCTGTGGATGGCATCCCGCAGCTCGTTGGGGCCGCTCCAGTCGGCGCTCACCCGGCCGGCGCCGATCGGGCTGTGCCGCCAGAACGCGCTCGGACCCGGAGCCGAAGCCAGGAGCGCGCCGGCCACGGCAAGCCCCAGCGGCAGAACCAGTGGCCTCCAGGAGCGCTCCCGGCGGAGAGAAAGGACGACCGCCATCAGGGCCAGGACCAGGAGCAGGCCGGCCACCAGGCGCCAGACGCCCGGCGCCGAGAGCAGCGGAAGGAGCCCGAAGCCGCCGGCGATCGAGCCCGCGATCGCTCCCACCGTGTTCGCCGCGTAGGTGACGCCCACCTCCCGGCCCACCCGGCTCCGTCCGGGTCCGAGCAGGGCGATCAGGAGCGGGAACTGGTAGCCCGCCACGATCGCCGCCGGCAGCACGACGATCGCGGTCACCAGGCTCCACCCGAGCACGAGAGGAAGGAAGCCCGCGCCGGCCAGAGGCCGCAGGAACACGGCGAGGATCGCCAGCCGGTCGCCGAGGGCGAACGGAAAGGCGAGTGCGACCGCCTCCAGAGAGCAGGTGACGGCAAAACCGGCGAGCGTCGGGCGGAGCTGCCGAGGCCCCGAGCCATACAGCAGGCCGCCGAGCCCGATCCCCAGCAGCGCCAGGGCGAGGATGAGCCCGAACGTGTAGGAAGAGCCGCCCAGGAGCGGAGCCAGCATCCGGTACCAGACCAGCTCCATGAGAAGGAACGCGAAGCCCACCACGCCGGCCGCGAGCGGCACGAAGATTCCCCTTCGAACCGCCGCCGTCTCTCCGGCCACCTCCGCCGCGGACGTCCGGGAGAACCAGGCCACGACTGCGATCACCAAGTTCAGCAGGGCCGCCACCCAGATCGTCGTCCGGATCCCGAGGTGCTCCAGCGACCAGAATGTCGTGATGAGGGCGCCGGCCACCGCGCCCAGCGTGTTCAGCGCATAGAGAAGGCCGGTCCTGCGCCGGCCCGTGTCGGAAGCCTGCTCCACCGCCCGGGCCAGGGCCGGGAGCGTCCCGCCCATGAGGAAGGTCGGAACGCCGAGCACGAGCGCCGACAGCACCAGCCGGACCAGGCTCCCGCCACCGCCGAGAGCGAAATAAACTTTCTGCACCAGCGCAACGAGCCAGGGCGAGAGGGCGGCGGCCAGGGCGATTCCGGCCTCCAGCGCGCCATAGAGGCGCAGCGGCGAGCGCCGCCGGTCCGCGATCCGACCCAGTACGAGCCCGCCGAACCCGAGCCCGCCCATGAAGATCGCGAGCACCGCCGCCGAAGCCGCGGTCGAGGCGCCGAACACCAGCCGCAACATGCGCAGCCAGGCGGTCTGGTAGACCAGGGCGCAGAAGCCCGAGCTGAAGAGGAGAAGGGCGATGCGGGCCACCCCGCGACGCTACCATCAAAAAAAGCGCCACCCCACAAGGGAGCGGCGCCCGTGTTGCCTACAGCATCTTCACCACCCGATCCGCCAGCCCGCCCTCCCCCAGGACCACCGAAGCGTCATTTCGAAAGAGGGGCATCAAATGTGTAGTCACCCGTTGGCATGCAGTAGGTCTGGCTCTCGGAATCCCCGCAAGCGCCGCTGCCCGTGCGCAGAGTCCCCTTCAGCCTCTTGGCATCGCGGACCTCGAATCCGACCACGACGCTGTCGAGCCCGTTCCAGGTGCTCAGCATCTCGGTGTTCACGGCACCATTCGCCGGACAGAGGAAGTACAGGTCGACCTTCCAATCCGCATCCAGCTTCACGGCGACAAAGGACGTCTTTTCCGCCCCGCACCAGAGCCGCCGCGCCTCGGCACGGTCCTTGGCCGCCGCCCAGGACTTGAGCGGAGGCTCCTTCTCGGTGAGGACGATCCATGTGAACTTCGTACCTGCCGCGGTCTCGGAATAGGCGTGCGAATAATGCGGCTGGAACGTCACCTGCTCGCTCTTGCCGGTCCTCGGCTCGACGATGCGCTCGATCGTTCCCTTGCCACTCGCGCTGCCGACCTCCTGCGCCTGGAGAGCGCCGGCCCAGACCATACACACCAGGACAAGAACCGCAATGCGATTCAACATCAAGAGTCTCCTTTCAGCTTTTTTGATCGATCCATTCGAGGACGCGGCCGGCGTCGGCATCGCGGTAACTACCCTCGTCCTCCCTGCGGGTTGTCGCTCCGAGCTGATTCACCGGCATCCGATTGCCGCCGAATCGAGCAGGCAGCGGCGACAAGGAGGGCGATCCACGGCGCCGCCGCAAGCAGGCCGACGACAGGAGAGAAGGGGGGCTCGTGGCGAAAGCCCATAACGATACCTTTGGCATGGAAGGCAAGCATGAATGGCGCGGCGAGGCCGAGGAGAGCGACCAAGCGCCATCCGCCCTTGCCGGTGCGGCCGGTGCGGAACAGAGCTATGAATGAAGTGACCGAGATGAGGAAGTAGACCGTTTGAATGGCAATGCTGAGAGGCGTGGCATAGCGCGGGGAGGGAAGTGAGAACGCCAGCAGCAGCGTCATGAGTCCGGCGAGTGCCAGTGACAGTCTGCTGATCCAGATCCTGGTGAACATGGGTTTACGCCTGCACGGTGCCTCGGCTGGCACTTGTTCCACGAGCGGCACCTCGCAGTCGGTGCATCTCGTAAACCCTTCCCGATACTCACTCCCGCATTCCGGGCAAAACACTCGTTATCTCCTCCGATTCATTGCCGCACTTGACCGCGTCAGGAGGTTACACCACGCGGAAGATCTCGCGATGCCCGCCCTCGACGAGATCGAGGTACCCGGCCATCGCCTGCTGGACCTCGGGTCGCGTGCCGTAGTTGGCCATGTGATGCTCGAACTGCGCCAGGCTCTCGACCTCCGCCTCCCAGACGACCGTCCAGTACGTGGCGACGGCGTCGACCATCAGGCGGCAGTTTCGAAAGCCGTCCTCCTTCTCCGTAGAGGGAAGGGTCGCTCGCAGCTTCTCGACGAGCAGCTTCGCCTTGCCCGGCTTGCAGCGGAAGATATCGCGGATCACGTACATGGCCGTCTCTCCATTGGAAAATCGATCGCCTTTGCCTCGCCGCCGATCCGGCCCTCGATGCGGCCGGTGAGGAGGTCCCCATCGCGGCGGTAGATCACCCGCTGGGGGAAGTCATGCTGCGTGTTTTCGAACACGGCCTCCTGGCCGGAGAGACGGACGAGCGGAAAGCTCGCCTCGCTCTGGCCTGACGGAAGCGCGATGAACGCGATCTGTCCCGGGCTGGTCTCGCGGATCTGCATGAACTCGTGAGCCACGGTCTTGCCGTGCTTCACCGTCCGGCTGACACCCAGCAGGGTGCCGCCGGCGGGAGCCGTCCACATCTCGCCCGAGCCGGTCTCGCCACCGACACTCTCCCAGCAGCCGGAGATCCACGCGAGATCCTGGACCGACGAGGGCGGAGCCGCAAGCGCAACGGTCAAAAGCAGGATGGAGAGGTTCATGGCTCGATCATATCCCCAGCAGCATCTCGAAATAGATCAACGGCGTTTTTCTGTAGATGACCCGGCCGACCTCCTCAAAGCCGCACTTGCGATAGAAGCCGCCGGCGCCGGCGTCGGCATCGTAGGCGTCGAGACGGATCGCATCGGCGGGCCACTCCCTGGCGATCCGTTTCACCTCCTCGATGCAGCGCCGGCCGATCCCCTGATGCTGCAGCGCCGGGGCGACGGCCATGTCCGTGAGGTAGAGCGGCCTCTTGCACTCCCTGAAGTAGCTCCTGTCGATCGCCCACGGTTTTTTCGTGGCAAGGTGAAGGGTGGCGATGACATCGCTTCCGTCGCGCGCGACGAAGACCTTGGACATCCGCATGCCGCGGAGCACCGCCTTTTCCGTAGGCGCCGACGACCAGTGCCCCTTGCCATATCGCCGCGTCAGGTCCCCGGCGACCGCGGCATGGAGAGCGGCGAGCGCGGGCGCCTCTTCCGGTACCGCGAGGTGCAGACGAAGACTCATGATGGCAACCGCTCACCAAGGCGAATACAGACGGTCGACGGCAACCCAGAACGAAGTGATGGCAATCCCGAACGATAGCCAAGCCGCGACCCTGCCGCGCCTTGTCTTCGGGATCGAGAGCGCCGAAACCAAGGTAAGGGCACCCACAAGGAGTGGCGCCATGACCTCCCAGAAGGTAGGGCCGCAGTCGGCACAGAAGGTGAAGTCCATACGATCCCTCGATCACATCTGCGAGCTGTAGACGGCAAGGATCCTGAACGGTCCTGGCTCCGCGTTGTCGAAGGCGCCATCACCGAGAAGCTGTCTGGCCTCGTCCAGCGTTTCCAGCAGGCAGTGACGGTTGGTCGGGACTGTCTCCGCCAGGGAATTGCAGGAGAGGGGCGAACACCCGGGGCTGCAGGACGGCATGAACGAAACCACATCATATCCTTCGAGGCGCCAGCCGGTCGGAGGGACGACCGCGGTCCCGAAGGGCTCAGGCTCGAACGCCTGCCACTTCATCGTCTCCTCGTCGAACTCCAACTCGTAGACTTCATAGTAGAACAGCCGGCAATCCGAAAGGTCGATGGAAAGCTCACACGCCAGGGACTCAACGTCCGCGGCCGAATTGAACAGCCAGTAGCCGTTGTGCTTCCAGTGAGGAACGTAGTCGACGAAGTTTTTCGACAAACAGCCGCTGACCGAATAGAGATCCTCCACCCCGGTCGCCGCGAGCCAGTCGTGGCGTGGAGCCACCTTCTTTGCCAGGAAGCCGGCGGGGATCATGTTGGTTTGCGCTGTTCGTCTCAGGCAATCCTCTGAGACGACGCCCACCTCTTGGCGAGCTGCCGCATCGCCGCTTCGTGCTCCGGCCAATCGTGCAAGACAGCCGGATCGAAGTCCGCCTCGTTCGGCCATACCAGAGTATGGACCTCCGGGTCGATTCTGGCGGATGCGAAGACCCTGCGACTACGTAGTGGCCCGTAGATCTCACCCTCAAGGACGGATTCCAGGTTGATTTCCTTGACGACGTTGTCATCGAAGCTGACTCGAAGCCGATAGTTGCCAAGAACCTCGACGGAGGTCACGCGGTAGATTGGATGGCTCCTATTCTTCAACATCGTTCTCCCGCGATGTGCCGTCCTCATACAGAAGTTTTGAGGTTCCCGGCCCTAAAAGATGGGCGATCAACCGTGATCTCTCGCCGCGAAGCGCACCGCAAATGCGTTGGTGAAGCACCTCAAAGCTGATCGTTGCGTACTCCTCCCCGCTCAGTACCAGCAGAGGGTTGGCGTACTCCTGCGGGTGCCGGACCGTACCCTTCACGCGATCCTCTGTGACGAAGACCACCGCACGCATGTATTCATGCTCGCCCTCCTCGTCAGTCAACAGGGGTGGCGGCAGGAACTCACCGTATGGATCGCCATCTTCATACCCAAACCCGGGTGTCGGCGAACCGATGTGAGCAGGAACGCCTTGCGCGATGACTTCTATCCACTCACAGCCGATGTAATCCTCACCATCCCTGGGAAACTTAAGCCTCCAGAGTGTCGCGTAGATGCTCATGCCTCAGATCTTTCCGCAGCGATTTGTCAGGTTGACCACTCCGCACTTCCGATGGTTAACGTGCTCTGGTTGCCTCACTTACGACAGACTACCCCCTCCCCTTTCAGTAGTCAAACACCCCTCGCCTTTGTCAGGCTGCCGATGCAACGCAGACCCCCTCACCCCGCGTTTGCAACTCTACGAGCCCGGGTTGGGGCGCTCCCCCGGGCTCCGGTGGCACTCTCACCCAGATGGGAATGACCCGCATCGTGGGTTGAGACGCTTCCACGGCCGGGGGAGCCGTTCCCCCTCCTGCAGTGGCCTCCTCTTCGGCTCGGGGAGCCTCTCCCCCTCCCGCCCGAGCTGTCGGGGAGAGCGCCGCCGCTTCCGCTTCCACTTGGGGAGCCTCTCCCCCGGTCCAAGGGGTATCCGCTTCCGCTCGGGGAGCGCTTCCCCTGGCGGAAGGGGCGGCTTCTGCGTGGAAAGCGGGCTCGGCGGCGTGCTGGGGAGGCGTTCCCCCTTGCAAAGCGGCGAGCGCTTGCAGGGCCCGGGAGCGTGCGAGCACCTTGGAGACGCGGCGGGGATGCATTCCGAATACGACCAGCTTGGGATTCGTGGCTCCGTACTTCCCCAGGAGACCGCACTGGAGGCGAGTGGCCGCGTCCTGCGCCCTCGCCATGGCCGCTTCCAGGTCCCGGGTGGCCTGCTGGGCCGCCGCGCGGTGGCGGAGCTGGCGCTGCTTCGCCTCCCAGGCATCTTTCCGGGCCTGGATCAGGCTTTCCTGGTGCGGCTGCAGGAAGGCCGCGTCGGAGGCGTGCTCCGCCACCCCTCCGGTGAGCTGGCCCCATCTCTTCATATGATCGGCAAACGCTGCGTTGTGCATGACTCGCTCCTCTTCTCGGTTTCAGGCCGGTACAATGCCGGTCTGGTCCGTCTACGGAGAGGGGAGCAGAGGTGTCCAGGCTGTAACTTGCTCCCGGGTTCCGGAGCCAAGGAATAGGAAGGAGGACGCAACCATGTCATCGACCCTGGTCGAGTACCCGGCCCAGATCAAGAGCTATCAGGTCCAGATTCAAAGAGAGATGGCGCACATCCACTTGGAGGGCGTCGAGCAGGGAGGGAGCAAGCCGCAGCCGGTGGGGCACATGACGTTCGGCGATCCCGATCCCATCGGCAAGGACGCGGACTTCATCACCCGCGGCGGGTTCCTGCAGATGGACCGGCCCCTGGAGATGCTGCCGGCGGTCCTGGACCTGCTGCGCCACGAGAAGAACCTCGTCCTCCAGGAGGACGGCACGCTCTCCACGTCGGCCTAGGCCAGCTCGAACCAGGGCTCCTGGCGTCCGAACTTGGTGGAGAGCGCCGCTCCGATGCCGATCAGGGTGGCGGCGGTCCAGACCCAGATGCCGACATAGGGGAGGAACTTCACGAGGCCCATGACCAGGAGGCCGATCGTCGCGGCGTTGAGGGGACGCATGCGGTGGCGCCGGAAGAGATGGCGGGCCAGCCAGTCGCCCAGGGCGTAGAAGACCGCCACCATCCCCCAGAGCTTGAGGAGCAGCGCCAGCAGGACCACCAGCGCCAGGAGCGGCACTCCCACGAGACCGCCGGTGAAGGCGCTGAAGAACATGGCCGTCAGCACCAGGGCGAGCACACCCGTGAGACCCGTGGCGAAGCTGCGGAAGGGCTCGCGGCGGACGCCGTCCGCCGTCTCCAGGAGCTGGCGGCCGGTCGCGGCGAAGAGGACCAGGAGGAGCGCCGCCCAGGCGGCCAGGAGAGCGAGCTTCGTGCCCAGCACCAGCGGCGAGGTGAAGTGGAGGCCGAAGCTCGGACCCTCCACCAGCGTCACCAGGGCCGAGGAGGCCGTGGGATAGGAGACCATCCGGCCCGCGGCGTGCGCTCCGGGAGCGGCCTGGATCGTGCCGCCGAGAACGAAGACGTCTCCCCCCACCTGCGCCTCGGGACCGAGCCGCGCGTCGCCGCCCAGCACGACCACGTCCCCGGCCACCCGGCCGGTGACCTCGACGGAGCCTTCCATGGCGGCCACGTCGGAAAGCGCCTCGCCCGCCACGATCACGTCCTTGCCCATCGCGACCATCTGGTTGCGCGTCAGGCTCCCCTTCTCCAGGCGCAGCGCCACCTCCCCGTCCCCGCCCGTAGCGGACGGCGGGGCGGCGAGCAGCAACAGGCTCACCAGCAAGGCGTTCACGGGAGGACTCTACGCCAGGGAGGGGGCCGCTTTACAGGGGGGCGCTCTAGCGCCGGAAGCGGAGCCGCGGTTCCGCCTCGGCATGGGCGGCGCGCCTGCGCCGGATCATGGAGACGAGCAGGATGTTGAGGCAGAGCACGAACACTCCGAACATGGCCAGGCTCATCGGGGAGGAGAGCATCTCCTGGAAGACGAGGCCGATGCCCTTCCAACTCGCGCCGAGCAGGCCGGAGCCGGCGAGGACGGTCGCCTGGAACATGCCGAGGATGGCCGAGAGCGCGCCCAGGCCGGCGTGCTCGCCGGCGGCCGAGCCGCTGCCGATCACCGCGGTGGCGATCACGCCGAGCAGGATGAACATGGCGGCCGGGAAGCCCCAGGTGCGCGGCGCGCGCGCCTCCCAGCCCGCGGCGGGCAGGGCGGACAGGACGTCGTTGCGGAAACCCTCCCGCACCGGCAGGCTGGCCCGGAGCAGAACACCCTCCAGATCGCGCAGCCCGTCGAGCTCGGAGCGGCAGGCGGAGCAGGTGGCGAGGTGGTCTTCGAGCCGGGCCCGCTCGTCGCGCGGCAGGCGGCCGTCGGCCTCCAGGTTGAGCCATTCTCTGTAGGTAGCGTGATCCGGCTTCATGATGCCCCCGCTCAGTCGCTCAGGAACTCCTGCAATTTATCCTTCAACATCTGCCGTCCCCGGAAGAGCTTGTTCTTCACCGTGCCCAGAGGCATGCCTTTGAGCTGGGCGATCTCTTCGTAGGGGAGCTCGCCGAAATGCCTCAGGAGGATCAGCTCCCGATATTCCCATGGGAGCGCGTCGATGGCCTCCTGAATGGCGTCCCCCCTCTCCCGGTTGCGCAGATCGCCGTACGGCCCGCGCTCCGGGGCCGGCAGGTCCCAATCGCGGCCTTCGCCTTCTTCGTCGTCCTGCCGCAGCGAAACGATCTTGAGTCGCCGGCGGCGGATCTGGTCGATCGCGGCGTTCTGGGCGACCCGGAAGAGCCAGGTCGAGAACCGGTACTGCGGATCGTAGCGATCGAGCACCTGGTAGACCTTGACGAGTACCTCTTGCGCCAGGTCGTGCGCGTCGTCCACGTTGCGCAGCAGGCGGAACAGGTAGTTGACGAGGCGGCCCTGATACCGGTCGACCAGGTCGCCGAAGCGGTCCCGATCACCTTCGAGAACCGCTGCAACCAGATCCTCGTCGGTCGGCTGCTCCGTTCCCCGCGTCATGGGTGGATACGCAAAGTCCCCGCCAAGGTTTCAGAGGGAGACGGCAGGCCTCAGGGGCTTTGCCGGCTCTGCAGCCAGCGCCCGAGCAGGAAGAGCGCCCCGCCCACGGCACAGATGGCGAGCTCGAGCCGGATCTTGTCGTAGACCAGCCCGATGAGCAGCCCGCTGCCCACCAGGACGAGGGCGAGGAATTGCAGGACCCACGCGAGGCTCGTGACCATCCGGCTGGCCTAGGGGGAGGAAGGAGCCAGATCGGTCCGGGTGGAGATCAGGCCGTGGGCCTGGCCGGTCAGCAGCGCGAGGAGGTCCTTCTCGATCCCGTGCGGGGATTCTTCCACGATCCGCCCCACCTCCCGGCCTTCCCGGTGGACGAGGAAGGTCGGTACGTACCGGATGTCGTTGTTGGTCACCGGCGCGGAGGGCTCCTTCTTCTGCCGGTCCACGCCGATGTAGTGGATCGCGAACGGCACGTCTCCGGCAAGATCTAGCGCCTTCCAGAGCCGGGGCACTTCGCGCCGGCTGTCGCCGCACCAGGTGCCCAGGAAGATGGTCACTTCCGCGCCGGGCGGGACGGAGGCGAGCGCCCTGGAGGCCTCGGGATCCGGCCGGGATTCCGCCTCCGCGACCGCCCATTCCGGCGCCGCTTCGACCCGTTCCCGCGTGGTCTCGCCGACGATCACGGGGTGCTCGTCAGGCTTCGTCTGCGGCGCGGGCGGAGTCGGGGAGGCACAGGCGAGTCCGATGATGGAAGCAAGTACGGCGAGCGAGGCCGGAGGTTTCATGGCCGGACAAGTCTACCTTACACGCTCGATCCGGTCCCCGGGGACGATGCGGTCGAGCACGTCGTCGCCGGAGACGACCTCTCCGAAGGCGGTGTAGCCGCCGTCGAGGTGGGGCTGCTCGGAGAGGGTGATGAAGAACTGGCTCCCTCCCGTGTCCGCACCGGCCAGGGCCATGCCGACCACGCCGCGGCGGTAGCGCAGGCGGTTGATCTCGTCCCGGATGTCGTAGCCCGGGCCGCCGAAGCCGTCGCCGCGCGGGTCTCCCCCTTGGACCACGAAGTCGGCGACCACCCGGTGGAAGACGAGGCCGTCATAGAAGCCCTGCTCCGCGAGGTTGAGGAAGTTGAGGCAGGTGAGCGGCGCCTGCGGACAGGCCAGGCGGACCCCGATCGGGCCCTTGGAGGTCCGGATCTCGACGGTCCGCGGCTGCCAGGTTCGCTGGACGATCTCGCTGTAGATCTCCGGCGGCTTGCCCGTGTCGAGCGGCGCGAGCGGCGGGATGGGACGCTCCAGCTCGCCGAGGGCGGCGCCCGCCTCCCGCCGCAGGGCGTACCCGCCTCCCGCCTCCCCCGCCGCGGCCGTTTCGAGGAGGGCCACGATCGCGCCCCGCTCCTTGGGCTCGGCCTTGGCCCGGGCGGTCAGCGCGCCGAGCGCGGCCAGCGTCTCCTCCTCGACCCCGCCGCGGACCGAGGCGGCGAAGCCCGCCCGCAGCCGGTCGAGCGGCAGGACCGGGTGCTCGGCGAGCCAGCCGAAGACGTTGGCGCGCACTCCGGCGTCCGCGTCGGAGAGCAGCCTTCCCGACATTTCCGCCGACTCGTCTCCGGCCAGGGCCGCTTCCGCGGCCGCGGCCCGGACCTGGGGAGCGGGATCGGCGGTCAGGCGGGAGACGAGGTCCGCGGCCTGGGGGAAGCCGATCCGTCCGGCGGCCTGGGCGGCGTGGGCGCGCACGTCGACCTCCTCGGAGGCCAGGGCGGCGGTGGCCAGCTCCAGGGCGCGGGGGTGCTTGCCCGCGGCCAGGGCGAGGAGGGCCAAACCCCGCTCGCGCCCCGTCCCCTCGGTGGCCCGGGAGGCCACGGCTTCGGAGAGGGAGTCGCCGGTCAGGGGCCACGCCGCGAGGGCTTCGAGGACCGTCAGGCGCACGCCGGAGCGGGGATCGTCGAGGAGCTGCTGAAGCCGGGGACGCCACTCGGCCGGGGCCTCTGCCTTGCCCAGGACCAGCTTCGCGGCCGAGCGCAGGGCCTGGACGAGCGGTGCGGGCGCGGGATCGTCGAGGAGCGGCCGGAGCGCCGCGAGGTCGGCGGGCTCTCCGACGATTCCGATACCGCGGGCGGCCCAGCCGCGCACCCGGGGATCGGGATCGGCGAGCAGGCTGCGCAGGAGCGGGAGACCCTCGGGCAGCGGATCGCGGGCGAGCGCGTAGGCGGCCCGGGCATGGAGCTCGGGGTCGGGCAGGGCGAGCCCGCGCTCCGCGATGCGGACGGTCGCGGCCTCCTTGAAGCGGAAGAGCGAGGGGAAGAGCCGCGCCCAGCGCTCCTGCTCGGCAAGCGGCAGCAGGGCCTGCGCCACGTCGACCACCGGCGCCTTGAGCTTGCCCAGGGCCTCCACGGCGAGAATGCCCGTCTCGCGGTCGTCGTCCACCACGGCGGCAAGCAGGGCGGGCACGCCCGCCGGGTCCTCCAGCTCGCCCAGCCCGAACGCGGCGGCCCGGCGGACGGCGGGCACGTCGTCCAGGAGCAGCCCCACGAGCATCGAGCTCCCCTGGTGGTCGGGGATCCGCCCGAGAGCGTCCGCCAGCGCCTCCCGCAGCTCCGGCCCCCCGGCGAGCGCCTGCTGCATGATCACCGGCTCGAATTGCTGCCGGTCGACCAGGTAGAGGAGCAGGGCGCGGGTGTCGAGGTCGGGCACGGGAGCGAGCTCGGGCGGGGGCGGGGGGGTCGAGCAGGCGGAAAGGACACCAAGGACAATAAGGACACCAAGGACATCAAGGACAAGGGGGAATGGGCGGCGCATTGCCGGAGATGTTAGCAAGTCCTTGAGGTCCTTGGTGTCCTTGGTGTCCTTGTGGTCCTTTTCCGGCCTACCCCACCTTTACCTCGCGAGCCACCCAAAGAGGCGGGTACTCCCGCCGCCCGGTCCGCTATAGTCCGGGTCGTGCCGAACACGACGCTCCGTTTCGAGAACCTCCGCCGCCGCTTCGGGCGCCTCTCCGTGCTGGAGGGGGTGTCCGGCGAGGTGGCGCCGGGACAGGCTTTGCTGGTCACCGGGCCGAATGGCTCGGGCAAGAGCACGCTGCTCCGCTGCCTGGCAGGGCTCCTTTCTCCCGAGAAGGGCACCATAGAGTATAGGGAGGACGAAAAGGTGCTCGAAACCGAGGAGCGGCGGCGGCGCGTCGGCTACGTGGCGCCCGACCTGGCGCTCTATTCGGAGCTGACCGTGGCGGAAAACCTGGAGTTCTTCGCCCGCATCCGGCGCACGGGCCCGGAGCGCGGGTTCGAGGTGCTCGACCGCCTCGGGCTGCCCACCGACCGCATGGCCGGCGCGCTGTCGTCCGGCATGCGCCAGCGGCTGCGCTGGGCCTGGGCCCTGCTCCACCGGCCGCAGGTGCTGCTGCTCGACGAGCCGTTCCAGAACCTGGACGCGGGCGGCGAGCAGGGCACGCGCGCCCTGCTTCTCGAACATCTGGACCGTGGCGGCCTCGCCGTCGTGGCAAACCCCTCGAACCTGGAGATCGACCGTGTTGCAGGTCACCTCGACCTCGGCCGCTGAAACGGCCCTGCCGCTGCGCTTCACCTGGCTGTCCGAGGTGGTGGCGGTGTTCGTCAAGGACTGGCGGTGCGAGTTCCGCACCCGCTACGCCCTCAACACGCTCGCTCTCTTCGCCTTCACCACGATGGTGGTGGTGAGCATCAGCCTCGGCCCGATCGGGATCGATCGGGCCCGCGGGACCAAGGTGCTGCCGGTGCTGCTCTGGGTCATCCTGCTCTTCTCGGTCGCCGCCGGCCTGCCGCGCGCCTTCGTGCAGGAGGAGGAGAGCCAGACGGCCACGGCGCTGCGCCTGTCGGCCACGCCGTCGGCCCTGTTCTGCGGCAAGCTCCTCTACTGCCTCACCCTGGTGGGAGCGCTCGAGCTGCTGGTCACGCCGGTCTTCGTCACCCTGATGAACCTGGAGGTGGTGAGCCCGGCACTGCTGGCGGGCACGCTCGCCGCGGGCGGTTATGGGCTCGCGGTGGGGAGCACGCTGGTGGCGGCGATCATCGCCCAGGCGCGGACCAAGGGGACGCTGTTCTCGGTGCTGGCCTTCCCGGTGCTGCTGCCGCTGCTGCTCCTGGTGGTCGAGCTGACCTTCAACGCCGTGGCCGGCGGCGGGGGCGGCGTGGCCCTGTCGCAGCTACTTCTGTATGATGCCTCGGTTACCGTGGCCGGACTCATGCTCTTCCCGGTGGTGTGGAACCCATGAAGACAATCTCCGCCTGGCTGCTCTGGCTCTGGGTCTCCCTGGTGATCGTCGGGGCCTTCTACTATGCCCCGCTCGCCGAGGGCTTCCAGGGCGGCTCGAGCCGCATCCTGTTCTTCCATGTCCCCATGGCCTGGGCCTCGTTCGCCGGCTTCATCGCCGCGGCGGTCTGGAGCGTCCGCTACCTGATGACGCGCGACCTGCGGCACGACCGGTCGGCGTACGTGGCGGTCCAGCTCGGGCTGGTGTTCGGAGTGCTCGCCACGATCACCGGCGCCATCTGGGCGCGGATCGAGTGGGGCGCCTACTGGAACTGGGACCCGCGGCAGACCTCGATCCTGATCTCGCTGCTTTTCTACGGCGCGTACCTGGCGCTGCGCGGCGCGGTCGAGGACCCCGAGAAGCGGGCGCGCCTGTCGGCGGCCTACGCCATCCTCGGGCTGGTGGTGACCCCGTTCCTCTACTGGATCATGCCCCGCCTGACCTTCTCGCTGCATCCGGAGCCGGTGGTCAACGCCGAGGGCAAGCCGAAGATGCAGTCCGAGATCCTGCAGGTGCTGATGGCGAGCGGGATCGGGTTCACCGCGCTGTTCTTCTGGCTGCACAACCTGCAGACCCGGATCCAGGCGCTCGCGGAGCGGAAATCCGCGGCAAGGGAGCAAGGTTATGGATCTTAGCGGAGGCAATCTTGGCGTCGTCGTCGTCAACCTGATCATCTGGACGGGGATCTTCCTCTGGCTGCTCCGCCTGAGCCGCCGCGTCAGGGAGATGGAGAAGGAGTCATGAAAAAGACCCATCGTTACTACCTGCTCGGCACCGTGCTGCTCCTGGCCTTTGCCGGGTTCTCGCTCTCCTCGTTCAAGGAGACCCTGACGCCGTACGTCAACTACAAGCAGGCGCGCGAGGTCGACCGGGTCGTCCAGGTGGCCGGCGCGCTGGAGAAGGGGAGCTCGAAGTACGTCGACTCCGAGGACTTCCTCTACTTCACGCTCAAGGACCCGCAGACCAAGGAGAGCCTGCGGGTGCGCTACAAGGGCCTGAAGCCGGCCAATTTCGAGGACGCCATCAGCATCGTGGCGATCGGCCAGTTCGACGCGGAGGCGAAGGAGTTCGAGGCCAACAAGCTGCTGGTCAAGTGCCCCAGCAAATACCAGGGCGCCGAGGTCAAGGAGTACAGCTAGCCATGTTGAACTATCTGTCCACGCTCTACCTCCCCGGCGCCGTCGCCCTCTGGGCCGCGCTATTCTTCGCCGTCACGACGATCGTGGGCTACGTGGGGGTCGCCGGAGGAGGTACCGGGGACAGCTCGTCTCTGCGCTTCGCGCGGCGGTCCTACGACTTCTTCGCCGTGTCGATCACCCTCGCCGCGCTGGTGCTCGGGCTGCTCCTGATGATGCGGGACTTCCGCATCGAGTATGTCCACCAGTACTCGGGCATGGACCTGCCCGGCCACTACCAGCTCGCCGCGTTCTGGGCGGGCCAGAAGGGGAGCTTCCTCATCTGGCTGCTCTGGGGAACGCTGCTCGGCGTGCTGGTGCGCAAGAGCGCCGGCCGCAACGAGCCGGCGATCATGGGCATCTACACCATGACCCTGATCGGCCTGCTCTTCATCCTGGTGCGCGAGAACCCGTTCGTCATGCTCAAGGAGACCCCGCTCGACGGACAGGGGCTCAACCCGCTCCTCCAGGACGACTGGATGGTCATCCATCCGCCGATCATGTTCATCGGCTACGCCGCTTCCGCGATCCCGTTCGCCTTCGCCATGGCGTCGCTCTTCCGCCGCGACTACGACGACTGGGCGGCGCGCGCCTTCCCCTGGGCCCTGGGCGGTTTCCTGGTGCTGGGCTGCGCCATCCTGATGGGCGGCTACTGGGCCTACAAGACCCTGGGCTGGGGCGGCTACTGGGGCTGGGACCCGGTGGAGAACGCCTCGCTGATCCCCTGGCTCTTCGGCACGGTGCTGATCCACGGCCTGCACATGGAGCGCACCAAGGGGCGCTACCGCCGGGCCAACTACGTGCTCGCCGCGCTGGTCTACCTGTCGGTGCTCTACGGCACCTTCCTGACCCGCTCGGGCGTGCTCGCCGACTTCTCGGTGCACAGCTTCGTCGACCTGGGCATCTCGGGCTGGCTGATCGCGCTCATGGCCACCTTCTTCGGCCTCGCGGTCTGGCTGCTCGCGACCCGGCTGCGCGAGGTGCCGACGAAGCCGAACGAGGACCCGCTCTTCTCCCGCGGCATGTTCCTGGTGCTGTCGACGATCACCGTGCTGGTCGCCGCCGTGGTCATTACCTTCGGCACGTCCGCGCCGCTCATCACCCGCTGGTTCCTGGAGAACCCGGCCCAGGTCGGCCCGACCTGGTACAACCGGGTGAACATGCCGATCGCCCTGCTGATCGCGCTGCTGCTGGCGATGGTCCCGTACCTGACCTGGCGCGGCGACGACGCGAAGGGGCTGCTGCGCAAGATGATCGTGCCCGGCCTCTTCGGCATCGCGGTCATGGCGGCGGCGGCGGCGTGGCAGGTCCGCGACCCGTTCCACCTGCTGTTCGTGTTCCTGGCCGCGCTGGCCCTCGCCACGAACCTGCACAAGACCGTGACCCGCGCGCGGGCCGCGGGCGTCGGCGCGGCCGGCGGCTACCTCGCGCACGTCGGCGTCGGCGTGATCCTGCTCGGCATCCTGGCCTCCTCGGCCTACGACGAGAGCACCAAGGTGACGCTGCAGATGGGCACGGCCAAGAAGGTCGGGGACTCCACCCTCACCTTCACCCGCTACATCCCCCGCCAGGGGCGCGAGAAGGAGCGGATGGAGATCGCGGTGGAACGGGGCGGCGAGAAGTTCTTCGTCTACCCGAAGCTGTTCATGAACGACCGCACCCGCCAGGTGATGGCGAACCCGGACATCCGGAGCACGCCGTTCCAGGACCTGTATGTCTCGCCCATCGACTTCGACCCCGGCCAGCCGCAGGTGCAGCTCGCCAAGGGGGCCAGCGGCCAGATCGCCGACATGGAGCTGCGCTTCGTGGGGTTCGACCTCAATGCGCAGGGCAATGCCATGGCGCAGATGGCGGCCGGTGGGATGGTCACGATCGGCACGGAGATCGCGGTCACCCGCAACGGGCGGACGGCCACGCTCAAGCCGGTCTACCGGCTGAACCCGGCGAACGGCGCGGTGGACACTCCGCCCACGGATCTGCCCGGCGGCGGCGCGATCTTCGTCTCCGGGATCAACGCATCGAACGGCGAGGTGCAGTTCCAGGTGACCGGCATCTCGAACCCGCCGAAGCTGTCCGTGGACGTCACCCGCAAGCCGCTGATCCAGCTCGTCTGGTACGGCCTCTACGTGGTGCTGATCGGGGGAGCGGTGGCGACCTTCAACCGCCTGCGGCAGGTGCAGAAGCGCGAGGCGGTGCTGGGGCAGCAGTAGACACGGACGAACACGGACTCACACGGACGGTCACGGACAAGCGATCCGGCCTGTCCGGAGTCCGTGCCGGTCCGTGCCAGTCCGTGTCCGTCCGTGTTCCGTGCTTTTGCTACGCCCCGACCGCCAAACGGTCCGCGAGAGACCCCGGCAGCCCCGCCTTGCGGATCCGCCGCTGGGCCTCGCCGATCGGGTAGTCGATCCGGTGCCAGCGGACGATCCGGCGTTCGCTGTCGTAGGTCATGTAGGAGGCCCGGGGGTCGCGGTCCCGCGGCTGGCCGATGGAGCCCGGGTTGACCAGATAGCGGCCCTGCGGGTGCAGATGCAGGGTGCCCGTGCCGCCGCGCAGCGCCCGCACTCCCAGCGAGCGTCCTTCCAGCGAAAAGACCGAGGGGATGTGCGTGTGGCCGAAGAAGGTCACGGGCATGGGGAACGAGGCGAAGATCTCCCAGGCGTCCACATCCGAGAAGACGTAGGTGTCCTCGTCGAGCGGCGAGCCGTGGCAGATCGCGACGCCCTCCTCGATCGGGATCGGTCCCATCGGCAGGTCGCGGACGTAGCGCAGGTTGGCCGGGGTGAGGCGGGTGCTCGTCCACTGCGCGGCGGTGAGCGCGGTCTGGTTGAAGTTGGAGCCGGTGTCGATCCCCGTCACGACCTTGTCGTGGTTGCCCCGCACGGTGAAGAGCCGGGGACCGAGGCCGCGCACCGCTTCGACCACCTGGTTCGGCGCGGCGCCGTAGCCGACCAGGTCTCCCAGCACCAGCACCGCGTCGAAACGCTTGCGCCGGGCTCGCCGCAGGACGACCTCGAAGGCGTCCCAGTTGGCGTGCATGTCCGACAGGATCAGGTAGCGCAACGTCCTCCCCCAATCAAGAGCTCGATCCTCGCCGCGATCTCTTCAGCCTGCTCGGCGGGTCCCACGTCCACCGTCAGGTCGGCCCGGCGGTAGGCCGGCAGCCGCTCACGGAAGAGGGCCAGGGCCTGCACCTCGTCCCGGAAGAGCGGCCGGTCCTGCTTGCCCAGCGACCCGATCCGGGAGACGATCGTGGCGAACGGCGGGTTCAGCCAGACCGAGACGCCGTTCGCCCCGATCCAGCGGGCATTGACGTCGAACGTCGGCGTGCCGCCCCCGGTCGCCACCACCACGTCCGGCAGCTCCCCGGTCGCCCGCAGCGCCTCCTGCTCCAGGCCGCGGAACGCGGGCTCGCCGAGCTGCTCGAAGATCTCCCGCACCGTCATCCCCGCCCGCGCTTCGACCTCCGAGTCCAGGTCCACGAACGGGCACCCGAGCCGCTCCGCCAGCTTCTGTCCGGCCGCGGTCTTGCCCGACCCCATGAAGCCGGTCAGGTAGATCCGCACGCCGCGATCAACCTCAGGGCGTTGGCCCGTACATCCCCGTGGCAGACCGCCCCGATCAGGGCCGCGGCGTCGGCCCCGGCCGCGATCACACCGGCTATGTTACCGGCGTCGATGCCGCCGATGGCGACCAGCGGCTTGGCGGTCAGGCTCCGCGCCCGGCGCAGGAAGCTCAGCCCCACCACCGGCTCCGGGCTCGCCTTTCCCGTCGTGGGGAAGACCGGCCCGACCGCGATCACGTCCACTTCCGGGTCGGCGTCCGCGGCGAGGAGCTGCTCCTCATCATGTGTGGAAAGGCCGATCCACATTTCATCGCCCACCACCCGCCGGGCGGCATCGGGGGGCAGGTCCGTCTGCCCCACGTGCACGCCGGCGACCGGGAAGAGGGCCGCGACGTCGGCCCGGTCGTCCACCCAGAGCCGGACGCCGCTCCCCTCCAGGACGCGGCAGCACGCCTCCACCTGCCGGCAGAGCTCGCCGCCGGAGAGCTGCTTCGCCCGCACCTGGATCCACCGGATGCCAGCCTCCGCCATGTCGCGGACGGCCGCGGGGAGCGGAGCCGGGTGCAGGGCCTCGACGTCGGCGATGGCGTAGATCCTACCCGAAGGCCCGGCAGGGGCTCTCATCGGCTCCGCTGGAGGAAGCGCTCCATGAAGCGCGTCGAGAACCGGCCGGCCGCGAACTCCGGATCGCGCAGGATGCGCCGGTGGAGCGGGATCGATGTCTGGATGCCTTCGACCACGAAGAAGTCGAGCGCCCGCGACATGCGCGCGATGGCCTGCTCCCGCGTGCGGTCGTGGACGATCAGCTTGGCCACCAGCGAATCGTAGTACGGCGGGATGACGTAGTCCTCGTAGCCGTGGGTGTCGACCCGCGTGCCGGGGCCGCCCGGGAGATGGAAGGTCTTGAGCTTGCCCGGGCTGGGGGCGAAGGTGTCGGGGTTCTCGGCGTTGACCCGGCACTCGATGGCATGGCCGCGGGGTTTGAGCCCGCTGTTGATCCCCAGGTGATCCCCCGACGCCACCTGCAGCTGCAGCTTCACCAGGTCGATGCCGGTCACCATCTCGGTCACCGGGTGCTCGACCTGGATGCGGGTGTTCATCTCCATGAAGTAGAAGCTGCCGTCGCTGTCGAGCAGGAACTCGATGGTGCCGGCGTTCTCGTAGCGCACCGCCTCGCAGAGCGCGACCGCGGCGGCGCCCATCTTCTCGCGCAGCTCGGGCGTGAGGGCGGGCGACGGCGCCTCCTCGATCAGCTTCTGGTGGCGGCGCTGGATCGAGCACTCGCGCTCCCCCAGGTGGACGACCTTGCCGTGATGGTCGCCGAAGACCTGGAACTCGATGTGTCGCGGCTCGACCAGGTACTTCTCCAGGTAGATCGAGCCGTCGCCGAACGCCTTCTCCGCCTCCTGGTGGGCGGTCGAGAACTGGCTCGCGATCTCGCCCTCGGAGTAGACGATCCGCATGCCGCGCCCGCCGCCCCCGGCGGACGCCTTGAGGATCACCGGGTAGCCCACCTCGGCGGCGAAGCGGCGGGCGTCGTCGGCGTCCGCGAGCGGCTCCTGGCTGCCGGGCAGCACGGGCACGCCGGCCGCCGCCGCGGTCTGCCGCGCCTTCGCTTTATCCCCCATGAGGCGGATGACCTCGGGACGCGGCCCGATCCAGCCGATCCGGCACTCCTGGAGCACCTCGGCGAAGTGGGCGTTCTCGGCCAGGAAGCCGTAGCCGGGATGGATCGCGTCGGCGCCGGTGATCTCGGCCGCGGAGAGGATGGCCGAGATGTTCAGGTAGCTCAGCTTGGACGGCGGCGGACCGATGCAGATGTCCTCGTCCGCATAGGTGACGTGCAGGCTGTCGCGGTCGGCCGTGCTGTGCACGGCCACCGTCTGGATGCCGAGCTCGCGGCACGCCTGGATGATGCGGAGCGCGATCTCGCCCCGGTTGGCGATCAGGATCTTCTTGAACATCGAGACCTAGTCGAGCCGGATGGCGAAGAGCGGCTCGCCGTACTCGACGGCCTGGGCGTTCTGCGGGTAGATCTGCGCGATCACGCCGTCTGCGTCCGACTCGATCTCGTTCATCAGCTTCATCGCCTCGATGATGCAGAGCACCTGCCCCTTCTTGACCCGGGAGCCGACCTCGACGAACGGATCGGCGTCCGGAGAGGGGGCGCGGTAGAAGGTGCCGACGATCGGCGAGGTGACGATGTGCGCTCCGGCGTCGGCGGCGGGCGGCGCCGCTTCCGCGGAGGCCGGAGCGGGCGCCGCGGCAGCCGCAGCGGGCGCCAGGGAAGCAGCGAACGAGGACTCGGCCGGCGCAGACGCCTGGACGGCCGGCTGCGCCTGCGGCTGGCCCTCGACCTTCAGGCGAAAGCCCGAGCGCTCGATCTCCAGCCCCTGGAGCCGCCGCTGCGCGACGAGCTCGATGAGCTCCTTGATCTGTTCAAACGTCAGCAAGAGCCAGTCCCCCTCACGAAAGCTCTTCCTCCAGGAGCAGACGCGCCCTCCGGAGCTCGAACCGGGCGCGGCCGTAGTTCCCCTCCGGGCCCAGAACGAGGAGCAGATAATAGTCCGGGGTGACGGTGCTGACCATCAGGGTCACCCGTTCGGTGGTCACGGAGAGCTGCTGGACGTCGCCGACCGCCAGCTCGCGGTGGTTGTCCGAGATGGCCCGCGCCTGGGAGACCATCTCGGCCCCGAGCGCCTCCAGGTCGATGTCCGGGTCGGAGCTCACCGACTCGACCGGGATTCCGTCCCGGGCCACGATGGAGAGGGCGAGGGCGCCTTCGATGCGGCCGCTGATGCGGCTCAGCTCCTCAAGGAACATTGCGGCTCCCCCGGATGCGGTCGAGATAACGGTTTAGAAGGAAGACCTTGCGCGCGGTCGTGCCGCCCCCGCCGGGCTGGAAGCCCGCGAGCAGGCTGCCCGCGTCCAGCACCACGGCTCGGGGAACGGCCTGGGGAACCGGATGGCGAGCCGCCTCGATCCGTTCGAGGCCGGCGATCGCCGCGCCGTTGCCCGGCTCCCGCTCCAGGACCTCGCGGAAGATCCGCTCCGCCTCGTCGGCGTGCCCCTGGCGCAGGTAGATCTCGCCGAGCGTGGCGGTCGCGACCGGCTGGACGGGAGGCGGTTCCGGCTCCAGGTCGGGAAGCTCGGGGAGAGGGGTGATCTCGTCCTCGGCCCAGAGGTCCTCCGCCGACTGGGCCGGCTCCTCCGCGGGAGCTTCCGGAAGCGGGGCCATGCCCGCGAAGACCGGCTCCGCCGGAGGCATGGCCTCCGGCACGACCGGAATCTCCTCCAGCCACGAGGCGTCCTCGACGGTTGGCTCGGGCTCGGAGATCCCCGGCGGCTCGAAGCGCGTCACCGCGAGCTCGGGCTCGGCCGGGAGCGGTGGCTCCTCGGGCATCGCGATCGGCGGCACGAGCAGGGTCGGCCCCGGAGGCTCGGCCGGGACCGGGACCTCCGAGGGGGCCATCGGCGTCACGCCCACCTCGAAGATGCCCTCGGAGGCCAGGCTCGCCAGGTAGCGCTCGCGAATGGAGCGGGAGACGAGGCCGGGGAAGAGGTCGCCGTCGGTGTCTTCGACGGCCTCTTCCAACGGCTCCGGCACCGGGAGAGGCACCGGCTCCTCCAGGGAAAAGACGTCCTCGGCCGCCTGCCGGGGATGCCTCGCCGGGCCCAGGTCGAAGAGAGAGTCCTCGGGAACCTGCTCCTTGGGACGGTCCATCAGCTTGATCTGCCGGCGCAGGTCACCGATCTCGGGGTCGCTGTCGTTGAGCAGGCCATAGAGATCGAGACGCTCGCGGGCGCGGGCGGGATCGCCCGAGCCCAGGTAGGCGCGCACCAGCAGCTTGTTGGCCACCATCTGGGTGGGGTCCTGCTTGACCACCCGCTCCAGCACCGAGCGCGCGGCGTCGGCCTCGCCCAGCTCGAGGTGGCAGCGCCCCTTGGCCACGAGGGCCGAGAGGTAGCCCGGGTGCTCCTGGAGCCCGCGGTCGAGCACGGCGAGAGCGTCCTGGATGCGGCCCTGATGGCGGTACTCCTCCGCGAGTTGGAGAAAGATGCGCGAGCTCGGATCGGACTCCCAGCGCGCCTTGAGCTGGGAGAGACGGTCGGGGAACGAGCCGTCCGTCATACGGTCGCACCCGGGGCGGAACGGGAGTTTGAGGGTTCGTGGGTCAAAGCGGCTGCATTATAACAGCCGCCCCCCCGCGGCCAAACCTTTGACCGCAGGGGGGTTTTTCTGCCGGAAGGATCACTGGATCCCGATCGTGGTCTCGTCCGTGATCAGGGTGCCGTCGCCGGTCGGGGTGCTCACCTCCACGGTGACCGAGTTGACGCCCGCCGGCAGGTCCTGCTGCTCCAGGGTGAGCGTGTTCGTGGCCACGCCCGAGGTGTCGGTGAAGACGACGCCGGTGAACTCCAGGTCGCCCCGGCTGGCCTCGAAGGTGACCGGCGCGCCCTGGAGCGGCTGGCCCTGGGAGTTGGTCACGAACGCCGTGAGCGTGACCTCGCCGCCGGCCCGGGGCAGGGTCCCCGGATTGGCCTGGACGCTGATGTCCGTCGCGGCCTCGCGGATTGTCACCGTGGCGGTCGCCGCGTCGCTCGCGCCGACGATGGCGGTGATCGTGGCGGTCCCCGACTGGGTCCCGGCGTCGAGCGTCGAGGTGGCGGTGCCGTCGGCGCGGGTCGTCGGCCGGTTCGGCGACAGCGTCCCCAGGGAGGAGGTCAGGATCACCGTCTGGCCCGCGGCCACGGGAGAGCCGTCCGAGTTGCGCGCAATCACCGTCACCGTGGCGGTGCCCTCCACCGGGATGGTGCTCGGGTTCACCGACACGAGGAGGACCGGCTTGGTTTCCGCCGACTCGCCGATCTGGACCGTGGTCTCCACGGTCGCGTCGGCCGTGGCGGCGGTGATCTTGGCGGGGCCCGAGCGCCCGTCGCCGCGCAGGGTGGCGGTCGCCCGCCCGCCGCTGTCCACCTCCACGATGGTGGGGGAGAGCGTGCCCCGGTCGGTGGACAGCCGGATCTCCGTCCCCGGGTTGAGCGGGTTGCCGTCCGGCTTGCGGCCGACCACGGTGATGGTGGAGCTGCCGGTGAGCCCGATCTTGGACGGATTGGCGCTGATGGTCAGGACCGACCCGGTCGGCGCGACCGGCGAAGCCTTGTCGCAGCCCAGGGCCGGCACGAGGAGACAGAGGAGGGCGAGGAGGACGACCGCATGTTTCATGGCAATGGAGTATACGAACCGGGGCGGCTGCCCGTCCAGGCAGCCGCCCCAAGGTGCTTCAGGAAGGTCCGGCCGACTACGTCGACTCGCTGTTGTCCGTCGGACCGGTGCACTGCGGATCGGCGGCGTCGATGAGGCCGTCAGCGTCGTTGTCGAAGGTGTCGTTGCACTGCACCGTCGGCGGCGGCGGCGGCGTCGAGGTGTCGCCGGTGCAGGTCGTGTTCGGCGGGCTGAGGGTGAAGGCGTTGCTCAGCGTCACCAGGCAGCCGGTGCCGTCCAGGTTGCGCACCGTCACCGAGATCGGGGTGGCGACGTTGCGCGTGCCGCCCGCAATGCCGTCGCCGTTGCCGTCGCACGGCTCGGTGGTGAATACGAAGCCGCTCGGCGGCGTGGGCACCTTGACCGTGATCGCCGTCGACGACTTGCTGACGATCGAGGCCGCGGCGCCGTTGGTGGCGTCGCCGAACAGCACCTGCACGTTGGCGCTGAAGTTCTGGCCGGTCAGGGTGACGTTCGAGCCGACGGCGCCGCTCTGCGGGTTGACCCCGAAGAGGAGAGGCAGCGGCACGGTGTAGGAGAAGCCCAGGTTGGCGGTGCCGGTGTCGCCGGTGTCGATGTTGGTCACCGAGACTCCGGAGACCGAGACGATGCCGTTCGACGGGCAGGTCGTGAGCGGGACGCCGCTGGTGATGAAGACGACCTCGGTGCCGGTCACCGAGATCGGCGCCTGTCCGATGCCGCCCAGGGAGACCGCGACCGGATCGTCGAAGCCCTGGCCGAAGATGGTCACCCGCGTACCGCCCAGGTACGAGCCGGAGCCCGGCCCCATGGCCGTGATGATGACCTTGTTGCCGTACTTGAAGGCGTTGCCCGAGACCGTGGCGAAGCCGGTGTTCAGGTTCCGCACCAGGATGCTCACGAGCTGGTTGACGTTGTTCTGGCCGAAGCCCGAGGCGGCCGGGGAGAGCACGACGAGCCGGGTCGGCGTCGTCTCCAGGACCGTGGCCTCGATGCCGTCGAAGCCGGCCGTGGTGCCGGAGCCGAACAGGACCTGCACCGGCGCCTGGAAGCCCTCGCCCACGATCGTGATGCGGGTGCCGCCGTCGTTGGTGCCGGCATTGGGCGTCACCGACAGGATCGCCGGCTGCTGCACGGTGCCGCCGAGCGAGTAGGTGAAGCCGGCCGGCAACGTGTCCGAGGCCGTACCCGCCTCGTTGTAGTTGATCGTCACCCCCACGTTGACCGGCACCGACTGGCCGACGCCGACGGTGACTCCCGCGGCAGCGGCCGGCGGCACCTTGACCCGGATGCGGGTCGGCGAGACCGAGAGCACCTGCGCCGCGGCGCCGTTGAACGTCACCCGGATGGGGCCGTCGAAGCCGCCGCCCAGGATCGAGACCTCCTCGCCGCCCTGGGGGGTGCCGATCGACGGGGTCACCGACGAGATGAAGAAGGTCCCGGGCTGGCCGATCGCGACGTTGGTCACGCCGGCGCTGCTGCCCACGACCGCCCGGATCGTGGCGGTGCCCACCTCGGCGTCGGCGAAGAGCACGGTCTGCGCCCGGCCGTTGACCAGGCTGAGCGTGACCTGCTTGGTGCCGCTGCCGAAGGCGCCGAAGCTGCCGATGGTCGTCGTGACCGTCACCGGAGTCAGGTCGGCGGGCGGCTGCCCGGTGTCGGTGCGGCGCACGTCGATCGTGATGGTGGTGCCGGTGCCGGCCCCGGCCGTGAGCTGCCCGGGGCTCGCGGTCACGGTGATGACATACGTTGTCACCGGCGTCGGCGGGATCGGGGCCGCCGGCGGCGCATTCGAGGGCTCAGTGGGCGAGTCGGACTGGCAGCCGAACGCCGCCACCAGCAAGAGCGCGGAGAGCAGATGGAAGACGATCCTCGACGGTTTCATACCTTGCTCCTGAAAAGACTACGGCACGACTTCGACCGTGAACGAGGCCGGATCGGAGGCGATGTCGTCGCCCGCGAGCGTACGGCCGAAGAAACGCATGCTGACGTTGAGCACGATGACCCGGCTCCCCGTCTCCCGGTCCGCTCCGGTGGTGCCCAGGTCGGAGATCGGCGGATTGGCGAGCTGGTTTTCGGTCAGGAACGGCAGGTTCGTGATCGTCGACGTGCCGTTGACCGGGACCAGACTGAAGATCGACTTCACCATCGGCGGCGGCACGCGCGTCCCGGTGTCGCGCCGGGAGAAGCGCACCTCGTAGCTGCGCAGCTCGATCGACTGCAGGTCGCTCGTGGTGCCGCTCGGGTCCTTGGCGAAGTTGCGCAGCGTGATCTCGCCGATCTGCGTGGGGCCGCCGTCGCTGACGTCGACCAACAGCGGCAGACCGTCGAAGTCGGTCACCGACAGGAGCACGGAGCCCTCGCTGCGATCGGTCCGGCTCCGGCAGCTGCCGAGGGCGAGGACCAGGACGGCCAGGAAAAGGAGAGAGGCGGTACGTTTCATGTTTCGCGCTCCTGCCAGTTCAGAGCTTCATGACCCTGGGCGTGATGAAGATGAGGAGCTCCTCGTTCTCTTCACGCCGGGACTTGTTTTTGAACAGGTTGCCGATGATCGGGATGTTCGCCAGGCCGGGGACCCGGTCCTCGCCCTGGTCGGTGGACACCTTGTAGATGCCGCCGATGACCGCCGTGCCGCCGTCGCGGACGAGCAGGCGGGTCTGTGCCTCCTTGGTCGCGATCGGGGCGTTCGTCGCGCCCGGGATCAGGAAGGCGAGCTGCGGCTCGCGCTTCGAGATGTTGATTGTCATGAGCACGGTGCCCTCGGCCGTCACCTGCGGCGTGACCTGGAGCTGCAGGGTGGCGGACACGTACTGCACGGTCACCGTGTTGTTGGCGATCGTCTGGATGGGGATCTGGAGGCCGCTCTGGATCGAGGCCTGCTGGTTGTTGAGCGTGGCCACCTTGGGCGCGGACAGGATGTTGATCAGGCCCTCGCTCTCCGCCGCCTGGAGCTGCGCGTCCAGGGTGAACGTGTTGAGCACGTTGCCGAGACGGAAGTTGAGCAGGCCGGCATCGCCGCCGCCGGCCAGGTTGACGCCGCCCGCGACCGTGCCCTGGTTCGGGAAGACCAGGCCGGTGGTGTTGCCGGTGGCCGGGCTGGAGATGCCGTCGAAGCCCCACTGGATGCCGAACTCGCGGGTGAACCGCTTGGTCGTCTCGATGATGCGGGCCTCGATCATCACCTGCGGCTCGGGCGAGTCGAGCCGGTCGATCACCGACACGATCGTGTCCATGAACGCCGGCAGCTCCTTGATGATCAGGCTGTTCGTGCGGTCGTCCACGATCACGCTGCCGCGCTGCGACAGCAGGCCGGCCTGGCCGCTGCGCAGGAGCTGGGCGATCTGGCTGGCATTGGCGTAGCTGAGCCGCCGGTAGATCGTCTGCAAGGGGATCGACAGCGCCTTGGCCGCCCGGAGCTGCTGCTCCTCCTGCGCCTCCTGGCGCAGGATCGCCGTCGGCGCGATGCGCATCACGTTGCCCTCGACCTCATAGCCGAGGCCGTTGATCTTGAGGATCTGCGCCAGGGCCTGGTCCCAGGGGACGTTCTCCAGCTCCGCCGTCACCTGCCCCTGCACGCCGGGCTGGATGATGATGTTGAGGCCGCTGATCTGGGCGAAGGTGCGCAGCACCTCGGTGACGTCCGCGTTCGTGACCTTGAGGTCGATCGGCTCGCCCGTGTACACGTGCTCGGTGCCGATCTGCTGGGTCTCGAAGCTCTGGATCGCGGCGCCCGTGCTGCCGCCGGTGGCCGGGACCTCGACGGGCCCGGACGGCCGCGCCGCGGGGCGAACCTGCACCAGCGGCGCCTCCCCGGAGGTCGGAGCGACCGGCGGCGGCGGCGCCGTCGGCGGCGGCGCGGCGTTCGCCTCTTCGACTTCGATGTCCGGCTCGCGGCGCGCCGTCGAGCCGCCCTGGGCGAGCGCGAGGTCCGAGACCTGGGGCGCGGGCCGCGGCGCGCGGGTCTCCCGCACCGGGGCCGGAGCCGGCTCCTCCTCTTCCACTTCGGCCGCGGCGATCCGGGCGGCGGGCGACACCCGCACGGCGCCCCTGCCGGACGTGGCCGGGAAGCTCACCACGAGCGCGTCCGAGGTGCGCTCGATGACCGGCACCACGCCGCGGCTGAGATCGAAGACGACGCGCGAGACCGGCCGGGGGAGCGGCTTGAACTGCGCCACCCGCACCCGCTCGACGATGCCGCCCTCGACCGACAGCGTCGGCCGCGGGCTGCGGTTCACGACCCCTTCGAGGTCGATGACGAAGCGGTCGGGCGCGTTGAGGGCGAAGGTCGAGTAGGGGAACTCGCCGTCGCCGGCGATGCGGATGACCGCGCCGCCGTCGGAGGCCAGGACCTCGATCCCCTCGAGCCGCGTGGCCGTGACGCCGGCCGGAGCCGGAGCGACGGCCGGGCGGTCCGGCGTGCCGAGGTCGACCGGGCCCGAGGGCGCGGTGGTCGCGGTCTGGACCGGTTCGGGCTCGGGCATGGTTTCCGCCGGCTGGGCCGGGGCTTGGCCCCGGTCGGGATCAACCGACGGCTCCTCACCGCGTGGGCTGTCGGGCCCGAGCGGCTCGAAGGCGAGCTTCGACGGCTCCGTGGCCGTCCCGGCCTGCTGGTCGACCGGGAGCAGGCGGATCTGCAGCCGGTTGCCGTCGGCGGAGATGGAGTGCTCCACCTCCTGCCGCGTGGCGATGACCAGGCGGGTCATCGGGCGGCTCCCCTCCGGGTTGCGCTGGACCTGCAGCGCGGAGACCAGGCCGTCCTCCGGGGAGAGATCGGCGAGATCCTCCCTGGCGGCCGAGTTGGGGAGCTCGACCACGACCTTGCCCTCGGCGTTGCGGAAGCTGGTCCAGACGAGGGGCGCGCTCGACTCGAGGTCGACGAAGACCTCCGGCGCCCCTTCACGCAGGTCGAGCGTGCGGATCTCGGCCACCGCCGCTGTATTGGCGGCATTGGCGGCCGGAGCCTCTCGAGAGGACGCGGCCTCGACGACGCGGGCCGGCTTCGAGGATGTACAGCCGATCCCCACCGCCAGAGCCAGGATGGTCGCCGACGCGCACAGACGCTGCCATCGGTCGTTCTGTCTTCTGTTCACAACATCTCCCATGGCACTCGCCTCCGGACCTGAAAACATCGGCCCCTCACCGGGCGGGAAGGTTCTTGACCACCTCGCGGTACGGCTTCAGGGCGGTCGGATCCTGAACCTGCTGCTTGAAGACCACTTCGTTCTTCTGAATCGCCACCACGTCTCCGTCGAAGACCTGGTCGCCCTCCCGCAGGAGGTAGCTCTTGTTCGAAGCGCGGACCTGGGCCACGTACCCGCGGGGCGTACGCCAGATCCCGAGCAGCTGGATCTCGTCGATCAGCAGCCCGGGGATGCCCTCGGGCCGCGGTCCGCGGTCGGGCCGCTCCGGCCCGATGAGCAGGGACTTGAACGGATCCCGGCGGTTGCCGGGGTCGTAGGTGAAGCCGCCGCTGCCGGAGAGGACCTCTTCCTCCCCTTCGAGGATCTCGTCGATGTCGCCCGTGTCCGGGCCCGCCTCCCCGCCGATCACGCTCTCGTCGCCCGGCGGCGTAGCGGCAGGATCCGCTCCCGAGGATGGCGGGGGCGCCGGCGGGGCCTGGGCGAGCGCCAGGGCGCCGAGCCCCGGCAGCAGGAGAAGGCAGGCCAGGAGGATCCTGGCGCGGGCTCGGAGGGAAGCTCGGCGGGTCATTCTGGTCCTCCTGCTCCCTGTCCCTGGGCCGCCCGGGCGCGATCGAGCGCCGAAGGCTGAGCGCCGCCGGGGGCACCGGCCGGCGCCGAGCCAGGCGGCGGCGGCGGCGGAGCTTCCTTGTAGACGAACGTCTTGGCATTGAAGTTCGCCGACAGGGTATGGGTTCCGTGCGGCCCGGGCAGGGCGGCGATGGTCAGGTCCTCGATATTGATGATGCGCGAGAAACGGCTGATGCGGTCGAAGAAGAGGGCGAGGTTGTGGTACCCGCCGTCGACGCTGACCGCGATGGGCCACTCGCTGAAGAACTCGCGGTCCGAGAGCTGGCCGGGGGTGAAGCGTCTCAAGGCGAAATCCCCCTGCTCGGTCAGCGAGCGGATGCGGCGCAGGAGGTCGGGCGTGTTGCGGCGCGCCGGCAGGATGCGCAGGAGCTTGTCGAGCTCCATCTCGAGCTGGCGGACCTCCTCGCGGAACCGCGGGAGCTGCTGCTTGGCCGCCCGGCCTTCCTGGATCTTGCCCTGCAGCTCGGCGAGCTGCTGCTCCCCGGCCGTGAGCTGATCCTTCATCGGGTTCAGCACCTGCCAGTTGACGACGAAGTAGATCGCCGCCCCGAGGGCGAGCCCGATGCCCAGGCCGTAGTACCAGGGTTTGCCTTCCAGTCCGGTCTTCAACGCCGGTTCCCTCCTACCCGGAAGTCGCGGGGGCCGCCGGTTGACCCGGCTTGGTGTCGGCCCCGGCGGCCTGCTCCGGCTTGGGCGCTTCGAACTTGTAGTTGAAGTCGATCACGAACCTGTAGGTGCCGCCCTGCTCGGTCGCGTCGCGCAGCGTCGGCTCCTCGAACTCCGGCACCCGGTCGAGGTTCTCGATGAACGCCGCCACCGCGTTGGTGTTGAACGCCCGCCCCTCCACCACGATCGTGGTGGCATTCATCGTCATGCGGTCCAGCCAGAGCAGCTCGGGCAGGGCCTTGGACACGTAGTCCATGATCCGCACCGGCCCCTTCTGGTTGGCCTTGAGATCGTTGATGATCCCGATCTTGCGCTCGAGCTCGGCCTTCTTGGCCTTGTACTCCTCGACCTCCCGGATCACCGCCCCGAGGGCCTCCACCTCGGCCTGCGCCACCGAGATCTGCTCCTGCTGGTCGGCGATCTTCTGCTTGAGGCTCCACCAGAGCCAGGCCGAGACGAGCACGCCGGCCAGCAGGCCGACCAGGATCAGGTACTGCCCGATGTCCTTGCCTTCGAGGAGCGAGGCGGCCGGCTTGGCCTTGCGGACCGCCCGCTTGCCTTCGCTGAGGAGGTTGATCTTGATCATGGGCTACTCCCCCACCTTGCGGATGCCGAGCCCGACGGCCACGGCCATCATCGGCGCGATCGACTGCAGCCAGTTGGCGTCGAAGTCGCTCTCCTTGTAGTGGATCCGCTTGAGCGGGTTCATCAGCTCGGTGGGCACCTCGAAGCGCTCGCGCAGCACCTGCAGCAGGTTCGGGGTGAGAGCGCAGCCGCCGGACAGCACCAGCTCGTCGACCGGCCCCTCGGACGAGGTCGCCGAGAAGAAGTCGAACGTCTTGCGGATCTCCGACGCCATCTCCGCCGACACCGTCTCCAGCACGCCGCGGGCGTCCGCCGCCGTGTAGCGGTCCACCGGATCGCCGCGCTTCAGGGCCTCGGCCTGCTGGAACGACAGGTTGAACTCGCGCTGCAGCGACTCGGTGAAGTGGTTGCCGCCCATCGTGATGTCGCGCCAGAACACGGTCGTGCCGCGCGACAGGATGTTGATGTTGGTGACGCTCGCCCCCATGTTGATCAGGGCGACGACCGAGCGCGGATTCAGGTCGTAATTGGCCTCGTAGGCGTTCTGCACCGCGAAGGCGTCGACGTCCACGATCGTCGGGGTCTTGCCGGTCTGGCTGATCACCGAGACGTAGTCGTTGACCTTGTCGCGCTTGACCGCCACCAGCAGCACGTCCATGTTGTCGCGGCCGGGCTCGCCCTCGGAGAGCACCTCGTAGCTCAGGCGCACGTCGTTGATGTCGAAGGGGATGTACTGCTCCGCCTCCCACTTGATCGACTCGTCCAGCTCCTCCAGGGGCATGGCCGGAAGCTGGATCTTCTTGATGATCACCGAGTGGCCGGACAGCGAGGTGGCGTAGTTGGTGCTCTTGACCTTGGTCTGGTCGTTCAGGCGGTGGATCGCGTCCACCACCAGCGACGAGTCCATGATCGAGCCATCCACGATCGCCTCCGGGGAGAGCGGCTCCACTCCCAGGCGCTGCAGGGTGAACTCCCCCTGCTTGCGCTCTTTGAGCTCGACCAGCTTGATCCCGGAGCTTCCGATGTCCAGCCCTACGACACTCTTTTTGGAGCGCGAGAAGAGCACGGCGTTTCAGCTCCCTTAAAAGTCCAGCTTTCAAGCCTACTTACCGGATGATACTTAAAGCTTCGCTGCAAGCTAGCAGCAAAAGACACCGGTGTCAAGCTGAACATGTATCTATGGCTATATGAACCAGTGAGGGAACTGTACACCTGCTTTTTCCCGAACGCAAGCCCCTTTGGTTGGAGAATATGGGGGCTGCCGCGCAGGGGCGGGTCGGAGGCGGGGTTGCGCGGGGGACGGCCTTCTGGTATCTTTCCCTGCCCTTCGGGGCAGCCCAATCAAGAAGACAAGAGAGACTGGAGTTCTGGAGATAAGACCATGGCCAAGCAATGCGAGATCTGCGGCAAGGGCACCGTGTTCGGCCGCAACATCAGCCACGCCCACAACGTGACCTCGCGCACCTGGGAGCCGAACCTGCAGCGTGTCCGCGCGCTGGTGGACGGCGCCGTGCGCCACGTGCGCGTCTGCACGCGCTGCCTGCGCAGCGGCAAGATCGTCAAGGCGCCCGCGCGCAAGTGGAAGCCGGAAGAGCAGCAGACGCAGCAGGGCTAGGCCCCCTCCCCCCGCCCCCCGGAACACGGACAGTCACGGACAAACACGGACGGTCACGGACGAACGGACCTCTCCCCGGTCCGTGAGAGTCCGTGTCCGTCCGTGGAAGTCCGTGTGTCCGTGGCCCCTCAATTCGCCTCCGCCATCTTGCCCCCTCCCGTCATCCGCCGGTCCACCCGCAGCACTCCCGAGATCCCGCGCACCTCGCGCAGCAGCTTGTCGAGCTGCTTGCGGTCCTTGAGCTGGCAGATCACGCCGATCGACGCGCGCCCGGTCTCGTGGGTCTCGGCCTCGATCTGCGTGATGTTGCTCCCCACCTTCGTGATCGTCTCCGTCAGCCGCGCCAGCATGCCCGGCTGGTCCGCGGTCTCGATCATCAGCGAGACCTGGTAGACCTCGTCCCGCCGCTGGTCCCACTGCACCTCGATCTCGCGCTCCGGGTTGTAGAGAAGATTCTGCACGTTCGGGCAGTGGGTCGAGTGCACCGAGACCCCGCGCCCGCGCGTCACGTAACCGACGATGTCCTCGCCCGGCAGCGGGTTGCAGCACTTCGCCAGGTAGGCCAGCATGTCGCCCTGCCCCTTGACCGTGATCGGCCCGCCGCCGATCCCGAACGGCAGGATCCGGCTCACCGCCTGGCGGATGCGGCCCGGCTTCTCCTCGGGCTCGGCCAGCTTCTCCTCGCCCAGCACCCGCGCCAGCACGTGCCGCGTCTCCGCCTTGCCGAAGCCCAGGCGGCTGTAGAGGTCGTCGGCCTTGGACAGCCCCTCCTCCTGCAGGTAGCCGGCGAGCGCCGGATCGTCGAGGAACTTCCTGAGCGTCACGCCAAACTTGCGCAGCTCCTTTTCGAGCAGCCGCCGGCCGATCTCCATGGCGCGCTGCTTCTGCTGCGTGTTGAGCCACTGCCGGATCTTGCTCTTGGCGCGCGAGGTGGTGACGAAGTTCAGCCAGTCGCGGCTCGGATTGCGGTTCGCGTTGGTGACGATCTCCACCATGTCGCCGTTCTGGAGCGCGGTGCGCAGCGGCACCAGGCGGCCGTTCACCCGCGCCCCGGCGCAGTGGTGGCCGAGGTCGGTGTGCACCTTGTAGGCGAAGTCGAGCGGCGTGGCGCCGCGCGGGAACGAGAGCACGTCCCCCTTGGGCGTGAACACGTAGACCTCGTCCGGGTAGAGGTCGACCTTGAGCGTGGTGAGGAAGGTGCGCGGGTCCTGCACCTCCTTCTGCCACTCGAGGAGCTGGCGCACCCAGAGGATGTTCTGGTCTTCGGCGCCGCGGGTCTCGAGCCGGCCTTCCTTGTAGCGCCAGTGCGCCGCGATCCCCTCCTCCGCGATCAGGTCCATCTCGCGGGTGCGGATCTGCACCTCGAACGGCTGGCCGCGCTCCCCCACCACCGTCGTGTGCAGCGACTGGTAGAGATTGGGCTTGGGCATGGCGATGTAGTCCTTGAACCGGCCCGGGATCGGGCGCCAGTTCTGGTGGACCACGCCGAGCCCGGCGTAGGTGTCGCGCAGGTTGACCGTGACGATGCGGAAGGCCAGGTAGTCGTAGAGCTGGTCGATGTCGACGCCCTGGCGCTGCAGCTTCTGGAAGATGGAGTAGTAGCGCTTGACCCGGAAGCTGATCTCGGCGTCGATGCCGGCCTCCTCGAGGCTCCTCGCGAGGCGCTCGCGGATGCGCTGCGTGTCGCGCTCCATCGACTTCATCTTCTCGGCGATCTTCGAGTGCAGCTCGCCGAACTGGTGCGGCCAGAGGTAGAAGAAAGCCAGGTCCTCCAGGTCGCCCTTGACCTTGGCCATGCCCAGCCGGTGCGCGATGGGCGAGTAGATCTCCAGCGTCTCGCGCGAGATCCGGCGCCGCGACTCGGGGGTGAGCGGCTCCAGGGTCTGCATGTTGTGCAGGCGGTCGGCGAGCTTGACCAGGATGACGCGGATGTCCTTGGCCGAGGCCAGGATCATCTTGCGGAAGGTCTCGGCCTGGGCTTCGTCGCGGCGCACGTACTCGTGGCGGCCGATCTTGGTGACGCCGTCCACGAGCTCGGCGATCTCGGTCCCGAACTCCTTCTCCAACACCTCGCGCGTGGTGAGCGTGTCCTCCAGCACGTCGTGCAGGAGGCCGACGGCGACGCAGGTCTGGTCGAAGTTGAGGTCGGCGAGGAGCCAGGCGACGTTGAGCGGGTGGATCAGGTACGGCTCGCCGGAGCGGCGGAGCTGGTCCTTGTGCATCTCCCGCGAGAACTCGTAGACCTTGGCGAGGAACTCGGGATCGAAGCGGCGGCCGTGGGCCGCGAGCGTGGAGAAGACATCCTCCACGCGCGTGGCCCGTGCGGGGAGCACGGGAGCAGCATAGGTGCGGGCCGGCGCCATGCCCGATTCTAACGCAGTTCTCTCTTACCCTGCCTTCGTGGGAGCCGGCGTCTCCGTGGAACGGCCGGCACTCTGCGCCCTGGCGCCGCTCCCGAACCAGTCCTCCCAGAGGAGCGCGAACGGGCTCGCCACGTAGATCGACGAGTACGTGCCCACCAGGATGCCCACCAGCATCACGAACGCGAAGCCGCGGATCACGTCGCCGCCCAGCCACATCAGGGCGGCCAGGACGAGCAGCGTCGAGCCGCCGGTCAGGAGGGTGCGCGACAGCGTCTGGTTGATGCTCTCGTTCATGACGTCGATCAGCGGCTTGCGGCGGGTCTTGCGCATGTTCTCGCGGATGCGGTCGAAGATCACCACCGTGTCGTTGACCGAGTAGCCGATCAGGGTCAGGAAGGCCGCGATCGTGGTCAGGTTGAACTCATAGCCGGCGAGGGCGAACAGGCCGAGCGTGACCAGCACGTCGTGGACGCAGGCCATGATCGCGCCCACGCCGAAGCGCAGCTCGAAGCGCACCCAGATGTAGATCAGCATGCCGACCAGGGAGAGCAGCACCGCGTAGAAGCCCTGCATGCGCAGCTCCTCGCCGATCTGCGGACCGACGCTCTCGACGCCGAGCACGGCGAAGTGGCCCAGGGCGGCGCTCTGCTGCAGGGTTTGAAGGCCGGCCTGGGAGAGGCCGCCGAGGCCGGCGAGCTGGTCCCAGGATTTGAACAGCCCGGCCTTGCTGCGCTGCGCCACGATCTTCTCCGCGGTCTGCAGGTAGCGCGCCGCGCCGGCGGCGCCGAGCCGGTCCGGGTCGGCCCGGGTCAGGAGGCCGGCGAGCACGTCGGCGCCGATCCGGTTGACGTCCGGCTTGCCGGCCTGGTCCCCGTTGAGCTCGCGGTCGAGGGCGGCTTCGACCTTCGCGCGGCTCCCCTGCTCCTCGCCCTTGGCCAGGCGGGTGCGGACCATGACCTCGTTCTCGTCTTCGTCGCCGAAGCGCTGGATCGTGAACTCCTTCAGACCCGCACCGTCGAGCACGGTGCGCAGGCGGTCGACCTGCGGCTGCTTGGTGAACTGCAGGTTCATCTGGGTGCCGCCCGCGAAATCCACGCCCACGTTCAGGTCGCCGTGCACGAAGACCGAGAAGATGCCGACCAGCACCAGGACCAGCGAGACGAGGATCCAGAACTTCCGGTACTTCATGAAATCGATGTTGGTATTGCGCAGGATCTCCATCGCTCGCTCCTTGGTCAGATCGAGAGCCGCTGGATGCGCCAGCGGGACAGGACGAAATCGAACAGCCAGCGGCTCACGTACACGGCCGTGAACATCGAGGCCGTGAGACCGATGAACAGGGTCACGGCAAAGCCCTTGATCGGGCCGGTGCCGAACTGGAACAGGAACGCCGCCGCGATCAGGGTGGTGACGTTGCCGTCGACGATCGACGACAGCGCCTTCTCGAAGCCCTGGTCGATCGACGACCGGATGGTGCGGCCGGCGTGCAGCTCCTCGCGGATGCGCTCGAAGACGAGCACGTTGGCGTCCACCGCCATGCCGATGGTCAGGAGGATGCCGGCGATGCCGGGCAGGGTCAGGGTGGCGTCGAAGGCCGCCAGGCCGCCGAACAGCAGCACGACGTTGAGCGCCAGGGCGGCGACGGCGTTCAAGCCGCTCAGGTTGTAGATGATCAGCATGTAGAGCACGACCAGCGACGTGCCCACGATGCCCGCGAGGAGGCCCTTCTCGATCGAGTCGCGGCCGAGCGAGGGTCCGACGGTGCGTTCCTCCAGGGTGGTGATGCCGGCGGGCAGGGCGCCGGACTTGAGCACCGTGGCGAGGTCCTGGACCTCCTGCTGCGTGAAGTCGCCCTCGATGATGCCCTCGTCGGTGATGCGCGCGCGGATCACCGCGACCGACTCGACCCGGCCGTCGAGGACGATCGCCATCGGCCGGCCGATGTTGTTGCCGGTCAGCTCGCCGAAGGCGTCGGAGCCCGTGGGAGTCAGCATGAACTGGACGATCGGGCGGTTGAACTGGCCCTGGCTGGGCCGCGCGTTCTTCAAGTCGCGGCCGGTGACCGTGCGGCGCTTCTGGACCGCGTAGTACTGGTTGCCGACGTCGTTGCCGCTCGGGTCGACGACGTCGCCCTCGAGGATCTCGAGGTTGTCCGGCAGGCGGCCGCCGGTGGCCGCCAGGAGCTCCTGGCGCGTCGGGGCCGGGCCGCTCTCGACGATGCGGAACTCCAGGAACGCCGTGCTCTTGATCAGGTTGCGCACGCGCTCCGCGTCGTCCACGCCGGGGAGCTGGACCACGATGCGGTAGTTGTCGGAGACCGCGATGTTCGGCTCGGCCACGCCGTAGGCGTTGATGCGGTTGTCGATCGTCTGCTTGGCCTGGTTGACGGCCGAGTTGCGGATCAGGTTGGCCTCGGCGTCGTTCATCTTGAAGGCGATGCGCCCGTTGCCGCGGCCGGTGACCTGCCAGCGGCCGTCGCGGCCGGTGAAGCGCTTCTCCTCGGCGAGGTTGGCCACCTTGTCGAGCGCGTCCGGAGACGGCGCGGCGATTTCGAACGTGGCATCGGCGGTGCGGCGGGGCTGCAGGCCGGTCGTCCCCTCCTCCTCCGCGAGCTTGACGATGCGGTCCATGTCGGAATCGGTTTCGGCGCGCAGGGCGTCCTCGGTGTGCACCTGGAGCACCAGGTGCATGCCGCCCTGCAGGTCGAGCCCCAGGTTGATCTTCTCGTCCAGCGGCCAGGCGAGGACCACCGAGATCACCAGGATCGCGAGGATCAGCACCCCGCGCCAGAGCAGATTGCTGCCTTTCATTTTGACGTTTCCCCTTCTTTCTCGAGGCCGGCGATCGCCGACTTGGCGAGCTTGATCCTGACGTTGTCGGCGATCTTCAGGATCACGGTGTCCCCGTCGACCCCGGCGATCTCGCCATAGATGCCGCCGCTGGTGACGATCCGGTCCCCCTTCTTCAGGGTGTCGACCATCTGGGACAGCGCCTTCTGCCGCTTGCGCATGGGCGCGATGAGCAGGAAGTAGAAGATCACCGCGATGAACAGGTAGGGCACCATGATGAGCCAGGGGCTCTGGCTGGTGGCGCCCTGAAAGGCCAGGATCGGGATCATATGTGCACACTCCGCAGGAATCGGGCCTGCGTCAAGACCTCACTTGGTCGTGGGGATCAAACGAGACCGGCGCGAGCGATCCGGAAGCGGGCTCCTCTTCCGTCGCACGGGAGGCGAGCCTCACCGCCAGATCCTCGAACGTACCGAGTTCGATAGCTTGCCGGATCTCCCCCATGAAGTCAAGGTAAAAGCGCAGGTTGTGGAGGGTCCCCAGCACCGCCGCGGTGAGCTCGCCGGCGCGCGTCAGGTGGTGCAGGAAGGCCCGCGATGTGCGCGCGCAGGCCGGGCAGCCGCACCCCGGATCGAGCGGCAGCGGGTCGTCCTTGTAGCGCGCGTTCTTGATGCGCAGCACCCCTGCGCGGGTGAAAAGAACGCCGTGCCGGGCGTTGCGCGCCGGCAGCACGCAGTCGAAGAGGTCCACCCCCTGGGCCACGGCATGGAGGATGTCGTCCGGGTAGCCGACGCCCATCAGGTAGCGCGGCTTGCCCTCCGGCAGCGCCGGGGCCGTCCATTCGACCACGGAGCGGCGCTCCCCCGCCGGCTCTCCCACGCTGACCCCGCCGATCGCATAGCCGTCGAAATCCACCTCCGCGAGCTCCCCGGCGGCGCGCTGGCGCAGGTCCGGGAAGATGCTCCCCTGGACGATGCCGAACAGGCCGCCCGCCTGGCTGGCCTCCCGCGCCCTCCTGGCCCAGGCGAGCGTCCTCTTCCAGGAAGCTTCCGCCACACCGCGCTCGATCGGCCAGGGCGGGCACTCGTCGAGCACCATGGCGATGTCGACGCCCATCCGCTCCTGGAGGTTCACGACGCCCTCGGGGGTGAAGCGCAGGGGGGAGCCGTCGAGATGGCTGCGGAACGAGACGCCGCCGTCGTCCACCTTGCGCAGCCCTTCGAGGCTGAAGACCTGGAAGCCGCCGCTGTCGGTGAGGATCGGCCCCCGCCAGCCGGTGAAGGCGTGGATGCCGCCGAGGCGCTCGACCGTGTCGACGCCGGGGCGCAGCGCCAGGTGGTAGAGGTTCGAGAGCATGACCGAGGCGCCGGCCGCGGCCAGCTCCTGCGGGGTGACCCCCTTGACCGCGCCGAGCGTGCCGACCGGCATGAAGGCCGGGGTCTCGATCACGCCGTGAGGCGTGGCGAGGCGTCCGCGGCGCGCCCGGCCGGTGTTTGCAGGGGTGGCAAGGAGCTGGAAGGAGAGGGACATTCTAAGGCCGCGGTCGTCTCAAACCATCGGGTTCTTTCCCCTGCTTGCCCTCGCCCAGGTCGATGACGCGGGTCTGGACCTCCTTGGGCAGCTTCAGCACGAAGCGGTCCGCGGGGATCGGGGCATTCTTCTTGAGGTCGCGGAACTCGTAGTTCGTGGTGTCGCCGTCGGCCTCGACGTAGCGCATCCGGGTCGGGAAGAAGACCTCGGGGTCGATCCAGATGGTCATCGACTTGAGCCGCTTGGAGATGCGGGCGTAGCGCGGCACCAGCTCCAGGCGGTAGGAGTCGCCCTTCTTCCCGGGCATGACGAGCTTCACCGTGAAGTAGTCGAGCAGCGTCTGCATGTTGCCGCTGGCGCCCAGGTACTTGAGCACCTGGTTCGAGTAGCGCCCCACCTTGACGAGGTCGGCGCGGCGCAGGTCGCGGTACCAGGTGGTCATCTGGTCGCCCTGGATGACGACCGTGATCGGGCTCGGCCGCTGGTACTCCCAGCGCACCCGGTCGGGCGCGGCATAGGAGAAGACGCCCGTGGACTCCTCGGGCGCGGCGAGCATGGCGCTCTCCTGGTGCTGGACGAAGCGGGCCTCCAGAGTCTTGAGCTTCTTCTGCTCGATCCGGACGCGGTCGAGGAGGGCCTGCAGCCGCTGCGTGCCGGACAGGCCGGGAGCCGAAGGGTCGGGCACCTTGGGCGCGGCCAGGGCCGGCGTCGCGCAGAGAGCCAGGAGAACGAGGAGGATCTTGCTGCGCTGCTTCATAAGCATAAGGAACCATCCTACCTGCCGTGATGTTCCCGGACAAGCGCGGTTGACAGCCTCGCGCACGGATGCTAGCTTCACGCCCTTCTGAGCGGGGTTGAGTCAGCCATGCCTGAGATCAAGCTGGGAAACAAGTACGACTGCTATAGCTGCGGGACGAAGTTCTACGACCTGGGCAAGGCCGAGCCGATCTGTCCCAAGTGCGGCGCCAACCAGAAGGATGCGAGCCAGAGCGAGGCGTCCGCGGCCAGCGCGTCCTCGCGCCGCAAGCGCAAGGCCGAGGTCGCCAAGGTGGTGGACATCGACGAGGTCGAGCCGATCGCCGACATCGCCGACGACGAGATGGTCGGGCCGGACCTCGAGGACGACGACATCAGCGCCGACGACGAAGAAGAGGACCTGGAAGACGAGGCCTGAGACCGTCCCGGTCGCGCTGGCGCTCGGCGGCAACGTCCCGGGAACGGACGGCCCCGTCGAGCGCACCCTGGCGCGGGCGCTGCGGCGGCTGGAAGAGGTCCTCGGCCCGCTGCGGATCGCCTCCCTCTACCGCACTGCCGCGGTCTCTCCCATCCCCCAACCCGATTACCTGAACACGGCCGTGCTGGCGAGCGTCTCCCTGGAGCCCAGGGAGCTGCTGGCGCTCGCCAAGGCGCTGGAGCTCGCCGCCGGCCGCCGCCGCGGCGAGCGCTTCGGACCCCGGCCGCTGGACATCGACCTGCTGCTCTACGGGGATCTCCAGTGCTCCACCCCGGAGCTGACCCTCCCCCACCCCCGCCTCCGCGAGCGCCGCTTCGTGCTCGAGCCGCTCGCCGAGATCGCGCCGGACCTGCGGGTGCCGCCGGATGGCGTTGCCGTGAGCGAGCTGCTCGCTCGCCTGCCGCCCGGGCAGCTCGTTGAGCGGGTCGGGTGGCCCTCCGAAAGCGCCGAAGGCGCGCAGGCATAAAGCCTGGGGTTTCAACCCCAGGTCGGGCGTTCCACCGAATCCCCCCGAGCCCTGAAGGGGCGTAGGCATGGGCCAGGGGCGAAAGCCCCGCGGCGGGTGGCGGGCTCCCGGGCTGGCGCCCGGGGCCAATGCCTGCGTCCCTTCGGGACTTGGGGTGGTGGGGGCTCGTTCCCTGGGGCTGAAGCCCCAGGCTTTATGCCTGCGCGCCTTCGGCGCTTCAAACCGGGTCCCCATGCACGAACACCTTCGACCTCGGCAATTCGCGCTCGATCGCGCGCAGCACCCTCACCATCAGGGCGTGGGCGTCCACGAAGGAGGTGGCGCGGGGGATCTCCAGGTGCAGCTCGATGAAGCGCTGGCCGCCGCCGCGGCGGGTCTTCAGGTCGTGCATCCCCACCACCCCCTCGGGGCGGAAGGACTCCACCACCTCGCGGATGCGCCGCAGCTCGTCCTCGGGGAGGGCGCGGTCCGAGAGCACCTTCATCGCATCCAGGATCAGGCCGGCCGCGGCCCGGAAGACGTAGAGCGCCACTCCGAGGGCCACGATCGGGTCGGCCGGGGCCCAGCCGGTCCCGGCCACGACCGCGAGGGCCGCGAGCGCCGCGCCGTTCACCCAGAGGTCGGTGGCGTAGTGCAGGCTGTCGGCCTCCAGCGCCGGGCTCTCCTCCGTGCGGGCGGCGCGCCGCAGGTGCCGGGCCACCAGAGAGCTGACGATCATGGAGACCGCCAGCACTCCCATGCCCAGGCCCGTCTGCCGCGGTGCCTCTCCCGAGTCGAGATGCCGGATGGCCGTCACCACGAGACCGGCCGCGCCGCCCGCCAGGAACAGCCCCTGCCCCAGCGCCGCCAGGTTCTCGAACTTGCCGTGGCCGTAGGCGTGCTCTTCGTCGGGCGGCGCGGCGCTGCGCCGCAGCACCACCCAGTTCGCCGTGGAGACGAAGACGTCGATCAGGGAGTCGAGCGCCGCCGAAAAGAGCGCGAGCGAGCCCGTGATCCAGGCCCCGGCGGCCTTGAGCACCACCAGGAAGGCCGCGGCGGCGATCGCCATCTTCGGCGCGTCCCGCGCCCGATCGGTCATTTCAGAAGCAGGCGGGCCTCGGCGAGCGCCCGCTCGTCCTCCACCACCCGCGCCGGGTCGGGCTTCCTCTGGACCACCTTGCGCAGGATCTCCCGCGCCTCGGCCGCCTTTTCAGACTGGTGCTGCAGGAGGGCGTCGGCGAGATAGACCTGGTTGTAGAGATCGTCCGGGGCCAGGGCCACGGCCTTCCTGAGGTGGGAGACGGCCTGGCCCCGGTCCACCCAGCCGGTGACCAGCGGGATCTTCGGCGCGAGCGTGTGGAGCCGCCCGAGCAGCCGGTGGCCGCCGGCCTTCTCCAGCCGCTCGTCGAGGGCGATCGTGATCTCCGCGTAGCGCCGGATCTTGTCCCCCACCCCCTGGCGGGCCGCCGCGATGCGGCCGTAGACGTCGCCCCAGAGACCCCAGTGGATCCCTCCCCAGAGGAAGATCGGCGCCGCCTCGGGGATGCCCGCCACCTGCTTCGCCACCTGGGAGGGGGGCAGGTCGTCGAGCTTCTTGCCGGCGCGGCGGCTCATGCGCGCCAGCGCGGCCTCCACGACCTCGCGCCCGCGGCCGAAGACCTTCTGCTTGCCCTCCTTGGTCTGGACCGCGTAGTCCCCCTGGTAGTGGAGGGCGCGCAGCAGCTTCGAGTACGCCTCCAGCCGGTCGGGCTGCTCCTTGACCGCGCGCTCGTAGGCGGCGACGGCCTCGCCGATCGGACCCGGAGCCGCGCGGTCCCCCTGGTGGCCTTCGGCACGGCGCGCCCAGGCGGCGTCGCCGACGGCGATCGGGTCCTGGGCGGCCAGCGGGAGGGCGAGGAAGAGGGCAAGCACCGCGAATCGTCGCATGGCGGGCATTCTGCCACGGACGAACAAGGACTGACACGGACTTGCACGGACCCCGGAGCTTCCGCCGTCCGTGATGGTCCGTGCTCGTCCGTGTTCGTCCGTGATCCGCCATCCGTGTTTCCGCTATCATCCCCCCATGGCCGGCGGTCATCCCACAGTCACCCGCCTTCCCCTCTTCCCGCTGCCGGACGTGGTCTGCTTCCCCAGGACCGAGATGAAGCTGCTGGTGGAAGAGCCGCGCTATCTGCGGATGGTCAAAGACCTGATGAATCACGAGGACGACGCGCGCTGGATCGGCATGGTGCTGCTCAAGCCCGGCTGGAGCCAGAGCCATGGCGGACACCCTGCGGTCTTCTCCGGCGGCACGGCGAGCCGCCTGGTGGACGTCGAGAACCTGCCGGACGGCCGCTCCCAGATCCTCCTGGTCGGCGACTTCCGCTTCGAGCTGGAGCGCGAGCTCGCCGGCGACCAGCCCTACCGGCTGGCCGAGGTCCGGCCCGTGGACGAGCCCTGGCTCAACGAGGACGACGCCGGCATCCAGGCCGTGCGCCGCGAGATGACCGAGCTGCTGGTCCGGGTCGCCGTCGAGACCGGGGAGCGCTTCCCGCTCGCCCCCGGGGAGCTGGAGGAGCTCGCCACCGAATGCGCCTTCGAGGAGCTCGTCAACCGCATCGCCGCGGGGCTCGACCTGCCGCCCCTGCGCAAGCTGAAGCTCCTCCAGCAGCCGCTGCCGGAGCGCGGGCTCTCCATCCTCTCGATCCTGCGCAACCGCCAGCAGGTGCTCGACCTGCTGCGTCCCTGGCGCCACCTGGCCGGCGGCGAGCCCGGGCACAACTAGCCTTGCTCTCCATCCGCGATCCGGTCCACGGCTTCATCCGCGCCGACGCGCTGGAGACCGCGCTGATCAACAGCCGGCCGGTGCAGCGCCTGCGCTTCATCCACCAGCTCGGCTTCACCTTCCTGGTCTTCCCGGGCGCCGAGCACAGCCGCTTCAGCCACGTGATCGGCGCCATGCACCTCGCCGGCCGGCTCTACGACGCCCTGTGCTCCAAAGGTGAGGGCCTCCTCCCGGCCGGCCCGCGCAGCCTGGAGCGCCGGCTCGTGCGCGCCGCCGCTCTCCTCCACGACGTCGGCCACGCGCCGTTCAGCCACTCGGCCGAGGAGCTGTTCGAAGGCGGCATCGACCACGAGGAGATGACCCGCCGGCTGCTCGCGACGCCGGAGGTCGAGACCCTGTTCGCCCGCCACGGCGAGGGCATCGGCACCGCGGACGTGGCCCGGCTCCTCCAGCGCAACGGCAGCCCCACCGAGCGCCTGCTCTCCCAGGTGATCTCCGGCGAGCTCGACGTGGACAAGATGGACTACCTGCTGCGCGACAGCCTCTACTGCGGCGTGCGCTACGGCACCTTCGACCTCGAGCGGCTGCTCGACACCGTCATGCCGCTCGCCGATCCGCTCACCGGCGACTGGGGGATCGGCATCGAGGAGGGCGGGATCCACGCCCTGGAAGCCCTGGTCATGGCCCGCTACTACATGTTCACGCAGGTCTATTTCAACGCCACGGGCAAGGCGCTGGAGCTCCACCTGAACGAGTGGATGAAGGAGACCGGCGCCCTCTGGGCCGCGGACCCGGACGCCTTCCTCGCCCAGGACGACATCTCGGTCTGGTCGGCGATGCGCGCCTCGGCGAGCCCCCACGCCCGCGCCGTGGTGGAGCGCGAGCACTTCCCCGTGGCCTTCGAGACCCGCGAGCACCTGACGCCCGAGGACAAGGAACGCTTCGAGTCGCTGCTGCCCGGCCTCGCCGGCCGTTTCGGCGCCGGCAACCTGCTGCTCTCCAACTCCGCCAAGGACCCCCACCGCATGGGCCGCAGCCCGGTGCTCGTGCGGCTCTGGGACGGCTCGCTGGAGCCCATGGAACAGGCCAGCCAGTTCATCCGCCACCTGTCGCGGATCGACCGCTACCGCGTCTATACGCCCCCTCCGTTGCGCGATCCCGTGGCCGCCGCGCTGCAGGAGCTCTGGGCCTCTACCGGAAACTGAATCCAAACTTTTGGAGTCAGCCCAGAATTCCGGATGCCGGCCCCTCCCGGCGGTGGATCTATATCTGCCAAGCCCTTGAAAAAGAAGGGCATTTTTCCGGATTGACAAGGGTGTCACAGCGGCATGACAATTGCCTCATAGGCGTTGATTGGAAACCTGTGATCAGGCGTTCGCCCAGCGGACGCCATGGGGGAGGGAGAACCTGGGAAGCCCGAGCGGCGGACAGGCCCCCCATCTCGATGAGCTCACGGAACCGCTCCCCTGTGACTGGCAGGGGGCACGACTCGAAAGGAGTCCCCAGACATGAGACTCAGAACCCTTGTCCTGAGCGCGGTGTGCGCCCTGTTGCTGGCGTTGCCTGTGCTGTCCCAGGGCATCCCGAACGGCACCCTGTCCGGCCGGG
>Ga0268265_10000308_pt1 | contig 54229 bp, 73 predicted proteins | sample KBSSwiS52_FD_190355 | JGI IMG/M metagenome (GOLD analysis project Ga0268265, IMG submission 190355) | Switchgrass rhizosphere microbial communities from Kellogg Biological Station, Michigan, USA - KBS Switchgrass S5-2 (SPAdes) (version 2) | ecosystem: Host-associated > Plants > Roots >...
GGTCAAGCCGCTCGCGACCACCGCCGGCAGTGAGACGGCCTCGGTGGTCGCGAGCGGCTTGACCGCCTCGCCGATACCGACGATGAGTTGCGCACGCTGCGCCCACACCGCCGGGTCGTTCGTGTTTCGCTGCACCGTGATTGCCACAGCCGCAGCGACAGCGGCATTGATGCCGACGCGTTCGTTGGCCGTGGGCACCGTCTTGCAACCGAGCAATGAGGCCGCCGCCACGAACGCCAGCAACGCGCCGACAACCCAATGACTTTTGACCTCACTCGGCGGTGCGGGCGGCGTAGCAGCGACGCGTGAGAAGCGACCGCGTAGATACTGCAACACGCCCAAGGCGATCACGATAGCGCCGGGGCCATGCAAGCCGAGCAACGAGACCACCTGCTCGGGCGTCATGTTCACAGCCACGATACCGAGTAGGGCACCGACGACGCCAAGCGCCTCGTCGAGATAAGCTTTGTAGTTCATGGATAGACCGCCTGTCGAAAATAGGGTATGGCGCGCTCGATTGTACCCGCGCCCTTGGGTGTGTTGTAGAACTGTTTCCAGTAAGCGGCCATGCCAGCGAAGTCGTCGGCCGCCGGCAGCGGTGGGCGTGCTCGAAGATACTGCACGCGGCACATTGCGGCGGCGTAAAACAGATTGCCGTGCAGGGTCTCGACCGGTGGCGACAATGATGAGCCGTGACCCGCCATTGTCATCATGACCTCACGCAACGCGCTCGGCTGTCCGGGTAGGAAGTTCGTCCACAGGTCGAAGTGTGTTGGCTCTTCCATCTGCCAAAAGCCGTACGCGGGTCCGGGGCCGCGCGTTGTCTGATCGAGGAACACGTACCCCGACTCAACGAGCCCCGTACCAAAAACGAGATTTTCGGCAGCTTGCGACCAACGTCCGATTCGCAAGAGCGAAGGGCGCAAGACGTACTCGCGCAACTGCCCAAGATCGATCACGGTGAGCGCTTCAAGAACTCGACGATGGCCGCCACCACACCCCCGCCGCTAAGCCCTGCAAGCCATGTGGCGAGGCGCTTTGCGCCGCGTTGCTGCTCTTGGGTTGCTATGATCCGGTCGAGCTTTTCGGCGGTCGTCTGCGCGTGGGCGTCCATCTTGACGCTCAACTCATCGATACGCGCGCCCTGAGCTTCAACCGTTCCTTCGAGGCGCCCGAGGTCTCGCTGTACTTGTAGCACGTCGTCATCCGTCGCCATTTGTCAACACCCCGGAATAACAGCAGGATTTGCGCAAAGCCGCAAGTTTGTCCTACACAGCTTCGCTAGTTCGCCCGCCCTTCGGCAGCAATGAACGTACCCTGTAGCCCCTCGACCTCACCGCCGAGCGAGTTGCCATCGACCAAACACCGAAGCTCGAAGTAGTCGCCCGCTGTGACTGCACGCCAACCGTTATCGACGTATAGCGAGAAGTTGCCCGCACCGGTCACGCCAATCTGCGCCACGTTCTGAAAATTGAACCAATTGAGCACAGGTGCAGAGCTACCGTTTTTACGAAGCCCGCAATACCCAACGAAGGGCGTGCCGCTTTGCTGCAAGCTGATGATGACGTTGGCGTAGATATGAGCCCACGTAATACCCGACGGCACCGTCAGCCGGCTATTGTTGGTTACGTTGTCATGCCAACCGCCTTGGTCGGTCGCTTCGGTCGGAAAGTTAATAGTGGTCTCGGTGTTATCCGCGAAGCTTTGATTGGTGTTGATGGTGGCAACCGCAGCGCTTAGCGCCCCGCCGCTTGCGGTTTGCCACGTGGGCGGCGCACCTGTGCCGTTGCTCGTGAGAACTTGGCCGCTCGTTCCCGGCGTGCCCGATGGAATTTGCCAATCACCGCCGCCACCGATAACGAAGCGATTTGTGCCGCCCGTCGCAACGCTGAATTGACCGCCCGAGCCCCCGCCCGTGCCGCCCGTGGCTAGCGTGATAGAGCCGCCCGTGCCGCCACCTGTGGGCGCACCTGTACTAAGGCTGATACCACCGCCGCCGCGATTGGTGCCCACACCGGCAGCGCCGATGATGGAAACCGTGCCGCCGTTTTGATCTACCGGAGTACCGCCGCGAATCGTTACCGAACCGGGGAACCCCGTAGAGGAACCGCCGGGGCCGCCGTCGATGATGACGCCGCCGCCAACGTTCGTCGGGCCGGGCTGCCCGCCGATGATGGTCAACACCTTCGAGTTACCGGCACCGTTCGCGGCACCCTTCAAGGTGAAGCCCGTCGTAGTATCGCCGGCCGTCAACGTATTCGTGCTCGCATCGTATGCGAACGCATCCTCGGCACCGAATGCGCCCGAGTTGTTGTACTGGATGTCGGTATTGTTGCCGGCGGGAGTTCCGCCGCCGGCCGCGCAAGCACCATCGCCGCGCAAGAAACTCGACGCATTACACGTACCCGACCAAAGCGAGATGACATCGGATGACGCGGCCGTAGTGAAGCCGGACCCGTTGCCCTTCAATAAGCCGTTGAGCGTTGTGGTAACGGCGAGCGTACCCGAGGTCGTAACCGGCGAGTTCGCAACGCTGAAGCCTGACGGCATCGTTAAGCCAACACTTGTCACCGTGCCTGTGGACGCTGGCGCGCAAGAGCCGTCGCCCTTGAGCACCGCTGACGCGTTACAGGTGCCCGAGAACGTCGCAACTACATCGGTTGAGGTTGCCGCTGTGGTGACGTACGTCGAGGCGTTGCCCTTAAGGATGCCGGTCGCAGGGCTGAAAAGGTTGAACGTTGCAGCGAGCACCGGCAGCGCGATTGCCGCCAACACAACACCGAGCGCGGTATATGCGCGACGTGACGACGTACTCATGACATTGGCACCCAAACGTTAAGAGCGGTGGACTTGCGAAAAGTGATATGCCCGTACTGTAGTACGGTAATGTCGGCAGGTAAACGAAACTGATTGCCCGCCGCCGAGCCCGTCAGGCTCTTAAACGTCAGCGGGTTCACGCTCACGTTCGTCGCAACCACTATCTGACCGTTGAAGCCGCCCGCGAGACCGGTCAAGTCCGACCCGGCCGCATTCGCGGAAAGCTCCAAGAATCCCGTGCGACTCGTAATCGCTAGATCATTGGTAGCCCCGGCGGGCAAAGCTGCGGGCGTCTGCGTGATAATCGGGGCGCCCAACGGTGAGAACTGCACCCACCCCGTATTAACCGCGTCGGGGTCGTTGGTGTTGCCGTCGAGGGTGTTGTAGAAAAATTGCGTGGGGTCCGCCGCGCTTTGAACGATGGCACCGATTTTGTAGCCACCGAACGCAGCCGCCGCCGCTGCACTAAAAACGATACTCTGCCCCGCCTGCATCAGCGCCGCATACTGCGACAGCATGTAGCCCAAGCCGTTCATGTCCTGCCCGTAAGGGGGCTGGCCGCCGGCTTCGGGGTCGGTCATCGTGGCCGCTGGAAAGCCGTCCTCGAAGCTCGCCGCGCCCACGAGGACGCCAACTTGTGAGTCGTTCGGGATAGGCAGCGTGGCGCCGCCCGCGTCGGTGGGCGGCAACGCCGGATTGCCAAACGGGCGAGTGACCGGGTACGTGGGGTTAGCAACGCCGCTCATGTGTGTTTACCTTGACGCCAAAAAGGAAAAGTCACGGTCACGGAACGAGTTGTTACCGGCAAAGGACACGTAACAATCGAAGTTGTTTCCATCCACGGGCCACGTGACAATGATGTCTTGCAACGGCGCGGCGCTAATCAACGTCGCGGCCACCTTCAAAACTACGCCTTGGTTGTGCGTAATTCGATACTGCCCTAAGCCGAGCCGCGTGAACGTCCAACCCGCCGGCCCCGAGCCACCGCCGCCCGCGTTCACCTGTCCGCTAAATACTGTCTGCGCACCGATGGCCGTTTGCACGAACGCAGTAGAGGCGACCTGTCCGGTGTTCGTACCGGGCGCTGCCGTTGGCGCCGTAGGCACACCGGTCAAGTTCGAGTTGTCGAGGATCGTGCCGCGCCATTGATTGACCGCAGTCACCGGCACCTGACCATCGGCAACTTGACCCGCGAACCACGAAAGCAGGAAGTTCGCGGCAAAGTTCAAGCGACCAATCTTGCGCAAGAACCCATCGCCGATACCCGCGAACACTTCGTTGATGGTGAAGTTTTCGAGCGGGCTGTTTTGATTTAGATACGTGGCATACACGTAGCCGTTGTTAGATCGCAAGACGATGGTGTTGGCCGTCGGCGCGACATCCGTGGGCAACGTGATTGGGGCAACGACGTTGTATACGTTCGTGCCGTCACTGTAGACCTCGGTAGGCGCAGCGAAGCCGCCCGCAGGTATCGCCACACCTGCGCCCGAGGTCGTCTTAACGGTCACCGTAAAGCCGCCCGTGCAGGTATTCACAATGAGCCAACGACGCGCCCCCGTGGTTGCACCCATCGCCGGAATGAACGCGTTCGGTATGTTGACCTGTAGGTTAGCGACGAGCGCGCCGCTTATCACGATCACACCCTTAGACGCTTGCGTCTGCGTGAGCGTCACCACACCACCGGTCGAAGGCGCGAGCACGGTGACGCCGTACGCGAACATCGGAACCCAACCCGCGCCCGCCGCGTCCGGGTCCGACACGTTGTTGTTGATGACGCTTAGCCAAAGGGTTTGGCCGTCAGTCGAGCCGAGCAGTGTGCCCGCTGCGTACCCACCGATTGCGACGACAACGTCAGCGTTCCAACGATACGGTTGCCCTGACTGCTGATAGAAGTCATGAGACGACAGCATATACAGGACGCCATTCATGTCGGGGCCGAGCATGGGCTTGCCGCCCGCAACGACCGGCGTCATGGTCAACGGCGGGAAACCGATATTCCACGAGGCACGCTGTGTGCTCACTGTCGTCGCAGGGATGACGTTGCGGCGACTCGGGTCCGCGTTGAGCGCGAACGCCTCGGGGATTACTGACGGATACGGTGCGCCCATTATTGCGGCCTCGAAGCAAACACGCCAAAGTTGAACGGCCGAACGGTTGACCCTTGGCCTTGGAACCCGAACAAGCCGACCGGGACAACCACAACCGAGTAGAACACCCCCGCCGGATGCGGCAACGCTCCCGACTGCGTGAGGATAGCGTACTCGACGGTTGACAGTCGAAAGTTAAAAACGAACTGCATAGCCATGTTGCCGAGGTCGCGCACGAATGCGCGGCCACGCCCCGGAAACATGTTCTTGAGTAGCTGATTGAGCGCCGGTCCCGTGGTCGAGACGATGTTGGCAAGCGCCTTGGTCAAGATCAGCACACGGTAAGCGTCGTCGGGCAACGTGTAGGCCGTAGTCACTTCGCCCTCGATGGCAAAGCGGCCCTCGCTCATCGGAAACCAATCCTTCGGGAAGCTCGCGTTGTCAAACCCTACGATGGGGTCGTTGCCGGGAATTTGCAGCAGCCGCGACACGCCAACGATGCGGCCCCAAATGTCGAGCCCGAACCCTACCGCCGTGTCAACGTTCCACACCGCGTTATAAAACGCGTCGAGGTTCGCACGCGGATCGATGTACTCGTTCATGTTGGTGATGAGTTGCACCAACGTGGGCGAGTTCGCGTATTGCGATATGATTGTCTGCTCTACGTCTATCACGTCAGGATTACCGTGATGTCGCCCTCGTCAACCGTGGGCGCTTGGTCAATGCCCGCCTGTATCGAATTCAACGCGCCCGGTGAAGTGACGCCAATGAGAATCGACAAAATTGAAACCTCGGGGCCGATGGCGTTCACCGCGTTGTAGAACTTCGACGCGAGGATGAGGCCACCGATACGGATACGCGCGGCACCGTTCGCGCCCGTAAACGTCGCAATGATCGCATCTTTGACCAATTGAACGATGTCGGCAGGCAACGACGTGCTATTGGTCAACTCGACGCGGAAGAAAATCGGCAGCGGCGTCGGGCGATTGAAAGTGATCGTGTACGTAGGCTGCGGCGGCGTATAGCTTTGGTCGGTGATAACAACCGTGGTGTTGCCGTTCATGTTGCAACCCAAGTCTTTTTTCGTGTAGATCGCCTGCGCGATGTCCACAGCCGCGCCGCCCACAACGGCAACGTATACCGAGTGAGGCGCGAGCACGTACGCAGTCGAGCCGAACGGCAAAGGCGTATCTAGCACGTTCTCGGTGACGAACACATCGAGCACGTCGTTAACGTTGAAAACAGCGCCGTAGATTGCCTCTTTTGATCCGTGTGCATTCAGGGCAACGCTGTTTATTCTGCGGAACTCGAACTCGGCGCGAGTCTCGACATTGCGCCCCAAGATACCGTCGGCGGCGTTGTTGATCGTGTCCCAACCGGGTATTGCCTTATAGATCGTGGTCAGCGTGTTCGCAGGGCACGGTATCGGACCATCGACGACGTTGGCGAAGTTCAACGTGATCGTTCCGCTAACCGGGATGGTGCCGCCGTCGGTGCAGATGTAGCGGTTGCCGCTCGTGTCTTGCGCCATCGCGCCCACGGGGATCACCGTACCGAAATCGCCTATGCACTGACAGGCAACGTTCGTGGGTGCGCCCGCGTCGCGTTCGAGGAAGTAGATACGCGCGATGGCGTCTTGCATGAACCCGTCAGCGGTATCCGGGTTGACTTGGTTCACGAACTCCGCGAGGACGGCATTAGAGTCGGCCACGATGGCGGCCGTGCTCGAAGCAAGCTGGCCCTGCGGCGTATTGAGCGCGGGGTTGAGGTTGCCGCCGAAGGCGTCGTTGTAATCGGCTTGCACGCCCGCGAGGATTGCCGCCTCTTGCGGAACCACGAGGCCGGCGGGCGTGAACTCGACCGGGGGTACGTTCGTTGTCATTGCAAGGTCACCGTTGCGGTAGTGCCGTCCTCATCGGTAAAAGTCACCTGCCCGGTAACTCGCCCATCGCTAAACGCCGTGATTGTACACGCAGCCGAGACCACACCGGGCACGAGCTTCGCGGCGTTCGTCATGTACTCTTGGAACACGGTCAGGGGCGGCGTGTGCCCTAGTATCTGCTGAAAGTACGCAATGCCTAGAAGCACGTCGTACCACACCTCGCCGAGAAACGTGCGCAACATGCTCGCGACATCTTGAGCACGCGCGTACGGCACATCAGCAACCGCAATGTTGCCCGCCGCGTCGGTGAGTAAATCCCATTGGTCGATGTCGAGCAGTAGCGTTTTCATGGGTTCGGCGGTCCCACGACCCCGCCTTGCGGGTCGTTGTGGGTGTGAGTCTTGCCGCTGATATTATCCGCAATCACGTCAACGTCGCCCGTGATCGTACCGGCGCTGTGTACGTTGCCTTGAACGTCGAGCGCTTGGGCCATCGTAACGTCACCGTCGGATTGCTCTACGCGGCCCTTCAACTCGATGAGCGGCGCTTGCACCGTCACGCGGCTCGGCGATACGACGTTGATGCCCGGCCCCTCACCGCGCTCGAACTGCACGTATTGCGTGGGCGTGCCGTTCAACATGCCCCCGATGTACAGCGCATCAGACAGGCTAAACATGCGCTTCGAGCCCGGTGGTGCGCCGGGGTTGGGCTTACGATCACGCGCCGCATTCGGGTCGCTCTTGATGGCCGAGATGTCACGGGACGCAAACACGCACACGCCGAGGTCACCGGGCACCGGGTCGAGGATGACCGCATCTGTGCCGCCCTGCATCCGCATATACGGCACCTTGAACACCGTTCCCTGCGGAAACGTCTGACCATCTTCGGCAACCATATCGACGAGCAATTGCGCGTCGAGTGTTCCCACGGGAACAAGGCCGCCGTTATTCGTGCAAGCCTTTACGCGTACGAGCGTCGCCGTTCCCATGCCGGCGGTGAGTTGCTGCACGATGAATGCAAGCGTTGCGTACTCGCTCGCAACGTCGCGCGGTGTTTGATTCGCGACAGCCATTAGACGATGACCCGCAAGCATTGCATGCTCGTAAACCATCTCGACTTATCAGTTGTATCGAGGTCATGCAGCAACGCGTACGGGTACCAACGACCCGCAGCTTGCGGCGGCAACGCTGTTTTCACTTCGATAGCGGTGCCGCATAAAAAGGCCGGATCAAAGAGCGCCGTCACGTTGAGCCCCGAGCGCTCGAACATCGGATAGCCCACGAGTCCCGAGTCAGGGCCGAGCACAACGGCCGGCGCTTTGTCGCGAGGCTGACCCGCCGGCACGATGAGAATTTCGTCACCCTGCACGTAGAAGTCAGCGTTAGCCGCTTGGCATGCCTGCGCTAGTTGGTCCCACAGCGTCCCGAAGAAATACGGATTGGACAAGACCCCGTCGGCACCACCATCGACGTACGTCCACGGCGGCCCCATACGGTCGATGATGTCGCCGGCAGCAACACCAATGTCTACCGTCTCGGGGTACGACGTAGGCGCGGCCGGGTTGATCTTTTGAAAGTAGCCCGTAACCGCGAGCAAGCAAAACGGTACATTCGGCATGCTGCGGTAGTCAGGTTGCGCCTCAATGATCGTGCCTTTGAACACCTGCACGAAAGCACCGTTGCCGTTGTCAGCTTCAAGTATCACGATGTGGTCGAGCACCACAGGCGGATTCGCCCATGCGACCGTCAGTGCGTTCATGTCAGCTTGAAGCATGCCGAACACGCGGATATCGGCTTGCGTCGCGAGACGTGCCACCGCCTGCACCTTGCAAGACATGCGCAGGTTTTCAATCACGAGTTGGTTGCTATTCGTACCGGGGAAAACTTGGTTGGTGCCGGCAAGAATGAACGTCAGCCGCAGCCGTTTGACGTTGAAGCTATTCATTCGCCGTCCGCTAAGTACACGAGCAGGAACCGCGTGTTGAGCCCCGTATAGACGGGGTCGTCAACACCCTGCAAGTCTACAAACATGAAGTCGCCCTTAAACCCTCGATACTGCGCGTCGAGTAAGAGGCGCTGAAAATTGCGGCAGATGCGTGTACGTACGATGTACTCGCCGTTAAGCGATAGATCGAAGTAGAGCTTGCCGTTGTTGGTACGCAAAGCAATCTGCGCAGCCTGACGCGCGAGCGTTACAGCTAACGTCTGACTCGGCGCGGCTTGCAGCGGTATCACGTTCACGGTGCGGCCTCAATTGCGGTACGCACTGAGTCAGGAACTTCAAGCGCTTGCACCGAGCCCGTGTTGATGGGCGGCAACGCGTCAGGGTCCTGCGCTTTGATCGTGAGCGACGAGGTGTTGGTGTAGACGCTCGTCACGCTACGTATCTCGCGGAAATACACGTCTACCTCAGACATGAAGTAAGCGCCGCGCGCGCCGCGCCTCGCGTTCTCCACACGGGTCACGTTCACGTTGAGATAGGTTTTCTCAGGCGTCACGATGTCGTAAAGCTCGGTAGTGCCTGCGATAGCATCGAGTGATTCGAGAAACCTTTTGCGCGCGTCTTGCGTGCCGCCCTTGACCATCCGTACCGAAATCTCAAGAGGCGACGCGACCTTGTTGAAGCTCGCAAAGCCACCATCTTGCACGGGGTAATCGACAACCGCGTACTCGTTCCGCGTCGCGAATTCGCCGAACGAATCGGGCACCACCACAGGCACGCGCGTTGCGATCACGCGCACCGTGGGCAAGTCGCTCGCGTTCTTAGCATCCTGTGCGCCCTGCGGGAGTGACTTGTAAATCGCCCACGTGGGTTGTGAAAACACTGACTTCCACAGCTTCCCGAGCGCCAGCGCCAACCCGAGCACGGGAGACGGCGCCGCAGGGAATTGCGGCGAACGTGAAAGCTGCGGCACGCCCGGCAGCTTCGGCACGTTGGGAAATTGCGGCTTCGGTATGAGTGCCATTACTGCATACCCGTATCGCTGTGTGAGGCCATCAGCTTGCGCCGTGCGCCATCGACGACCTCGTCAGCCACCGCACGCCCATCGGTGCGCGGCGTATTGACGTTGATTTCCTCGAACGTAACCGTGGTGTGATTCGAGGGGCCGCCGCCTTGCATGCCCGGTGTGGGCAAAGCTAATGACGTGCCCGCGAGCACCTTGCCGGCGTAGGCTCGATTTTCCGGCCCGAGGTTCGTGCCGTTGCGATAATTGGTCTCGCCCGCGTGATACATCCGCAGCGCTGCAATGTGCCGCTCTTGCTCGGTGCCCTGCGTACGCGAGTACAAATTGGCGTACAGGCGCGCGGCCGTATCAATATCGGCGCTTTCATTCTGTCCGGCGTTCGGGAAAAACTTCGGGTTTAGCTGCATGATGCCGCGACCCGTGACCACACCATTTGCGTTACGTGCCTCGGCCTTGGGGTTGTAGTTGGACTCGGTGCGCGCAATGCCTTGTAGAACGGCGCGCGGAATTCCGTACTTGTCCGCCGCTACGTTGATGCTGTTTTTGGACATCCACACGCGTAAGGCCGAGGGCGTCGCATTGTTGGGGTTGAGGCTCATTGCGCGACTGGCCGCCTTGACATCGTCAGCAAGGTCGCCAAGAGCCATCGAGGCTTTGTCTGATGCGGTCGATACCGCATCGAGCCCGTGTGTCACCGCCTGCTCAGTCTTGGCGCTCAATGCCGTCATGGCCGGCGATTCTTTTGTCATCGAGGGCACGCCAACGTTCGACTCGGCAGCTTGGCCGAGCGACAGGTACGCGTTGACTCGATTGGTTGCGGCGTTCACGTCCTCGCCGTTTACCTGTCGTCGAGCTTGCTGACGCGCGAGCGCAGCGGCCAGCGCACCGCGACCATCGGCGGCAAGATTCGCGAGGCCGCCCGTGAGCCCCGCTTGTTGAGCGGCAAACACGGCCTCGCTACGGCTCATCATTCCGGACTTCTGCGCCTTGTCGAGCGCGTCAGCCGTGTCGAGCGCTACATCCTCGAACCTGCGCGCCTTGCCCGTTGCATCCTCGAAGCGAACGCCGAGCCGCCCGAGCATGATGAGCGAGTCGCTAATCTGCCCGTTAAACTTCGCGTCGTAGAGCGACTTTGCAAGACCACCGACGGATTGGTTAGCGTCCTCGATTGATCCACCGGCAAGCTCGGCAGCGTTTTGCATGTTGCGCAAGCCGGCCGCTGTGGTGTTGAAGTTGCGTGCATCAATTCCGAGACGGCGCGTATTGACTGCAACGTCATACAAGAGGTCGTTGATTTTCTTGCCGGCCGCGATGGTGACCGCAAGCGCCAACCCCACGGCACCGCCCTTGCCGAATACCTTAGCGATGATGCCGCCCGAGTTGCCGAACGAACGCGCCGCGCTCGTCATGCTCTTCGACATGTCGTCGGCGCCCTTGCGCACGTTTTCCTTCGCGCGCAGAACGTCAGCCGCAACTTCCTTTTCGCCCTTGGTGAAGTCGCGTGGGTCAAGTCCGAGCTTGACTATGAGTTGGTCAACTACCGTTGTTGTAGCCACGCGCCGCGCCCTTTACCCGTCGTTCGTTCTCAAGGTCTACGTTGACGATTTCGAGCAAATCATACGCGTCGGTGACGCCGTAGACTGACTGTAATTCGGCGAGCGTAGCCTTGCCACTCGATACTAGCGTGCCCACGATGCGCGGCACGTTCGCATACTGGACTAAGCCGACGGGGCTGCCGACGACGGGCCGGGGGCCGAGGTCGATAGCGCGTCGGCTACGGAAGGGTCCACGTGTAGCCCTAGCACCTCTTTGCGCAGGTACAGCCGGGTAGCGACTTCCTCAACCTGACAGTTGACGCCTTCCCACAGCGGTTGCAGAAGCTCGGGCGCGGCGTTCGTGCCGGGCGGTACGAACTGCACGCACAGCATCATCTCGTCGAGCAGGGGCTGTACCTCGGTCCATTGCGCACCGTGCAACGACTTCAACCCGATAACGAGCGCGTACGGGACGAATGCGGCGAATCCCGCAAAGCCCTGCTCGAACAACCCCTCGGGGATTTCGATACCGCCGCGCGATAGGGCGAGCAACGCGCGCATGGCCCATCGCTCGCCCTGATCCGCCGGCATCTCGGTAATGAGGAACTGCTTACCGGTGTCACGGCCGGCGGCCGTGATCTTCACGAGCTTCGTTTTGCGCGCCACGTTACACCGCGACAGGCGCAGCCGTCACCGACTCCCACGAGATTTCATACACCACGGGCTCGGAGAACGAGCGCCGCGCCGTGGGGATGGGCGTCAGGCGCGACAGGACACCCTTGACGCACGCGTAGGCGCGACCAAGCGACGGGGCGCTAAGGAAGCCGTCAGCAACGAGCACGTCACCGAGCGTACGCTGCGCGTTGTCCCACGCCTCGAAAAGCGCAATGCTCGGGCTATTCGCCATGAGCGAAAAGGTGTGCTTGGTGATGCGCGGCAAATAGCCCGCCGCCATCTTGCCGTCAACGCCCATCAACACCTCGGCGGCATCGACGACCTCGACAGCAAAGGCCGCATCTTGCGCATAGCCTTCGATGGTGAACGGCCCGACAACGATGCCGGCGGAACTGCGCACCGTCAGCGTCATCCGCGCGTTGACGCTTGTGATTGAGACTTTTTCGACCACGGTGGATTACTCCCGCGTTACTGCACGTTGATAGAGGCCACGTCGATGTTGAGGATAGCGCCGCCGCTCGTGTACCAAAACTTGATGGGCGGCGAACCACCAACGGCGCGCACCTCGGGCGGCGCGTCCAAAATTTGGATGTAGTACCCGACGGTTTGTATCGAGTCTGCGATGTTCGCATCCGCGTCGGTATTGATTTCGGCTTTCTGCGCGTTCGACAACGTGACGCCCGGTTGAATGACGCCGTTAAACAGCCCTTGCTGTACGGGGTCCAACATCGCGGCACGGATGTTGTTGTACCCGGTCGCGTTGTACGGCAGCTTACGAATGCTCACCATCAACTGCATGAGCGCAAGCTGTAGCGCGTTGCTGAGCCAAATTTGATCCACGTACTGATTGATGAACTTCCACGGGCCGGGCATCACGCCCCGCTGCAAGTTTACGAACCGGTCGTTGGCCGTAGCCCACGCGCCGTAAAAGTTCGAGCCGTTGGCGATAAGGTTGTCTGCCTGCGTGGCGTTCGTGATGTCCGCCACGAGCCCGCCCTGACCCTTGTACGCGTAGGTGAGCGACCCACCCGCTTGGTTGTATGCGGTCGAGCCCGCAATGCCGCAGATGAGCGCAGCTTTGCGGCCGTTGCCGTCGTCGGTCGCGGGCTCGTAAATCGGGGCGACGCCCGACATGTTCGCGGCGCTCACGAGGCCGGGGAACGAGGCGGGCGCGAGACCGGCGAGCGGTGTGGGGTCCGAATACCAACCGATGTACGCGAACCGGTCGTTGGTCGTCTGCACCCAATCCGCAAAGCCCATCATCACGTCAGTCGCAGGCTCGAACGTCGTCATGAACGTCGCCCAATTCTGAGTCGCTGCGACAACGGCCGCCATTGCGCCGGCAGGGGTCGCAGGCGCCGCACCCTGAGACAACACCGCCGACTGCGCCGCCTGAAGCTTCAAGCCCGCAGCGAGCGTGCCCGTGGCGTATGCGATGGTTGATAGCGCGCCCGTGGTGGGCGAATGCACCAAGAACTCGGCAAGCTGCGCGTCATACGTAACCGTCGCCGTGCTCGATACCTGCACCGTGCCGCCGGGGTTGTAATCCTGCGCGGCGCCGCTGACGGTGTACGTGCCCAAGCCGCCCGTACCCGTAAGGAACGCCGTGATTGTGGTGCCGGGGGCGATGGTGCCGCCCGTGACCACGTCGCCCACATGCACCGCGCCCGAAGTAACGGCCGTGATGGTGAGCGTGTTGCCCGCGCCGCCCGCACCGTCGTCAATGGTTCCGACGCCGTTGAAGATACCGCCGGCAGTCTGCAAGCCCGTCTGCACGAGCGCTGCCGCGTTCGTGAAGCTCGTCGCGGCTGCAAGGTTGATGTTCGCCGAGGTGACGGTCTTGCCGTCGATGACGATGACAAGGTTGCCGCTCAACGCTTGAAGCTGCGCGAGCGTGACGCCTGCGAAGGAACCCGAGCGAAGGTACGCGCTCACCGCTGCGGCGTTGTACTGTGCGAAGTACAGCGTGCTCGGCAGGGTCAACGCGTTGTCGTACCCGCTGAAGTAGACGCCGGCAAGCGCCGCTTCGATACTCGTGGGGCCGAACCAGTTCTGTACATCTTCGAGCGTGCCGAACCCCTGCACAACGCCAATGGGAATGGACGTATCGTCGGTGAGCATCACGGCATTGAGCGATAGCGGGTTGCCGCCGGCCGCCAACACAGACGGAATGACACGGACCAATTTACTTGCCGGGATCGAGTTCATGGCGGGTATCTCTCGTCTACGTTGATGAGGTCGGCGGTCAACGTGCTCGCAAACTGCTGCGGCACCGAGACGACCGGATTGTATTGCAGGAACGCCGGCACAATCCAGCGCGCTTCATACTCTTCCTCGCCATCTACTAGCGGGGCGAACATGGGCTCGTCGGTGTACAGCGGGGAAAGGATGGGCTTGAGCGGCCCCACGGCATACTCGTCGCGTAGTACCGCCTGAAGGATCACAGCCCAATCGCTCGATGCAGCCCCGTAGCAATTGAGCGTAACCGCAAGGCGCAACGCTTGCTCAATCTCGATTGTCGTAGGGTCGATGTCTACCCACGAGTCGAGGTTCGTCATGATGCGAGCTTGCACGCGCGCAGTCATGCCGACAAACCCCGGAACGGGCGGCGGCATGGCCGTACGATTCGTCGGCATCTGACACACCACAACGCCCACGGGTACGACGGACTCGATGAAATCACCGAGCTTCGCGTACAGTTGATCGAGCGTGGGTGTGACTACGAGCGGCATGTTAGGGCGGTGGCGGGCTCGGTGGTGCGGTGTCGGTTTGCATGTTCACGATGACGTGGGACCAATCCGGCCACGTCTCGACAACCTTGACGACTTTCCAAACCTTCAATGTTCCCGTGGGAACATCGCGGAAATAGAGCAAGTCGCCGCCTTGCTGTGTGGGGCGGACGACGCCTTGCGTGTTCCCCCACATGTGGACCGAGCGCACAACGCCCTCGATGTTGAGGCCGTCGAGGTGTCGCAAATTCGGGCCATCGACGGCTTGCGCTTGGATATCAACGTTGACCGCAGCCGCATAGCCGGGCACCTGCTTACGCGTTGCCGGGTCCACGGTGAAGCCCGTCGAGCGGTAGAACGTCGCGACGATGTTGGGGTTCACGCCCTGTATCGCAGCGTTCGCGAGGCCGCGTACGTTTATCACGTGTCCTCGTCGGCGCCGTCGCCGGTCATGACTTGATAGTCAACCGAGCGCAGCATGAGCGCGGTTTCTACGAGCGGCTTGTTGAAGCCTTTACGCGCAACGGTGCGCGGCGAGTTGGGCGGCGCTGACCATTGCGTGATTGACTGTCGAAGCTGGCCGGCAATGCCTTCGCCCATCAATGCAAGCGCACGCTCACCGTCGTAGTTGTTCGCGCGCAAGAGGTTACCGAGCGAGACACCCCACCGTGGCGACTTACGTTCGACCATCGTGCGGAAGTAAGGGCGCTCGGGCGCGTTGACCGTGCCGAACTCATTCCAGAAACCGACCTGTGCAACGGGCAACGCCTTCGAGCCTTTGCCATTCGGATACGTCGCGGATTCGAGAAAGCCCACGCGCACGTGAGCGCCGCGACCAAGGCGCCGCTCGATTTCTCGCAGGTGGCGCTCTAGCGCGCTCCCACCGATTACGTTTGCACTGATCGATTTAGCCATAATACCGGCGGGCAAGACCCGTCTACTTATGTCTCAACAACCGCAGCCGCCCGAGCCCGGCCACGGGAAGCCCGGCGTGATGATGCCGGGCAATCCACCGACACAGCCTCGATTCGGCGGCGGCACGTAGTGAAAGGCGCGGTACTGTGCCGTTGCGATCCAGAACATAGCGCCGTACTGAGTCTGAGAGAAATACGCCTCAGACATCGACATCTCAGACGCGTACTCGACGCCGACCGAGACCGAGCCCTCGCGCGCGTCACTCACACGGCCGACGACGCCCGGCGGCGGCTTCCCGTTCTCACCCTGCAAGAGCGCAGCAACGTGCGCCGTGAGCATGTACAGAAGCTTTTCGCGCGTGGGCGCGTCTTTGACAACGCTGCAACACGAGTTGTTGAGGAACAAAGTTGCAACGTCGAAATCGCCTTGCAAGAGACCGTCGGCGATTGTCGCGAACGCGGGGTAAAGCGCCTTGAAGTCCGCAGCGCTGAATACCACAACCCCGCGCTGATTCTGCGGGGCCGGTGACGGACAAGCGACGACGGTCACGTTGCTTACTCCACTCGCTGCACGTTGCGGCTCGGGTTCTTGGCAACCTGCGCGCGGTACTCTTTGACCGCCTTCGGGTCATTCTCGCCGCTTTCGTTGCGGAGCATGCCCGAGGCAATCGGGTCGATAGGCTCGATACCCGTGACGACGCCGCGCCGTTCCTTCGCCTTAGATTCGGCGCTCTTCACATCCGCGTGGATGAAAATCGAGCCATTCGCAACGGCCTTGTGGTCTTTGTTCTTTTCGAGCCATTTGGTCATGAACTCGGCCGAAACGTTTTCGGTGATGCCGTAGCCGCCGACGATGCGCGCATCGTTCGCGCCCTTGAGCGTCACGCGTTCCGACGAGCCGTCGTTGCGCTTGAGGTCGAGATGCAAACCGTGCGGGAGCTTGCAGCCGACGGCTACAACTTTGGCGGAAGAGGGGGCGGTGTTGTCGTTGCTCATAGTACCGAGTTCCACGTTGTAATGAGTGATAGGCTGTCACCGCGCGCAGGACGCGCTAGCGACCACGGGGTAGCTTCGAGGCCATCAGCGTACCCCGCGACCGGCACACCGTCTAGCGGGCTCGTATAGATCGCCTCACCCCATTGGCCGCCGCTCGGTATCCGCACCCACTCACCGGGCGCCCTCGTCAGTAGGGTTACGTTCATGCCCTCGCGAATCTTCCACGAGAACGTGACCTCGTCCCAAAACACGCGGCGCCAATCGCCACCTTGCCACACCACGAGCCCGAGTAAGTCTTGGTCGCTCGTGCGCTGATTCAAACAACGGCCATCGGGCGCAGCCCACGCGAAGCGGCCAATACTCAAGCCGCCGACGCCCGCAACCGTGCCCGCCTCGCCGCCTACGATGAGCGACGACGCGCGATTGTAGTAGACCCCCGAAACAGGAACGCCTTCGGCACGTGGGGGCGCACCGAAGGCGTTAGAGCCTGACACGTTCGACGGTCGGCGTTAGCCGAGCATCTGCGCGACGAGCACCGGGCGGAAGATGATCGTGCCCCACGTGCCTTGCGATTTCTTCTGGCTGAAGCTCGACGAGCCCACAACCATCGCATGCGCGCGCATCTTCTCGGTAAACGCCGCCGTAAGGGTTTCCTGCCCCTCGAACTCGTCTACGAACAACTGCACCAACTCGCCCGAGGCGGTGCTGTATTCCGGCGCCGTCTTGATGCGAAGGTTGCTGAAGTTCTCGGCGAGAAGCTTGTACACGTTGAGACCAAATTGGTTGGTCTTGCGCAAGTTCGTACCGTTCGTGGGCGACAGCGCCATCGTCATCGGCGTATCTTCATCGATGTCGAGTACGCCGTTGGCCTGACGAATGAGTTGCTTGTACAACTCCAAAGCGCTCGCGTACACCTGATCGGCCGTAGCTGCGTCCCAATTGACGGCCGGCACGATGGGGGCGAGCAAGTTGGGGTCGTTGAGCAGCCCGTAGTTCTGCAAGCCCGCGATACCGAAGAAATAGCTTCGATTCTGGAACTTGTTCAGCACGAGCGCCGAGGCCGCGTTCTTGCGCGAGGCCGCGTCGATGCCAGCGAGGCCGATGGTTGCAACTTCCTTCTCGCCCCACCGCGTGAACGTCTGATAGTGGAAGCTCTGACGCTGCGGGAAGTTCGAGTTGAAGTCGGCGTTGCCGGCGTTGCTGTAGTCACCGTAGGCGCTCACCTCGCCGTCGGGCTCGACCACGATGAACGTTGCCACCGTCGAAAGCCAATCGCCTTTCTTGGTCTCGCCGGCAATCTCGGCCGCCTTCATGGGCGAAAGCAGGACCTCGATAACGGCCGGGTCGAGCACGTTGGACAGGAACGCCGGAATGCCAGCGTTCGCCACCGTGACAAGCTCGGGCTGCGCGTCGAAGGCAACCTTGTCGGCTGCGCCGAACTCTTTGCCGATGACATTGCCGTCATCGTCATACGAGTCCACCACCACGCGGGGCAGGATGCCGGTGAAGCCTCGACCCGCGTTTAGCTGCGAGTCGAGCGCCAAGCCGACGCTCGCATTGAGTTGCGCGAGGATCGCGGCGCCGTGGCCCGCGCGAATCGCGTTCGCAAGCTCGACGTGGTTGACGCCCCGGCGGCCGATTGAAGTTCTGCGCATGTTGAAAACCTACCGTGTTGCTGTGGGTGCCGTCGATTACAGCGCCGGCTTGCTGATCTTGCAGAGGGTTCCCTGCACCATCGTTGCAGTGAACGCCGCAACCGCCGCGCGGTTGTAGCTATTCGTCTGGTACGTGCCCGCGCCGCCCGCCGCGCCGGTCAACTGCCGCGTGATGAAAGTCTCGTCGGGGACACCGGTACCGGTGACGCGCTGACCAACTTCGATCACGCCCGAGGCAACCGCCGCGACCGTCATGACGCCCGTGTTGAGCGCGATGGTGGTGTTGGCGTCGGTGACCGCGTTGACTTTCGCAGCGCTCGCCGCAGTGAACCCCGTCGGGTCGGTCGTCGCATCGTCCACGAGTGACGGCTGACCCGTCGTATTCACCGCGAACACGGCCGCGCCGGGCGTCGCACCGGGCAAGCTCGCCCAATAGTCACCGGCACCGAGCAGGGTGCAGGGCATGCCCGCCTCAAGCGTCATACGCGACTCGGCGAGGAACACGGTGATAACGACCGACGGAATGTTGGGCTGACGCGCAACGAATCCGATTTTGGCGCCCGCGCCCGCCGCAGCGGCCGACGAGTACACCTTGCCATCGACCCCACCCCACGCGAAGTAACCGACGCGCACCGACTGCGCGGCAGCAACTACGAAACCCGAATCGACCGGCGGCAGAATGCTCGCCATCGGGTTGTTGCTGGCAAGGTCACCCTCGACCGCCGGGGCCGGCTGCTGATTGACTACGCGTTGAAAGCCCATGTGTGGAAGCTCCGACAGTACGTTTGTGTGGGATTAGGCAGCGACCGTGATCCGACCGAGGCCGGGGAGTGCAGCCGCCGCAGCGCTCGCCGCGTCGGCCGCAATGACCGTCTTGGGTACGACCGGCGCCGAAGTCTTCAGTGCCACGCGCTGCGCGACGAGCGCGGCATACGCTGCCGGCGGCACGCCATCGAGCGCGACTTTCTCGTGTTCGAGGGCGAACTTGTACACCGCCTCGGCCGAGTCGAGCGCGACGATACCCACGAGCGGCTTGACCGCCTCGCGCGCCGCGTGCAGCGCGTTGACGCGAGCGACGGCACTATTGGCCGCATCGTTCGCCATCGTCTGCGCCTGCTCGGGCGTCACGTAGCCCTTCGCCTTGATGGCGGTGTCAACCGCAAGGGCAATCTGCTCGTCGCTCGCGAGCGCGCCGCCCGCAACGCCGGCCTTACCGGGGCCGGGGTTCGCCTTCGCGCTTTTCTTGCGACGCTGGCCGGGGTTCTCCGGGTCATCTTCGTATTCGCCGTCGTCGGGGTCGGCATCTTTCGCAGTCATCGAGCACAACTTTTCGTCGAGCGCGATACGGGCGGCCTCGTCGGCCGGCTGCGTGACAACTCCGAGCGCGATGAGGCGAGCGAGCAGATGCGGGCGTTTCATTTTCGATAGCTCCGAAGGAAGGGCGTCGTTTACTGCAACGTCATGACCGGCACGCCCCTCGGGTACGAGGGCCACGTGATTTCCCTTAATATCGCGCATCACGCCGTCGTACGCAACACCGTCATGTGATACGCCGGGCGTCATCTCGACGCGATAGTGATAGCTCGATGAGAGTTCACGGGCTTCCTCGGTTTCTACGAGGTCAATGCCCAATCTATCCCACACCGTGAGTTGATCCGCGACGAGATACGTACCGTCAAACGATACGTCGCCCACGGTGCCAACGGTGATGTGCTTTTTGGCGTCCTCGGCCGTCACCTTCGTATGCAGCGCCATCAACTGCAAGTTGCGGAAGGTAGGCGCGGCTTTGGCTAGCTCTTCCGGATGCCGGTAGAGCATGTAGACCTTGTTAGGGTTTAGGCCAAGCGCCTTCGAGTCGGGGATTTCGCGCCCGTAATACGGGCAAACGTTCGCCTTGGTGATGCGGCAGTTGGTGACGTGCATCCGTCCGTCAACGTCGAAGTTGCGCGCGCTGGCGCGGTCGAACGCTACACGGTCACGGGAGAAAATCGCACGGTCAAAGGCAAGCATGGGCGCGGAGTGTACCGCGCCCAAGCGTTGTGTGCTAGTTGCCGCCGGAAGTGTCAGAGATGGGCGGGGCCGGGGGCTCGACTCGACCGATATTTGCTAGCGCTCGCTTCTCGCAACATGTCGAGCATGCGCAGCCATAGACCGGCAAGCCTTCCACGTTTTCGAGATGGCGCGCACCTTGGTCGAGGTGGTGCTGCGCGATGGGTTCGAGACGTTCAACTCGCATTGTTCCCGTGGGAACAATCGGCGGCGGATGCGGCAGTTCATACCCGTAGTCAATGCCGAGCTTGAACGCCTCACGTAGCTCGTTGTTCGTACGCTTGTTGATGAAATCAATACAGGCATGCAAGGCGTTGTGACGGCGACCGGCCGAACGCACAACGTCCATCTCGGCGTTTGCATACTCGGCTAGAAGCTTCTCGAATTGCTGCCGCTCATCGAGCGACATGTTAGCGGTTGGTGCGTGCTGTGTTGTCATTCTATGAAACCCTCGATAACGGGGCGCATGGTGCATTTACAGTTTATGAGTTGCCCCGGATGAACCCATTCACCTTCATCGCTATCCCACATGCCGCGCGCGAGGTCGTACGCTTTGCCGTTCATGGCAACGTGTGTGGGGCGGGGTTCTTTGCCCGCTGCGCTGTGCTGCCAAATACCGCGCGTGATGCCTAGCTCTTGCTGCCTGACGCGCTCGATGGTGGCTTTGGCTTTCGCATTCTGATCGCGCGCAATGAGCGCCGCGCGATCTACAGTGATCTTGTGAGCCTTGCGTAATTCGGTCGATAGCTTCGCGAGGTCCGAGCCTGTACGCACTGCGTTGTACACGCGCTGCTCAACTTGTTCGAGGTACTTGCGCGGTATCGACTTGATAAGGGCCACGTTCTCGGCCGTCACGAGGCGCAGCGCTTCGACTGACTTCCTCGTCGGTGTGAACTTCACCGTGAACCCCGCGCGCTTCAACTGCGCCATAACCGAGGCTTGCGTAGCCTGCGCGTTACGCTTCGCGAAGTCGTCGGCAATCTTGGCGCTCATGAGGTCGAACGCCTTGATGGTTTGTGCGCCCCATTTGGCGAGCGCAGCTTGCAACGCTTTCGTCGGGCTCGATGCGTCTGCCGCGAGACCGTAGCCCGTGGTGATATGCGCGCTATGCAGTAGCGGCGGGGTCTTGGCCCACGCTGCCGCGAGGTCGGTTGTGAGCGCTGCGGCTGCCGCATTGATGCGCGCCGTTAGTTGTTGCTCGTACCAAACCTGTACGCCTACGTTCGGATAGACCGCCGTCAATACGACGGGCTTTGCCGTGTTGGCTCGTAGCTTTTTCACGGCGCAACCCTAGCACGCCCTGACGAGGTCGTCACTTTTTCTTGGCGGGCGGCTTTAGCTTCGCTTTCTTGGTTTCGAGTTCAAGCTGTCGCTTGTGCGCTTCCTCGGCCGTTTCGCCCGCGCGCTCGTGGTCGGCTTGCTTGCCTTCCTCTTCGAGCCCCGCACCGTGCTCGGCGTTCAATTGGTCGGGCGGTGTGGGCGCAGGGCCGCTCAAGTTGTTGTATCCGCTATTGGGGTCGGCAATCAACCGCTCGCGTACTTCCTCGGGCGACACAGCGCCCATCGCAACGTACTTGTCGTCGGTCTCGCCGTCAGCCTTGCGAATCTCGGACAGTTCCTTAACCGTCGGCGAGGACAGCGGGCGGAACTCGAAGCTGATTGAATCGTCGATTGAGCCGAACAAGTCAAGCTGCACGAGCCTTATGACGTGGTCGAGGTGTACCGAATAAAAGGCAATCTGATACGAGCGCACGCGGTCGTACCATACCTGTATTTCGCCCTCGCTCGATGCGTTGAGCCCCGAGGGCGTGATGCCCGTGAGCTTAACTAGCGGCTCTTGGCACACGGCCGCCATGTGCTCTTGAGACTGCGCCTGTAGCTTGTCGAGCGTGGATAACGGCACGTTGACCGCAACGAGGTCTTCACGTGTTTTATCGAGCAGAGTGAGCCCTTGGTTGTCGCGCGTGGACACAAAGAGCCGCGCGCGATCCATCAACCCGCTCGAACCTGACGGGTCACCTTGCAGGACAGCGTTCATGTCCGTCTTGAGGACCATGACGCTAAAGTTGTGAATCAGGTCCGACACGCTATTGCGCGTGCGCAGCCATTGGAAAACGTACGGTTCCATCAACTGCGTAGTGCTCAGCCCCCCGAAGTTGTACGCAGGCTTGAGCATGTCGGCGACTTCGCGCGACACGAACATGAGGAAGCGCGACGCGTGTATGCGCTTGCCGATGACGAACCACGCGCGCGGCTTGTAGAAGTCGGGCTTGGTCGGGTCCGTCGCATTGTACGAATACGGCGAACTCCAAATTGGTTCTACGACCTTAAAGCCTCGAAGCGACCCTTTCTTGACGGTCGCAGCATCCACAACGAGCGGGAGTTGGTTGACCTCGTCAGCGTTCGCACTGCCGGGGTCGATGTCGATGAAGAGATTGGCGCGGCCAAAGAACCCGTCAACCTCGGACAGCTTGCGGAAGTGATCGCGTACGCGCAACTGCTCAAGGCGTTCCTCGATTGCCTCAATCTTGTCCTCTTGCCCCTCGTCAATTTCCTCGTCGGCTGCGATCTTTTCGCCGCGCTCTTCCCGTTTCTTGCGCGACGCTTTGCCCTTGACGGTGATGTCAATCCACTCGCGCGTAGCCTCATCGGCAAGCGTGCCCACAGGTGCGCGGTACTCGCTACGCTGTGATAGCTCGGCAAGATACGAGTAGCCGGGAAAGCCAAGGCCGCAGTTGGCTTGATTCAGATACGACCACATCGGGGCGTTGCTGGCGTCGTCATACGCTAGCGTCGGCTCCCCAAGTCTCGCCGGGTCGTTGTTCGCGTCATACTTGAAGTCGCCGCGCACCATCGGCGGCATCATTGGCGGCGCGATCTTGCGATGTACGAGGAAGCGTTCGCCCGCCTGCACGAGCAACTGCTGATGAATGCTCAAGCCTGTCGCCGGGTCCTCATCGACCGCAGCGGTAGCGACAGCCACCCCGAGCCATTTGCGAAGCGAGTCACGCAGCCATGTGAACATGATTATTTCGCCTTCGAGCGCTCGCGACCGCTGACGTAGTTGCCGCTTGCGAGCGCGTCTTGTGCCTGACGCTGCACGCTGTAGGCAATCGCTACGGCTTGCTTCTGCGGTTTACCCGCAGCAACTTCGGCTTCGACGTTGTGCTTGAACGCCTCTTTACTGCCGGACTTGTCGAGGGGCATTAGAGTCTTCCTCTTGCTGCTGTGGCGGCGCCCGTTGCAGCGAGCAACGCCGGGTTGATCTTGATTACGTCGTACCGTGGGGCGTAGAGCATCATAACCGCGTCGGCGAGGTTTGGCGAAACGATAGCGTTACGCACCTCGGTCTTGGTGCCGACGGGGCATTTATCGACCATCCATTTACCGTGTTTCGACAGCGCCCACACGGGTTGGGAAAGCTCGATGCACAATCGCGCGCGCTCGGGAATACTGCCCTCGATGCTGATGAATTGCGCGGGGTCTACTTCCCATCGTTCGCCGTTCTTGAACGCCTCGATGACACGGTGCGTGTACTGAAACCGTTGGCGCAGCATCCACCACGCTTGGGCTTTCGCGTTCTCGAAGAAATCGAGCGCCGTGCGTTCAGTGCCCGGCACGATCACCTCGGGGTCATGCACCTCGCCCGAGCCACGGAACGGTTGCACCGACAGCATACGGCCCGTGCGTGCCTCGTTTATCTTGCGAGCGTCACCGCGCACGCCAGCACCGAGGCCGTCGGCGTCGTAGTGAAAGCCGTCGATGCCGAGCATGTCGCACAAGCCAAAGGCGCGCTCGACCGTGTGGAAAATATCGAGGTCGGCCGTTCCCTTCCACGATTGCACAGACTGCACGAGCCATAGTTGCGAGACGGCGAACGCGTTAGCGTCACGCCCCGCGTCGGCAACGTCGAGCGTTGCACGCTTCACACCGCTAGGCGTGAGCCCGAGCACCTTGTGAGCGTCGATAGCCGCAGTGACCCAAGCCGCCGGGATTACCTGACCCTCAATCGATGCAGTGAAATTGCAATCGAACTCGGCCGCGAAAATAGCGGGGTCGGTGGTGGCGCGTTTCTTCCGCTCCCATTCCGCATCTTTGCGCGGGTCGTCTTTCCAATGGAAGTCAAAGCGCGGTATCTCGCCGTTGTGGGCACGCTCGGCGAAGCTGTTAGCCATGCCGTACACGCTCGACATGTCGATGCGTATGTCAGTGTTCGCACTCAACGATGAGTCGATTGCCTTGGGGTTCGGGATGTGCGCGGACTCGTCAACGAAGTAAATGACCTTACGGCCGCCGCGTCCGATGTTGTTGCCCGCTTCGCCGGTCACCGATGAGCCCGTGTGTGGGATGGTCAGGCGCATGTGCGCGCTGTTTTTCTTGATGTCCCAACCACCACGAAACTCGATAGGTAGGTACGTAATGAATAGGCGGCCCTTGTAGAAAAGGCAATCAGGATCGCCCGAGCGGTCAACCTTGTCCTCTTTTTCGCTGCCAAAGCCAATCGATACGTCATCGCGGAATAGGCAGATGCCGAGCGAGAACCCCATTGCAAGCCACGAAATACCCACATCTCGCGACTTCACAACAACACCGTCTTCCTGACGATTAAAGCGAGCGTGCAGCCATCGTATGTATTCGCGTTGCTTCGGCCACAGCAACAACGGCATGACGGCCGCGCGCCCCTTCGCAGCTACGCGAGGGTCAACGGTCACGCCCCAATCGTTGATGAAGTCGTCAAGGTGGTCGCGGTAGTACACGCGCACCGCACCGAGTAGCGCAGGGTCCTCGCGCAGCCGCGCAAGGCGTTCGGCGCGCGCCTTCCACACGGGCAGGTAATCGGGGTTACGCCAATCTATTTCGAGCGAGCGCGTACAAGCTTCAATAAGCGCCGCGCTGTCGAGGGGTTCAACCGGTGTATGTGTTTCCATGCCTTTGCGCGCAGGCGTCTCGCATCTTCGGGCCGTAGAGCATCCGCAAAGCTCGTGCCATCACACGAGCCGTTGCGGTGCCCCGTTTTGCCGCCTCGGCTCAATCGTGGATAGCGATACAGTGCAACGTGCCCGTAATGGGAGCGCCGCCCGTGTTGTTGACTCGTACGCCAAGCGAACCGGCCGCCTGACTCTCGATATGCAGCACCGACAACGACGCCGTGTTGGCCGTCGCATCTTGCACCGTACACGTTGCGGTATACGAGGTGTCACCGAACGCCGTGCCCCACGTCAGCGTAACCACCGAGCTTGTACCGTTTGTGATACTGCCCGTGGTGACGCGCGCCGCCTTAATGGGCGAGTTGCCCGTTGAGTTGCTGTTTAAATTCTGCGCCGTGGGTGCGCTACTCGAACCCGTGGACATGAGCACGTTGCCGGCGGTCGTCAAGCTCGGCGTGATCCACGTGCCATTTTTGTCGATTTGCAGACGCGTAGCCGCCGCGCCCGTCTTGAGGATGAAGTTACCCGTGCCGGTGCCGGTGGGCTGTCCGACGGTGACGATAATGTCGCCCGCGTTCGTGTTGGCGCCCGTAGGTGCGCCCGAGGTGAGCGTTAGATTGCCGCCCGCGCCGCTCGTCGAACCGCCCGCGCCCGAGGTGATCGAGACGACACCGCCAATACCGGTCGAGCCCGTTTGACCGGGGCTGATAGCCACACCGCCGCTCGACCCCGAGCCGACACCGTCACCGCCCGACAAGAACAACTGCGCCGCGTTGCCGTTGGGTGAGCCGCCGTTGCCGCTCTTGACCGTGACAGCGCCACCGTCACCACCCACGCCAACGTTCGACCCCGAGCCGCCCTGTATGGTTACAGAGGCGCCTTGCACAGCCGCGCCCGTGCCTGCACTACCGGGCTGTATCGTAATACCGCCAGCTAGGAACGTTGAGCTTCCGTTGCCGCTGCGTATCTGCGTGATACCGCCGGCCGCGCTGCCCGTGCTTGTGCCGCCGCGTATGGTGACACCGGTGCTCGTGGCCGCCGTGCCTTGGATGATAAAGCCCGTAGCGTTCGCGCCGCCCGACAAAATGTTGTTGGTAGCGTCCCACGTGAAATCACTGTCGCCCGCGAACGCGCCCGAGTTGTTGTACTGAATCTGCGTATTCGAGCCGCCGGGCGTGCCGCCGGCCGGGCAGTTCGTGCCGTTGGCCGTGCAAACGTTCGAGCCGTTCGCACTCACCGTGCCGGTCAATGTGATGTTCGTAGCAGCGAGCGCCGCCGTGGTAACGGTCGTAGTCGAACGCGTCAGGGTAAGCGCTTGCGTGAACGTGTTGCCGTCGTCACTCAACGCACCAAGCGCAAGCGTCGTTGTGCTCGGCGTGTTGAGACGCCACCGCACGTTATTCGCGGTCGCTCCCGTGTTCGAGATTTCGAGCGCTGGCGCTGCGCTCTTCACCATCACGGGCGATGTGAGTAGCGCTTGGTTCGCCGTGAACGTGTGCGCGCCCGCCCACGAGGGCACAATGTTTTGATCGATAGCCGGGGCGCCATCGCTACGCAAGAACGTCGTCGCGCTGCCGTTGATGGGCGTAAGCCCGATAAGCTGCGACGGGTTTGCGCCCGACTGCGAGCGCACGTACGTCGAGATAGCCGAGGGTGTGGTCTTGACTGTCGCAGCCGACTGCACGGCCGGAATTGCTTCCGTACCGCCGAGCGTAGTGCCCGCAGGGAGCGCGCTGATTTTGGTATCAGCGTATGCGATGAGCGGAAGGATAAGCCCTAGCAGTAGGGCGCCAAGCTTTGAGCGGTTCATTACGGCGCGTCCTCGGTCACGAGTATCGAACTTGATTCAGTTGCAAGCGGGTCGTTCGCCTCGGTCAAGATGGCGAACCCGCCGCCCGGTGGCGTCGGCGTGCTTAGGCCGTTCCCCATCAGCGACCCGACGCCGCCGAGCATATGCGCGATGAGGATTAGGGCAGGGCTCACGGGCCGATGACCGCAAGGCGAAGCGCGGTGTACGGGTACACGTTCGCCGGGACAATCGTGAAGTATTCAACGACGTTTGCAGGCAACCGCATCATGCCGACGGTAGCGCCGGGATTCACACCAAAGTTGATGTAAGCGACCGCGTCGCACGTGATGCGAATGAGTGAGGTGGCAGCGTTGAAAACGGGCGACTGTACTTGCGTCGTTGTGTACGTCACGGTGCTCGTCGCGAGATACGGCACATACGCGGCTTGGTACGTGACCGGCGGACGCTCGGCGTACTCAGTGATTGAACACGTGGACGCGTGGACAAGACCGCAAACGGCAAGGGCTAGAACGGCGAACAAAGCGCGCATGGCTAAAGCTCCGGGGGCTGCACAAATTGCCCCCGGAGTCTAGCGCGGCTAGATCATGTCCCACAACCGCCGCCGTACATCGTCGATAATCACAGCCTCGGCGTCGAGCACGTGCCAAGCGGCGTCATTGTGCCCGTTGTGCCCGCCTCGCATCCTGCGCTCTTCCAACGCTTCCATGTCGATGCGGATCATGTGCCGCTGTCCTCGAAGCGCTCGCAAGAGGCAAAACACTTCGAGGCGAGCTAGCACGATGGCGTGACGGTCAGCGTGCAGCTTGACAACCACACCATCGATGCAAGCTCGGTCAGGGTGGGACGGCATCAAACGATCACGCGCCAAGGTGATGTGTTTCTCGACCATGTCGGCCTCAACCTTCGACAACGTGAGCGTGTGCATGGTTACGCGCCCCGGTGAAGCTGCGGCACGCCCACACGCGTACGCTGCGCGCCACGATCCGCCGCCGGTCTCCGACCGACAACCGTGGTGGTGCCCGTCTCTTCGGCGCCGCCCTCAATCTCATCGACGAGCGCTTGCAGCTTGCCAATCGTCTCGTTGAGCTTGGTGATGGCCGCGTGCGTATCGTTGGACGCAATACGCTTCGCAGCGCGTTCGAGGGCGTCGGCCGAGTTCGCATAGCTACGCTCGGCACGCGTTCCCGTGGGAACAACGACGCCGAACTTGCGAAGCTGTGCGCGCGTCAACTCGCCCACCTTGAGCGTCCGCAGGTCGCCGCCCTTGTTGACGTACTTACGAAGCTCCGACGCGCTCGTACGGGCGAACGTTGCGCGGCGGTTGACCTCGGATTGCGGCAACTCATCGGCGCCGAGGCCGTTGGATTGCACGCCTTTCTGCACGGCCGGGTAGAGCCGAGCATGCACCTTGTCAATGATCGCCTCGGCCGCATCCGGGGGCAGCTTGCGACGCCCGCCGCCGGCTTCCGCCTGACAGTGAGCCGTGAGCACACGCAAGTACGTGGACTCGCCGAAGCGGCCAAGAACCACGGCATGCGCGAGGGTTTCAACCTGCGCCTCGGTCGCCGCGTAGTTGGCCTTTGCAATCGCTTGGATGATGTTCATATTGCACCTTGTTTCGCTTGACACTGACGACATTGTCAGTACGAAGGGCATAGCAAGGCGCATGCCAGCGCGTTAAGCCATTGACTGACAAGGCCGTCAGTCTGCCGAGCTTAAGGTGCAGCGTGTAAGACTGACGAACCCGTCAGCTATCGATAGGTAAGATTGACAAGGCTTAACGTATGTGTGTCGAGAAAAGTGACGGGCTTGTCACGCAAATGTCAAGCACTGACGGGGCCGTCAGGCGTAGAGTATTCACATGGAAACGATCACCGACCGGCTAAACCGCGAAGCGCTCGCGGAACTCGAAGCTAGCTGGCAGCGCCACCTAGCAGCGAAAGGTAAGCCTTCGCTGCGGTCTCGGCTGTTACGTTGTCGGGCAGCTTTGTTTTCGCTTCTGCGCGCGCTCGCTCTTCCGGTGTACGCAAATCGAGCTTGTCGTTAAACGCGCCGAGCATCCTGCATACCCGCTCGCGCGCGGCGCTTTGATCGTGCAACAAAACCTCGATAGCGCCGAATCGATCCTGTTTTGCACCCTTGTACAACTTGCGAGCTTTGCCGGTGAGCTTGGTGGTGTCGGCTACGATGGTCTCAGCGTGCCCCACCCCGTAGCAGTGAGGACATAGCGGGTTGGGCTCAAGCGCACCGTCGAACCCATAGCCGCCGTCGTCGAGCGGTGGTGTCTCTTCCTTGTCGAGCGCTTCAACACACTTTGCAGTGTACTCGGCGTCATCCTTCCATTGGTAACGGAAACCGACGCCGTAGCAGTAGCGGCAACACCGCTGCACCACGCGCACGATTTCGTTGGGGTCAGCCGTCGCTATGTCTAGCTCCAACTGCAACATCTCGCGAATAGTGACGATGGTGTCGAGCGTGGCTTGCTCAACGAGCACCTTGTAGCGAGCGCGCACGCCCGGCAACGCTGCGATACGTGAGGCGGATGCCCACACGGTTTGGGGCAAGGTGCGCTCGCCAACGTTGTACGCCTTGCGGTACGCGGCAGCTTGGTTGCCGGTTTCCGCCCACGCGCGGGCGAACGCTTCCTGTTTCGCGGTTAGCGTTTCGGCTTCAACGTGCGCGTCGTCATCCGGTGCGCAGCTAGCTAAGAGTGCCCTTGCGTTTTCCATAGCGCTTAGCATGCCCACACGGGCCACGCGTTGCAAGCCGTCACAGTACAAGCGTCCCGCACACAGCTAAATCACAATAAGCTTGCATGCCCTTCGCTCTAGCGCCTACGCCTTGCACCTTGCGTAACGCTCCATTCCCACGCGCTACGCTCGGCCGACTCTCATGACGGCACTATCCCTTACATTTCATGCGGCTTATTATATTGAGTATGTACTGTGATCTAAGGTAATGGTGCTAACGTAGGGTTGTCACAACCAATACAAAACATCATAATGGCGACGAAATGTAAGGGGGTTGACCGTCATGACAGTTACTAAGCCGCTTCCGCCCATCGTTTCCCGCACCGACGCCTACCGTGCAGGACAACGGCACTACTTTACGGGCAAGCCGTGCAAGCAAGGCCACGTTGCGCAACGCTACGTGTCCAACGGTATGTGTTTGGAGTGCATCAATCCGTTCAAGCTGCGGCGGCATCCACACCGCAAAGACTTAGAGCCGTACGTGTGCCCTAAGCTTTGGGTTCCCACGGGAACAACGCCGGAACAATTCACGGCGCTCGAAACGTACCTGCAAACCTGCATCGATACGTTCTTTGAGCATCAGCGCAAGCTTGCGGCCGAGGCGTACAACGTCGAGACCGCCAAGACGGTACGCGCTGTGATAGGGGGCTACGAATGAGCGCATGGGATAGGGTGCCACGCTACAAGCCGAGCGTGCCGCCGTTCGTCGAGCAATCGCCCGAGGCACGTCTAAAGCGTCCGTACGTTGCCACGTGGATCAATAGCGCCGGCTACGCGGTGCCGCTCGGTTGCTTCCATCTACGCAAGGCGGCCGAGCGACGCTGTAGGGACTCGATGCGAGACGGGGCAACGCCGAGCGAGAACCATCACACACGCTTTTACATCTACGACTCATCGTACCCACGGTGGGCACCTGACAGCCCGCATTGTTGGACGCCCATAGCCGAGCGACCGCGTGACCAATGGGTACCGACACGCTAGGATGCGTGCGGGCGGATGGCTGGCCGTCTTAGTAACGGATGCGCTACCCGAGACGCTAGAACCGTGAACCTTCCGTTGGCCGCCGCCCAACCCCACAACACAACGAGGAAGCTATGACTGACCGAATCGATGCAGCCCGCGCTAGCGTGCTTGCGATCCTGACGAGATACGTGCCGGAAGCCTATCGTAGCCATGCGCTACGCAAGGCCGGCGAAGCGCTCGACGAGCATCACAACGCGGTTGTCGAGGCGACGCTCGGCATACAAGAGTTGAAGCCGTCGCCGGGCATCATCACGTTAGTCGGTGGCGAGGTGCCGGCGAATAGCACGCCGGGTAACGTTTTGGTCGAGGGCACCCCGAAGTTCGACGAGGTGCAGGCGGCTCCCGAGCCTGTCGAGAAAGGCAAGCGCAAGCCGAAGTAACCCCAGCTTCGCCCGCTACGATACGCCCGCCTCGCGCGGGCGTTTTCGTTTCTGTGACACACCTCTTGTACTGACGACCTCGTCAGGGTTACCATGCGCCCCACACTGATTCACCGGAAGCGCCCATATGAAGCTCACACCCACCGCTGCATTTTGGCTTGGCGTCATCTGCGGCGTACCCGTTGGGGCCATCATTGCGGCTGTCGCCGTCCTCGCCGAGTTGCAGTCATGAAAGGCATGATTTACCGCGAGCGACGCAACGACCGCGTGCGCTTCGCTGGCGTCGTCATGTCACACGTTGACGGTGTGCGTATTCAGACGGTGCAACTGATCTATGGCGTATGGGTGCGCCGCACGCGTTCCCGCGTGGGCACCTTGACCGTTGCCGAGTTCAATAGGCGGTTCGTATGCGTCGCGTGACACTTGAAGCTGTCAACGCCGCGCTCGAAATCGCGGGCATCAAGGCCGAACTTTTGCGCTCGACCATTGGCGGCGGCTATCACTATTTCATCGGGGCGGACGTAGAGCGCGCACTGACGACGTGCGTATACGTACCCCACACTGAAGCGTACAGCGTCGGCGAGTGGGTCGAGCTTGCGCACCAACTCAAACGTGAAAGCAACGGGAGAACATTGCAATGACCGCAGTAGCTAAGACAACCGAGATGCCTGCGCCTATCGAGTACGAGCCGCAGATTGATGCGAGCGCGTACACCCTCGGCAAGCAACTCATGACCGACCGGCACCACGGTTGGCGCTCGCTCTATCCCATTTACGAGAGCAACATTTTGCTCGGGTTCCTCGGCTTGCCCTCGGGTTGGGGTAAGTCTTGGGTTGTGATGCCGTTGCGCTTCGCTACCGGCACCACGGGCGCCTTTGAAGGTTTCCAACCCAATAGTGACACGTGCTCCGGTCGTCACTACATCAGCCGTAAGGAAAGCTTCGCGGAAATCTTCACGGGCGGATATCTCGGCGCGAAATTCTCGAAGCGCAAAGACTTCAAGAGCGCAGTCGAGATGCACACGGCCAAGCTCGCCATCGAGGACGAACGCAAGCAACAAGCACGCGAAGCGCGTGAGACGTTCCGCAAGGCGTTCAAAGAGTACGAGGCACGTGCCAACTTCCTCGAAGAGTTGCGTGCGGGGCGCGTGGATACGGCCGAGCGCCTTGCGATCCTCGACAAGCTCATCAGCGAAGCGCGCGAACGCATGCTGTATTTCGCGGGCACCATCTCGCGGCTCGACAAAGAGCTTGGGGAGAATCAATGAAACAGACCAAGGCACAGGCGGTGCTAGACATCGTCTACGACAAGAGCAACCCGCGCCGCCCCAATAAAACGGGGCGGAAGGAAATCGAGCGTGCCTGCAAGACGCTCGGCATGGATGCGAGCGAAACGCATCACATCCTGTACCACCTCGACTATGAACGGGAGCCGCCGAAGGCGCTGCCCTTCAAGGGTGAGGTGTGCATCGACGACTCGGGAGACTGCGAACCATGAAACCTTTACCTGACAATGTAGTCAGTCTGCTGCGGCACATCTCGCACAAGCGCAACGTACTCGCTATGCAGGGTGACGCTGTAGTGAACGAGTTCAACTCACACCGCCTGTATCCGCCGTTTCCGGTGGTGGTGAAGCTCAACGAGCGCGCCCCTGTGCCCGGTGCGCCCTTCGGTGGTGACTGCTTCCTCGTCGAATGCTTCACGCTGTCGGGCGATGGTGAGACGTACGTCGCCCACATCCTCGACTACCGCACGATGAGCGACGGGCATCCGATGAAGCGCAGCATAGCGCAGCGTTTCTACGAGGTCGTTAGCGCAATCCCCATGCGTTACGGCGAGGCGGGCGAACCGTGCTCAATCTTCCACCTGTCGTACAACGAGGTGCGGAACGCCGAAAGTGTGACGCACTACTAGACTGACGACCTCGTCAGGGCTACAGTACGCCCACACTGATTCACCGCAAGAGGCCCCACATGAGCACCGACCGTAAAGAAATCGAGAACCTTGCGCACGCGCTGCGCGCCAAGGGCTACACCGTCGAGGTGTCGGATGACCACGAGGGGCGCCTTGAGTCGGTGTTGGTGTACTCGCCCGACAAGACTGCGGGCTGTCGTTTCAGCCCGCTCGCGTTCGCCGAGTACGCCCGCCCCAAGGTCGCCACGGCGCCCGAGATGACCCCGGCCGAGGCTATCGAGATTGCCCGCAAGCATCTCGACAACGGCGCTGTTATGGCCTCGTCGGCGAAGCTGTGCCTGCTCGATGCGGTCGCGCTGATGGGGTCGTACGATTACGAGGGGGCGAAACGTCGCGCCCTCAAGTCGCTCGCCTACTCGGTCGGTATCTTCCACGCGGACTATCAGCGCGTGAAAGCGGGGCTCAAGTGAAGCTCACCCACACGCACCGGGGTCACTGCCAACTGTGCGGCGCTGTGCAGGCGCTCGACCCCGAGACCTCGCACATAGCTAAGCACGGCTACACGGTGCCCGATGGTTACTTTGTCGGCACGTGCCCCGGTAGCGATCACCCCAACCTGCACGTCGAGCGCAACCTTGCCGACGCCTCGGTACAACGTGCTCGCGAGCGTGCGATACGGATGGAAGTCACCGCGCGCGACTACGAGTTGCGTGAAGATCACCCTACGCACGTGTGGAACGGGGTAATGCGGTTGTGCAAGCCGTGGGGAACGCCGAAGCCGTCAACGTCCTACGATTGGAACCGCCTACACGGGTCCGACTACATCAGACTCCGCGAGGAACCGGTTAAAGTCGAGTGGGCCGAGGCTTCGCCCGAGTGGCAAGAGAAAGGCCGCAACGCCGCCATCGTGGATTTGCGTCAGGCTGCACAAAGGGATTTGAACTATGCAGACCACCTTGAGGGAGAAGCAAACCGCGTGCATCTCAAAGTCGAGCCGTACAAGGTCACCGACCTCGCGTTGCGTGGCTTTAAGGTCGGCGATACGGTGCATATCGGTGGCGCAAAAGGCTTCGACACAGTGATTGAGGCTATCGAGGACAAAGAATACCGCGCGTCGCGGTGGAGTCGTAAAGCCTCGAAGATACCGCACGCGCAAATCACGAGCCCTGCGCGTCCCGAACGCCGGTCGAAGTCGTCAGGGTACATGATGGAACCCGCGCGACCGGCCGCAACGTATTGGGTGCCGATTCGATTTCTGAAGAAACCGGGAGCTAGCAAGTGAAGCTGTACAACTATTTTGCGTGCGCCACCGAGAACGGCGGCAGCGGTCGCGTACTCTACGCCACCGTTTACCGCGTGCCGCTCGGTGACAGTTGCTTTTCGCCGGATGCCGAAGCGTATGCCGGCCGCAATCAATGGGTGCCGCGTCCGTTCTATAGCGGGTTGCAGAATCGCCCGCTCGTTGGCAAGGCGAAGCAGTTCAAGAAACTCGCCACCGCGCAAAAGACGATGCGACGCATGGCGCTCAAAGAACAAGGTGCCAAATGAGCGCGCTAACCAAAGGCGCCAAGCTTCTCGTCGCACATCGCACGGCCGAGACCTACTCTAAGACTGCACGCGACCCGACCGGTGCGCGTGTGTCTACCGGGTTCGTCAGCGGTGACGTTGAAGTGTGGGTTGACGCAAGCGCCATCTTTGCGCGCCTTGCAGCGAAAGCCCTACGTAACACGAGCGGCAAGGCGTCGGCCATGCAAGGCGCGGTCGTAGTCATCGCACGTAACAAGACCAAGCGAGGTGCAACCACGAGCAATACGTAAGCGTTGTGTTCTCAGTGTCGCGCGGGGCTTCGGCCCCGCGTGTTGACCACCTGTAAGGGATGACTCGCATGGATCGCAAGAAAACCTCTAACCACGTTCACTATCACGCGGTCGCTATGTTCAAGAACAAAAACAACGACGGCGACAGACATGCCGCCGTGTTCGTCTATATGGCCCTACGAGCCCGCCGGGGCCGTCGGTTGTCCCGTGCGCTCATGCACTGGATGCTCTTCAAGATCGCCGTAAAAAGGCTGTGGCGCCGTTTGGTGGTGCTTCCGTACCTGAAGCGCTTCCGCCCCGAACGAGTCGAGCAGTTGCGCAAGCTGTACGAACGCCTCGGTAAGAAACTGTGACGCACTACTAGACTGACGACCTCGTCAGGGCTACAGTACGCCCACACTGATTCACCGGAGCCGCCGACCATGATGACCGAGACCGTACGCCGCGCTATAGCCGAGCGGGAATACTTCGAGCTTTTCGCCGAGTTCCCGGCCGAAACTCTCGACGAGGCGCTTGAGTGGCACAAGCACGATAGCGAAGAGTGGGCCGCCTGCGGCCGGGCGATGGCACAAGCCGAGTCGGATTACTTCGAGCGCTACGAGCCTGCGCGCCTCGAAGATGAGCGCGAGCTTGAGATGTACGGCCCCTTTGACCCGTGGGGTGAGGCGTGAGCGGCCCCGACAACGTGCGGTTGTTCTTGGTGTCGGTGTATCGGTCCAAACCGAACACCCACCAAGCGCCGGGCGGTTACTGGTTCATGCGTGTCACCCCGACGGGGTCGTCTACGTATCTCGATTTAAGTATCACGCCGAAACGCGCCCAAGAGCTTAAAGCGCTCGGTGCGTTGCAGCTACCTGACGGGGGCGCCTTTGTCTAAGACACCCAAAGTACACATGTCTACGGGCGGCGACGCGCGCCGCTTCGTGTGTGGCGGTCGAGGTCGAAACGGCACCGAGACGCCTGAGCAGGTAACGTGCCTCAACTGTCGCCGCTTGCTCGGCCTCGACAAGCCGTTGCTGCCCGAGCGGCTGCGAACACGTAAGGCGGTCAAGGTCGGACAATTGGATTTCGACAAATCCACGGGACGCATGACCGTCAACGTTGAGATTAGCGACGCCAACATTGCGAAGGCGTTCAAGCTCAACAACCTCTTGTTGCTCGCGCGTGTCGCCCGTACCAATTGGATGCAGGCGCCGCAGGAAGAGAAGCACACCGCCGCGCTCAACATGGCGGATGTGCTGAAAGGTTTCCTAGATCACTTCGACGAAAAGGATACGCACTAATGCGCCTACTTCTCACCGTTCTCGCGTTCTTGCTCGGGGCCGTTGTCGGCCTCACCTACGCGCAATACAAGCATGACGAGCCCGTCAAACCGGCGCCCACCTTCGAGCAGGGCAACGCGCTCATCGTCCGACAGGGCGGCACGGAACTCGTTACCGTGCATCCTGACGGGTCCGTCACGTTTCGCAACACGCCCGACGCTGCAAGCCGCATCTTTTGGGAAGCTGTGGGGCGCACCATGCCCCGCTGTCCGCCGAGGGCGCCATGAGCCAGCGTTGCCCGCATGACGGCGGTTACTGTCACCACCTTTGCGCGACCGAATGTTGGCGTAAGGACAACTGCGGCGCATTGACGACGCCTTGGCCGGGGTTTCCCAAGCCGGGCAACGCCCCGATACCCGACGCCACCGAAGCCGTCGAAACGGTTCCGTAATTGTGAGGCACAGCACAGACTGACGGACTCGTCAGGGTAAGAATGCGCAGCATGAACGATCTAACGCCCACGCAAGAAATTGACCTCGCGCTAGTGAAGCGTGCCGCCGCTCGTGACTACGTCCGCAAGCGCCACGCGCTGCGAATGCTCGTTAAGCTCGGTGTGTACTCGCCCGAGGAAGCCCGCAAGCGTGCGCAAGGGTTCATCCGGCATCTAACCACATGGCGCGCAGCGCGCCGCTTACTGCAAGGGAGAATCTGACTATGGAAACCATCCGCACCGATATCATCGACGCCATGCGCTTCAACGCCCGTATTGAAGAGCTTGGCCTTGGTTGGGTCAGCGATAGCGGCAAAGTCATCGGCATGCGCCGCGACAGCGCCCCCGTCTCGCTGCCGCCCTTCGAGTTGCCGCTGTGAGTACCGACCTTAACGAATCGCTCGCCAAGCTCTACGAGGAAGTCGAGCGGCTGCGATGGCGCGCTAAGATGTGGCGCGATGTTGCAAAGCTCTTCGGCATCGTGGCTGCGGTCGAAGCGCTTTGTATCCTGCTCTTGCTCGCGAGGTAGTTATGCCGCGCCGTCGAACAATCGATTGGGGCTCACCTCAAATTGAGCACGTCGTCACGTATGACCAAGCTGTGAAGATGGTCAGCAGCAAAAAGTACGTCAACCGTTACCTGATGTGCGGGACGTTTGTACCGCTGCGAATCAATTCACTCGTCGGCTCTAAGAGCGTCGCCGGCTACCACGCGAGCACGAGCATTAAACTGTCGCGCGCGCAGGCGGTGAAGTTCATGCGTGACGCGTTTCCTTTGCACGTGCGGGACAAGATACACGTGCGGATCACCACGGCGGACGGCTTCATTTGGATAGGTACGAGCCCATGAGAGACCGCTATCCGTTCCATCGCTGCCATCCGCCTAAAGGTTTCGACCGTCGCCTCACCCCGAAACAAAGCCGCGCCATTAAAGAATTGTGGCGCGACTACGAAAGGAAACGTATGACCATCGTCCGCCCTCGTTTTGTGTTCGCGCTCATCATCGCGCTCGTGTTGCTCTTCCTGTGCAGCGGCTGCGCAGCGATAGCACCTGTGGGCATGTTCCCACGGGAACAAAGCACGCGCGTTGCCGAAGGGTCTTGGCTCGTGCTCCACAGCATCGACACCGCGCAGACGGTGCAGATTGCCCGCAACCCAACGTGTCACCGTGAGGCCGACCCGCTTGCCGCGCGCATCTACGGCAGCGAGCACCCAAACGAGTCGCGTGTGCTGCTCACGAACGTCTTGCTTGCGGCTGTCCACTCGTCGGTGTCTCGATGGCTCGACGACCGCGTTGACGCCGCTCGACTCCGCGATGACGACAGCGTCGGCCCTTGGTATGTGGGCCGCATAGCGTGGCACACTGTCAGCTTGCTCGGAACCGGTGCGAGCGTCATCAACAACTACGGGCGCGGCCTCACGCCCACGAGCGCGGGTTGCCCGTGACCATCCACCTCAAACGTGCAGAGATAGAGCACGCCTTTGCCCGACTCATCGAGCTAACCATGATCGTACGACACTACGCGAGCTATTCGATACATCCGGGGTGCAAGGCGCCCACGGTCGCCGTCAAGCGTGATTACGGTGGACCGACGAAAATTTCACTGCGGCCCGACTACACGTACAAAGAGGCCGAGGCTACTGCGATGTGGCTGAACGAACGCGAGGCGCGCTATCCTGTGCCCGCAACGCTCGCTCACTTGCAGGAACCCGACCATGACAGAAACAAACGAAGCGCCCGCCAAGACATCGGTCGCAGCGGTAGACGACGGAAAGCCCCGCGTTAACACGCGGCTTGCAATCGCCGCCTCGATGACGATTGCAGCGTGCCGAGCCCTGCACAGCACGCAAGACTTGTTCCGGTTCACGCCGCCAGCAGCACCGCCCAAGCTGCGGAAGCCGAACCGCAAAGCTCGTCGAGCCCGTAAGGCACAGGCTCGTAGCCGGAAGGGTTGACGGTCTCGTCAGCGCGGCGCATGCTCGCCCTGTATCACATACGGGGCGAGTCATGAGCGACTACGAGCACACACCGGGCGGCGGTATCGTCATCGGTGTCGCAATCGGTCTTGTCATTTGGGCGGTCGTTCTCGGTGCAATTTGGTGGGCAACTCGGTAAGCGAGCGCGCGCGTCTACGCCGTGAGCGGATCGCGCGGCAGAAGCGATACAACAAAACGCCCAAAGGGCGATACCGACAGCACAAGGCGAACGCGAAGCGTCGAGGTGTGCCGTTCGAGTTGACGTACGAGCAATGGTACGACCTGTGGGAGCCGTTCTTAGGGCGCTCGGGGTCTTGGCCCGGCGGCTATGTGATGGCCCGCAGGGGCGACGAGGGGCCGTACGCTGTGGGCAACGTCGCCATCGTCCCGCACGGTCAGAACGTGGCCGAGCGAAACATGACCTACTTCGCGCGCAAGCGCTGGCGTGAGCCGTCCGACGAGGATTACAGACACGTTCATAGCGCCCCCGATGTTGACTCGGCTCGACCCTTTCGCGGCGAGCCCGGCCCTGACGTTCCTTTTTAACCTAACTCGCCGGGTCTTGCCCGGCTTAGTTATGTCACCGCTGCGCGGCTTGGTACCACGTCAGCACGGCGGCCGGGTTCGTCTCTTGAGCGCCGGGCGCGTCCGGCAAGACGAATAGATGCGGCCGTGTCCCGTCGGTATCGGGAACCGTCGAGCGCCCGTCTGGTAGCCCCGGATGCGCTATATAGCCGAGGGCTTCAAGCATCTCGCGGCGCTTGTTCCGAGCGATGGCGCCACCCTTGCCGATGGCAGCTAGCACGCGGTCGAGCGCCGTGGATGATATCCAGCCCCCACGGAAGCCGACGACGCCTTGGCCTATGGCTTCGATCACCTCTTGCTCGGCCGCACCGAGACCCGCCGTAATCGCTTCCTTTGTCGCGGTGGTCTCAGGGCACACGATGCAATCCTTTGCCGGGTTCCACTCGTCGGGTATCTCGTAGCGCATGAGGAAGTCGGCGACGACCTCGCGCCCTTCACCCATGCGCCACGTGCGCAGCGCTTTGAAATAGTCTTTGTTCATACCGTCTCGAACTAGGTCCGCGCGCGATTGCTGTGCGCAAAAGAACGGACCTATGCGGCGGTCGTTGGCTGTCTTCCGTATGGCGTTCTTGTGGTTCGAGTTCATGACGCCGTTAAAGCACACCTCGCGCGTGACTTTATCGACGCCCTTACCTTCAATCTCAAGCCGCGCGCTCGTAATCATCGGCTTGAGTGTTTCCCACATCGAGCCGCGCGCTTCGGATATGTACACGTCCTCGCAGCAAATGAGTAGCTTGCCGTAGAACGCGGAATTGAACTTGCTGCCGAGTTCGGCAGCCTTCGGCCAATGTACGTACCGCTCACCAATCGCGTATTCGAGCAGATACGACAACGTCGTCTTGCCGTTGCCCTCGACACCTTGGATGAGCGGCCACCATTGAAACTTTTCGCCGGGGAACTGCACACACGCTGCGAAGTAGGCGAGCAAGATGCGCGCATCGTTGCCGAGCGGGAGCAACTTGAACAAGTGATTGAGGAACGGCGACACGTCACCCTGCTTACGCACGATGACCGACGGCACGTACGAGTTGATGAGCGACCATCCATCACGCTCGACCACGGTGCGCGGTGGCACACGTGGATCGAAAAACATACCTTTCACTTTCGGGAATGCGTGGGTTTCACTGAAAACGAACGCTTCCCATGCGCGTTTAGCTGGCCGCTGTCCGTCGGCCGTGACTGCAAACGTGTAACCGGCAAATTCCGCGTCGAACTTCTCAGGCGGCAGCGTGTGCCCTTGGGGCATCATCGCTTGGTGTATGTCCTGCACGTACACGCAGCCGTCGAAGAGCGCGACTTGTTGCGCGGTGGTGAGGTAGTCGCCGAGCGGTGGACGGTAGCCGGGCGGAAACGGCGCTTGCACAAGGGGCTCGACGCCCGGCGGGAGTGGGGGCACACCCCCGGCGGCGGTGTTCGTATCGAATTTCGCCGCGTTGCCCGGTGCCGCTAACGATATCGTCAGGGTCGCCGCCGGGGGTGTGGTCGCCTGCGAAGCCGGCGGCGGCGAGGGGGTCACCGTCGTCGAGCCTCGTGGGTCTTTATACCATTGGCGTTGCGATCCGCAAGCCCGTTGTATCGTGTTGTGCAGGTAGCCGGTGCGTTCCCATTTGTTGCGGACGAGTGCCGAGCGGTACATGAGTCGCAACATGCGCTCGCCGTTGTTGCCGGTCCAAAAGGCGAGATGGTTTGCTAGCGCTTGGTCGGCCGCGCTCGCGTCGTACGTACCGTGCTGCTGTGGGGGAAACACGCGCGACAGAATCGCCTCGTTTGCCGTCCACAGGTCGGCGAAACTCGCACGGCCCCCGAACACGGCGGCGGCGCTCGTCGAGCGAAACGCACGCCTCAAGAGTTCGTCATCGTCCTCGGGTCCTACCCAATCGGCAACGGGCGCGGTTGTTAGTTCGTCACCGTACTCGGCGTCGTCATGCGGTGGGAAGTAATCGCGTGCGAGGTCGTTTAGCTCGCGCGTGAGGTCGCGCAGGCAATCACCCACAGCCCCCGTCCCGGTGCAGGCCATGAATCGAAGGCGCGTGTATAGCTCAAGCCCGTAGGTTTTATTACGGGTTCCGTGGTCGGGTCTTGGTCCGGTGTAGGTACCGAAGGCGTGCAAACCGTTGCCGCTCACCGAGACCTCGATACCTGCGCCCGGCAGCTTGCCGAGAAACGCGGACGCGTGAGGCGCCCACGCGTTCCCATCGCGGCATTTATCTATGTCGAGCGCAAAGAGCTTGCGTCCACCTTCGAGCGTTACATCCTCACTGATGACAACGCCCGTGCCGTAGCCGGACACGCCCGGCGGGAACGGCCCTTGCTGATACATGTCCGCCCACATGACGGCCTCGTCGGGCGTCATCCATTCGGCGGGGTTGTGGGGGTCGATGTTGCCGCCGTGTAACGGCGACGTTGGCACCTTGTCGAGCTTCCCGTCAGGCTTGGGTTCAAGCCTGTACAGGATGAAGGCGCGGACGCCTTGTAACGCGCGTCGAATATCGCTAGAGTCCGCCATGTGCGTGCGGGGTAACCGGGGCCGCCCTCTACTTAGCGGTGGGGGCGGCCTTTTTGCTTGTTGAACGCGGACGTTTTAGCGAGCGATGTGCGCGGCGACTTTCTTCCTTAAGTCTTCACTCATCGGCACACCAACCGACTCGCGCGAGCTTCGAGCGTCCGCGAGAATCGACAGAATTTCGTGCTCGACTGCGTGCCTGACGACGGCCGTACGCAAATCGGGCATAGGACCAAAGTGATACGAGACGGTGGACTCGCCAACGTCCGCCTCATTGGCTACGTCGATGCGCGAGAAGTGAAACAGCCCTACCTTGCGAGCGAGCGAGACGGCAGCGGCAAGAATGGCGGGCTTCGACGAATCGACAGTTTTCTTGGTCATAGTCATTCGATCCTATAGCGACCCGACGGCTTTGACAATCTTCGCATTGCCACCGAGTGAGTTGATGGTAGTCGCCCACGCTACTTGTGCTAGCTCTTCCGGCGTACCGCTGTAAACCCAATCCTCACGTTTACACTCGCGTGAGTAAAACTGTCCGATGAAACTGCCGACCATGTCGGGCGTGATGAGCACCTTACGCAACCCGACGAGGTCAGCCGATTTCATGCGCTCGTTCAGTTTCTTCGAGTCGTTTGCAAGGCCCCAACGAATCACGCGGCGGTCAACTTTCTCGGCACACGTATCGCACAGGTCTTTTATCCTGACCATTGCCCCGGCGCCTACGTTGTTCCGCCATAGGTACATGTCACCGAGGTAGGAAGCCTCAAGACGTACCGACGACTGCACGTACGCCTCAGTTTTCCCGCCGACGAGCTTGTCAGGTTCGGGCTCGACAATACTACACGCGGCGAGTTCTGCAAATGCTTCCGGTGGAACGTTCCACCGCTGCGCCCACTCTTGAAGTGTCACGGCGTCCCACCACGTAGCGCGGGGATGATGAGCGACGCGAGCAAGATCACGTTGAGGATGAGTGAGAAGTAGGCAACCGTACGCCAAAAGCGTATGCGACCGTCAGCGCGCAGGATGCCCGCGCGTACAGTGTTCCAACTGCGGTTAAAGCTGTCTTTGGTCATGCGGCCACCTCAGTCACGTTAGCTTGGTCAAGGTCGAGACGGATGCGCGCCTCTAGTTCTGCGGCCTTGGTCGCACCAAGGGCTTGCGCGCTCATAACGTCAATCCCGTATCGAATAAAGAACAACTTATGTGCCTCACGATCCGCGCGCCCGAGGTGCTTCTGCCATCCGCCCCAAATCATCATAGCGTGGCGAAGGCTTACTTGACCACGGTAGCGGTCATGATGGTCGCGCGCGATCTTCCTGACGATAGCGGCCGGTGTGCCGTGAGGTGTATGAAACGGCGCCATGATGCGCGCGGCCTCGCCTCGAAGCGCTCGCAATACCGCCGGGTCAAGCTCGACGATGTCGCCCTCGACAAGCTCAGGCGTTGAACGGCCAGCGACCTCGGGCGCAGCACCGCAATGTGGGCACAAGATCAGGTAACGCTCGTAGACTTGCTTGCACTCTAGGCAGTTGCGCAACGGGATCGCATCCGACTTGCGCATGTTCCGCTCGCCGCTTAACAGCGAGTATTCTTGCTTGGAGTCCGGTAGCCCTCTAAATTTCGCGTGCCAAATGATGTTGCCCACGAGGTCGATAATGATGGCCTTGGGCTTTTGGCTGTGGGCGATGATTGCAAGGCGTTCGAGGTCGGTGTAGTTGTTCCACTCGGATGCGTACGCATCGTCAACCATCACACGCAACGCTCGGCCGAATTGCTGGCACATCAACTGCCACGAGGCAGTTCTGCGCGCCATAATGACGACCTCGATAGCCGGCACGTCAACGCCTTCGCCAAGGCAATCGACCGACACCAACATGAGAATCTGCCGCGCGCGAAACTTGCGCATCAACTGCCCGCGTACGGGTATCGGCGTCTCATCGCTGATGATTTCACACGAGACGCCGGCAGCTTGGAACGCGGTACGGGTCTTGGTGGCTTCCTCTTTGTCCACCACGAACGTTACGCCGAGCTTGCCCCACGCGTATTGCCGGTAGAGGTCTACGGCGTTCCCGACGATTTGGTTAGACGTATGCGTCAGGGCGCGCAGCTTCGGCATGCTGTACTCGCCCGAAGGGCCAACTTCGAGCGAATCGAAATCGATGTCGGCCTTGGCACATACAAGCCGGTAGTCGGTGAGGAAGCCTCGATTGATGAGTTGCCGACCGTACGGCCCTAATACGATTCTATCGACGATGCCGTCAGCCTTGCGCCCGAGCCCTTTGTTGTCGGCGCGACAAGCGTGCGCTGTGGGAAGCATCCACCGCGCGTTAGGAAATTTTCCCGCCTCACGGCCCCATTTGTTGTCACGTAATACGTGGTGCCCCTCGTCGATGATGCCGAGCCCGACTTGTGCCAACCATCGGTCTTTGGGGTCATGATTACGAAGCGTGTCCACACCGGCCACACGTACCGCTGCGCGAGCGGTGAAGCATGAATAGCCGTGGGTCTCGTGTTCGAGCGCAACGATTTGCTTAATGACTTCCTTCGGTGCGATGACCGAATGCGGCACGTGTTCGCGGTTGAATGCGAGCGCGCTTTGGCTCACGAGTTCTTGACGGTGTGATATGGCGACGGTGGGGCAATCGAACTTGACGGCCGTGTCTGTATACGTGACCGTTTTGCCGCCGCCCGTCGCCATCGTGGTCATGATGGCAACCGCGCCATCACGCCACGCCTCGAAGGATTCGTTTTGAACCCCTTGTTGAAAATCTCGAAGCATTACGCCGCGAAGTCTTTAGCCACCTTGGAGAGTTGCGAGCGTACACCCTCGACGTACTTCATGCGAGACTTCCACGCGTCCGCGTCGATGTTGCCGAGAATTTGCGACTCGACCAATTCGACGAGGTAAGCAGGCGGAAGTGCATCAAGCTCCCAAGACTCGTCACCGTATTGCTCGCGGTAAGCTGCAAATCGTGCGTCGGTGGTCTTGGCCGGGTTCGGTGGCGGGTTGCGCTCTTCGATTTGTTCCATGTTGAGCGCGATACGGTTGACCTCGATGTGAAAGCCATAGTCATGCGACTCGCTAAACATCTCGATACGCTCGCGCAAGTCGCGTGTCATGTCGAGGCCGCTAGGATCGTGGTCGCCGAGGTGAATGATGACGATGTTTTGGCCCGCATGTGCGCTCGGAATGATGTCCTCGACCGCGAACTCACGCAACACGGTACCGCTCGGATAGCCCCGCGCAGCGAGCACAGGCACGTCGTACTTTCCGCAAACGTTGGTGAGAACGCCAACTAGCGCTTCCTTCTCGATGATGACGAACGGCCGACACTCTTGGTTCTCCCACATGTCCATGTGGAAACCTCGCGCGGACGCTTGTAGTATCTCGCGCCCCGACTCCCACCGTTGACGGCGGACGAACGAGCGCGTGCGATCTTCAATTGCGTCCCAATCGATGAGCCCCGCAAGCCGTGCGTCATTCGCGAGCGATGTGATGCGCTTGTACGAGCGCTCGTTGTTCGGAATGATGTCGCGCGCTACAAGCTGATAGTAAAGCTGCCGCACGGTGAGCACAAAGCCCTGTTTCATAAAGTCCGCGACGATGCCGCGCATAACGGCAATCATCTTTAGCGACTCATCGGTAAAACGAAACGACTGATAACGTTGACAAGCCATACAGCCCCCGCTGTGTTGATGAAGTTGACAGGGTCGTCAGTCTGACGATATCGTCGGCCCTCGTCAACGGTACCCCCTCACACTTTGGAGCCTCTAACGTGCAACTCATGATTGACACTTTGGCCGAGACGCCTGACGCGCTCGACCTCGCCGCCCGGTTTTTCGCCGAGCACGCTGCGCTTCGGCGAGCGATGGAAGCTGGCGCAGGTTTGCCCAATGTTCCCACGGGAACAAGCGCCGACGCGCTCGTGCGCCGTGCGGGGCTCGACCCTTCGGGACCATCCGCCCCTTTCGTGCCGCCCGCACCGCCGAGCCCCGGCGAGACCGTGACGGTGTTGGGCGAGAACGGCAACGTGGTCGCGCAGACACCGCCACCGCCCGCACCGCCGAGCCCGATGAGTGCCCCCGCTGCCGTGACACCGGCCACACCGGCACCGCCGAGCCCTTCGAGCGCTGCACCTGTATCGCCCGGTGCGTCGGTTGCCCCGCCTGTCGCCGATGAGTACGACCGCGCGGGCGTCCCGTGGGATGTTCGCATTCATCAGGACGGCAAGAGCCAAAAGAAAGACGGCACATGGAAGTTGCGCAAGAAAATCGACCCGGCCTTGGTCGAGTCGGTCATGCGCGAGCTTGCGCCGCGAGTTCGGAAGCCGACGGCCCCGTCAGCCCCGGAAGCACCGCCCGCCCCCTCACAGGTGTCGCTTCCCCCTGACGGTGCCGTCGCCCCGCCCCCGCCGCCGCCCGTCCCGCAAGCGCCCGCAGGTGAAACGGTCGCAGCGCCACCCCCGCCGCCCCCGCCGGCAATCGTCCCGCCCGCGCCCGGTGGCGAAGCGCAAGGCCAAACGGTTGACCCGTTCCGCGCCCTCGTCGCGAAAATCACCAAAGCGCGCGCGGAAAAGAAACTCTCGCCCGAGGAAGTCACGGCGGCGGTGACCGGTGCAGGCGTTGCCTCGCTTCAGTTGTTGAACGCCATGCCTCACAAGGTGGCCGAAGTCGAAGCGAACATTGACGCCATCCTAGTCACGCGCTGAAGTCTTGAACCCCTCGCCGCCGACGGTGGGCGCCCCCGCCTCACTTCAATGTGCGACGAGCGGCGAGGGGTTCGAGCCGAGGAACAAATTGATGACCACACAACACGCGCTCGGTGCGCCCTCGTCACTTGCGCTCATAGTGGCATGTCGCGCATCGTTGAAGTTGCAGCTATCGGTTCCGTTGCTGCCGCCGACCGAGGAAGAGCTTGAAGGAACCGCCGCACACTGGATCGCTCAACAATACGCCGCAGGCTACGCCGCGAATTGGCCCGTGGGTGCGAAGTTCAAGAGCGGCGGCCGTGAATGGACCGTTGACCTCGACATGGTGACCGGCGCCACGATGTACGCACGTGCAGCCGGTGGCCCGCATCCGTATCTACGACTTGAGGAAGCCGTACGTATCTCGCGCATTCATCCCGAGCATTGCTACGGAACGCCGGACGGTTGGCGGATGTTCACGAATCCGAGCGAGGCTTGGCCCGTGGAATTGCCCGGCGAGCTTGCACAGCTTCCGGAGTTCGTGCCGGCACGTGCGAAACTCGTACGCGTCATCGACTACAAGTACGGTCACCGGTACGTCGAAGTGTTCGAGAATTACCAACTCGCCGCGTACGCGCGGGGCGTGATGGAACACTTGGAGCTTACCGACAACGACCCCGACTTGTGGCTTGAGTTGATCGTGGTGCAACCGCGCAACTACCACCGTGACGGCCCTGTCAGGCGGTGGTTCCTGCACGCGAGCGACTTACGCGCCATGATTAATATCGCGCACGCTGCGCTACGTGAAGCGCTCGAATCACCCAACCCCACAGCGACAACGGGCGACCATTGCACCGACTGTAAGGCGCGTCATGCCTGCTCCGCATATCAGCGGCTCACGTATGCTTGCATCGACTTCAGCACCACCGCCGAGGTCGTCAACATGCCGCCCGACGCACTCGGCCAAGAACTAAACCTCGTCGATGAAGCCATTGCGCGACTCGAAGCAAGGCGTACGGGACTCGCGGCACAAGCCGAGGCACTGTTACGCACAGGCAAGTCGATTGCGCTGTACCACATGGAAGCGGGCGAATCACGATTGGTGTATCGTGATGACGTTTCTATAGACGAGGTCGTCGGTCTCGGTGACTTGCTAGGCATTGAGCTACGCAAGTTGCAGAAGCTCAAAGATGTCCTAGTGACTCCCACACAGGCGGTGCAACTCGGCATTGACGAGGGCGTCATAGCGGCCTACGCTCATCGACCCCCGGCAGCCCTCAAGCTCGCCCGTGACAACTCAACCATAGCACGCAAGGTGTTTGCCAAATGACTCAGGTAGCCGCAACGCTCGCAGACAACAACGTCCTCTTCCCGCCCGGTCGAATCGTGCAAGGCGACTTGTACGACCCGCAAGACAAAGACATGCAGGGCAATCCGCTCACCATCAAGAACGGCACGAACGCCGGCAAAGAGCGCGTCAACTATTACTTCGCGCTCGCCATTCCCAAGACGCAAGCCGCGTGGTGGTCCGAGCCGTGGGGCCAGCGCATCAACGCGCTCGGATACGCCGCGTGGCCGCAGGGTCAGACGCAGAATCCGCGCTTCGCGTGGAAGATCGAGGACGGCGACAGCCAGACGCCGAACCAGAACGGCCGCAAGAACGCCGACCGTGAAGGGCATCCGGGTTGCTGGATTGTCAAGTTTGGCTCTTCGTTCCCCACAAAGGTGTTCGACTCGCAGGGCAACCCCATGCTCGAAAAGGGGCTCGTGAAACCCGGCTTTTGGGTCGAGGTGTTGGGCTCGATTGCGTCGAACGAGAACGCGCAGAATCCCGGCATCTACATCAATCATGTGATGGTGTCCTACCGTGCGCCGGATAAGGAAATCGTGAGCGGCCCCGACCCGCGCAAGGTTGGCTTCGGACAGGCGCCCTTGCCGCCGGGCGTGACCGCTGCGCCGGCTTCGCATATCACCCCGCACATTCCCGCAGGTGCGGCGCCGCCGCCCGCTGTGCCCGGTGCTGCGGTTCCTGCCGCTCATCCGGTGCCGGGCGCTTCGCCCCCGCCGGCCGTTCCCGGTGCGGCTGCACCGCCGCCGGCAGCCGCCCCCGCTGCGCCCGTCGGTGTGCAGCCGCACGCGGGCTTTATCGCGCCGCCGGCCGGGGGTGCGTACCCTTCCGTGCCGCCCGCCGCTGGCGTACCTGCGCCGTCCTCGCCGCCTGCGCCGGGGGTTCCTTCGGCACCTGCGACACCGGCACCGCCCGCGTACGCTGACCCGCTCGGCGCTCCCGCCGGTCATCGCATGGTGAACCCGCAGGGACCGCGCTACAGCGACTACACGTCGAAGGGTTGGACCGACGCGCAGTTGCTTGCGAACGGCCACATGGTGAAGCTTTGAGTATGTCGGCGGGTCATCGGGCAACATGTTCGATGACCCTATTCCGTTCTAGCTGACCACCACACCGAAACCCCCGCCGCGCGCAGGTCCACCTAATGTGGGTAGCCGGCGCTGCGGGGGCGTAGGCTCAAAGCCGAGCGCATGGGTTCATACGTACACAACGGTTATCGCTACGAAACCGATGAATGGGGAACCATCACACGCGCACCGGGGCCGTACGACTGGCCCGAAACGCCCGCTTACGAATCCTCACGCATACCGGCGCCGTACTCTAAACCGACGTACCCGTCAGCCGTCTACGTTCCCCCGCCGCCCGTCTCACGTTCCACGCTTGCATTCGATTGGCGTACCGCGCCTCGGGGCTCACAGTTCCTAGCGGGTCTTGGTGTCGCGACCGTTTTACCCGACTTCGATTTTGAGACGTACAGCGAAGCGGGCTATGTGTGGAACGGCACGTTACGCAAATGGGAGTCGTTGCCCGGTCTATCGGATCAAAATCGCGGGCTCGGTGCCGTGGGCGCCCGCAACTACATCACACACCCATCGTTTCGTGTGCTGTCGCTCGCGTGGAACCTCAAAGACGGACGCGGTGAAAGGTGGTGGAGACCGCCCGAGCTTGAGGACCTGTTTCCAGCTACACGCGCAGGCGATTACACGAACCCCGAAGAGCTTATTGATTACGTCGCTAGCGGCGGACTCATTGAAGCGTTCAACGTTGGGTTCGAGTATCAGGTGTGGAATTTTCATTGTGTGCCGGTGTTGGGGTGGCGCGCGCCGCTTCAACAACACCAATGTCGTTGTGCGATGGCGAAGGCTCGTGTGTCCGCATATCCCGGCGGCCTCGAAGAGTTGGGCGGTGTGCTACGACTCTCACAGCAAAAGGACAAGGCCGGCAAAGCGCTCATACGTAAGCTCACTGTGCCGCGCAAACCGACGAAAGCGAACCAAGACCTACGATGGACGCCACTAACTGCGCGTGAAGATTTCTGGAAGTTTTACGAGTACAACAAGCAAGATATTCGCACCGAGGCCGAGGCGAGTGTACGTACGGAAGACCTGACGCCGCGCGAGCTAGCGGTGTGGTTGTTCGATCTAAAATGCAATATGCGAGGCATGCAAATCGACCTCGCTGCCGTGGAAGATTGCATTGCCATCATCGAGCAAGCCGAGGCCAAATATAACGGCGAGCTTCGGGCGATCACTAACGGGGCCGTCAGCGGTTCCACCGAAGTCGCCAAAATGCTCGAATGGATGCGTACGCAAGGCGTCACGCTCTACAATCTCGACGAGGACACACTAGAGGAAGCTTTACAGCGCAAAGACTATCCGCCGGCCGTGTTGCGTGTTCTGCGCATTCGACAAACACTCGCCTTCGGCAGCGTTAAGAAATTCTACGCCATGCGCGCGCAAACGTGCGGCGGGCGCCTCTACGATCAATACGTGTACGCGGGCGCCCACACGTTGCTATGGAACGGCCGCGCAGTGCAGCCGGCCAACCTCTACAAAGGCATGTTTGACAAGCCGCACCAAGTCGAGCGTGCGCTGTCCATCATTCGCACGCGGTGCCTTGAACTCGTCGAGTACGAGTACCCCGATGTTGATGCGCTCGAAGTTGTAGCTAGCTGCCTGCGCTCGATGATTGTGGCCGCTCCCGGCAACAAGCTCATATCAGCCGACTTCAATGCGATACAGGCGGTGGCGACCTCTTGTATGGCTAATGAGACGTGGCGCATTGAAGTCTTCCGTACGCACGGGAAAATCTACGAGGCAATGGCCTCGATGCTCACCGGCAAGCCTTTGCAGTTTTACCTAGACTACAAAGACCAAAACAAAAAGCACCATCCCGACCGGCAAGACTTCGGAAAAATTCCGGTCTTGTCTGCCGACTTCGGCGCGTGGATTGGTGGGTGGAAACGATTCGGCGCTGACAAGCTCGGCGACGATGACGTGATTAAAAAGCTGATCTTGCGCACGCGTGACCGTATCCCGAACGTCGTCAACTTTTGGGGCGGCCAAACTGCGAATCGATTTCAATACGATGAGCGCCCACACCTGTACGGACTCGAAGGCGCTGCGGTGTCCGCGATCCTCGAACCCGGTAAGTGTTTCAGTTCTAAGCCGGGCTCACCGCTCGGTGTGCTCTACCAAGTCTACGAGGACGTGTTGTATTGCCGGCCACCATCGGGCGGCTACATCCGCTACCACAGCCCACGCTTACGCCCGTCCACGCGCAACTACGCGCGCGCGTGGGAATACGAGATGTCGTACGAGGGTTGGAACTCCAACACGCAAAAGGGTCCTATTGGCTGGATCGAGCAGAAGCTGTACGGCGGGGTGCAGTGTCAGAACGTGATAAGCCACATGTGCCGCGAGATACAGGCGGATGCGCTCTTAGCGCTCGAATACGCGCAGCCTCGCAACTACAACGTGGTGATGCATACCCACGATGAGCAAGTCGCCGAGGTTCCTGACCGACCCGAGTACAACGCCCACGAGTACACCGAAATCGTACGGCGCTCGCTGCCCTCGTGGGCGGTATGTGAGGACGGCCGACCTTGGCCGATTAAGGTGCCCCTAGCTTGGGAAGCGTACCGCTATGGCAAATGGGAAGATTGAGAACGGCGTCACTGACGGGGTCGTCAGTCTCGCGCATGCTACGGCTACGAAACAGGGGAACCCCGAAGCCGTACCAACGGTGGCCCCTATTAGCGACGCTGACGGGGGCGCGCGTGCCGAACGCAGACGCCTCGAAGCCGAACGGGCCGGCGGCATCCTATGCGTTACCGTGTGCGAGGATGGGCTAAGGGCCGGTAACGATTGGCCTAAATGCACCGGCCCCTTGCAGTGCATCGAGTCGGGCGGCTGCTTTTGGCGCCGCTGGCACGGGATACCCGACCATCAGATGCGTCGAAACTGTGACGTAGTGCTAGACTGACGACCTCGTCAGGGGTAGGCTACGCACACACTGAAACGCAACCGGAGCTTCCCAACATGCTCGCCCGCACATGGTCACAGTATCAAACGAACATCTTCAATTTCGTTAGCGTCGATGTTAACGACGCGGTCGCTATGGCGATCTACGGCGGCAAGCGCAACGCCGTCATCAAGGCGGTCGCCGGGTCCGGCAAGACCACCACGATTGTCGAGGCCATCAACTGCATCCGTGCCGGTCTCTCTTCCATCTTCCTCGCCTTCGGCAAAGCCATCGCTGACGAGTTGAAGGCGCGCGGCGTCAACGCTCGCACGTTCCACTCTCTCGTGTTCGGTGTGGTGATGCGCTACAAGCATCAGCGCGAACCGAAGCAGGGCAAGCTTCGCGACATCATCGACTCGGCCTTGACCGGCTACGAGCAGAAGCTGTACGGGCAGTTTGTCACCAAGCTCGTCGGCCTCGCGCGCAACGCCGGTATCGGTTGCTTGCCCGAGTCGCCGGACGTTCCCGACACGTGGCTTGCGCTCGCCGAGCATCATGACCTCGAACTTGACCACGAGGACGCCAAGATTGAGCGCGGCGTGCAAATCGCCTCGGAAATCTTGCAGGCGTGCTACGAGTCGCCGTTCGTGGATTTCGACGACATGATGTACATCGCCGTGCGCGATGGGCTCGTGTTGCCTAAGTTCGATTTCGTGCTCGTCGATGAGGGTCAGGACACGAACCCGATTCAGCGCGCGATTCTGCGGAAGATCATGAAGCCCACAAGCCGCTTGGTTGTTGTGGGCGACGACGCGCAGGCTATCTACGGTTTTCGCGGTGCCGATTCTGATTCGCTCAAGCTCATCGCTGACGAGTTCGACTGCATCGAGTTGCCGCTGACGGTTACGTATCGCTGCCCCACCACGGTCGTCGCGTACGCTCGCAAATGGGTGAAGCACATCGAGGCCGCCCCGAACGCCGAGGCCGGTGAGGTCAAAGACCTCGGTCAGACGTGGACGCACAAGAACTTTACGAGCGGCGACTTGGTTGTCTGCCGCACCACCAAGCCGCTCGTGACGCTCGCGTATCAGCTTATCAAGATGCGCGTGCCCGCCTGCATCATGGGGAAGGAAATCGGCAAGGGGCTCGTGTCGCTCGTGCGCAAAATGAACCCCAAGGGCATCGACGCGCTCGTTGACAAGCTCAACGACTGGACCGCGCGCGAGTACGAAAAGGCCATCGCTAAAAAGCAGGAAGCGAAGGCGGAAGCGATTCAGGACAAGACCGATTGCGTGTTGTGCATCATCGACAGCTTGCCCCTGACGGACAGGACAGTACCGGCGCTTGAGCGTGCGATTGAGGAACTGTTTACGGATCGCAAGGCGGCCGTGACCCTCGCGAGCATCCACAAGTCGAAGGGGCTTGAAGCCGAGCGCGTGTTCTGGCTGAATGCTCACGCGTGCCCGGCCAAATGGGCGCGGCAGGAATGGCAGCAGCAGCAGGAACGAAACCTGTGCTACGTCGCAACGACCCGAGCGAAGCGCGCGCTGTTTCTCATCGAGGAAAAGGTGCCGGTGAGCGCCGCCGAGCCCGCCCCGGCCCTCGCATAACCAAGACCCCCAAAAGCAAAACGCCGGGCCACGAGCGCCCGGCGTTACTTATTCTAGCGGGTCGGTGACGCCTAGCTTATGACAAGCTGCACCGTGACGCTTGTCGGCGGCTGCGGCACAACTCCCAACGTCACCGTCTGCGTGGCCTCATTGCTGAAGCTCGACGTGCCGCCGCTGGCAATTTTCACCTTGACGCGGACGTGAATCGTCTGCCCGCTGTTCACGGCGAAATTGGTCTGTACACCGTTGGCGCTCGCCTGCACTGACACGGTCGGCGGCCCCGAGAAGTTGTCAGGGATGACCGACGTGCTCATGTAAACGTCGTAGCCGGTGATAGCGTCGCCGCCGGTCAACGGGATGTTATCGCACGGGTTCACCATGACGCCGTTGATGGTCGAGCAACCGACGGTCGGAGCCGTCCAATTGACAACGACCGGCACCGACACCGAGGCATGTGCCGGCAACGCGAGCGCGGCCAGTGCGAGCGAGCAGAGTAGAGAAGCAAAGCGTTTCATGCGTGGGTTCCTTTTGTTGGTGGTTAGAAAATCGTCGAAGACTTCGCGGGCAGCGGCACGTATACCCGCGCGTTCTCAATCGCAGCGTCGATGACTTGCGCCACCGTTGCCGTCGTAGCCGCGTCCGGGTTCGTATTGGCTTCGATCACCTGCGACAGAGCAATCACTAGCTGATTCGCCGCGATCCGCTCACCGGGGTCGAGGTTCGCTTTATCGAGCAATGGGCCGACAGCCGCAGCCACCGCCGGCAGTGAGACGGCCTCGGTGGTCGCGAGCGGCTTGACCGCCTCGCCGATACCGACGATGAGTTGCGCACGCTGCGCCCACACCGCCGGGTCGTTCGTGTTTCGCTGCACCGTGATTG
>Ga0268265_10000310_pt1 | contig 54158 bp, 55 predicted proteins | sample KBSSwiS52_FD_190355 | JGI IMG/M metagenome (GOLD analysis project Ga0268265, IMG submission 190355) | Switchgrass rhizosphere microbial communities from Kellogg Biological Station, Michigan, USA - KBS Switchgrass S5-2 (SPAdes) (version 2) | ecosystem: Host-associated > Plants > Roots >...
CCCGGGCGTTTCGTGGGTCGAGATCATGGATCGCACGGGGCGCTTGACTTTGAACGTGCTCGGCTGGTTGTCGGGTCGCATTACGAGCGCGCGCGAGATCAAGGCAGGCCGCGAGGTGAAGGAAGCGCGCAGCGAAGTGATTCGCGAAGAGCAGAAGCGCGTGGCAAGCCGCCCGCCGCCCAAGATCGAACCGATCGTGCACAAGGTCGAGAAGAGCGAGCGTCACGAGAAGGAGCGACAGGCCGCGCTGTTCGAGCGCCCGACCTCCAAGGAGCTGCCTGCGCTGTCGCTGCTCGACGATGCGCCGGCACGCGTGTCCGGCTATTCCGCCGAGGCGCTCGAGGCGATGTCGCGCCTGGTCGAGCTGAAGCTGCGCGATTTCGACGTCGAGGCCGAGGTCGTCGAAGTGCATCCCGGGCCCGTGATCACGCGTTTCGAGCTGCGCCCGGCGCCAGGCGTCAAGGTCAGCCAGATCAGCAACCTCGCGAAGGATCTGGCGCGCGCGCTGTCGGCAGTCAGCGTGCGCATAGTCGAAGTGATTCCGGGCAAGTCGACCGTGGGCCTGGAAATCCCCAATGAGAAGCGCGAGCTGGTCACGCTCGGGGAGATCATCAAGTCGAAGGCCTATGACGAGATGACCTCGCCGTTGGCGCTCGTGCTCGGCAAGGACATCAGTGGCGCGCCGGTGGTCGCCGATCTCGCCCGCATGCCGCACCTGCTGGTCGGCGGCACGACGGGCTCGGGCAAGTCCACGGCCGTCAACGCGATGGTGCTTTCGCTCCTCTACAAGGCTACGGCCGAGCACATCCGCCTGATCATGATCGATCCGAAGATGCTGGAGCTCTCGGTGTACGAGGGCATTCCGCACCTGTTGGCGCCGGTTGTGACCGACATGAAGGAAGCGGCGAATGCGTTGCGCTGGTGCGTGGCCGAAATGGAGCGCCGCTACCAGCTGATGGCTGCGCTCGGCGTGCGCAACCTCGCCGGTTTCAATCGCAAGCTGAAAGAGATGCAGGACGCCGGTACGCCGGTCCGCGATCCGCTGCTGATCAAGGCGCTCGGTCCGGAAGGCAACCCGAACGAAGTCCCGGTGCTCGATCAGCTGCCGCACATCGTGGTGATCGTCGACGAGCTCGCCGACATGATGATGATCGTCGGCAAGAAGGTGGAAGAGCTGATCGCACGGCTCGCGCAGAAGGCGCGCGCTTCGGGCATTCACCTGATCCTGGCCACGCAGCGTCCGTCGGTCGACGTCATCACCGGATTGATCAAGGCGAACATTCCCACGCGCATCGCGTTCCAGGTCTCGGCGAAGGTCGACTCGCGCACGATCCTCGACCAGATGGGCGCGGAGCAGCTGCTCGGACACGGCGACATGCTGTTCCTGCAGCCCGGCACGTCGGTGCCGATTCGTGTGCACGGCGCGTTCGTTTCGGATCAGGAAGTGCATCGCGTGGTCGGCGGCCTGCGCGGCAACGAGCCGAACTACATGCGCGAGATCCTCGAAGGCCCGACCATGCCTATCCCGGGGATGCCCGGCGAGCCTGGCGATCCGGGCGTGGAGGTCGAGGCTGCGGGCGTCGACGGCGAACAGGATCCGCTGTACGACCAGGCCGTGCGGATCGTGATCGAGAGCCGCAAGGCGTCGATCTCCGGCGTGCAACGCCGTCTGAAGATTGGCTACAACCGCGCCGCTCGCATGATCGAGACCATGGAGGCAACGGGCATCGTCGGACCGCTGCAGTCCAACGGCATGCGCGAAGTCTTGTCGCCGGCACCTCCCGAAGAGTGACCCAAATGACGTCTCTGCATTGCGCGCGCCTCGCGGGCGCGCTCGTGTTTCTCGCCGCAACTGCGGGCCCGGCGTTCGGCGCCGGTGCGCAGAGCCCACAATCAGGCCAGCAGCGGGTCGAATCCTTCCTGCAGGGGCTCGCTGGTCTGCAGGCAGAATTCAAGCAGATCCTGACTGACCGCAATGGCCTGACGATCGATGAAGCGAGCGGCACTCTGGCGATTTCGCGCCCGGACCGCTTTCGTTGGGACTATCGCAAGCCCTACCAGCAGGTCATCGTGGCGGACGGCACGCGCATCTGGATCTACGACAGCGATCTGGAGCAGGTGACGGTGCGCAAGCTCGACGAAACCTTGTCGGCGACGCCAGCGATGCTGCTGAGCGGCCGCAGCAACCTCGCCGACAACTTCAACGTCACGCAGGTTGCGCACGAAGGCGCGGTCGACTGGGTCAGGATGGAACCCAAGCGCGACGACACCGATTTCCGCTGGGTCCGCCTCGGTTTCGAAGGCGCGCTCCTGAAATACATGCAACTCGCCGACAAGCTCGGGCAAACCACCAGCCTCGAATTCAGCAAGCTCGAACGCAATCCGCCGCTGGATCCGTCGCGTTTCACCTTCACCGTGCCGCCCGGCGCCGACGTGATCGGCGACGCTTCGTCATCGCCGGCGGCGCCAGTTCGTAAGCCCTAGTCTCATGCTGCTGTCTCTGCGTCATCCACGTCTGTGGCTCGTGTCCGGCTGGATCCTCGTGATCCTGGCGGTCATCGCGAGCCTGGTGCCGTCGCACGATCTGCCGTCGCTCGGCGGCATCAGCGACAAGTGGGAGCACGCCGTCGGCTACTCCGTGCTGGCGCTGTGGTTCGCCGGCATCTATCCCAGACCGCGCTATCCGATGATCGGCGTCGCGCTGCTCGTCATGGGCGTCGTGATCGAAGGATTGCAGGGCGCGATGAAGCTCGGCCGCCAGGCGGACCTGCGCGACGTGTATGCCAACGTCGTGGGCATCGTCTGCGGGCTGACGCTTGCGCTCATCTGGTTCGGCGGCTGGGCGCAACGCATCGAGGCGTTGACGAGGAAGCAGTGAGCGTCCGAGCAGCGCCGCCCGATACGCGTCCGCTCGCGGATCGTCTGCGGCCGGCGTCGCTCGACGAGTACGTCGGGCAAGCGCATCTGTTGGGGGCGGGCAAGCCGCTGCGGCGGATGCTCGAAGGCGGGCATCTGCATTCGATGATCCTGTGGGGCCCGCCCGGTACGGGCAAGACGACGCTCGCGCGCCTCGTCGCGCAGACATGCGACGCCGAGTTCATCGCGTTCTCCGCCGTCATGGCTGGCGTGAAGGACATTCGCGCCGCCGCGGAGCGCGCCGGCGAAGCGCGGAAGGAATCCGGGAGGCGGACGGTGCTGTTCCTCGATGAAGTGCATCGCTTCAACAAGGCGCAGCAGGATGCTTTCCTGCCGTGGGTCGAAGACGGCACGCTCGTATTCATCGGCGCGACGACCGAGAACCCTTCGTTCGAGCTGAACAACGCCTTGCTGTCCCGCGCGCGGGTTTACGTGCTGCGCGCATTGACGGAAGAAGATCTGCGGCAAGTGCTCGATCGCGCACTCGATCGGCAGCGTCGCAACGGTACTGCGATCGAAGCAGAAGAACAGGCGCTGACACTGATCGCACGCGCGGCGGATGGCGACGCGCGGCGCGCACTCAACATGCTCGAGCTGTCATTCGATCTGGCGGGTGATACCGAGCCAGCCAAGATCACCGAGGCGATCGCGGCTGAAGTCGCGACCGGTGGACTGCGGCGCTTCGACAAGCAGGGCGAGGCGTTCTACGACCAGATTTCCGCGCTCCACAAGTCGGTACGCGGCAGCGATCCGGACGCGGCGCTCTACTGGTTCTGCAGAATGCTCGACGGTGGCTGCGACCCGCGCTACATCGCACGTCGCGTGCTGCGCATGGCATCCGAAGACATCGGCAATGCCGATCCGCGTGCACTGACCATGGCGCTCGAGGCCTGCGAGATTTACGAGCGGCTCGGCACCCCGGAAGGCGAGCTGGCGATTGCGCAAGCTGTCGTGTTCCTCGCGTGCACTGCCAAGAGCAATGCCGTGTACGTCGCGTTCGGCGAAGCAATGGAGGACGCGAAGAAGCTCGGCTCCCTGGAAGTGCCGTTGCACCTGAGGAATGCGCCGACGCGGCTCATGAAGGAGTTGGGCTACGGCAAGAACTATCGCTATGCGCACAGCGAGCCAGATGCGTATGCAGCTGACGAAAACTATTTTCCCGAGGGCATGACGCCCCGGCAGTACTACCACCCGGTGCTGCGCGGCTTGGAAATCAAGATCGCGGAAGCGTTAGAGAAAAGAAAAAAGAAGTAGAATTCCTCCATGCTCGATCCCAAGTTGCTTCGCTCCGATCCCGCCGGCATTGCGGCCAACCTCGCGCGTCGCGGCTTCACGCTCGACGTCGCGCGCCTTGCCGCGCTCGAAGAATCGCGCAAGAAATGGCAGATCCGTGCCGACGAGCTGCGCAACGAGCGCAATGTCCACGCCAAGAGCGTCGGCAAAGCGAAGGCGCAGGGGCAGGACATCGCGCCGCTCTTGAAGCAGACCGAGACGCTAGGAGTGCAGCTCACGGAAGCGGAAGCGGAGTTGGCCAAGGCGCAGAAGGAGTGGGACGACCTGGCTCTGGTCATCCCGAACACACTGCATTCGAGCGTGCCGGACGGGCGCGATGAGACCGCGAACGCGGAAGTGCGTCGTTGGGGCGAGCCGCGTCCTTTCGAATTCAAGGCGCGCGATCACGTCGAGCTGGGCGAGAAGCTGAAGCTGGTGGACTTCGCCGCTGCCGGCAAGATTTCCGGCGCGCGCTTCGTCGTGCTGACGGGGCCGATCGCGCGGCTGCAGCGCGCGATCATTCAATTCATGCTCGATCTGCACACCGGCGAGCACGGTTATCGCGAGGTTTACGTGCCGTACCTCGTCAATGCGCAATCGTTGACGGGCACCGGCAACCTGCCGAAGTTCGAAGCCGACCTGTTCGCGATCCGCGGCGAGTCGGGCCTCTATCTCATTCCGACGGCCGAAGTGCCGGTCACGAACCTGGTGCGCGATTCGATCATCGAAGCGGACGCTCTGCCGATGCGCTTCGCCGCGCATACGCCGTGCTTCCGCTCCGAGGCGGGATCGTACGGCAAGGACACGCGCGGCATGATCCGCCAGCATCAGTTCGAAAAGGTCGAGCTGGTGCACTTCACCCGGCCGCAGGACTCTTACGCGGAGCACGAAGTGCTGGTGCGCAATGCCGAGGAAGTGTTGAAGCGGCTGGAGCTGCCGTACCGCGTCGTCGCGCTGTGCGCCGGCGACGTTAGCTTCCAGTCGGCGAAAACGTACGACCTGGAAGTCTGGCTGCCGGGGCAGAACGCCTATCGCGAGATTTCTTCCTGCTCGAACTTCGAGGCGTTCCAGGCGCGCCGCATGCAGGCGCGCTGGCGCAACCCGCAGACCGGTAAGCCGGAGCCCTTGCACACGCTGAATGGCTCAGGCGTCGCGGCCGGCCGCGCGTTGGTTGCAGTGATGGAGAATTATCAGCAGGCGAACGGCAGCATCGTCGTGCCGGAAGTGCTGCGCAGCTACATGGCCGGGCTCGCGGTCATCGAGCCCGGCCAGTAGAACTGGTCAGTTGCGCGAAGCTCCGAGCAGACGGAGCAAGCTGAGGAACATGTTGTAGATCATCACGTACAACGTCACCGTCGCGGTGATGTAGTTCGTCTCGCCGCCGTGAATGATCTCGCTCGTCTTGTACAGGATGATCGCGCCCGACAAAAGCAGGAACAGTCCGGAGACGACCAGCGACAGCGTCGACAGCTGGAAGAAGTAGGCGACCAGACCAAGCACGAAAGCGCCGATGATGCCGACGGTCAGGAACCCGCCCATGAAGCTGAAGTCTTTCTTGCTCGTGATCGCGTAGGCCGACAATCCCAGGAACGCTGCGGCAGTCACGCCGAGCGACGTCATGACCAGCTGCGCGCCGTTCGGCACCGACTTCAGATAGAACTCGAGGATCGGGCCGAGCGTCAGGCCGAGGAAGCCGGTGAGCGCGAACGTCCACACGATGCCCCAGCCGCTGTTGCGCGTCGCATTGACGGCGTACACCAGCCCGAAATAGGGCAGCAGCATCCACAGCCCCATGAAGGGCAGATTGATTGCCATGGCCACGCCGGCTGTAACCGCGCTGAACGCGAGCGTCGCGCCCAGGAGCAGGTACGTGTTGCGCAGAACCTTGTTGGTCGCCAGCACCGATGTCTGGGTGGTGCTGACGGCAGTGCTCGGATAACGATCCATTTCGATGTATCTCCCGGCGGTGACGAGGCGCCTATTCTACCGAAGAGGTGTCAGTGACCACATGGGTGTATTTGCCGTCATTTCAAGGAGCTGTGACAATGCGGCCCGCGCGGGAGAGGTGGCAGAGCGGTTGAATGCACCGGTCTTGAAAACCGGCAAGGTCGCAAGACCTTCGCGAGTTCGAATCTCGCCCTCTCCGCCAGTTACTTCGGCTGCGTCGGAATGAGCCCCAGCTGCTGCATGATCGCGAGGCTGTCCAGCAGGTTCCAGGTCTCGACGATGTGGCCGTCCGCATCGAAGCGATGCATATCCCAGAAGGTCGCTTGAACCTGCCGGTGCGTGGGTGCTGCTCCCACAACCGTTTTGGCGTGCGTCGCTGTTGTCGTGCATCTCCCGACGACCCAGTCATCCTCCGCAACGGCATGCTCGACGACGATCACCAGATCCGGCCAGCTTTCATGCATCGACGACAGGAACTGCTCGATATGATGGCGTCCCGGCCCGACATCGCGCGACCGCAGGTGATGCTCGGGCGCGTAGTAGCTCATGCAGCTCGCCATGTCCTTTCGGTTGAAGGCCGCTTTTGCCTGCAAATAGTTCTGCTTGTTTCTGGATGCTCTTTCCATGCTGGCAACGTACGCCTGAGCGATCGCGCTTGCGTTGAACAAACGTGCGGCCGATAGTTTTGCCGATGTCGAGCGCCGGCCTTCACCTTCCTGCCAGTGTGTTCTCGGTAGCTGTCGAGCGCCTCGCCGCGCATTGCAATCCGTCCCCCTGCGTGATCGCAGGCAGGCGAGGATCCGTTTCGGTCATCAGCGCCAGTGAGCAGGTTACGGGCGACGTTGTGTTCATCCGGCCCGGCGTCGAGCACAAGGTCCTCTGTGCGGACGGCGGCATCAACGCGATCTATCTGGACGGACTGACCTGGTCAGGCAATTTCATTTGCGCACGACGGCTGCAGGGGCGGCTTGCGGACATCGCTGTCGACGCTCTTTTCCAGGAAGACGGCGCCCAGACAGAGCTGCGAGATCGGCTGACGTCTAGAGGGACACTGATCCCGCAGCAGCTCAGTGCCGTGATCGAAACCATCATTGCCGAACCGATGCTGCGATTGTCCCAGCTGGAGCTGGCGCGTCGTTTGAAGATGGAGCGAACCAGCGCGCTGCGGATGTTCAAGGCAGCGACCGGCCTGACTTTTCGCCGATTCAAGCAATGGTCGGCGCTTCAGCATGCCGCGCGCCAGATAGCTGCCGGCGAGCTGGTGCGGACAGCCGCCATGGACGCGGGCTTCGCCGATACAGCGCATCTGACCCGGACCTTCCGCGCGTCCTTTGGCCTCACCCCATCGGAAGCGATCGCCGCGGGCGCCCAGGCCGGCGCGAGTTAGCGCGCCGCCCGAAGAGTCTTCGTCTCTGGATAGCCGCGCCCCATCCGGGGAATTCCCCTGCTTGTCGCACGCCCGTGAAGGTCGCCGCGCGGCAGCTTACGATCGCTGCCACAACGCATTCACGGGAGATACGGAGAATGAAGACGGCGTCTCGCATTGAGTCCAAGGGTCGCGTCGCTGCGCTGGCAGCTGTCTCGACGGGCATTCTCTGTTTGGCTATCGCGGCGCTCGCGCAAACGGCTGCACCCGCGGCGCCGCTCCAGCTCGCCCAGTTCACCGCCGACGGCAAACTGCAAAAACCCGCGGACCTGGACAGCTGGATCTTCCTCGGCACGTCGCTTGGCATGGGCTACAACCCTGGCTCATTCAATGCGGCACACCCGGGCCAGTTCCAGGTGGTGCTGATGGAGCCGAATGCGTACCGGCACTTCGTGAAGAATCGCAGCTACGCGCCGGGCTCGATGTTCCTGCTGTCGTTCTACGACAGCGACAAGCAGCAGCGCTCGATCAACCAGAACGGCTTCACGCAGGCGGATCTCACCAATTACGAGATCCACCTGATGGACCCCGCGAAGGGCGAGAAGGGCCATGCGTTCTACGTGTTCGGCGCGAAGGATACGCAGGGCAATCCGCTGCCGGCGGGCAACGCTTGCGTGCGCTGCCACGTCGATCACGGCGCGTTCGACGGGACGTTCGCGCAGTTCTATCCGACGCTGCGTCCATTCATCTCGAAAGCGGCACTCGAGCGCGCCGCGCAGGACCACGACATCCGCTGAGGCGTACGATTCGCCTCAGGATGACCCAGTCTTCGCACCCGCTGGATCGCCCGCTGCCGCCCGACGTGGCCGCGGGCGAGTCCGCGTTCATCCAGTTCTATCAGCAGTACGCGGTCTTCAGCCTGCCGTGGGCGTGGCGCCGCACGCTGATATTCGGCTCGATCGGCGTGCTCGGGGGAATCTCATTCGGCGTTTCTCACGGGCTGATGGTCCGCGATGTGTCCGAAGCCATCACCGTCTCGATGGTCAGCAGCCTCGCCAACATCGTCCTGGTGGGCGCCGGTCCCTTGCTGGCCGCACTGTTTCGGCATGCGGGCTTGCCGCTGCGCATCGAGCGCGCAGGAATCGTCGCGGCAGTGGTATGCGGCATGGTGCTCGGCACGCTCTCGGATGAGATTGCCGCGCACTATCACGATGGCCTCATGGCAGCGCATGGCTTCGGGGGCACGTCGGAGGCGCTGCCGCTGACGGACGTGCATTCGATCGTCCGGCGTGGGCTGGATGTGAGTCGGAGCCTCTTCATCCTGTTCATTGCCAGCGGCGGCCTGGGGTTGTGGGCATACTTTTCCGAAGCGAAGCGCTGGGCCGAGCATTGGCGGCGCGTCGAGATCGAGAAGATGAGCTCGCAGAAGGCCGAGGCCGACCTGCGGCTGACGGTGCTGCAGGCGCAAGTCGAACCGCATTTTCTGTTCAACACGCTGGCATCGGTCCGTTCGCTGGTGGCGACGGATCCGCAGCGTGCTTCGCAGACCATCGACGCACTCTCGCAGCATCTGCGCGCCACGTTGCCGAAGCTGCGGGCGGCGACCGGGGTGGCCCAATCGACGCTGGGCGAGCAGTTTGCGATCTGCGCCAGCTATCTCGAGCTCATGCAGGTGCGCCTCGGCGCGAGACTGCACGTGGACATTCGTCTGCCGCCGGAGCTGCGCGATGCACCGTTCCCGCCGTTCCTGCTGATCTCGCTGGTCGAGAACGCGATCAAGCATGGCGTCGAGCCGAAGCCCGGCGTGACCCGCGTGGTGCTGGCCGCGCGCATCGTGGAACGAGCAGAGCGCAAGCAGATCGAGGTACAGGTGGAAGACGATGGAGCGGGGCTGAAGCTCGGCATGGGGGAGGGCACCGGGCTCGCGAATATTCGTGCTCAGTTGCTCACGCGCTTCGCTTCAGCTGCGTCGCTGGAGCTTTCCGAGCGTGGCGCCGGTGGCGTGCTGGCACGTCTAGTGCTGCCGTTGGATCCGGCCAGCGCATGACGCGTCCGACCGCAATCATCGCGGAAGACGAAACGCCGCAACGGCAGGAGTTGCGCGCGTTGCTGGCCGAGCTGTGGCCGGAGCTGAACGTCGTCGCCGAATGCGAGGATGGTTTGAGTGCGCTCGAAGCCCTGGAGCAGCATTCTCCGCAGCTCGCGTTCCTCGATATCCGCATGCCGGGAGTGAGCGGGCTGGAAGTGGCACGCACGGCAGGAGCGCAATGCCACGTGATTTTCGTCACCGCTTACGATGAGTACGCGCTGCGGGCCTTCGATGAAGGCGCCGTGGACTATCTGCTCAAGCCCGTTGCGCGCGAGCGCTTGAGTCTCGCGATCCAGCGCGCCCGGTCGCGCCTCGAAGGCGGAGCGCACGTCGACATGACGGCGCTGATCGACATGGTGCAGGCGCGCCTGGCATCAGGCGGCAAGCCGGGCATCAAGTGGCTCACCGTCAGCGTCGGCAACTCGGTCAAGATGTACTCGATCGACGAGGTTCTCTTTTTCCAGGCGCAGGACAAATACACCCGTGTAGTCACCGCGGCGAGCGAAGGGCACATCCGCACGCCGCTCAAGGAGCTCGCGGCCGCTCTCGACTCGGAAACGTTCTGGCAGGTCCATCGCAGCGTGATCGTGCGCGTCGGCGCCATTCATGCAGTAGAGAAGAGCGACGACGGCAAACTGCAGCTGACCGTGCGCGGCCGGCCGGACGTGTTGCCGGTCAGCAGTACGTTTCAACATCGCTTCAGGGGGATGTGAGGACGTCGCGAAAGTAGTCTGCTGCGAAGTCCACCAGAGCGCGAGTCGAAAAGAACAGCGCGTCAGCATTGCCGACCTTGCCGCTGCGCACATGGCCGCGATCGACGAAGCGCTGGCCGACTATGGGAAAGTGCGTGCCGTTGTCAGTGCCCATCGACAGCTTCTCCACCCACACGCGGACGCCATTCTCGATGATCGGAAAGCGGCTGATCATCGTGCGGCGGTTCGGCACGAGCGACTCTGCATAGTGCAGCGACGTGCAGCGATTGAAGCCGACGCCGAGCAACAGCGTCCAGCCATCCAGCTCGTAGAGTTTCTCGAACGGCGTGCCGCGGCCTTCGCAGAGCTCGAGGGCGTGCTCCGCGGTGATCGCCCGCGCTCGGCGACCATTGGCGCAGACGGAAACCAGCGGATGGCTACTGCGGTGCGTACCCGGATAACTGCGGAAGGCCTCCGGGATCGCACCCATCGTCGTTGCCGTGGTCTTGGGATCGAAGACTTCCAGGCTGGCCAGATCCGAAAGCTGCGGTGACTCCGCAGGCATGACCAGCGTGCCGTCCGGCCCGAGCACCTCGAGCAGCGCCTCGATCACGGCGATCGGGCCACCCTCCGTCCTGCCGACACGACCCAGCGAGGAATGCACCATGACGATCATGTCCCGGCGCACGCCGAGTGCCGTGAAGTCCGCGACGAGCGAGGCGGCCGTATTGACCGGATGCAGCACGGGTCTCAGCGGCTCTTACGACCCGCGCGGCGCTTGCCAGCACGCTCGCGGAACGTCGCGACCTTGACGCGGTTCTGGCAGGTCAGCGAACAGAACCGCCGGCTCGCATTCTTGGAGACGTCGACATAGACGCGCCCACATTCTGGACGCTCGCAGGTGCCGAGGCGCTGTGCTGTGCCGTCACCGATCATCTCTGCGAGCGCCGCCGCACAGATCGCGGTCCACATCGGCACGAGCGGCGCATCGTGCGGATGATGGTGCAAGCGCCAGACACCTCGCTCTTTCGCCAGATGCGGATGCGCAGGATGCGCGGCGAGCAGCTCGTTCAACGTCGCAGCGGCTGCATCGATATCGCGATCGCGCAGCTCAGCGAACACGCTACGGATACGCCGCGCAAGTGCAACGAACGCCGGGACATGTGCCTGAGTCAGCTGCGCTACGGACGGCGGATCCATGGCCAAGATGCGGGAGAGGGTCGCAACAGCCTCGCGCGGCGATGGCGAGACGTCACGCTCGTCGTCCGAGTCCAACTCGTTGACGAGCGCCTCCGACACGAGCAGGCCGGCATCTTTGTAACTATCTAACTTCACTTGACCAGTCACTCCGGGTCAGGTAGCGTTGTTACTGTCTAAGTATAGTACATCAGTTACAGGAGACCGGCCATGGGTGGAGCGTTGACGGACAGAGTCGCCTTGGTGGCCGGAGCGACTCGCGGTGCCGGGCGCGGCATCGCAGTCCAGCTTGGAGCGTGCGGAGCAACGGTCTATTGCACGGGACGCACGACGAGCAAGCATCGCTCGGAGATGAATCGACCTGAGACCATCGAGGAAACCGCGGCACTCGTCGATGCCGCCGGCGGTCGCGGCATTGCCGTGCAAGTCGACCATCTCGAGCCGGAACAGGTGCGTGCGCTGGTGGCGCGCATCGAACGCGAGCAGGGGCGCCTGCACGTGCTCGTGAACGACATCTTCGGTGCGACCAGAATCGAGTGGAACAAGGCGGTGTGGGAGTCCGACCTCGACTACGGTCTGCACCTGCTGCGCCTGGCGATCGACACGCATGCGATCACGAGCCACTTTGCGATCCCATTGCTGCTCAAGACCCCAGGTGGCCTCGTCGTCGAGGTGAACGACGGCACGGCGGAGTACAACGACAGGACGTACCGCAATTCGTTCTTCTATGACTTGGCGAAGGCGGGCGTGCAGCGCATCGGCTTCGCGCTCGCTCACGAGCTGGGCTCGCGCGGCGCTACGGCCGTCACAGTCACGCCCGGCTGGCTGCGCTCGGAAGCGATGCTGGACGCATTCAAGGTCACCGAATCGAACTGGCGCGACGCGACGAAGTTTCAGCCGCACTTCGCCATCTCGGAGACACCCGCGTTCGTCGGCCGCGCGGTCGCGGCGCTCGCGCAGGACCCGCAGGTGTCGCGATGGAACGGTCGGTCACTGTCGAGTGGCCAGCTGGCGAAGGTCTATGGCTTTACGGACCTGGATGGCAGTCAGCCGGACGCATGGCGTTATCTCGACGAAGTTCAGGACGTCGGCAAACCGGCCGATACGACCGGCTACCGTTGAGGGCCGCTAACCGCGTACCGCGCGAGTCAGCGCGGCGCGTGCAAGCAAGCGTGTCGAGTCGAGTGTCGGCAGCGGTGAATTGCCGTCATTCATGATGAGCGGAATCTCCGTGCAACCGAGCACCACGGCATCGCAGCCCTCGTCCTTGAGGCGGGCGATGACGCGCTGAAAGTAAGCGACCGCCTGCGGCTTGAACACGCTGCAGACGAGCTCATCCATGATGATGCGGTTGATCTCGTCACGCTCTGCAGCGGTGGGCCGCAGGTAGCTCAGGCCGCGAGCTTCCAGTTTCTCGGGATAGACGTTGCTGTCGACGAGCCATCGCGTGCCCGTCAGCGCGATGCGCCGAAAGCCGCGCTCCACCGCCTGAGCCGCAACGACTTCGGCAATGTGTAACCACGGCAATGGCGAGCGCGGGGTCACGTAGCCCAGCGCCTGATGAATCGTGTTGTCGGGGCAAATCAGGAAGTCGGCGCCGGTCTTCGCCAGCTTCTGCGCGGACGCGAGCATGAGCTCGCCGACCGCCTGCCAATCGTTGCGGTAGATCGCCTGCATGTAGTCGTCGAGCGAGAACGTGTGCATCGAGACTTCGGGATGGGCATGCTGGCCCATGAACTGCTCGCCTTCGACGCAGACGGTGCGATAACACAGCGCCGCTCCCTCAGCGGAGCAGGCGACGATACCGATGTGCTTGGCCATGGACCGATTGTAGCGGGTCCGAGCGACGCGGATGCCCGTGCTACACTTCGAAGGATCATGCAGCGCGACCTCGACAAAATGCGGCGCCGGCCGTTCTTCTTCCCGCTGGTGCTGCCGGTGTTGTTGTTCATTGCCGTGGTCTTGGCGGCCGCCTGGCTGTTCGACGCGCGCGCCACGACAGTCGTATTCGTCGTGCGACATGCGGAGGTCGAGACGCCGACCGACGCGGATCCCGATCTCAGTGTGGAAGGCCGCGAACGTGCTGCGCGGCTCGCGAAGATGTTGTCGCAAGCCAGGCCCGTGCGTGGAATCGATGCGATCTTCGCCTCCGAGTACAAGCGCACTCAGCAGACCGCAACGCCGTTGTCGGAGACGGTCGCGCTGCCTGTGAACGTGGTTGCCTCGGCTTCATGGTCGGAGCTGCCGCGGCGGATCACGCGTGAGCATCGCGGCGAATACGTGCTGGTCGTCGGCAACTCGAACAACGTGCCGGAGATCGTCGAAGCGCTGAGCGGCGAGAAGGTCACGCTGCGTGAAGACGAATACGACGCCATGTTCGTCGTATTCGTGCCGCAGATCGCGAAGACGAAGGTCGTCCGGCTCCGGTATTAATACGCTCGCGGCAGTTCCTCGTGGAGCTGATGGCACATCACCGCGAGAAACCCCGCCAGGCCGAGATACAGCGCGCCATATGCGAAGCGCGTTTCTGCGCTCGCCAGGTAGTAGGCCTGTTCCTCTTCCGTCTGCACCCCCCGCAACACCTGCCAGGCTTTCCAAGCCTGCGGGGCAGCGATGAATGCCATCAGGATCAGCAGCGGGCTCGGCCGGTAGAAGAACAAGCCGACGAGGATCGGCACGCCGATGAGCCACAGCTTCGGCGAGATCACCGCCGTGACGCGGCCGCCGTCGAAAGGCGAGAGCGGAATCAGGTTGAACAGGTTGAGGAAGAAGCCGGCATACGCGAGCGCGAGCAACAGCCGGCTGTCGTAGTTACGCGCGAGATAGAAGCAGGCCAGGGCCCCGAGCGTCCCTGCCAGCGGCCCTGCGATCCCCACATATGCTTCCGTCTCGGCGTTGTGCGGCATGTCCTTGAGCTGCACCCACGCACCCACGAACGGAATGAACGTGGGCGCGCCGACGTCGAGGCCGCGCTGCCGGGCGGCGATGAAGTGTCCCATCTCGTGCACGAAGATCAGGCCGACGAAACCGACGGCGTACCACCAGCCGAAGATCCACGAGTACGCGATGACGGACAGCAGCATCGTGCCGCCGCTCAGCAGCACCTTGCCGAGCTTGCCCGCCTTGAGCAGCAGCAGCAGCGTCTTGATCATGCCTGGCTGGCGTTGCGTCCCTTGAAGAACTTGGCGACAGCGCCGCCGGCAGCCGCAACGCCGACGAGGATCACCTTGGCGAACTTCACCACGAACACGCCGATCGCAGCGAGCAGGCCGAGTTTCTTGGCAGCGATGCCGCCGATCAACGCCGCGAGACCGTAGGCCGCGACCTTGTCGGTGGACGAGTTGAAGTCACCGTACCGCTTGCCGTCGTTGAAGTTCACTGCCCCGAGCAGCTCGTGCGCCGCCGGCTTGTCCGCCTCGACAGTCGAGGCGTTCGTGATCAGGTTCAGCGAGACATAGCCTTCGCGGCCGAGCACGTAAGTGTTGTAGTTCACGGTCGGGTCGGTGTCCTGGCCGCCTTTCTCGCGCGCTTCGGCCGACCACACCAGGCGATGCGTCTGCGCGTCGTACGCGGGCTTCTCGACCCAGCGCGTCACCTGGATTTCGGCGACGCCGATGTCGCGGCGATGCTCGTTGCCCGCCTCGGTGCCTTCTTTCAGGCTGTCCAGGAGCTCCTCGGCGTTCCAGTCCTTGGCGTCGTCGTCTTTGATGTAGCCGGAGGGCTCGTAATCGACCGTCACGAACCAGTTGGATTCTTCGGCCTCGGGGAAGATCAAGCCGACGAAGCGCTCGTCGGTCTGGTTACCCATCGTGTCCATGACGGCGGCGCCTTCCTTCGGCGGCACGAACCCGTACCCGGCCGGCAGCGCGAGCTGCGCCTGGTCCTTGAGCTGGACGGTGTTGGGGCCGTGAACCATCGCGGCGATCGCTGCCTGCCAGACGGCCTTGCCGGCATCGGCTTCGGGCTCGGCATCCTGCGCGAACGAGGCGGGCGAGAATGAGGCGATGAAAACGGCCGCGACAGCAGCGGCCGCGCGGAACCCTTGGCTCTCCAGCATGGCGATTCCCCAGTGTCTGTCCGTAGCGGACGGGGCACGATGTCGCAAACACCCTCCGCCGGCAATTACCCGACGTTTTTCGTGTGCGGCACTGTGAGCCAGCGCACAACCTGCGGTCAGGGAATACTCGTTTCGAGGGCTGCGGCTCGCTTGCGGCTGCGAAAGCCGATGCTACAATTCGCGGCCTTCCAACGGTGGGGCCGTAGCTCAGCTGGGAGAGCGTCTCGTTCGCAATGAGAAGGTCAGGAGTTCGATCCTCCTCGGCTCCACCAATTTCCTGACCCGCCGCTCCCTGTCGCAATCCGTCCGTAGAGTGTCTCGAACCTCGCCGTCACGCGACGAGGCCCGGGAAACACATTGCCGCGGTACCCGCGGAAATCACGGCCACGGTTGCGGCGAACGCCACGCCGGCCAGGGTCTTTTCCACGATGCCGCGCAGATCGAAGGAACCAATGTACTTGCTCATGTCTATCTCCTCGAAGTGGTTAGTGATCCGATGGGGCACATGATGGCGGGCGACGGCCGGCAGATCTGTCAACCGGAAGACATAGGCGGACGGCGCCGGAGCCTGCGTTAGTGCGCCTCGGCGCGTGCCTGGCGCTGCTTCTCGTCGGTTTCGCGGCGCATGCGGCGGACGAGCCGGCCACGCGTACGATCGAGATCGAGGGTGCGAGCGTGCGTGTCGATTTCCAGTCCATGGACTTCAAACACGGCACCGCTCCGATTGTTACGTGGATCGAGCACTCTATGCGGACGGTGGCGCGTTACTACGGCCAGTTCCCCGCCAAGCAACTGCGCATCAATGTGAGCTCGCGTGACGGCGGTCGTGTTCGGAACGGCACGACCTACGGAGCCTCAGTGCCATTCATCCGTTTGCAGCTGGGCCGCGACGTCACCGCCGACGAGCTGCTCGACGACTGGGTGCTGGTGCACGAGATGATCCACCTCGCGCTGCCAGAGGTCGGTGACGACCACCTCTGGCTGACTGAAGGTCTGTCGACGTATGTGGAGGGCATCGCACGCGTGCACGTCGGCGACCTGCGCCCCGAGCGAGTCTGGGCAGAGCAGATGCGTTCGATGCCGAACGGCTTGCCGGCGCGCGGCGACGAGGGCCTCGATCACACGCATACCTGGGGCCGCACGTACTGGGGCGGAGCGCTGTTCTGTTTGCTGGCCGACGTCGAGATTCGCAAGAAGACTGCGAATCGTCTGGGCCTGCGCGATGCGATGCGCGCGGTGCTGCGTTCGAGCGGCGGCGTCAGCTTCGAGATGCCGATCGATCGCATCATGAAAATCGGCGACGAGGCGACGGGCACGACCGTGCTGCGGGATCTCTACGCGCAGATGAAGGACAAGCCGACGTCGCCGGATCTGCCGGCGCTGTGGCAGCAACTCGGGATCAGCGAACGCGGCGACAGCGTGGAGTTCGATGACGAGGCGCCGCTGGCCGCGACGCGCAAAGCGATCATGGCGCCCTGATTTTGCCGGCTAGCGGGCCGCGGGCAAAACGTCGTTGACGATCACCGTCAGCACGTTGCCCGCGAACGTGGTTGGATTCACTTCCGCGCTGATGCCCTGCCACTCGGTCGTCGCCACGACCACCAGATCCAGCGACGGGACCACGTACGCGAACTGACCGCCGTAACCCCACGCGAAAGTCGCGACGGTCGCGGGCGGCTGTGCGACCCACCATAGATATCCATAGGTCGTGCCGCGTTGAGCGCCGTACTGCTCGCGCCAATTGAATTGCGGCGTCGTCCCGGCGTCGATCCACGATTCCGGCACGACCTGCCGACTCGCAGAGCGCCCTCTTTGCAGCAGCAGCTGGCCGAAGCGCAGCAGGTCGGGCGCGGTCATCTTGATCCCCGAGCCCGCATTGACCATGTTCGGCTCGAGATCTTCCCACCGCACGCTGGTGATGCCGATCGGCTGGAACAGCACCTCGGTCGCGAAGTCGGGCAGCGGCTTGGCAACAGCATCCTGCAGCACCTGGCCCAATAGATTCACCGCGGCGGAGTTGTACGTGAACGTGCCCGCCGGATCAGTCTGACGCCGGTCGAGCAGGAACTGCACATGATCTGTCGAGAGCACCCAGAGGTTGTAATCCTCCGCGCTGTTCTCGTTCCATTGATAGCGCGAGCTCATCGTCAGCAGCTGGCGCACCGACACGGCGCGATCGCCTGCATCGAGCGAGTAGGGCGCGTCGATGTAGGCGCCCACGGTGGCATCGATGTCCGGCAGGCTGCCGTTCTGGATTGCGATGCCGGTGAGCATGCTGACGACGCTCTTCGTCACCGAGCGCAGATCGAACACAGTCGCGCTACTCGCGCCGCCGAAGTAGTTCTCGGCCACGAGCTTGCCGTGACGCGCGACGAGCAAACTGCGGAAACGCGGCATCGCTGCGGCGTCGCTCGCGGCGCGTCCCAGCATGACTTCGTCCATGTTGGCTTCGGTGGCTGTGGCTCTCGCCCAGGGCTGGGCGATGTCGATGATCGTGACGGGCGGGGCCGGCCCGAATGTGGGCGGTGCCGGGGCCGGCGGCGCGGAGGAGCCGTAGCCTCCGCCGCCACCACCGCCGCATGCGCAGAGCAGAATTGCGAGAAGGGCGATCAGTATGCGGCGGGCCGTCATGCCCGCAGTATAAGGCGGCCCTGCCTGCAATTCGGAGCAAACCGAAGCCTATTCGGCCGCTCCTCTTTGCTCATGCAACGGTCGAGAAGCACATCGCCAGGGTGCCGGCCGAGATGAAGCCGATGATCGCCGCGGCGGCGATGCCGGCAAACACTTTCTCGACGACAGTGCGGAGCGAGAACGAATCGTTGGGTCTGTTCATGTGAGTCTCCTCGGGTCGGTAGCCATCAGGTGAGGCACATGATGGCGATGCCGATCCGCGAAGACTGTCAACGCAACGACACTGGCTCTCGATCAGTCCTTGCGGGTGAGGTCGCGCAGGGCGCGCTCGTCGCCGAGCACCACGCTGCCGCGGCCGAGCGTGATCCAGCCCTGCTTCTTCCAGGTCTGCAGATACTTGTTGACGATCTGGCGCGACAGCCCGAGGAACTGCGCCAGGTCCTCCTGCGAGAGCTTCAACTGCGCACCTGCTGGCGTCTTGCGCCCATGCGATGCCGCGAGACTCAGCAACCGCTTCGCGAGCCTTGCGGGAACATTGAGCAGCGAGGAATCCTCCATCTGCTCGGACGTCCAGCGCACACGCTTGCACAGCAACTCGATGAGGTGCACCGCGAGCTGCGGCTCGCGCTTGACGAGCGCGAGAAAATCGTCGCGGCGGATGATCAGCAACTCCGTCGGTGCGAGTGTCGTTGCGGCCGCCGTGCGTGGCTGGCCGTCGAGCAACGCGATCTCACCGAAGGCATCGCCGGGCTCCATGATGTTGAGGAACACTTCCTTGCCGCCCGAGCCGCTCGCGCTGATGCGGACACGCCCCGTGACGACACCATACAGCGCATCGCCGGGGTCGCCGCGCATGAAAACCACGGCGTCGCCCTTGTAGGAGCGGCGGGTGGCGAGCGCCGTGATCTGCGCGATAGTCTGCTCCGGCAGCGTCCGGAACAGGCTGTTGCGCGCGATGATCGTTGTAGCGTTCAGGGCCACGACGTAAATCTCCGACGTCTCGTGCTGCCTTTGGGCAGTGGCAGCGTGTGCGCCGCGACTATACCATTGCGGCTTTTCCGGCCAGCGACCCGTCATGTCTCGCGGCTCTTCTTCCATCGCAGCTCTGTTTGCTTGCTGCGGCCTCGCGCCGCTGCTGGCACATGCTCAATACGAAGTCGACGAACAGAACAGCATCTGGCTGCGGGCGCTCATCGACGTTCGCGTGGCGCGCGGGCCCGAGTTTCCGAGCTGGACCGATAGCGGTCCCGGCAAACTGCGGTACGGAGGCCGGTCCCACGACGCAGGCTTCGAGCACGTGACGCGTGTCGAGCTGGCGAAGCTCGCGCTGCAGTTCGGCGCATCGCTGCCGTGGGGAATTCGCGCGCAGGCGCAAGCCAACGTGCAGCCTGATCTCGCCGACAGCTACGAGCCATGGCTGGTCGAGGCCTTTCTGCGCAAGGAGTGGGGTGACGAGGCTAGCGGCTGGGGACTGCAGGCCGGACTCGCAGGCTCACCGTTCTCGCTCGAGCACGTCGGCCCAGCCTGGACGCCCGAGTACACGCTCTCGGCTTCGGCGCTCGACAACTGGCTGTGGGAGGAAATCAGCATTGCGGGTGTCGAAGGCGAATGGTGGCACGCAGGAGAGCGCGGACCGCGCCTCGGTATCGTCATCGGCGCGGGCTTCGGTCCGGATCAATTGGGGCGCTTGCTGGCGCTGCGTGGATGGGTGATCGGCGATGGCCTGAGCGGCTTGAATGCCGATCTGCCACTGCCGAACGGCACGCGCACAGACATCTTCGACGAGCGGGACGATCGACCGGCCGCGTACGCGCTGGTGACGATCAGCGATCCTCGCGAGCGAGGCGCGATCAAGGTCGGTTATTTCGACAATCGCGGCGATCAGAACGCCGATGGCTCGTGGAATACACATTTCACAACTGTCGGCGTGGTGTTGCATCCGCTGTCGAATCTCGACGTCGTCGCCCAGTATCTGGACGGCACGGCGCTGGTGCGCGATACGACGAACGACAGCTCGCTGCGCGCGTTCTACGCGCTGCTCTCGTTTCGTCATCGCTCGCATCGCGCGACAGTCCGCTACGACGAGTTTCGCCTCGGCGATCTCGACGGCGGCAACTCCACCGCGGAGCGCGGCGACGGCATTACGGCGGCGTATGCATTCGAGTGGGGTCTGCGGCACCGGATCGGCGTCGAGTACACTTGGCTCGACAGCACGCGTCCGGGCAGCACGCCGAGCGAGCGCTCGCACGACGGTTGGCAGCTGAGTTATCGGTTCCGCTACTGATGCAAGCATTCAAAGTTCTGCTGGCGACTCTCGGCGTGGCGGCGCTCGCGTCGAACGCTGCCGCACGGACGGTCTCCGGCCAGGTGCTCGGCCAGGACGGCAAGCCGATCGCCAACGCGGTCGTGTTCGTGCAGGAGCCGGCGTCGCTGCCGTCGTCTGCGGCATCGACGGCGATCATGGACCAGTTCAACAAGACGTTCGTACCCGAAATGCTGCCCATCGCCGTGGGCACGCAGGTGCGGTTTCCGAACCGCGATCAGATCCGTCATCACGTGTACTCGTTCTCGCGGCCGAAGCGCTTCGAGCTGCCGCTGTACAAGGGCGAGGACGCGCCGCCGGTGCTGTTCGACAAGCCGGGTGTCGTCAAGATCGGCTGCAACATCCACGACTGGATGTCGGCGGTCATTCTGGTGCTGCCGAACGATCATTTCGCCGTAACCAAGGAAGACGGAACGTTCAGCCTGCCCAGTCTCGGCGCGGGCACATACACGATCACCGCATGGCACGCGCAGAGCCGTGACAAGACCGAAGACCTCGCACAGCACGTCACGATCGCCGATCAGGATTCGCAGCTGACCTTCAAGCTCTCGCTCGCGCCAGCCCGTTCACGCCCGGCGACACGCGGCGCGCGGTGGGACGAATGAAGTGGTGGGGGCGCGCTCGCCTCCGCACCAAGATCTTCATTGCATTTTCGTCGCTCATCATCGCCGTGCTGCTAGCGACGCTCGGCTTCACGCAGATCGTCGTCTCGCGCGAGGCCGAGCGCACGCTGGATCGTGAGCTGCTGACGACCGGCGAAGTGTTCGCGGCCCTGCTGAAGGAGCGCGGCGCGCGGCTCCAGACGAACTCCATCCTGCTGGCCGGCGACTTCGCGCTCAAGAGCGCCGTCGCGACGCATTTCGATCCCTCGACTTACGAGCCGGCGACGCTGGCATCTGCGGCGCAGAGCTGGCAGGAACGGATCGGCGTCGACCTGTTCTGGATCACCGACGAGATTGGCACGGTACTCGTGGCATCCTCGGAGAAGGATCGCAGCGGCAACGGCATCGAGGACCTCTCGCCGTTGAAGGAAGCGATCGAAACCGAGGAGCCCGCGACCGGCATCGCAGAGATCGACGGGCAGTTGTTCCAGTTGGTCGCTGTGCCCGTGTTCGCGCCCGACGTGATCGGCTTCATGCTGCTCGGCGAAGCGGTCGACGACAGGCTGGCAGGGCGACTCAAGGGTTCGACGGGAACCGACGTGTCCTTCCTGACTCGCGAACGTGTCTACGCATCCTCGTGGTTGGGGAACAGGCGAGCCGATGCTATTCCGTCGCCGGGGGCGCGAGCGACGCTGCTCGGCAGCCGCACGCGTACGACGTCGACCTTCACGGCGGCGGACGAGCGATTCCAGTCGTTGATCGTGCCGGTCGACTCGCATCTGACGCAGCCGCTCTTCGCTCTGATGCAACGGTCGTACGACGAAGCACTGGCGCCGCTGCGCGCTCTGCAGCGGCGGATTGTCATCATCGGTACGGTTGGCCTGCTCGGAGCATTGCTGATCGGCGTCGGCCTTGCTGGCGGGATCATCGCACCACTGCAAGGGCTGGTCGCCGGCATGCGTGAAGTCTTGCGCGGCAACCTACAGTACCGCTCGCGCATCGAGCGGCACGACGAGCTCGGCTTCATTGCGAAGTCGTTCAACGAAATGGTCGACGGACTCGAAGAGCGCGAGCTCATCCGCGACACCTTCGGCCGCTTCGTCTCGCACGACGTGGCAGAGGCAGTGCTCACGGGACGCGTGCCGCTGCAAGGCGAACGCCGCGACGTCAGCATCCTGTTCCAGGACATTCGCGGCTTCACCAGTTTGAGCGAGCGGCTCGATCCGGCCGTGCTGCTGCGTCTCCTCAATCAGTTCTTCACCGAAGTGGTCGCAGCCGTCGAAGCTGAGGGCGGCGTCGTCAAGCAATTCCTCGGCGACGGCGTCATGGCATTGTTCGGCGCGCCGCAGCCATATCCGGATCACCCGGAACGAGCCGTGCGCGCTGCGCTCGGCATCGTGAGCCGACTGCAGGGCCTGAACGAGACCTTGGCGCAGCAGGGCATCGGCCCGCTGGAAATCGGCGTCGGTATTCACACGGGTGCGGTCGTCGCGGGGCTGATCGGCCCGGACAACCGCATCGAGTACGGGGTGGTCGGCGACGCTGTCAACCTGGCCAGCCGCGTCGAAGCGCTGACGCGCGAGATGCAGGCCACGATCCTGGTTTCCCGCGACATTTCAGCGCAGCTCGGCCCGTCCTTCGCGCTCGGCCGCACGGCCACCATGCTGGTCAAGGGCAAGTCCCAGCCGGTCGAGGTCGTCGAGGTCCTGTCCTTGTGTCAACCGGTTGACAGTTCCGGCCCGCCTTGATCGCCATCCTTTGAGCCGACCCGATGCAACGTGTTGGCCTCAAGGAGATGGACATGAAAAAGCCTGATCGTTCGATTGATGATCGAGCCACACCCGAGATGGTGGAGTGGCTGGACACGGTCGATCGCAACGCCCGACAGCAGACCGTTTTGGCGCGCGCGCGTGAGGCGCACGAAGCCGTGTGGCAGGCGCCGCGGACCCAGCAGCTTTTTTCTTCCGTCGCGGGTTCCGGAGCAGCGCGACCGGAGGACTTCTCCTTCTTCTTCTACTCTGCGCCGGCCAATGGGGCCACTGCGGTGGAGGACGATGCGGCGGCTCGGCGTTTGCGGCGGCTGCAGATGTTACGGCTGATGCTGCAGCAGGCGCAGCTGGCGAAGGAATCGAAGAAGAGCTGACGGGCGCGCCTCGCCACGTTCATCTCGGACGGGTCGCGCAGCTCTGGTAGTCTCGGTGGGGAATGCTCCGCATCCTCCGCAATGCCGACTACCCCACGCGCCCCTGGAAGAACGGCGGCGGCACGACGCGCGACATCATCGCGTCGCCGCCGGGCGCTTCGTTCGATGACTTCGACTGGCGCTTGAGCCTCGCTCAAGTCGATCGCGACGGGCCGTTCTCGCGCTTCGACGGCGTGGACCGCACGCTCGTCCTGCTCAGCGGCGCGATGACGCTGCACGATGCGGATCGTCGAATCGATCTCGTGCGTCACGGGCCTGTCACGTTCGAAGGCGAGCGTGCAATTCATGCGACCGTTGCAGGCAGCACGACACTCGACTTCAACGTCATGACTCGTCGTGGACGCGCGCACCACGCCGTCCGATGCGAGTCGTTCGGGAAGCAAGCGAGCATCGAAGCTGCCGCCGGCAACACGATCGTGTTGTTCGCACTGGAAAGCGGACTGACCGTCGACAGCGAACAACTTCATGCTCACGACACCGCCATCATCTCCGCAGCGAGAGTTGTAATCGCTGCATCGACGCGCACTGTCGCTGCGCTCATCGTCGAGATCAGCGATTTTCATCCGAACGTGCTCCGAAACGCTGCGCATCTCGTGTCATGATCCGCGCCCGGTGACGGGAGACAACATTCATCGCAGCGGCTGGGAGAAGTGGCACGACTGGAACGCCGTCGTGTTCGCTTCGCTGACGCGCTGGTTCTGCGACGCCAGCAGCGCGATGCCGCGGAAGGTCATTCTCGACGCAGCGTGCGGCACGGGACTTCCATCTCTGGCTCTCGCCGAGCGCGTGCACCCGGGCGGCAAAGTCGTCGCGATCGACTCTTCACCCGTGATGCTCGCCGCTGCCATGCGCATTGCACGCTCCGCCGGCATCGCGAACATCGAGCATCGACCGATGGATCTGCTCGCGCTCGACTTCGGCGACGAGTCTTTCGACGCGGTGACTTGCAAGGAAGGACTGATGTTCTGCTCCGATCCGGTCCAGGCCGCGAGCGAGCTGCGGCGCGTGCTCAAGCCGAACGGACGCTTCGCGTTCTCCGCGTGGGACGAGCCCGGGAAGAACGCTTTCTTCATGACGATCAACCAGGCGGTCTCGCAGTTCGTGCCGCGGCCGACACCGCGCGCCGGTGCGCCCGGACCGTTCCGGCTCGCGCCAGTAGCCGAGTTCGAATCCGTGTTGCGGCAGGCGGGCTTCAGCGAGCTCACGATTCTATCGGCTGAAGTCGTCTTCGAAGTGGAGTCGGCGGAGGTGCACTGGCAGATCGTCAGCGATATGTCGGCACCAGTGGAGCAGGCGAAGGCGACGCTGTCGGTCGCCGACGTTCAGCGGCTCAAGCGCGCGATGGCGGACGCGATCGAGCCGTACCGCGTCGGCCATCGGATCCGTCTGCCGAATACGGCATTGTGCATCTGTGGGCGGCGCTAATATGCTCACGGCGCATGCGCATTACCGTCGCTCATCACAACCCGGCTTCCTGCCAGCGCTGGCGCGATGCGCTGGCGCGCGAGCTGCCTGAAGCAGAAATCGATATCTGGGGCCAGGGTCGGGCAGGGAGTGCCGACTACGCGATCGCGTGGGCCGCGCCCGGGAAGGAGTTCTTCGATCAGCACGAGCGGCTGAAAGCGTTCTTCTGCACGGGTGCCGGCGTCGAGAAGCTGCTCAGCAGTGCGGACATGCCGACGTCCATCCCGGTCATTCGTCTCGAAGACGCGGGCATGGGCGCGCAGATGGCGGACTACTGTGTCTACTCCGTGCTCCATTGGTTGCGCCGACGCAGCGAGTACGACGAGCAGCAGCGTGCGCGAGTGTGGAAACAGCTGCTGCCGGCAAACGATCCAGCCGATTGGCCGATCGGAGTGTTCGGGTTAGGTGTGCTCGGGTTGCAGGTCGCCGCCGCATTCCGGGCGCTCGGATTCACTGTGAATGGATTCGCGCGCTCAGCGCACGAGCATCCGGGTATCCGGTCGTACGCGGAGCAGCGTGGGGCAGGGGACTTTGCCGCATTCATGCGCGCGTCGCGTGTGCTGATCATCATCGCGCCGCTGACGCCGGCGACTCAGGATCGCTTCAACCGCGAGACGCTCGCACTGTTACCAGCGTCGTCGTACGCCATCAACGTGGCGCGCGGTGGGTTGATGGTGGAAGAGGACTTGCTGGAGCTGCTCAACAGCGGTCACCTGGCGGGCGCAGCTCTCGATGTCTTTCGTCAGGAACCGCTGCCGCAGGATCACCCGCTGTGGTCGCATCCCAAGGTGCGCGTCACGCCGCACATATCGGCGATCACCGTGATAGGTCCTTCGGCGCAGCAAGTTGCTGAGAAAGTCCGACGCCTGGAACGCGGCGAAGCCGTGAGCGGAGTCGTGGATCGACAGCGCGGTTACTGAGCGCGACTCAAGGGCGACTTGATCTGCAGGTTGCAGAGCTCGGCGCGAATCGCGCCTTCGCCGACAATGAGCTTCGCGATGGTGACCGGGAGGTTGAAGCGGCGCGGCCCGGCGCTACCAGGATTCAGAAACAGAACGCCGTCCTTTTCCGACACGGCCGGCTTATGCGAATGACCGGCAATGATCGCCGCGATGCCATCCACGACCGGATCGACGTCGAGCTTCGCGATGTCGTGGACGACGTAGAGCCGTTGACCGCAGATGTCGACGATTGCCGTGGCGGGAAGCGGATCGGCCCACGGGCCTTTGTCGTTATTGCCCCGGACTGCGGTGACCGGCGCGATCCGCCGCAGTCGCTCGAGAATTTCCGGCGTACCGACGTCGCCGGCGTGAATGATGTGATCGACACCAGCGAGCGCGGCCTCAGCTTCCCAGCGAAGCAGTCCGTGCGTGTCCGAGATGACGCCGAGGGTCTTCATAGCGGACGCGCAGTGTACTGAGGAGTTGCTCGCGGTCACGTGAGCATAAGTCGTAGGGCTTTCGACCGTATCGCAGCGCGGAAAAACGGAGAGCGAGTGGTAATATGCCGCCCGGCGCCGCGCATCAAATCAACAAACGCCCCCGTAGCTCAGTGGATAGAGCGACCGCCTCCTAAGCGGTAGGTCGTCGGTTCAACTCCGGCCGGGGGCGCCAACTCTCGCCGACATGACCAGTCTCCGTAAGTCCACGAGTGAAGTCCCATGACCTCACCCTCAGTCATCCTCCGCAAATGGACCGGCCGCATCCGCACGGCCCAGCAAGACGAATACGTCGCCTACATCGCCGGCACCGGCATCGAGGACTACGCCAAGACGCCCGGCAATCTGGGATTCCAGATGCTGTTACGTGAGTTGGAAGGAGCTCCGCTTCGCTCCCTCAGCTGCGCGCCGCATCATTATTCCAATTCAGGAACCTCCCGTGACCGACCGCGTTATCAGACGTTGGTCGGTCACTATGAATCCGTGGCACGTCATCGAGCAGCTGTACGACAGCGAAATCAATGTGGTTGTAGAAGCTGATTGGGATGGCGGCGTTACTGCGTGGATCGGCCGCGGCCCGCGATTGAGCGAGCGCGCGTTTCCGCGGCGTGAGTTCGGCGAAATAGCCGACTGGCTGAATATCGAAGCGCGTCGGCTCTTCCCAAAATCCAAATACGCAAAGGAAGTGCAGCCAAGGGCACGACCGTGAGGGAGCCCGCCCTTAGCTCGATCGAGCTTATGCTCGCGACGGACTTCCAGCCGTTCTCAGGGCCTGAATGGATCTTCGAATTTAAGTACGACGGCTACAGGATGCTCGCGAGCAAGAGCCAGCTGCTCACGCGACAGAAGAAGAACGCGACGACTTGGTTTCCAGAGACGATACTAGCGCTGCAAGAACTACGCGGCTCGTTCGTTCTGGACGGCGAGATCTGTTTGCTAGATCAGCGTGGCGTCCCGCAGTTCGACCGGATGCGCGGCCGGGTTCGTCTCAAAGGCGGCGATCTAGTCACCTACTGCGTGTTTGATCTGCTCTTCCAAAATGGGCGCGATCTGCGTGAGCTGCCACTGCTGGAACGCAAGGATCGCTTGGGCAAGCTGATTCCTGTGGATGATCCGCAGCTCAAGTACATTGAACACCTCGAAGCGGAGGGCATCGAGATGTTCAAAATTGCAGCCTCGGTCGGTATGGAAGGCGTAGTTGGGAAGCGGGCAGACTCGCCATATGTTGCCGGCAGGAGCCGACTGTGGCTGAAGGCAAAGCAGCCAGGATTTCATGACGGCTGGGAGCGCCCAAAAAGCCGGGAACATGCGTGACGGCAGGGAAATTGCACCCTAGCCGCGAAGCGCGAAGCCTCCTGTATCCAGCAGAAGTTCACCTCACGTCATTTAATGACCGCATTGTGAAAGGCTTCGTCGCGAACGGCACGAATCTGACGTCGCCCGTGACCTGATCGGCCGGGTCGGGTCCCGGGCCGGTCGCGGCGCCCCAGAAGTTGTTCGTGGCGTTAACTCGCGGGCCCGGGTCTGCAAGGAGCCCGAGATTCGCCGCATCGAATCTCGTGCCATTGCCGAAGAAGTTGTTCTGCACTACTGCAAGGCCAAAGGTTTGATTCAAGACCTTCAGCCCCTGTTGAAGGTTGCCAATGAATGCGTTGTGCACGATGCGCACATCACCACCTCCGTTGACGTCGATCCCGCCGCCATTGCCGATTGACTGGTTGTCGTAAAAGCGTTGGCCGTGGCCCGCAAGGACGAATCCAGCCCCCCTGTTGGAGAGCGCAACGTTAAACTCGAGCAGATGGCCATCCCCGACCACAAAAAAACCTGAACCGTTGTCGATCGCCTGGTTGCCGAAGAGGTGGCAATCGTTAGGAACACCCGCTTGCAGAGCAAAGCCGGCGGCTTCATTGCCGATAGCTATGTTGTCGACGATCGATATTCTTGAGCCTTCTACCTCGACTCCAACATTGGGTGCGCCGCGCACGGTGAAGCCGCGGTTAGATCTACCGAAGACGACATCGTCTGCACGGATGATCAGGGCGTTTCTCGGCGATTGGACGTTGGTCAGGTCGATGACTGTCCGGACCGCGCCTTCGCGCGACACGATATTCAGGGTCTTGTTTACACATATAGCGGCGCCGCAGGCTCCGCTTTCCTCTCCAACGCCCGTCAGAAAGCCGTTCTCGTCCAGATCCCCATAGCGGCCGGGACCCACTTGAATCCAGTCACCCGCGCTCGCATTGACGATCGCCCGGGTGATCGAGCGACAAGGTGAGGCCTGCGTACCGCACGTCGTATCATCGACGCCGTTGTTGGTGACAATCCAGAAGCGTGGGGGCACCGCATCCTGCGCCGATGCGCCGAATGCCACCACGGATAGCGACGATGCGAAGAATAGAGCAAGAGATAAGGATCGGCCCAAACTGTCCATGATTTGGTTCCTCAATTGAAGCTCAAGCCGGGCAGTTCCGATTGATGAACTCGCGGATGTTGACCTGAATGCTAGCTGCCGAGGCGAGTGCCAAGCGGGGCACCTTGATGCGTTCGCATGCGAACCTCCCTGACACATGTTTCGACGGCTGCTCGGACGAGTGCAAACGCGCAGCCAATCCCTTACCTTCACTACGCAGTATCTAATCGCCTGTTGAGATCACATCGGTGAACTAAGTCCCGATCGCGCCAGATAAAACTAGTCTCCATCTACACTCAAGCCGCTTCCCGGACGTCAACTGTGGCGGGAGGTCCATCGCTAGACAGAAGCGATACTTGATTGAATTGGCCTTTTGTCGCGGCTTCGTCGTAGGCAATTGAGACCCATGTGAACACTTCCGCACCGCCGCCTTGCCCCCGAGACGTCTTCAGATCTAACAAAAGTATTTTCGTATTGATTCCCTGTGGCTCTGTCCGAACCAACGAAGCCGTCGTATTCGAGTTGGGCACGTAGGCTTCACCACTCACATTTATGGCTTTCGAATCGATCGTTGCAGCAAGATTTCTAGTTTCCATGTCGTCGCTCCTGGGTTCGTTAAGCGTTTACGTACGTTGCGGTGATAGCGTCCCAGATCACCGCTCGCGCGTCGGTGCGGCTTCGCACGGAAGGCCGGCAAGTTGGAAGCAGCCACTTCTGTACATATGCGTAGAGGATCGCGGCGATTCATGCCTCAGCTCCCCCCTTGAGCCTGCTTGCGCTCGGTCTTTTACGGCCAGGAAGGTCGGCGTAGCCGTCTATGGCTGAAGATGAAGCGGGCAGGATTCCACGACGGCTGGGAGCGTCCGCCAGCCAAGTAACGTCGCGACATTCCGGTCCTCGCGACCAAACACCAACACTGTCCCGCGGCCCACTGAGACGCAGCAGCTGCGCATTTCGTATTTTGCATTGAAGACGAGCAGGAGCAGGCTCAAACCCCGCCGCGCATTCGGGGACGTTTCCCATTGCATCGGCGGAAACACAACTCGCCAACAGAGAGGGTGCGCTCATGGATGGATCAAGCAAGGCGTTGCTACGTCGCCGCGTAGCGGCAATGGCGGTCGGTGTCGTTCTGCCGATTGGGATTTGTGGAGCGCAGCAGTCAGGGTTCTGCGCGAGCATCGCAGGAAGCTGGAAAGATAATTATCTCTATCAGTGGCCGCTCCAGCAGCAAAGCCCCACGCAGATCACTGGGGCTCAATTTCAGTCACACAACTTTTGCATATACAAACCCTGGCCGGTGAGTGGTACGAGACAAGGCGGGGGGCCAACCTTCCAGCTGATCGCCACGAATCCATCCGGAAGCGACGATGGCATATGTGCAGCAAGCGTCACCTACACCATCACTCTGAATTCGCCGGGCTGTAACACGGGACAAGGCAATTGGGTCAATAGCCGCGGAGCCTCCGGACCGGTAACCACCTGGAAGAAGCCCTGTAGCAGTCCGAGCGGAGAGTCGAATACGCCTATAGGGTGGAATCCCCTCATTGGCGGCGACACAATGCAAAATTGGCGCGTCACGCTTTCAGGTGCTGAGAATTTTGGTGGTCGTGTGGTGTATGAGACTGGAAGCGGTGGCTCAGATTCCTGTTGGCGCCAGGGAGATCCATTTCCCGCGTTCACAGCGGTTGGGAATGGCACGTGGCTCGTCGATGAAACGAACACACTCGTCGGGTCAGATACGGTCGGCTGGCGTACGGATGTTGTCAGCTACTACAGATCCCAGAACCGAGTGCCTTGCTCAGCCCATATCCCGCAGGTAATGAAAATCCGATGCAATGGCGTCGCCGCCGACCTTACCTACGAAACGCACTCGATAGACTTGGTGATAACGGCCACGACCGTACAAGTTACGCGCGACGGTGTGATGGCGCAACGAACTTGGCCGTGACGCAGGCAGTCTGTTTGAACGTAGGGTTTTGAGCTTACTCATAAGGAGATGCTGATGTGGCGCACGAATTCTTCCAAGGTCGGGACCGCGTTGCTGTGGCTTGTCGCATGGACTGGATCGTTCGCAGCTGACATTGGCAGCAGCGAACAGCAACTCTCGATTTCAGATCCCCGGCCTGTAGCGAAAGCCGTCGAAGTGCTTAGTCAGCGGCATGGGATCGTGATCACCTACGAGGATCCTGCATATGCATTTGAAGGCGACTTGAAAGACGTTACTGCTGCCGCGAGCCGTAGCCCACTGAAGCCAGGTCAGAGGGTGCTCATCCCCCGTGGAGGTGCGATACAGCTGAGCTACTCACTTTCGACCTCGACAGGGAAACCAGACAACCCTGCTGCACTGGTTCGCAAGGTGCTCGACACATGGATAGCTAGCGGCGGTGGATCGCAATTCGAGTTGATCCAACAAGGCGACGCCTTCCACGTCGTACCTGTGATGGTCAGGGGATCAGGGGGTGCCTGGGTAGCGACTCGATCGGTACTCGATACTCCGATCACCCTGGCATTGCGGCCTCGCTCTGGAACAGAAATGGTGGATGCGATCTGTAGTGCGCTGTCTGCAGGCAGGGTCCGGGTAGCGGTTGGGATGGCGCCCGAGTCCGCTCTGGCGAATGCGCAAGTCGCCGAAGGAGGCACGAACGAGCCAGCGCGCGACATCCTGTCACGTACCTTGAACCAACTCTCAAAGGAAACGGCGAGCAAGTTCGGCGAAGGTGGGGATCAGGCATATGTCTGGCAGCTTCTCTTCGACCCGACCGCAAAAAGCTACTTTCTGAACCTCAGTGTTCTGCCGCGCCTGAAGCCGATCCAAAAGCCGAAGGCGGAACAACCTGATCCCGCAGCGTCAGACCCAAACACGAGCAGGCGGTGAGCGCATCAAAGAATTAGACGGTAACGGAGCCGCCCGCACGGAAGTCACAGTGCGGGCGGTCAGTGAGACCCGCTTGCCACTGCGTTTCGTATTCAACAGCAGGGACGAAGCGCGGCGAGGGATGGCACGAGACGTACCGCGTAACGGACGATGCGTGAAAGCGAGCAGCGCTTCGATCCCTCTCTACTTCCAATGCTCCAGCATCCGCTCTGACATCGTCGCTCCTTTCCAGAGAGTCGTTAGCATCACGTTTTTGTCGCCGCACTTTGAACAACGCAGGCGCAAGCGGATATCCTGAACAAGGATGTTCGGCCTTAGTCGTTTTAGAAGTTGCTTCGCGTCCAGGCGGTGAGCGCCTTTCTTGCAATCATTGCAGCTCGCGCCGAAGTCGAGGCAATCGAGAGCCTCGGCAAGCGAATGAAGATGGGCGGGCTTGGTGAGATCCACGCCCGACGGTACCGCACCACCTGTGTGGATATCCAGTAGAGATACTAGCGCGTAAGAAGCAGATCGAAGGGTTGTGCCCGATCGCGCGCGAGATTCAACAGCCTTGCGCAAACTGGCGCGCCAATGTTCTGTGGCTTCCTAGTCATGCGTCAGTGCTGCGACATACGGCTCCATCACTTTCCAGATGCCGGCCTCGTTGGCATAGCGTGCGATCTGCGCGGGTGAAGCCTTGCGCTCGCGCAGGGCAGCGCGTAGCCCTTCGATGGCCAGGCCACTGCCGACGGGCCATCACGTCGCTCTTTCCTCCACACATGGCTTGGCTCGCGGCGCTGTGTCACGCTTCACCGCCGAAATGCCCAGGCATCATCAAGTCGTCGAGTGAACTTCCATGACCTCACCCTCCGTCATCCTCCGCAAATGGACCGGCCGCATCCGCACTCCCCAGCAAGACGAATACGTGGCTTACATCGCCGGCACCGGCCTCGAGGACTACGCCAAGACGCCCGGCAATCTGGGATTCCAGATGCTGTTACGTGAGTTGGGAAACGGCGAGACCGAAGTGACCACGATCAGCTGGTGGGAGTCGATGGACGCGATTCGTGCGTTCGCCGGTGCGACGCCGGAGCTGGCTCGCTACTATCCTGAAGACGATCGCTACCTCGTGCATCGGCCGTTGCACGTTGAGCATCACAACGTCTTGGCGAGCGAGTTGCGCGTCCCTCGGATCAATCCGTAACGGATCCGTCGACTACGTCGTAGGTAAAACCTGATCGGCCGTCCGCACCGGATTGGCCGCTCGTCTATGCAACGCAACCGTGCCTGCGATCCGAGCAGCGAGCGTGGCGCGACTGGCAATGCCGAGCTTCAAGTAGACATGCGCGAGATGCGTGCTCACCGTGAGCGAGCTGATGCCGAGACGGCGACCGATGGACTTCTTGTCGAATCCCTGCGCAATCAAAACCGCGATCTGCAACTCGCGCGAGGTCAGCACGTCGGCCGGCGCGGCGTGCGGGTCGGGTTGGTTCGAGCAGATCGCGTAACGACGTCTCCCGAGCATCACCGAGCCGACGATGCGAACGCCCTGCGCTGTCTTCGAAGCGCTTTCCGGGATGACGAAGCAGACGTGCCCGTCCACGAAGAACTGGGCAACTGACGCTTCCTGCGCCTGCACATGGTCTGACATGCGGCCGATCATGCGCCGAGTGCGTGCCCGGGACATTGGCCAAAAGTGCGTGAATGCAGTCTAGAATGCGGCGCACTCACCACCAGCGGACCCTGAACATGCCTCTCGACACCCAGGAATACATCCCCGGCATGAGCGACGCGGCGGTCAAGGCCAAGACCGGCAAGGACTGGGCCGGTTGGTTCGGCGCGCTCGACAAGGCAGGCGCCGCAAGACTCAAGCATCCGCAAATCGCGCGACTGTTGCACGAGAAGCACGGCGTGCCCGGCTGGTGGTCGCAGATGGTGACTGTGGAGTACGAGCTGGCGCGCGGCATGCGCGTGCGTCATCAGACCGCAACCGGCTTTTCCGTGTCAGCCTCGAAGACGATTGCGACGACGGTATCCGCGCTTTACGCAGCGACGGCTAGCGCGGCCAAGCGCAAAGAGTGGTTGCCGAAAGGCGAGCTCGAGGTGTCGTCGCAAACCAAAAACAAATATTTCCGCGGCACCTGGAACGGCGGCGCGCGACTGGAGGTCGGGTTTTACGCGAAGGAGGGCGGCAAGGCGCAGATCGCCGTTCAGGTGAACAAGCTCGCCAAGCGCAGCGACGTGGATCGCGAGCGGGCCGCGTGGAAGGCGGCCCTCCTGAAATTGCAAAAGCTGCTCGAAGCGTGAGCTAGAGTTTGGCGACGCGTGCCGCGCCGTCCGAGCGCGTGTAGACACGAACCTTCTCGCCGGTACTGAAATTCTGATCGGCCGGTTGCACGATGGCGAGTGTTTCTGCGCCGCCTTCCAGCTCGACCAGAATCTCCCAGGCGCGCTTCTCCGTGGCCTTTTTCTCGGCCTTCTGCCCGACGATCGCGCCGGCGACCGCACCGACGGCGCCCGCGATTGCCGAGCCGGCCCCGCCACCGACCGTAGCACCGAGCGAATAGCCGATCAGACCACCGCCGTACGTGCCGATCTGGCCGTCTTCCTTGCCCTCGATCGTTGCTTCGGTGATCTGCTTGACGGTCGCTTCCTGAACGATCCATGGCCTGCCGGCATCGTTGCGCCCGTACATGTTGGTGCTGCTGGTGGCGCATCCCGCGAGCAGGCCGAGCATCAACAACCCGACAATCGAGTGAATTCGCATGGCAGTGTTCCTTTTTTTCCTGTCCGCGGACCGTACGTCGGTGAATTCTGCGCCCGCGCTCCTGAACCGCAGTTAACTGGGCCGTCACGATTGGACGTAGACTCTTCCCATGCCGACCAGCGCTGCTTCGAAGACGCCGGACGAATGAGCAGCGAGGTCTGCGCCGAGCGCTCCAGGCCCTGGGTTCTGGCGGCGACGATCCTTGGATCGAGCACCGCGTTCATCGATGGCTCCGTCGTGTCCGTTGCTCTGCCCGCGATTCAGTCCGACCTCGCTGCGCCCGTCAGCCAGGTGCAATGGATCGTCAACGCCTACATGCTGCTGCTCGGTGCGTTGATTCTGATCGGCGGCGCATCCGGCGACCGCTTCGGACGGCGACGGATATTCATCATCGGCGTGCTCGTCTTCACGGCGGCTTCCGTCGCGTGCGGCCTTGCGCCGAATGCGGCTGCGTTGATAGCAGCTCGAGCGTTGCAAGGTGTCGGAGGAGCGCTGCTCGTACCGACCAGCCTCGCGATCATCAGTGCCGCGTTTCCGGAGAAGGAGCGCGGGCGAGCGATCGGCACCTGGGCCGGCGCTTCGGCACTCACGACTGCACTCGGCCCGGTGCTCGGCGGATGGCTGACCGATTCGGTGTCGTGGCGCGCGATCTTCTTCATCAACGTCCCAGTCGCGGCGATCGCGCTCGCGATCACGCTGTGGCACATGCCCGAGAGCCGCAACCGTGACGCCCAGAAGATCGACTGGCTCGGCGCGGTGCTGGCTGTCGCCTGCTTGGGATGCCTCGCGTATGGGTTGACGCTGGCGTCGGAGGCCGACTGGGCCGATGCACGAGTGATTGCCGCTATGGTGATTGGCGCCGCCGTGCTTGCAGCGTTCCTCTGGTTCGAAGGGCGTACACGCTCGCCCATGATGCCGCTGCAGCTGTTCCGCGATTCCGACTTCGCCGGCGCCAACGCGATCACGTTGCTGCTCTACTTCGCGCTCAGCGGCGCGATGTTCTTTCTTCCCTTCAATCTGATTCGCATCCAGGGATATCCCGCCGCCGCGGCCGGCGCCGCGTTCCTGCCGCTGAGCCTGATCATGGGGTTGCTGTCGCGCTGGTCCGGCGGGCTGATCGAGCGCTACGGACCGCGACGCTTGTTGATCGTCGGCCCGACGATAGCGGCGGTGGGACTGGCGCTGTTCGCTGTGCCCGGCATCGGCGGGTCCTATTGGGCGACGTTCTTTCCGCCGATGGCCATTCTCGGCTTCGGCATGGCAGTCAGCGTCGCGCCGTTGACGACTACGGTCATGCGTGGAGCAGAAGATCGTTACGCTGGCGTTGCATCGGGCATCAACAATGCCACCGCGCGCGTGGCCGGCATGCTTGCAGTCGCATTGCTGGGATCGATTGCGGTCGGCGTGTTCGGACGCGCCCTGGACCACCGTCTGGATCGTCTGCAGCCCGCGCCCGAAGTAAGATCGGCGCTGCGGGGGGAAGTCCAGAAGTTGGCCGAGGCAGCGGTACCGAAGAACGTCGCCCGCGCCGAGCGGCCGGTTCTGGAACGCGCGTTGCACGAGTCGTTCGTGCGTAGCTTCAAGGTCGTGTCGCTGATCGCGGCCGCACTCGCGGCGTTGAGCGCAGCAGTGGCCTGGTTGACGATCGACAGGAAGAAAAGATGAAGAACAAACTCGTCGGACTGCTCGTGCTCATGCTGTTACAGGTGGCACGTTCGTGGGGCGACCCGGTGCCGGGATTGCTCGACGTGCAGTGGAACGAAGGCGCCGAAGACTGCGCGAAAGCGACGATGGCGCCCATCCAGGTTCACCAATACGAGCCGCAGACTTACATCCTGCGCGAAAGCTTCTGCTCGGACTTCGAAGCTCCGTTGCTGTACTTGCTGATCGGCGATGACGAAGCGCTGCTGGTCGATACCGGCGCCACGGAAGACTCGGCGCAGATGCCGCTGGTGAAGACAGTCATGGATCTGCTGCCCGCCAAGGGCGACGCAAAGATTCCGCTGCTGGTTCTGCACAGCCACGGGCACGGCGATCACCGCGCCGCGGACGCGCAATTCAAAGTCGTCCCCGGAGTCATCGTCGTGCCGCCGGAAGTCGAGGAGTTGCGCACGACGCTCAACTTGCCGCAATGGCCCGAAGGCGTCGCGCATCTCGCGCTCGGCGGCCGCACGGTCGAAGTGATCGCGGCTCCCGGCCATCAGCCTGCACACGTGATCTTCTACGACGATCGAACGGCGCTGCTGTTGACCGGCGATTTCCTGTTGCCGGGACGCCTGATGGTCGACGACCTCGGCGCGTATCGGGCGAGCGCACAGCGGCTGGTCACCTTTCTCGGCGATCGGCCGGTCAGCCACGTGCTCGGCGCTCACATCGAGCTCGACGCCAAGGGCGAGCTGTTTCCGGGCGGTTCGCAGCATCATCCGAACGAGCGCGCGCTGGCGCTGACGAAGGCGGACGTGCTCGGCCTGCCCGCGGCGCTGGCAGACTTCAACGGCTTCTACGCCTCCCACCCCAATTACGTCGTCACCAACCCGAAGCGCAATCTGTTGGCGATGGCGACGGGTGTGGTGCTGTTGCTCGTTGCGGCCGTGTGGGGTTGGCGTCGCATGCGAAGGCGCAAAGCGTCATGACCGAGCCTCGTGAGCTGTTTACCGCGCGCGAGCACCTGGCGCGCGGCGAAGCGAGCTATCGATCGGCCGCGGGGCTGGCGGAACTGGAGCAGGGCATCGCTCTGCTGGACGACGTGATGTCGGGCAAGGACGCGAGCCATCGCTCGATCGCCGCGAACATCGCCAAGACCTACGCGACACGCATCTATCGCAGCATCGGCGCGCTGCTCGAAGCGGATCGCGCGGTCCCCGAGCCGCAACTGGAGCATCTGTTCAAAGTCGTGCTGGTGTTCGATCAGAGCGAGATCGAGCTGCCCGATAACGCGCGCACCGTCAAGGTCGAGATCGCTCGGCGGCTGATCGACCGTTATTACGAGGGCCACTCTCCGGAGTACAAGCGCCAGGCGCTCGAACAACTGACCAAGATCACGAAGTAACGCTAACCGCCGACCGCCAGCCGCTTCTCGCCGAGATGTTGGCTCAAGCACCGCTTCAACTGCTCACGATCCAGCGGCTTGGTCAGGTAATCGTCCATCCCGGCGCGGCGACAGTCTTCTGCGGCGCCCTTCATGGCGTGTGCCGTCAACGCGATGATCGGGACGCGGCTCGCTCCGCCCGATTCGCGCTCCTCGCGGCGGATTTCGCGCGTGGCCTCATAGCCGTCGAGTTGCGGCATCTGGCAATCCATCAGGATCAAATCGTACGTGCCGCGACGCCAGGCTTCGACCGCCTGGCGGCCGTCCTGGGCGACGTCGACGACGAAGCCCTCCTTCTCCAGCACGCGCGAGGCGACCTTCTGGTTGACGACGTTGTCTTCCGCCAGAAGGATGCGCGGCCGGCGATCGGGAACTGCCGGCGGCGGTGTTAGGACCAGTGCCGGCAGCGGATTCTCCGCGACGACCGCCGCTTCGCTGGCGACCGCCTCGGCCTCAGCCGGCGAGAAGTCGCTGAATGCCGCGTCCTGGGTCATCGACGTCGCGATCGTGAACCAGAACGTCGAGCCCATCCCCGGGATGCTCTCGACGCCGACGGTGCCGCCCATCAGCTCGGCGAGCCGCTTGACGATGGACAAGCCGAGGCCCGTTCCGCCGTAGCGACGAGTGGTCGACGCGTCGACCTGCGTGAACGTGTTGAACAGCACCGCGCGCCGTTCCGGCGCGATGCCGATGCCGGTATCGCACACCGCGATGCGTACGGTCAGATCCGGATCGCGGCGATTCACCACGCGCACGTCGACCGTGATTTCGCCGCGCTCGGTGAACTTCGCAGCGTTGCCGCCGAGATTGACCAGGATCTGCCGGATCCGCGCGGCGTCGCCCAGGATGTAGGCGGGCAGACGCGGATCGATGACCGCGCGCACCGGCACGCCCTTGGCTTGCGCAGGGACGCTCACGAGGCGCACTGCGTCCTGGATCAAGGCACGCAGGTCCAGCGGCGCGCGTTCCAGGTCCAGCTTGCCGGCTTCGACTTTCGAGAAGTCGAGGATGTCGTTGATGATGCGCAGGAGCGAGGACGCGCTGTCGCGAATCGTCTCGACGTACTCGCGCTGGGCCGGGTCCAGTTTCGTGTCGAGCACCAGCTCCGTCATGCCGATGACGCCGTTCATCGGGGTGCGGATCTCGTGACTCATGTTGGCGAGGAACTGCGACTTCGCGCGCGTCGCCTGCTCGGCGGCTTCCTTGGCATGGGCGAGGTCCCGGGTGCGCTCTTCGATCAGAACTTTCAGCTCGCGCGAGCGCCGCTGCAGCTGTTGCTCGCGCAGACGGAAGATCAGGAACCCGAGCAGCAGCACCGGCACGATGCAGACGACCTTGAACCACGCCGTCTCGTAGAAGTGCGGCAGCAGCTCGAACGATTGCGCGGCACCGATCTCGTTCCAGACGTCGTCGTCGTTGCTGGCGATGACGCGGAACACGTACTTGCCCGGCGGCAGACCGGTGTAGTACGCGGTGCGACGCGTGTTCGCTTCGACCCAGTCGGCCTCGTAGCCTTCGAGCTTGTAACGGAAGCGCACGCGCTCCGGCGCGAGCATGCTCATCGCTGCGTAATGAAATTCCCAGCTCGCGCTGCCCGGCGGCGCGCGCAGCTCGCCATTCAGATCGAGCGCTTGCCCGTCCGCGATGACGCTTTCGAGGACCACCGGAGGCGCGAGCTCATTGGTGCGGATGCGGCCCGGATCCACGCGCACGATGCCGCGGATGCTCGGCAGCCACAGCGTGCCGTCGGTCGCCCGATAACCCGCGCGAGTGTTGCCGCCAGCGAATTCGCTGGTCCGCAAGCCGTCAGCAATGTGATACGCACGGACGTGCGGCGCGGACGAGCCTGGGCGCGCCACCAGCATTTCGAGCTCTTTGCGTGCGACGGCGAACAGGCCGCGATTGGTCGCGAGCCACAACGAGCCGCGTGCGTCTTCCACGACCTGCAGCATGTTTTCGCGCAGCGCCGGCGCAGCCTGCGCCAGCGAGACGAAGCGCCCATCGCGATAGTAGACGAGCCCTTCGAGCGTGCCGAACCACAGCGCGCCGCTCTCGTCTTCGTGGATCGACACGATGCGCGGGCTCGGCAAGCCGTCGGCAACGCCATACCGATGCAGTTCGTCGCCTTCGAGCAGCAGCAGCCCGAACGCATCAGTCGCGATCCACATGCGGCCGCGTCGGTCCTCGTATACGAGGCTGGTCATGAAGGAGCCGATTCCGCGCAGCGCCGCGGGAGCCGGCACGAGGCGACCATCGACGACCGTGTCCATGCCTATGTTCGTGCCGATCCAGACGCGGCCGGTGTGATCCTGCGCGATCGCCTTTACCGAGTCGCCGCTCAGGCCTTCTGCCGTGCTGAACCGGGTTAGCCGACCGCCCTGCAATCGATAGGCGCCGCGGCCCTGCGTGCCGAACCAGATTGCGCCGGAGCGGTCTTCGAGCACGGCGCGCACGCGCACGTCTTTCAGCCCGAGCCGCGGTGACAGGTACTCGAACTTGCCCTGGGAGTAGTGCGTGAGCCCGGCATCGGTGCCGAACCACAGGCTTCCGTCGCGACCCGGCGCCACGCTCCACGTGAGACTGCCGGGCAAGCCCTCGGCCGGACCGTAGGGGATGAACTTGCCCGTGTGCAGACGCTCAAGGCCGGCGCCGAAGGTGCCGAGCCACAGGCTGCCTTCGGGATCTTCCACCAATGCACGAATGTCGTTGCTGGTGCGCTCGCGCATGTCGAGCCAACTCGGCTCGCCGTCTCCCAGGCGCAGCAGGCCCGCGCCGGTCGTGGCGACCCAGAGGTTGCTATCACGATCGCGCAGGATCGCACTCACTGCAGCGCCGAGGTTCTGCGCGCCGGCATAGGGTTCGAATTGACCATCGCGGCCGCGGAACAGCCGGCCGTCTTCGGTGCCGATCCAGAGAGCGCCGTCGTCGTCTTCGAATATCGCACGCACCGCGTCGCTTCCGGCGCTGTCGGCGACATGGACTTTCTCGAAGCGTTCCCCTGAGCGGCGATACAAGCCGCCGATATTCGTGGCGGCCCACACCGAGCCGTTGTTGCCCACCTGTAGTGCGCGAATCGCGGTGTCCGCGAGCCCTTGCTCGCGTCCGTAAGAGCGCACGCCCGTGCCACCAATTTCGAACAGCGCCCGGTCGGTGCCGACCCAGACGTGACCGTCGTTGCCGGAGACGATGGCGCGAATGTAGCCATCGCTCAGGCCCGGCTCGTCGCAGGCTTTGAATTGTCCGTGGGCGAAGGTCAGTACGCCGACGCGCGTGCCGATCCACAGGCGCCCATCAGCATCGACATGGAGCTTGGTGATGACGCGCGAGCGCAGTTGCGGCGTGTTGCTGCGATCGAAAACGCTGAAGCGCACGCCATCGAAGCGTACGAGTCCCTCGTGAGACGCCAGCCACAGGTACCCATCCGGCGTGCGCGCGAGAGCTTCGACCGAGTTCTGCGGCAGACCCTGCTGGATCTGCCAGTTGTCGAACACGTACTGACTGACGGTCAGGTGGGGATCTAACGCCTGCGCCGGCCGTGCAATCGCGAACAGCACACAGGCCGCGGTCAGCAGCCACATGGCTGCCCCGGCTGTGCGACCTGCGATTGCGCGACATGGGTGCGACATGGGCCTGGCTGACGGCACAGCAATAAAAGACAAGACTCGGGGGGCCGTCAGGTACGAATATCGGCGGAACGGCTCGCGGCTGGAGATCCCGCTGCGGCAAAATGTGTGAACCAGGTCGGCTTGGGCGAGGAGCAAGGCAACATATGTCCGAAACACGGGCTCGAACCCTGTCCTACGGGGCGCTCAGATCGGCCCTGATCGGTTACGGCGTGCTCGCGTTCACATTTTTTCCGCCGACCCGCACCTTGATGCTGTGGGGCGTCGGCGTGCAGATCGCGCTCATGATTGCGCGGAAACTGGTCGAGCGGCAGGTTCGCGATCCGGCAATTGCCGGGCAGGTGCTGACGCTGCTGGAGCTGCTCGGCGACGGCGCCACCGTCGCGTTGTTTGCCATCGCGACGCTCGGCGGCATCCTGCGAATAGAACAACAAATCTGAGGAAGCATGATGAGTGACCACTACGAGGGCGGTTGCACGTGCCGCGCGGTGCGCTATCGGATGACCAGCAAGCCGATGTTCGTGCATTGCTGCCATTGCCGCTGGTGCCAGCGCGAGACCGGCGCATCGTTCGCGCTCAACGCACTGATCGAGAGCAATCGGGTCGAGTTGCTGCAAGGTCAGCCGGAGGTGATCGACACACCGTCCAACAGCGGCAAAGGACAGAGAGTCGCACGTTGCCCGGTGTGCAGGATCGCGCTGTGGAGCAACTACGGCGGCAGCGGCGATGTGGTCCGCTTCATTCGCGTCGGCACGCTCGACCAGCCGGATCGCTGTCCGCCCGACATCCACATTTTCACTTCATCGAAGCAACCGTGGGTCGTGCTGCCGCCCGACGCGCACGCCGTGCCCGAGTACTACAGCAGCAAGAATGTCTGGCCCGCGGAAAGTCTCGCACGTCGAGCGGCGGTCCTGGGGTAAAGCCATGCTACAGCTACGTCCTAATTGCGAATGTTGCGACAGAGATCTGCCGCCGGACTCGACCGAGGCGCTCATCTGCTCCTTCGAGTGCACGTTCTGCGTCGCGTGTGTGACAACTGTACTGAAGGGCAAGTGTCCGAACTGCGGCGGCGAGCTCGTCGCCCGGCCGCGGCGCCCGGCTGAGAAGCTCGTGAAATATCCGGCGTCCACGCAACGAGTGCTGAAACCGCAAGGCTGCGCCGGCGCAGCCTGAAATTTCCGCGCAAAACTACCTTCCGCAGCAAAGGTTCTGAGCTGCGGAGGGATTCGACGACTCACCAACGTTAGTCCGCGCTTCCGTCGCAGCGCACTGCCCGTGCGCGCGCCGCACGGGCATTTTGTGTTCCATCGATCACCTGGCCCTGAATCGAGGAGGCAATCGCTGTGAACACCCTGACGAGATCCCTGCTGTCGATCGCGGTAGCTGCAACGCTCGCTGCTTGCGGCGGAGGCGGCGGCTACGGCGGAGGCGGCAACAACAACCCGCCACCACCGCCGCCCGTAACGCTCGCCGACGCGCAATTCGTGCTGGAGCGCTTCGACGGTCTCGGTGTCAGCAGCAACGGCGCCAACGACGCGGCCACCGACGCCGCCGGCAAGTTCAAGTTTGCGAGCGGTCAGGACGTGCGGCTGTTCGTCGGCACGGGCGCGAACAAGCTGACCATCGGCACCGTTACGCCGACTGCCGTGAATGGCGGCGTCGCGCCGATCGGCCTGCAGGATCTCAAGGAAGTGCAGAACGATCAGGACCAGGTGCTCGGCAACATCCTCGTGCTGCTCCGCGCGCTCGATGCGGACGGCGATCCCACCAATGGCGTGAAGATCGACGCAGCGGCCAACACTGCAGTCGCGAACGCGATAGCGGGCGGCAAGACCGTCAACTTCAACCAGACTGCTGCCGCATTCGCCGCAGATCCGGTGATCGTCGCGCTGCTCACTGCACTGAACCGTCAGCTCGGTGATGCGAAGGCAGCCTTGATCGACTTCAGCGAGCTGTTTCGCCAGAGCCGCTCGAGCTCGATCGCACTGACGAGCGATGACACGCGGCTGGTCGTCGTGAACAGGCAGAAGGCCTCGGCGTCCGTGTTCCGGGTCAGAGATGCCAATGGCGCCGATGTCAACGAGCCGCCCGTCGAAGTGGCAGTCGGCAAGGAGCCGCGCTACGTAGCGATCACTCCCGACAACAAGCGCGCGCTGGTGACCAATACCATCGAGGGCTCGGTGTCGATCATCGATCTGACCGCGGCGAAGCCGGCGGTGGTCGGTCAGCCGATCAGCGTCGGCGTCGAGCCGCGCGGGATCGCGATCACGCCGAACGGCAAGTTTGCGTTCGTCGCCAACTTCACGATCGGCCAGGTGACGGTGATCAACCTCGATACGCTCGCCGTCGTCGGCTCGGTCAAGACCGGCGGCAATCCGCAGGCGATCGCCATCAGCAACGACGGCGACAGGAACGATCGCGACGAGCGGGTGTTCGTGACGCGCATGTTCGGCGAGGTGATCGATCCGGCGCGGCCGGACGGCTTCGACGATTCGAAGCAGGGCGTCATCGACACGTTCACAGTCGGCGCCGCCGTCGACGGCACTGCGCAGGCCGCGCAGATCGCGCTGGCGCCGTTCGACTCCGGCTTCAAGGCGGACCGTCGCCAGTTCTGTCAGGAAAGTCGCGACCAGATCGAAGGCACGGTGATTGTTCCGAATACCCCGCCATTGATCTTCTTCAATAGCGGCAAGGACGGAACGGACAACGGCCTGACGGACGATCTGGCGAATCCGACGTTCTGCGTCGGCGATCCCAACGATCTCACGAAGCTCGCCGCCGTGCCGCAGCTGGTCTATCCGAACATGCTGTACGCGGCGCTGATCCGCGGCCGGCACCTGTACGTGCCGAACGTCGGTGCTTCGCCCGAGCCGCCGGTCAGATTCAACGTCAACGTGCAGGGCCTGGTCGGCGTCGTGGATCGTACGGTCGGCAACGCCGGCGCGGAGGACAAGGCACTGTCGCTGAATCTGAACGCGCAGGTCGGGAAGGAGACCGTGGTCGGCGACCCGCGGGCGACGCTGGACAAGCTGTTCCTGAACGATCTCGTGGCGGTCGACGCAGACCGCGGCGGTCGCAACTTCCTGTTCGTCAGCCGGGGCGGCAACTATGTGCTGCGCGCCGGTCTCGACGCCAACGGCAAGCTCAACATCCTCGACACCGGCGCGCCGCAGAAAGCGAAGCGCCTGCAGACCGGCAACATGCCGACCGGCATCGTGATGAGTAACGATGGCACGCGCGCCTACACCGACAACGAGCTGAACATGTCGGTGACCGCGCTCGACCTGACCAACAACGTGGTTCTCGCTCGCGACATGGAGTCCAGCAAACCACCGGCGCTCGGCACTCAGGAGCATCGGAATCTCGTCGGCAAGCTGGTGTTCTTCACGGCGCTCGGCGTGCCGGACAGCGGCGTATTCGACACGGAGCTGCGCAACATCGTCCCGCTGCAGCACCGCGGCAAGGCATCGGACAACGCGTGGTCGAGCTGCTCCTCGTGTCACGAGGATGGTCATAGCGACAACGTCACGTGGATCTTCGAGACCGGTCCGCGCCAGACGATCCCGCTCGAAGGCATGTTCACGCACGACGTGCCTGACGTCGCCAGCCGGCTGAAGGATCAGCGCGCGCTGAACTGGAGCGCGGTGCGCGGCTCGAACACGGACTTCAACCAGAACGCCATCGGCATTCAGGGCGGTACCGGCTTCGCGAAGGAAACCGCGACCGGCGATCGCTCAGCGTTGGTGTTCAACCACGGTCCGGTGTTCGGCATCAGCGACTCACTCGACGCCTTGCAGGAGTGGGCGACGACGATCCGCGCGCCGATCGTTCCCGACCTGGCTAACGAAGCGGCCGGTCGTGCGGTGTTCGACGCGAACTGCGCGTCGTGCCACGGCGGTGCGAAGTGGAGCAAGAGCCAGGTCACGCAAGCGTTCCTGTTCGGGGACGCCGGCAACGGTCTGGTGGCGACCTTCCCGCGCAATCCGATCGGCGCCGGCTTCTTCGAGCTGGATCCTCCGGTCACCGGTACTCCGGGCGTCAAGCCGTTCGACCCGGCGCTTGCAGTCAACGGACCGCAGCTGCTGTCGATCACGCGGGATGCAGTCAAGGTGAACATCCTCGACGACGTGGGCACTTTCCTCAAAGCAGGCCCACTGGAGATCCGCGGCGCGGCGGCCGTCGCCGGGCAGTCCACGCAAGGCTTCGGCGCATTCGGCGGTGCGGGCTTCAACTCGCCCTCGCTCCTCGGTCTGAGCATGTCGGCGCCGTACTTCCACGACGGCTCGGCCCAGACGCTGGAGCAGGTCATGGCGAAGCACACGCTGGTGAAGGGCGGGCCGACGATCAGCACCGTGCTGACCGCGCAACAGGTCAAGGACGTGCTCGACTTCGTCCGCAGCATCGACGACAACACGGCGCCGTCGGCCTCGGAGATGGACAAGTTCCTGGAGGCACATCCGGTCGTGCGATAACTCCCGGCGCCGCGGGCTCCCCGTGCACCGCGGCCCCTTCTAAGCCGCACACTTCGGTGTGCGGCTTTTTTTTCCGAGCCGGAAATCGAACATGACGTGCTCGCGCGTGCCTGGGTCGCCACCGACCGAGGCGTAGAGCCGCATCGCTGCGGTGTTGTCTCGATCCGTCAGTACCCATGCCTGGGTACAGCCGAGCGCGCGCCCCGCATCGAACAGCATGCGAAGCAGGGACTGGGCAATGCCCTGCCGCAGATGCGTCGGCGCGACGGCGACTTCGTTGATCCACAACTCGGCCGGCTTGTCTGGATGCACGTAGTGCACGCCTGAAGCGAAGCCGACGACGATGCCCGCATCGATAGCCACCGCGAGGTGATGTCGATCGTCGCCGAGGAATTCCTGCGCCAGCGCCGCCTGGACCGGGCCGTCGAAGAGATCGGCTGCAACCCGGTCGAGTACGGCGGCGTCGCCGGCGCCCAGCATTCGATATTCGAGTGTCATTGGCGGATCTTCGCACGCAGTTCCGATTGGCCGTATAGTCGACCAGGAGGAGTTGCGGATGGCGAGCTGGCAGGCAAGAACAACGAGCTTCGTGTTGCGGCACTGGTTCAAGCCGCGATTGGCGCGGACGCCGGACGCTTTTGCGGCTCGCAAAGTGATGAGCGGCGGGTCGCCGATGCCCGCGCCGCGCGGCGCGCAAGCAACTGCCGCCACTGTGGGAGGCATCGCCGGAGAGTGGATGACCGCCGACGGCGTGCCGACAGTCGCGACGCTTCTCTACCTGCACGGCGGTGGCTACTTCGCCTGCACGCCTCAGACGTATCGCGCGGTCACTGCTTCGTTCGCGATTGCCGGGTTCAAGACGTTTGCGCCGGACTATCGGCTCGCGCCGGAGAATCCATTTCCGGCGGGGCTCGAAGATGCCGTCGCCGCTTATCGAGGCTTGCTCGAGACGCATTCACCTCAGCAGCTCGTCGTCGCGGGTGACTCAGCGGGCGGCGGGCTCAGCATGGCGTTGATGTTGTCGCTGCGCGAACGCGGGATGCCATTGCCGGCCGCAGCTGCGTTGTTCTCGCCGTTCGTCGACCTGGCCGCTACGGGCGAATCCGCGCGCACCAACAGCGAACGCTGCGCGATGTTCGACAGTGAGTCGTTCGGCCGCGCGGCGCAGTACTACCTGGGCGATCGCGATCGCCGCGCACCCCTCGCATCGCCGCTGTATGCGGAATTGCAGGGCCTGCCGCCGTTGTTGATCCACGTCGGTGCCGACGAAACATTGCTGGACGATTCGCGGCGGCTCGCAGAACGAGCGCAAAAGGCTGGCGTGAAGACACAGATCAAGATCTGGCCAGCCGTCCCGCATGTCTGGCAGCTGTTCCAGCGCTGGGTGCCGGAAGGCCGCAGCTCGCTGCGGGAAGCAGGGATGTTCTTCGCGCGCGAGGTCGGAGCTGCTCAGTAAACGCGGCGTCCGATGTGACGCAAGCGGATACGCGGATCGACGTGTACCGGGTGGCCCGCCTTCGCGGCGAGCTCGCAGAAGGAATAGTCCTCGGACAGGAACTCGCCGTCGACCACGCAGCTGCGAAAGAAGTGGTGCGTGGTCTGTCCATCCGCTCCGCGATAGGCCGCGACGTTGCCGGCACGCGTCAGGTCGGTGAGCACGCGGCGTTCGACCTTGAGGAAGCCTGCGCCGGCGTGCCGCACGGCAAACGGCTTGCCCGCAGCGATCTGGCGCTCGACGGTCGCATCCTGGGGCTCGAACACCCAACCGCCCTGGTCACGCTTGCGCGGGTACATGCCGCTGGTCACGCCGTGCGGGGAGCGCAGCAGCGTTTCGAGATCGCCACGGCCGAAGCCGATATCGCCGTCGATCATCACGAGCGTCGTGCAATCGCTGGCGAGGAACTGACCGGCGAGCATGTCGCGCGCCAGCGAGATGTTCGCCTGACCTTCGACGCACGCCCACGCGTAATACAGGCCGTGACACTGCAGCAGGCCGTTGATGAAGTCGCGCTCCGCGCGCCCATCGTGCAACGGCGTTGCGATCAGCACCTTCATCGTCGCTCCTGTATTAGAAGCTGCGCTGGAAGCGCAGGCCGAAGCTCACGTCCTGGAAGTCGATCAGCTGGTAACTCTGCAGCCGCTGATACTCGATATAGCCCGAGACGCCGTGCTTGAACTGCGCCGAGAAGCCGGCCGCGAGCCGCCAGTACGAGCGGTCCGGATTGTCCGTTTCCACCAGGATCGGCGGTGTCGGATTGCTGCCGGCGTCGAACGGATCCGCGGCGAATCGCACGCCGAACACTTCGACCTGATCCTCGAACTCGCGCACGAAGTCGGTGCGCAGATGCGGCAGCAGCACACCCCACGACACGTTCCATGCGTAGGTCAGTCGCAGCCCGAGGTTCCCGGTGAACGACTTGAAGTTCTGCTCGTCGTAAACGAGATTGATCCCGGGCGCGCCGTCCTCGGTGAAGCCGTCGATCGTGGCATCGACGTAGAACACGCCCACGGTCGGCGAAAGCGTCAGGCCGCCGAGCAGGAAGTCATAGCCGAGCGAGGCGCCGCCGCTGATCGTCATGCCATCGGTGTCGCCGTTCGCGTCTTCCGAGACCAGACCCGTGCCGTCGACGTACGTGATGTTGCGCCGGGCGTCGTAGCCGACGCTCGCAAAGTTGACGATGGCGTCGAGATAGAAGTTCTTGGCTGCGTACATGGAGCCGTACACCGAAGCAGCCCACGACGTAGCGTCCAGCTGCCCTTCGCCGGCCGGCTGGAACTCGACGCTCGAATCGCCATAGGCGAGCGCGATGCCGCCGACGGCCTTGTCGGAGAAGCGATAGTCCATGCCGACGAGCAGACCCCACTGATCGGCATCGAACTTCGGCGCGCTGCTCGATGCGTCCTTGTTGCCGAAGCTGTAATTGCCGCGGCCCCACAGGCCGAGCTTGTCGGAGAGCAGGCCGCCGGGTTCGGTCGCGTCGCTCGCTGCACCACCGCCGAGGAAGCCTTCGACCATTTTCTGCAGTTCGGCCAGCGGTACGTGCTGACCGTCGAGAGTCAGGTCGAGACCGGCGAGACTCAAGCCGCGTGCGCCGCCTCGCAAGGCGATCAGCCGATCCATCACTCCTACGTACTGGAAGTTGGCGAACAACAGCGCCTGCGTGCGTGCTGCGGCGAAGTCGTCGCCGTTGAGCTCGTCGAGCGCTTCGCGCTGTTGATCTGCCGTGTTGTTGAACGCGAGGCCATTGCAGCGGGTGAGCAAGGCCGCTTGTTCCGACGTCAGCGTCGCGGCCTGCGACAGGCGCGGGCAGAGGCTGTCGAGCGCCTGTGCCATCTTGCGTTGATTCGGCGTGAGGTCGGGAATCTCGCTGAGCGTCGTGCGTGTCGGGGCCGTCGCGACATTGATCGTCACGCTGTCAGTCGCAGCGATGCCGAGATCGTCGGTCACCGTGAGCGTGATGACTTGTGACCCGTCAGGCAGACGCACCGTCGGATTGGCTCCGGTCGCGATCTGCGCGCCGGCGGCGTTGCGCCACACGTAGGAGGCAATCGTGCCGTCGGTATCAGTCGATGCGCGGCCGTCGAGCACGACGTTCTCGCCCGGCTCGAGATCCGTGTCGGTGAGCGTCTGATCCGGACCGGCGTTCGCGCCTGGCGCCTGATTGGCAACCGTGATCGTCACGGTCGCGCCGCCGTTGCGGTAGTCGGGATACAGGCTGTATTCGGAGATCTGATAGTCGAACTGCGCCGTGCCGAGGAATCCCGGCGCCGGCGTGTACAGCACGCTCGTGCCTTGCACGACTGCAGTGCCGTTGGTCGGGGTCCCGATCAGCACGATGCGTGACACGTTCGGGTCCGCATTCGTGTCGTTCGCGAGCACCGGAATGAGCACTGGCTGACCACGGCCGGCCGTCGCCGTATCGTTGACCGGATTCGCTTCCTGATCCTGCTGATCGATACAAGACTTGTCGGAAGGCGTCGTCAGCCCCGGCACCGGGTTGTTCGAAAACGGATCGAGGGTAAGCGTGCCGGTCGAGCGTGTCGCTGGCGTGTCCACGCCGTCGGCGACGGTATAAGTGAGGACGAAGCGCGAATCGAGTCCTGCGGGACGTGTGACGGTTATGCAGTTGAGACGTACGACGACCGTATGATTCGGCAGGTCGGCAGAGGCGCTGACCAGCTGCACCGGCCGCGAGCTGCTGCTCACCAGGTTTTCCGCGACGACGTTGAACGTGAACGTCGGCACGCTGCTGCCGGGAGTCTGGAAAGTCCGGTTCTGGGCCGATGCCGCGCTCGCATCCTGCACGGCAGCTGCCGCAACCAGAACAGCCGGCGCGTACAGCGCACGCCGTGCGCCCGCACCGTGCTTGCGATTCTTCATCTCGCCTCCCCAGGCCCGAGCCGCAGAGTTGTCAATGCCGCCGATTTGATTTTGCCGCGCAGGATACACGAGGCATCCGTTGCCAAGTGCTACGCTGGGCCCTAATGGCCACTCCGTCTGCAGAGTCCGTCACACTCCAGGTGAGCGAGGGCTGCGCCGTCTCGGGTCTGCTCGATCGGCCGGCGAATGCACGGGCGTGCTTCGTCTTCGCTCACGGTGCAGGCGCGGGCATGCACCACGCATCGATGGCGTCGGTCGCCGGCGACCTGTCGCAGCAAGGGATCGCGACCTTGCGTTATCAGTTTCCATACATGGAGCGCGGCTCGCGGCGCCCCGATCCGCCGGCCCTGTGTCACGCGACGGTGCGGGCTGCAGTCGCCGCAGCTGCTCGTGCTTTCCCCGGACTGCGACTCGTCGCTGGCGGCCGATCGTTCGGTGGTCGCATGACCTCGCAGGCACAGGCGCTTGAGCCGCTACTGCGTGTCGCTGGTCTGGCGTTCCTGGCGTTTCCGTTGCACCCGGCGGGACGTCCCTCGCAGGAGCGGGCCACCCACCTGTCGGACGTCGAGATCCCGATGCTGTTTCTGCAAGGCACGCGCGATGAGCTCGCGACGCTCGAATTGTTGGAGCCTGTCGTCAACAGCCTCGGTGCGCGGGCTACGCTGAAACTCCTGCAGGACGCCGATCATTCCTTTCATGTGCGTGCCTCGTCGGGCCGGCGTGACCCGGACGTCAGGCAGGAGCTGGTGCTGGCGCTGGTCGATTGGATCGACGGATTGCACTCATGAGCGACAAGAAGACGCTGAAGATCGCGGCCGCAATCTCGCTGTCGTTCACCGGCATCGTCGTGCTGGTGATGGCGCTGCTGGTAAAGGGCGTGATCACGTTCCAGATGGCGCTGTTGATGCTGGTCGCGCTGCTGGGTCTGTATTTCGGCTTCGGCGTGCTGATCTTTCTGTATCGCTTCGTCGATCGCCTCAAATAGCCCGTAACCCTTTGTAGGGGAACTTCCTGTTCCGCGCAGACGTTTGCGCGGGAGGCGTCGTTATTCTGCGGGAGGGAGACATGAATCCTAGAGTCATCTGGGCCGCGTTGGCGGCAACGGCGGCGATCGGCCTGGCGGCTTGCGAGAAGCAAGGTCCGGTCGAGCGCGCCGGCGAAGAAGTCGACGAAGCGGTCGACACGATCAAGAACGGCGGCGAGGAGTCCACGGCGAACAAAGTGGACGATGCGCTGGACGAAGCGCGCGAAGCGGTCGAAGACAAAGACAAGAAGAATTGAGACCGATCCATGCCGCGGGTCTGCACTCCGCCGCGTCGCATGGCGCGGTAGGGTCGGGTGCGCGCATCCTGGTCGTGGAGGACGACGGCGTCCTCGCTCTGAACCTGGCTGACACGCTCGATGAGCTCGGCTACACGGTCGCAGGCACGGCGACGCGCGGTGAAGAAGCCATCGATCTCGCGCGACGTCTGCATCCGCAGCTGATCCTGATGGACGTCGGCCTCGCCGGCCAGATCGACGGCATCGCTGCCGCCGAGGCCATTCGCGACGAGCACGACGTACCGGTCGTGTTCCTGACGTCGCATGCGGACGAAGACACGCTGCAGCGTGCAACGCATGCGGATCCCTCCGCGTATCTGGTCAAGCCATTCAAGGCGCCGGACCTGCGCTGTGTCATCGAGATCGCGCTTCACAAGCATGCGATCGACCTGCGGCTGCGCGAGAACGAACGATGGCTGGAGCTGACGTTGCAGCAACGCACGGCGGCGCTGGAAGCGGCGAACAGCGAGCTCGAAGCGTTCAACTATTCGGTCGCGCACGATCTGCGCGCGCCGCTGCGCGGGATCGACAGCTTCAGCCAGCTCTTGATCGACAAACATTCGCAGCAGTTGGACGAGGAGGGGCTGGCATACCTCGATCGCGTGCGTGGCGCGGCGGCGCGCATGTCCCAGCTCATCGACGCTCTCCTGACATTGGCGCAGGTCGGACGCGGCGAGTTGCAGCCCATCGAGCTGGACTTCTCGTACCTGGTGCAGGCGGTTGCCAGCGAGATCGCGGCGGCAAATTCGGAGCGCAGCGTGCGCGTCGCTGTCGCGCCGGGGATGCGTGCTTATGGCGACCCACGGCTGGTGCGCATCGTCGTCGGCAACTTGCTCGAGAACGCGTGGAAATTCACGGGGCGTCGCAAGCGGCCGGCCATCGAGGTGGGGCCGGTTCAGAACACGACGCAGCCGACGTATTACGTGCGCGATAACGGGGCGGGGTTCGATCCGGCGTATGCGTCGCGGCTGTTCGCGGCGTTCCAGCGGCTGCATGCGGATCGGGAATTTCCGGGGACGGGGATCGGGCTGGCGATCGTGCACCGGGTGATCAGTCGGCACGGCGGGAAGGTGTGGGCGGATTCGAGGCCGGAGCACGGCGCGACGTTTTATTTCAGCCTGCCGGGGAAGTCGGGCTAAAGCCCGACCTACAGGCCGACACGATAGAATCGGGGCCATGAAACGCCCTCTCGAACGCTACGCTGAAAAGCGAGCGTTCACGCGCACACCCGAGCCCGCGCCGAAGCTTCCGACCAACCGGAGCGGGCCGCTGCTGTTCGTGATCCAGAAGCACGCGGCGCGACGTCTGCACTACGACTTCCGACTGGAGTGCGATGGCGTGCTCATGTCCTGGGCCGTGCCCAAGGGCCCGTCGCTCGAATACGGCGAGAAACGGCTCGCGGTCCATGTCGAAGATCACCCGTTCGATTACGGCTCGTTCGAGGGCGTGATCCCTGCGAAGGAATACGGGGCGGGCAACGTCATCGTCTGGGATTGCGGCGTGTACTCGCCGGACGAGGACGGCCGCTACTCGTTCGGCAATCGCGAGGAGGCCCAGGAGCGCATCCGCAGCGAATTTGCCGAGGGCAAGATCAACTTCTTCCTGCGCGGCGAGAAGCTGAAGGGGTCGTTCGCGCTGGTGCGAACGTCGTCGGACAAGCAGTGGCTGCTGTTGAAGCACAAGGATCGATTCGTAACCAGCGCCGGCAGCGATGTCCTCGCGCGCAGTCGTTCGGTGTTGAGTGGGCGCTCGCTCGACGAGCTTGCCACGAGCGGCGGCGTGCAACGGCTCGACGCCGCGGTACTGGGCCCGACCGGACCGACCGAGGCGATACCGAAGAAGCTCGAGCCGATGCTGGCTGAAAGCGACGAGACGGCCAGCTCCGATCCGCAGTGGCTGTACGAACCGAAGGTCGACGGCTATCGCGTGATCGCCTTCCTGCACGACGGCCAGGTGCGTCTACAGTCGCGACGGGGCATCGATCTCACGGTCGCCTTCCCGGAAATCGTCGCCGACCTCCAGACCCAGGCCGTCGATTCCATGATCCTCGACGGCGAGATCGTCGCGCTCGACGCCACGACCGGGCGTCCTTCGTTCAACCATCTGCAGAACCGACGCGAGCTGAAGACGCCGACGGAAGTCGCGGCCGCTCAGCGTGAGGCGCCGGTCGTGATGTTGTGCTTCGACCTGCTGCATTTCGCGGGGATCAACCTGCGCGGCGCGCCTTACACCGACCGGCGTCGGTATCTGTCGCAATGCTTGCTGACCACGCCTCATCTGCAGCTGGTGCACGCGTTGGACAACGCAGAGAAGCTGTACGCCGCATCGCTCGCCGCCGGTTTCGAAGGCATCGTCGCCAAGCGCAAGGACAGCACCTATCAGCCCGGCAAGCGCAGCAACGCCTGGCTCAAGATCAAGGCGACGCAGACGGCGGAGTTCGTCGTCGGCGGCTACACGAAAGGGAAGGGCGCACGCGAAGCGCTGGGCTCATTGCTGCTCGGCTACTGGAGCGGCAGCAAGCTGCACTTTGCCGGTCACGTCGGCTCCGGCCTCGACGATCGGGTGATCGCAGAGCTCGGCAAGCGCTTCGGCAAGCTCGAACGCAAGGCGCTGCCGTTCGTCGAGAAGCCGCCGCTGCAACGGCCGACCACCTGGCTCGATCCCGAACTGGTCGTCGAGGTGAGCTTCGCCGAATGGACGCCGGATGGCATGTTGCGCGCGCCGGTGTTCCAGCGCGTGCGCGACGACATCGAGTCTCGCAGCATTAAAGGTGGACCGAAGGCGAAGCGGGCGAAGCCGGCGCGGCTCGCGACGCCGCCGGATGAAGTCGGTGAGGTGCTGCAGCAGCTGGAGAACAAAGCGAAGAGCTTCGACCTGGTGGTCAGCGGCGCGAAGCTCCGGCTCACAAATCTCGACCGGGTCTACTGGCCCGCGAATCCGGAGCGGCAGCAGCCCGCGATCACGAAGCGCGACCTGGTCCGCTATCTCGCAGGCGTGTCGCGCTACATGCTGCCGCATTTGCGCGATCGGCCGCTCACGATGATCC
>Ga0268265_10000314_pt1 | contig 53282 bp, 78 predicted proteins | sample KBSSwiS52_FD_190355 | JGI IMG/M metagenome (GOLD analysis project Ga0268265, IMG submission 190355) | Switchgrass rhizosphere microbial communities from Kellogg Biological Station, Michigan, USA - KBS Switchgrass S5-2 (SPAdes) (version 2) | ecosystem: Host-associated > Plants > Roots >...
TAATGGTAGCACATCCGGTTTACATCCGGAGAGCAGGGGTTCGATTCCCTTATTGCCCACCAAATCACGGGAGCTATTGCAGTAGCTATAAACATCAAGAGGAACGAGATTCTGCAAATTTCGTGTGTGGCACGCTAAAGGAATAAGAGGGTCAGCCCCATGACGGCCCCTTGCGTCCTTGATGTTCCCGTTTTATTACTACGCTTCGCAGGAGCGTAGCGACTGCGGAATGGTGTAACAGTAACACAGGACTCTCTGAAAGTCAAGACTCTAGGGGCAGAACCTAGTTCCGCAACCAGATATTATGAAGCACGGTGCTGTAAATTTTAAGGAGTTAAAATGAAAGATAATAAAGAGTGAAGAGGTAACGACGTAGGAATCGTAGTCGATATCCAGGCCGGTGAAGGTGGAGACGATTCAAAACTGTTTGTTCAGGAGTTATTTCAAGCGTATATTCGGTACGCAAATAAACATGGCTGCTCTACAGAAACCCTATTTTCCGAGCACGGAAAAGTCAGTTTTCAAGTGTGTGGCGGTTCCGCTAGACGGCTCTTTCGCAACGAGCCTGGCAAGCATGTCGTTCAACGATATCCTCCCACTGAACATCGTGGTCGTAGGCATACATCCATTGTTGCTGTTGCCGTATTGCCTATCACAGATGGACGAGAATTATCCGGAGTGTTAAAAGATGCTGATCTTGAAATCACCACCAAACGTGGGGGCGGACCTGGGGGTCAAGCAAGAAACAAGACAGAATCGTGTGTACGTATACGCCACATTCCTACAGGATTGACAGTAGTTATCGATAGCCGCGACCAAGCCGCAAACAAGAAAAAGGCTCGTCAGATTCTTGAGGCTCGTGTAGCACAACAGAAACAGGAAGTTATTTCTAGCACGCTTGCTCATGCGAAGCGTGAGCAGTTTGATGGTGGCGGACGTGGAAATAAAGTCCGCACCTATAACTTTATAGAAAACAGAGTAACAGACCACCGAACGGGTGCCAAAAGTACCCAAATACGGCGTGTAATGAAAGGAGACCTTGACCTACTATGGACGACGTAAAACGACATCACTCGATCTGCTCCTGCACTAGCTCAGAACATACTGTTCATTGGCAATACTCGCCAGCCTACAAGATAACGGGCAAGAATATTCCAGAAGAAGTTGACTTTCAATGGCCTAGCGAGGTATACTTCGATGTATGTGTGAGCTGGAACCAATCATTTTTCAAGCGTTGCTGGAATGCAATCCGGTATGTCTTTGGGCGGCGGTCCGCGTACGGGCATTTCGATTGTTTTGTGCTGGAAAAGCCTGCTGCCAGAAAGCTTGTTGCCTTTTTACAGGAATACGTAAACGAGCCGGACGAAATCCATCCGGCGTGATCCAGGGTGGCGGACGTTGTTAGACGCAATCGGCTGTTAACCGATCGTGAGAAATCACACCGTAGGTTAGATTCCTACCCCTGGAGCCAATACAAGACGCGGAGTGGGCTAACTTGGTAAGCCACCTGATTTGGAATCAGGCTATTCATGCAGGTTCAACTCCTGTCTCCGCGACCAATCGTGATATGGTGTAAAAGCAGCACAGGTGCCTCATGAGCATCTGGTCCGAGTGCGAATCTCGGTATCACTACCAAATAATATTATGAATTTTATCAAGCAATTCTTCCGTTGTCTTTTTCCCAGGACTCAGGCTTATGACTCTTTAGAAGAGTATTTGATTCACAATCCTATCGATCCCGATTGGGAGAAAAACTGGAAACCCGGCTCATACTACTCGCCAGACGGCGAGTGTGTTTTCTTCTATTTGGAGCCAGTAGATTACTACGGTAAGTGGATTAATCACGATATTACCTTGTATCTGGCTCAAGACGATGGTAGAATCGTTGGAGGAATGATTCACGTTCCTGGAAAATAGCAGCCAAGCTGCTGAACGGTGGGTATGGTGTAAAGGTAGCACGACTGTTTGTGAAGCAGCCAGAGTGGGATCGATACCCACTATCCACCCCAAAATAATGCCCCTTTAGCATAATGGTAATGCTCTCGGCTTATAATCGAGCTATGCCGCCTGATATGCGGATGATGGGGGTTCGATTCCCTCAAGGGGTACCAAATTTTCGCTTGACAAGTTGCCTTTATGGGATAATATAGAAATATGAAGTTTATTACAGTCGTTCCTGTTGAAGAACAGGTTTGTGTGATTCGTCCTGGAATGCAATTCCGCTATAGAGTCAATATATTTCTTCTTGCTCACGTGAGTGGCATTTCAGAAGTGGACAGACGTTATTGTTTGATTAATATACATTCTGGCAATAGATGGCGAGAACCCTCTTCGATAGAAGATATTGCACATCAACTGAACATTAACAATTTTCAGCTTGTACAAGAGCCCTCATAGATTTGATCGCGTTTGCGAGGAAACATGATCACGGCCGCTTTTAAGGAATCTCAAAAAAGTACGTGTCGCTGCAAACACGGTGCGATCGTATCTAAGAACGGTCGTGTGCTCGGGCGAGGTCACAACGATTACCGATCCCACGGCGGGCATTGGGGCGGGGGACCACTTAGAACATTACATGCTGAGGCCGCCGCTATTCGCGATGCTGTCCGCCGTGGGATCGATGTGCGTGGCACTACCATTTATGTGACCCGTGGCGATACAAGTCGCATGAGTAAACCTTGTGTAAGTTGCAGAACTTTGCTTGAAAAGCACGGCATCGCCAAGGTATGTTATACCGACGAACATGGCAACATTCTTACAGAGTGGCCATTAACGCCTAAGTAGTCCAACGGCAGGAGACAGCAGACTCAAAATCTGTACAGTGTGGGTTCGAATCCCACCTTAGGTACCAAAACAATGAAAACCATTATTGATTTCTCAAAATGAGCAAGGTTAAGAAGTGCGAATCCTGCGGCAAAAAGATGCCGCCCTACTCGGACGATGATATCTGCGAAAACTGCTGGGAAGACGGCGACGAAGAAGAAAAGCTTGCGAGCTGTGTAATCTGCGGAGCCGAAGTTTTCGATCATCATGAAATTTGCGACGGATGTCGCGAAGACGAAGCGGAATCTGAATTTTAACGGGTCTGTCGTTCAATAGATAGGACTCTCGGCTACGAACCGAAGAATGAGGGTGCAATTCCTTCCGGACCTACCATTATGGCTGATGTAAGAGAACCCGATTGGGTACCCAAGTGTATTTGCTGTGGACCCATATCATTAGCAGAATATACACGTCACCATTTAATTCCCAAAGCACATCCTGTTTACGCGGCTTATGCTAAGCTTCGCAAGCAGGGGCCGGAAACAGTACCTCTCTGTAAAGATTGTCATAAACTAATTCACAAGGTCTTTGGAGAAGGTCATAAGTTTCGTGGCCCGATGACTCGCATGAGTTTAGCTCAATGGCTTCAAACACAGAAATCTAAGCAATATGTCTAAACTACCTATTCTATATCACCGTGCAAAAGGCGGCGATTTGCGTCAATGGAGCGTTTGGACTGACGGAGCCGACATCGTAACTAGCTACGGCACAGTGGGCGGCAAATTACAAGAGTCACGCAAGAGAGCCGTAGCTAAGAACGTCGGGCGAAGCAACGAGACCTCGCCCGAATCACAAGCTGAGGCCGAAGCCCGAAGCTTGTGGCAATATAAGGTAGACCGCAAATATTCGGCTTCGCCGAAGGAGGCGGAAGAGCCGCTGAATTTGCCTATGCTTGCCCATCCGTACGAAGGCACGAAAAAGAGCAAATTTCAATTTCCTGCTGACGCTCAGCCAAAACTAGACGGGGTGCGTTGCATAGCGTCTCGCGATGATGACGGCTTTATTGGTTTAACCTCACGTCAAGGCAAGTATTGGGATTTACCCCATATCGCTAAACAGCTCGACGCTTGGTTACCCAAGGGCATGATTCTCGACGGCGAGATTTATATTCATGGCGAATCTTGCCAGCGGATCACCTCACTGGCCAAGTCTGCGAATCCTGGTGGCAAGTCTTTTAAGCCCGAGTCCGAAGGACTCGAATACCATGTTTATGATGTTCCTGTCATCGACGGCTGCGAAATTCTGACGTGGGAAGAGCGTAGACCAACGCTTCATGGTTTAGTAGAAAAATATCATCCGACAGTAGTCACGCACGAATTAGTGCGTAATGAAAAGCAATTGTGGGATGTACATGGCCAATTCATTACAGAAGGCTATGAAGGTGCTATTTTGCGTGCTCATAAAGGTCTATATCTTTGGGGCTACCGCTCAAGCGAACTACTAAAAGTTAAAGAATTTCAGGACGCGGAATTCCGCGTCCTGGATGCTCGCGAGGGTAAAGGTAAAATGAAAGGTGGCGTCATTTGGGTATGCCGAAATGATGTTTCGGAAGATACATTTGAATGCACCATGAAAATTACAATGGCGGAACGTCAGCGTATGTTCCGCAATAAAGAAGATTATATCGGGCGGCTATTAACCGTTCGCTTTTTTGATAGAACAGATGATAAAATGCCGCGATTCCCTGTTGGAATTGTCTTTAGAGACACAAGGGATTTGCCGTAATAAATTACTGCCTTTCTAGTGTAGGAGTCTGCACATCAGCTTGAAATACTGATAGTCCAGGAGCGTTACCTGGGGGAGGCACCACTCAACGCTTCGCGTCTCGTGAGGCGTGTAGATCTCTGGTGTTAACAGCAGCATGAACGATTCCAAATCGTTTGGTCAAGGTGCAACTCCTTGGAGGTCTGCCAGAACATGGCTCCATAGTTTAACAGTAGAACGCCAGCTTGTCACGCTGGTAGCCGGAGAGCGTCACTCCGTGGGGCCGCCATTCAAAGCCATGCAAACTTTTTTACCCTATCCTTCATTTGCTGCATCTGCCAAGGTATTAGATTATCGCCGTTTAGGAAAACAGCGAGTAGAGGCTTTTCAATTACTTGTAGCAATTCATGACGAGTGGGCCTTAGATATCCGTGCTCAAAAAGGATTAACCAGTCCAGCCAAAGGCTGGACTAATCATCCTGCGGCCCGCATGTGGCGAGGCCATAGTGAGTCATTAGGCATATACATGAATGAAATGATAGTAGAATGGGTAAATAGAGGATATAAAAACTCAATGCTATATCATCCGACTATAACAAGCGATAAACCAACCTGGATCGGAGACGTAGCATTTCATGCTTCACATAGATCCAATCTACTACGTAAAGATATAAACTACTATAGTAAATTTGGCTGGACAGAATCGCCTAATTTACCTTATATTTGGCCAAAATAACGCCGGTATGGTGTAATAGCAGCACAAATGACTTTGAATCATTTAGTTTACGTGCGAATCGTGATGCCGGTACGGAAGGTTGACAGAGCAGTAATGTACTTGTTTGCTAAACAACGGTTGGCTAGAAATGGCTACATACGTGCAAATCGTATACCTTCCGCCAGAACAATTTTCCCTTGACATCCTCTACATGATAGGTTATCATTAGGCACTATGCGAAGAAATAATACTTCCAGTACAACCCAAAATGGCTGTGCATATCTACTCGGAGCATTGCTCGTCATTGTCCCGATGTCCTTCTGGACAGACCGCAATCTCGATTTCTGGCTGACCCATTTTAAGGGCGAGACCGTTGATTGCCCATTCTGGGCCAGTTTTCTAGCGTCTCTTCTAGCTCCTGTCGGTCTATTTCTCAATCTTGTGGGTGAGATCGCTCGCCTTTGCCTATGAACGATCACTACTGTCTCAAAAAGGAAACCGCATTCTGGCTCGTGCATTGCACGGCCATCATTTTCATGTCACTGCTAATCCTCGCCTTAGGAGCGTAGCGACTATGACACAAGAAATCACTGCGGAGCAAGCTCCGCACATTCACGATCTCGAATCGTACAAGGCTGTCACCGGAGCCAAACGTTTCAAGCGAACCGCAGAAGAAATGCAACTCGGGCTGTCGCCCGAAGAAGCTCTCAAGCGACGCCTGGCTGCCTTCGATCCTAACTGGCTGGACAAGAATCCGGTAGCTAAGGCCAGCGTGGAACGCGGCCCTGAACAGGCCAAGGCTAGACAATTCACGGGCTTCCGGCCCGACAGGGCCGTGCTTGTGCAGCCTGGTGATATCGTAATCCGAATTCGTGCTGCGAAAGGCGTGGACAAGGATTACCTGTCTCGCCTCCCGACGACCGAGATCGTAGTCGAGCAAGACAATTTCTTCTACGGAAGAGTAGACGACAAACTCGCTGGATTGTATGAAGGCGAGACAGATAAGTTTTTCCAAGACCTAATCGAAAGCGGTATGGGCGAACTCATCGACCATCCTGCCTTCAAACAACCTGAACCCCTGGTAGAACCAGAAGAAGTAACCGCTAATGTCAACGACGACTCAAGTTCGAGTTAACCGCCGTCTGGCGGTCAAGATTGCCCGCGATGTTCTGGAGCAACTCCGGCTCAATCGCTTCAAAGCCAAGCAAGGTAGCTATTGTCTTATTACTCGCGGTAGCGAGTTTAGACACTACGTGGACCAATACTCTGATCCCAAAGAACGACGCGAATCATTCAAGACGGCGTTCAAGACAGACGAGACGCTCCGATGCGATGTTTGTGCTCTTGGAGCGTTGTTTACGTCATTCGTTCACATCAATAACGTATTCACGGTTGGTCAAGTAGTTCAGCCGAAGTTCGGCCGTATGTTTGGTGCCCTTGAAGGTGCCTTTACGGTTCGGGAACTTATGCTTATGGAATACGTCTTCGAGGAAGGTGAACGCGGCATCCTTGAGGGCAAAGTTCTGAACCCCTCATATGATGAATTTGAAGAAGACACAGCCCGATTCCGTGGTCAGGTTTTCACATTCACTCGCAAGGAACTACTGCGGGCCATGAATTATGGCCAGCGGTATTCTGGAGAAGACAGCAGCGATCAACGTCTTCGTTTGATTATGCTGAATGTCATTCGCAATAAGGGTCGATTCGTTCTGCCCGAATAAGTACAACTGGAAGATACCCCGCAATGGTGTGGAACTAGGTTTGAACCCTAGGGCGGCCTCAAAAACCGGGCGTTCGATTCGTCTATCTTCCGCCAAAATCATCCCGAGAGTATACCCTCCGCCTGATAAGCGGTTGAAAGGTTAGCTAGTGACACGCAGGTGCAACTCCTGCCTCTCGGACCAATACACGGATCCATGGTGTTAATAGCTAGCATATCTCCCTCTTAAGGAGCAAGGTGAAGGTGCAACTCCTTCTGGATCCACCAAAATAAACGTCTCCTGTTCCCGACACTAGTCTTCTAAACTAGTCTTTAGAGTTGGGCAGAAAGCGTGGGGTGCAACTCCTCCAGGAGATACGGGCTCGTGTACTGAGTTTGGCCGATAGTACCCGCCTTTTAAGCGGACGCAGAAATGCCGCCACAGGTTCAAATCCTGTCGAGCCCACCAAATCACTTGACAACAGACGACAGATCGGGTAGCATGTCATATGCGAGAAATGAATGAACAATTGATGATGGCCATCGAATTAGCGGTAAAGGCTCATGGTATGCAGCTTGACAAGGCCGGCATGCTATATGTGCTTCATCCGCTCCATGTCATGAATAACGTAGAGGGAATCGACGCTAAGATTGTTGCTGTTCTGCACGATGTTGTAGAAGATACCGAAGTAGAAATCGCTAAACTTTATAGCGAAGAGCCGGACGATAACGAAGGCAAGAGATATCTTCTTTACGAGAAGCTTAGCGAATATTATGAATTCGATGAGCGTATTATTGACGCGATCGACGCCATTACAAAACGCGAAGGCGAGAAAAACACAGAATATTGGACTCGCGTAAAAGCTTGTCCGTTGGCATTGCGAGTGAAGCTCGCAGACATTGCTCACAATTTGTCACCGGCCAGACTGGCTCGTCTCTCAAAAGACGAAGCTGATTATCTGGCCGGTAAATACCGTAAAACATTAAATTTTTTAAACTCATGAAAGCATTTCTAATAACAGTAATATTACTAGCTTTATCTTTTAGCATTGTTGCCGTTGCACAAACGCCAACACTGGTGGCACAGCCCACGGGATGTAATTGCACCCCGATCAAGGCGGCCGATCTTGTCCAATTTGATGATCATACAGCATTTGTGGTACCCGCTGGAAAAGTATTAATTCTAACGGGCACTCTTATCGCTGACACAAATGTTACCGATGCTATGGTCATCGTGAAAAACGGAGTTATTTTTTTGAAACCGAATAAGAATGATCCTTTCCCATTTGGCGTATCATTCACAGCCGGAACGACAGTACAAGTACAATGTATTACTGGAACATGTAGCGTTCTTCCTGCAAATGCACATTTTATTGCTTTTGGATATCTAATTAACTCATGAAGTGGATTGCTAATTCTAAAGATCCAGTCAAAATACTTGATGCTATCAAGCAAGGCTTAGTAATGGGTCGCCCCCAACCAGAAGGCCCTGTTACGCGAGAGATGCTAGAAGCGGCAGGTTGGTTTGGTTTCTATGATCCTAACGTGATCGAAACTCAACCAATTTCAATTGTGCTTGACTTGTCTAATAACAAAATAAAACAACAGCTTAATGGAGCAGGTTTTTTGGGACATATTAAAGCTCATGGTCCCTCATTAAGGGAAGCCCTGCTAAACGGCACAAAAGAGCCGACTTCCGATCTTGACGATCGTATCAAAGAAGCACAGCGGGCCTTACCCGCTAAGAATCCCACGAAATATCGTGCCCGCTGGGCGGGCACGAGGTATGTATATGAGCGTATCGACTAACAACGCGGGGATGACGGAATTGGCATACGTACGTGCCTTAGAAGCACGGTTTTAGGGGTTCAACTCCCCTTCCCCGCACCAAAACATCTAACAACATCATGAGACTTCTATTTGGACTCCTCTTCCTGGCCGTTAGTGGGCTAGCATTCATTGTCTGGCGGACGATCATGCGTAGTCCCAAGCTGGACAAGTTTTTCGACGTGACCAAACGCGACGAAAACGCTGATGACATTCTTTCGCGGCGACGTAACGCTGAGAAAGATTTGGATGCTCGGGGACGTACTCTGAGCGGTGAACAACGCAAACTGCAATCTGAAATCAACAAAATCAACAAGAAGAAAGATCTATGACCCCTCGTTTTCTCATTTCTCTGATCGCTGCCGCATTCATCGTAATCGGTGGCATTTTCACTGGTTGTGCCGCTATTGGGCATAACAACGCCGAAGATTGGCAAGTGATTCAGACCCTCGATGGAACAACCAGCGTGCGTGATGGTGCCGGCTTCTATTGGAAGGGTTTTGCCCATGTTACGACCTATCCTCGCGTGTTTGAAATCTCGTGGGGTCCGGATACCGTAACGTTCAATGACGGTGGCACAGCCAAGATGGAAGGCCGCATGCGTATTCGTACTCCTACGACCGAAAAAGAGCGTCTGCTCATGCACAACGAATTCGGTGCCGATGCGAGTATGCGTAATGCGGAAACGTCAGTCGAGGCTCACCTTATCAACGTTCTCAAAGTTACCGGCCCGGTCATGAGCGGTAGTGAACACCAGTCGGCTCGTAATGGTGAATTCTATAAGCTTTCTTATGAACAGCTTGAAAATGGATTATACCAAAGCGAACGCCTCCAGGTCGAACTCGTTGATCAGCTAGACCAAAACGGCAAGCCTCTCAAGGTTTTTGCTACCAAGATTGTCAATGGTCACGATGGTCAGCCGCTCGTCCAGGAAGCGTCGCCTCTTATCCAGTATGGATTTGGCATCGCCCAATTCTCCATCACGGATACGTCGTATGACCCGAAAACGGTTGAACTCTTCGCCGCGAAAAAGGAATCGCTCCTGAATGCGGAACGTTCGAAGGCTGCTCGTGAAGAGCAGATCCAAGAGCGTCTGATGATTGAGCAACGCGGTCTCAAGCAGAAGGCCGAAATCGAAGCCCAGGCCAACATGGAAAAGGCTAAGCTAACGATCGAAGCTGAAACCAAGGTCGCGGTTGCCAGCCAAGAGGCTGCCCAAGCCGAACAGATCAAAGCTCGTCAAACAACGGAAGCCGAATCTCGTAAGGCCGTGGCTACGACGGAAGCCGAAGCCCGCAAGGTTGCAGCTTCTCTCAACCTCGAAGCCGCTCGTCTAGACGCCGAAGCGATGCGAGTCGCTGCGGCGGCTAAGGAAGAGCAGATTGGCAAGGCTGGTGCTATCACGGAGCGTGAGCGAGTGCTAGCGGAAATTGAACGCGATGCCCGCATCGGTGTCGCGAGCCAGATGGCCAAGATTCAGGTGCCGAGTTTCATGATTAGTGGTGGCGGCGAGAGCGGCGGCAGCAGCTTAGAGCAGCTACTCAATGTGTTCATGATGCGTCAGATGGGTGTATTCGACCCCGCCGTGCATGCGGCGAAGCAGCAGTAATCTAGCAACAAAAAACAGGGGTCGGACTTTACAAAGTCCGACCCCTGTGGTATTATATAAAATATGAGCGAACTTCTAATTAGAGTTGTCCAAATCGACACGATCGAACCGCATCCTAATGCTGATCGGCTTGAAATCGTGAAGATTGGTGGTTGGCAGATCGTTTCTGGCAAAGGAAACTACCGCGTGGGAGACCTGGCTGTCCACGTACCGCCAGATGCAATGGTGCCAAGACGCTGGGCTGACCAATGGGCCGTAACGCAATACCTTAGCTTCTACAAGAGAGACCCGGACATGGGTCGAGTGCGTGCCGCACGCTTGCGGGGCACGCCCAGCTACGGCTTCTTGGCCCCCAATGATTTCCAGGCCGCACTCGGTGCCGACCTGGCTGCAAACTACGGCATCGTCAAATACGAAGAGCCCGAGCCGGTTGGAATGCAGCCGGGCCAACAAGCTAGAAATCACCCGTTTTTCCATACTTACACAGATATTCAAAATCTGCGTAATTACCCCGATAAGCTAGACTATAGAGAGCCGCTGGTGGTCACTGAAAAGATCCACGGCACGAATAGTCGCGTTGGCTGGGTTCTAAACCGTGGTGACGCACATATGTCCGTGCCTGACGAATTTGAAAAGGTAGTAGGAACTCATCGTACACAGCGTAAGACGGAAGAGCCGGGAGTCTACGGTTTGCCTTTCCAGCTATATGGCGAAGCCCTAGACAAAGCATTTGGGCACATTCTCGATATGATGGAACATCCGGATGTCGGCAATGGCATTGGAGTCGAGTCCATCATCTTTTTTGGCGAAATTTACGGTCCTGGCGTTCAAGATCTCACTTACGGAAAAGAGAAGGCGTGGCGAGTTTTTGATATCGCTGTAAATGGCCTCTACTTGCCGTGGTCTTACGTAAAAGAGGTTTGCGAGGAATTCGGCATTCCGCTCGTTCCGTACGTTCACCCTGCTTTCTACAATTTTGAAGAATTGTGTGCTTTGGCCCAGGGCGAGACTGTTCTCAATCCTGGACAAATTAAGGAAGGCATCGTAGTTCGCCCAAATTTCGAAAGCACGTGGGGAAACGGCGATAGAGACCCAAATCCAAAACGCACGATTTTCAAGATTATCAGTGACGAATATTTGCTACGCAAAAACGGCACTGAGCACCACTAAAACACCGAATGTCCTGAATAGTGACTTTTCTCCTACTTACATTCCTAAAAATTCGGTTTACAAGACCATTTCAGACCCATATCATTAGGACGTATTCAAAAATTCTTCTCTTTAAATCATAACATGAACACTACAACTCAAACTGACCTAACAATTGATAACTTCACCGAACGCACGGGATTTCGCTTCCGTATTTCGCGTGAACAAAAGGGCCGTATCGCAGCCGGTACGCTAACTCGCGAAGGTGCGTTCGGCGAGTTCTTGGCTAGCGGCGGCGTAGATAGACTACAGAAGAGCCGTCGTCCTGACGTGCCTCTTGAAGTGTATCTTGATCCTGAACTTACAGTAGATAACTTCTCTGAAAAGGTAAAGGCCCTAACTGGCGTCGCTCGTCGTTTCCGTGTTAGCCGCGAACAGCGTCAACGCATCAAGGCTGGCACACTCACTCGTGAACAGGCATTGGCCGAAATCATCTCCTCTGTACCAAAGGTATAATCTATGAGCAATCTGAATGTTGTCGTTCTACAAGGTAATCTAACTCGTGATCCCGAGACCCGCTTTACGCCGGCCGGGCTCGCCATTGTTTCATTTGGAATCGCCGTCAATGGTGGTTTCGGCGAAAAGGAAGAGGTCAGCTTTATTGACTGCACCGCTTTCGGCAAGCAAGGCGAAGCCCTTGCCAGGTTCTTTAATAAGGGTAAGCAGATCCTTGTTCAGGGTCGTATCCGTCAAGAACGCTGGGAAGACAAGACGACTGGCGGTAAGCGTTCGAAGCTATCCGTGATCGTTGAGTCGTTCAATTTCGTTAGCGGCGGCAAGGCTCCTGCTGCTGGTGAAGCGGCTCCCGCTAATGAAGTCGCTGCTGCCGAAGCAACCGCCGCTGCAACGCCTACGGCTGGCGACGACGGCAAACTTTTCTAGTCGCTTCGCGACTAAGCGTATCTGACGCCGAAAGCCGGGCTAAGATTGGCCGATGGGCCTGTCGGAGTAGACATACTCCAATAAATCAGTGCTTGACCCCTCGGAGAGACGAGGGTATACTTCTCATATGAAACTAATTCTTCTACGTGGTCCTTCGGGTACGGGCAAGAGCACCATCGCCAAACACTTGATCGAGAAGTATAATCTCGATCCGAACAAGAATGATGTTCCTGCATGGGTCGAAAGCGACCATTTTTTCACGAGCGTGTTTGGCGATGGTAAGTACCACTTCAATATCGCGAAGCTGAAAAATGCTCACCAATGGGCACAACTGGAAGCCGAACACGGTATGCTGATTGGCTTAGGTCTCGTGATCGTTTCTAACACGTTCATTGCCCTTTGGGAAATGGAACGCTACCTGGAATTGGCCGAAGAATACCACTACGCGGTAGAGATTATCCGTTCTCCCGGTCCTTGGACTGTCGAAGCTTCCGCGAAGCGTAATCAGCACAGCGTTCCTCTTGATGTTCTTAAACGACACATTTCTCAATACCAGCCGAGCGACAGCGAGGCTGAGTGGACCGATCTTTCCATCTTCAAATGAATGACGAAGCAAAGCTTTCTCTATGCTGGAATTGCAAGCACGGAATTTGTATTAAGGAAACAGAACAAGAACTCATGATGCCCATGGACGCACTCAGAGAACATGAAGTAAAAGAAATTTGGCAAGAAGATGAAAGACCCACACAAGATACTATGCCGATTGCGGTAGAACAAGAAAGAGTTAAAGCAATTTGTTTCTGGCGTCCATCTCATATCAAAGAGGCACCGCCCATTCTGGTAGCAAACGTAAAAGAATGCAGCCGATTCGAGAAAAAAGATGTCTAACATTTGGGTAACTAGCGACACGCATTTCAATCACGCCAATATTCTGACGTATTGTCCCAACCGTAGCTTTGCTACGATTGAGGCAATGAATGAAGCAATTATCACTGATTGGAACACAAGGGTGTCCGTCGAGGACACCGTTTACTTTCTCGGTGATTTTGCAATGGGTCCAAAGGATAAGCACGTTGAATTCTTGACCAAGCTTAATGGAAATATCAAGATCGTGCCAGGCAATCATGATCGCTACCTTGAAAAGGTAGCACAAAAGAGTGGCTTACCTCCACATGTCGAAATGTTGCCGCCGATTTTCAATCTCAAGCACGGTCACACGTATTTCGTGCTATGCCATTTTCCTATGGAAGAATGGGAAGGCATGGCCGGACATTCATCTGATCATATCAGCGGATCAATCCATTTGCATGGCCATACGCACGGCAAGAGCAAACCCAAAAAGGATCGCTGGGATATTGGATATGATGTGTTCGCTGGCCCCGTCATGATCGACGTGTTTATTCCGCTATGAATAGATTTTGTCTTCACAGGATTAAGGATATATCTGGCGTTAGTGGCTGTGGTATCATTGCCGAAGGCGTCCAGTTTACTGATGGCACATGCGTATTACGCTGGCTCACAAGCGTGCCAAGCACGGCATTTTATGCCAATATTCGCGACCTTCTAAAAATACATGGCCATGATGGAGCAACATGTATTGTATTTGAAGACGGCGATTATGATCTCAATATGCTAAAATGAAAGATTATGTGCTTTATCAAAAGCTTCTTCGCGAGACCGAGGAGGGACGTGTAACTGTAAGCACCGAGGGCGATTTACAGATTTTTAAGTACACCCAATCAACGCATATAGAAGGTCTGTGGAATGAAGTTAACCGCCAAGCTCGTGGAATTATTTTTCGAACGGACGGAACCATCGTGGCCCGTCCGTTCGGAAAGTTCTTCAACCTAGGCGAAGTCTCTGAGACTAGCCTAGAGAACCTTCCTAGCGGCGAAGCCGCTGTGTTTGAGAAGCTGGACGGTAGCTGTGGTATCGGATTTCTAGACAACGGCCTATGGAGATTAGCAACGCCCGGTAGCTTATCGTCTGACCAAGCTAAGGCGGGTTCGTCCATGTTATACATCAATCCAGGCTATGACCTGTCGGCCTTGCCGCTAGACTGCACGCCAGTTTTCGAGATCGTATATCCTGGAAACAGGATTGTCTGCGACTATACTCGCGATACTCGCGGGCCTCAATTCCTAGCACTGCTTGCGGTACTAGAACATAATGGCCAAGAATGGCATCAGTCTCGCGTCGATCAAATCGCTGCGAAATGTGGATTCCCACGGCCTCGTCGCTGTAACGTAGACATCCATAGCGACATCTCATTCCCTGACAACGAGGAGGGCTATGTTGTGCTATTTGAAAATGGTCTTCGCGTAAAAGTGAAGAGCCCTGGGTACCTTCGTATCCACCGACTGCTCAACTATATGACGCCTAAGGGCGTCATAGAGTTGATTCGAGGCAAGGAATATCGAGCTATGCTCGATAGCTTACCTCCGTCTATTGCTCGTGATTTCGACGACATACGGGCGGCGGTACAATGTCAATTTGACAAGCTGAAAGCAGATGCACACGCCAATCTATTTGCGATGCACTGCCTTGTAGGTGAACATGCCGCCCGTAAGGATCAAGCATTATGGATCCAGGCTAACGTAGCCCCCGAGAAGAGGGGGCTTGTATTTGCATTACTAGATACCAAGGACATCGAAGATGGCCTATGGAGACTCGTAGAAAAAGGATTAAATGAAGCCCCTAAATCCTGATATCGTGCCGGCAAACTTAGATCAGGCCATCAATACAATTATTGAAGCATTAGATTCATCTGAGATTTCAGGTTTTCGATCTGGAAAATTAGACGCCGTATCTGTACATCATACGCTCGGGCAATTGATTCGTAATTCATGGTCCTTATGGGAACGCGATACAACCCTGAGTTTATGGTTTAGAAATAATTTAAAGATAGGGCACGCAGATGATATTAGTGGCGTGATCATATTGTCTATGATAGCTAGGCTGAAAAATGAATCGTTCTTTCCTCAATTACTAATTGAGGAATATCATGAACACTGGCGACAGTTTGGTTGTGATATGTATGGAGATCCCATATCTTGAAACAAGAATATCAACAGTGGATCGACGCATTGCCCGAGCGTGTCACCGGCCAGTGTGCGGAACATACGCTGGCTATGCAAGCACAATTTCCAGAACTCGTCCGCGTACGCGGACATTATGATTGTCCAATTTGGGGAGAAAGAGAACACTGGTGGCTTAAAACTGCCGAAGGTGAGATCGTAGATCCTACAGCTAAACAATTCCCCACTAAGGGACATGGCGAATACAAAGAATGGGACGAAACGCAGCCAGAACCGACGGGCATGTGTCCTAATTGTGGCGGATATGCTTATGATAACAAGACATGCTGCTCTGACAAATGCCATAGAGAATATGTGGCGTACTGTATGAGGCCATGGGATTAACAGACGAAGCGATATATGCCAAGGCGGCCTATTTAGGTACGTTTCATGCCATAAAACGCCTTAGAAGAACTTTTTATGCCCTCTATTTAACAGCAAGAAAGGAATTGCCTTGGTTCATAAGACGGTTTATTTAGCGGGTCCAATATCAGGTCTGACATACGATGAAGCCACGGGATGGCGTAATGCTATCGCCACCGAACTCGCAGAGTTCGGCATCAAATGTCAAAGCCCTATGCGTGCAGCGATTCATTTACGCCACGCAGACGGCGTACTCGGCGACTGCGAAATCCAGGCTGGCACAAAGCCTGCTGTCGAAGCAATGTCTACGCCTAAAGGCGTTGTCGTACGCGACAAATTCGATTCCACTCGCTGCGATCTATTGTTAGTGAATCTCTTGAAAGCCAAAAAAGTGTCTATTGGCACTTGCGTTGAAATAGGATGGGCAAACGCTAATGATATTCCGATCGTGCTTGTAATGGAAAAAGACAATATCCATAACCACGCTTTCATTAGAGAATCTGCAAGCTTTATCACCGAATCGCTAAGCGATTCAGTGTATATTATTAAGGCTATTTTAAAAGATTACTAGCGATCCTATGGGTCGCTATTTTGGATGCTCCCCAGGTTTTTGTTTTACGGTCGTTAGACCATAAGAAATTCCAAGTTGAGATTTACAATACGATGAACGTTCATACCATGGAGTCATGAGCAACGTCACTCCAACAACACCCGGTACTCATTTTATAGCTCTATCAGGCAAGAAGCAGGTCGGCAAGGACACTTCCGGCCAAATCATTGCTCGGTTATTAACAGAGCAAGGTAAGCGAGTTGCTTTTACTGCATTCGCTGAGGCATTAAAGGAAATGTGCATCGCAATCTTAGGATTGCGGAGAGAGCTCGTATATGGCACGGATGCCGATAAGAACACTCTGACGCATATCAGATGGAACACGCTACCAGAAGACATACGCATTAAGTATGCTAAGGTGGTCGGTAAAACATCAGGACCAGACGCAGGAGATATCTTAGAGTTACGCACGGGATTTATGACCGTGCGTGAGGTGCTTCAAATCATGGGCACCGATATCTTCCGCGAGATGTTTGAGAATGATGTATGGGCGAACTCACCGTTCCGCCGTAATTGGTCAGAATATGATGTTGTTATTATAACAGACTGTAGGTTCCCCAATGAGAAGTCTGTTACGGAAGCTAGAGGCGGAACGGTGATTAGAATTGAACGTAACACTGGTCTCAATGATACGCATGCCAGCGAGACATCGCTGGACAATGCACAATTTGAATATTGTTACAACAACAATGGATCTTTAGTTGAATTAGAAGCTTTCTTGAAAGATGTCCTCCGGCACGCCAAATTACTATGAGCGAAGCAAATAATAACTTTAATCTAACTGGCGATGAAGCCAGACTTTTGATGACAACTTTAGTCTATTCAGAAGTTTCCGCCCCAACAGGCATGGCCCTTAAACTATATTTCAGACTCGTAAGTATTAGTACCGCTCAACCTCCAGTAGAAAAACCAACATGATTCTATATTCACACAGACCAAAGCTAGGCGTAAGCGTAGCAGCTAAGGCTGAAAATGGTATCTTACGTGTTGCGATTGCAACAACCCATAATCGCCTAGATACCTTCTCGCGTCAGCGTGCAAGACAGATTCTTACAGGAAGATTAGAATCTCCTGTGACGATTGCATACAGAACGGATCTTACTGTTCACGATTTCATGAATGCATTTAAAGCCTGGTTCAAGCCTACACCCGACGAATCAGATAGCACGTTCCCTAAGAAACTTGCTAAAAGACGCGACAAAATCTTCGAGCTAATCTTGGCAAAAGCCGAAGAGATTGTTGCAGAAGGCGTGCCATTCTAATGAAAGTCTTTGTAGGCGATACTGAAACTGGCGGACTCGATCCCGAGGTCCATTCGATTTTCTCGGTTGGTGCTCTCGTAGGCGATATCGATAGCGGTGAAATCATTGAAAAATTCGAAGCCTTACACAAGCTATCTTCGATTAATGATTATAAATTCACCGCTAAGGCGATCGAAATCCATGGGATTACGCCACAAAAAGCCTTCGCTGAGGGGCTTCCGACCAATGAACTACAAGATAAGTTCGTAGACCTATGGCACAATCACGGGGCTGTTCTAATGGGCGGCCATAACTTCGTATCTTATGACGTGCCCATGTTGGCACGTCAGCTATTCCGCGTGACAGTGCCGCAGTTTACTGCTAACTTCACCTATCGATTCCTAGACACTCTCCCCTTAATCCGGATTCTGACCGGACACGATAACGTGCCGTCTGGTGCTTCGCTCAAGCAAGCAGTAGACATGCTTGGAATTGACATGTCAGAATTCGGATCAAACAAGTTCCACGGTGCCCTGTTCGACTCGATTGCATGCTTCAAAATCATGCATAAGATTCGCAAGATTATGATGGAACCAGACATTCTCGCGAGGCTTCAAGCATGAAATACACAGACCCTAGTAAAGAACGCCGAGATAGAGAACGTCGCCTCCTGCAATCCGCCGGATGGCAAGCTGTGTGGGCTTTGAAAGACAACGGTTCATGGCAATGGAAATGGATTACATCGAAGCGTAAGAAAGCCTACTCAAGACAACAGGCTATCGCAATCGTTCGTCGCTCACGGTAGCGTCGCCTATGAACTATAGGCACGACGAACGAAGTCCTGAGCAATTCGCTAAGGACATCAAGGCCCACACTATGGAAGAGCGGGCTCTATTTTTGCTGTGGCTTGATTTGATCGAGCGAGAAACTGGCAAGCGTCCATCCTACAAGGACACCGGCTGCGGTAAAACAGGCGACGTCCTAGATGATAAAGACGTATCGACCGAGCCCGACTTTGAGGTTGAGGGCTTTGGTCTAGTTGAGATCAAATTCAGTAAGCCGTTCCTCAACAAGTTCTTCCACTTGAAGACTAGCCAGGTTAAGCAGTATTGCCAGAAAAATGCCATCATTTTATTTGTACACGGTACGGAAACCAAAAATCCCGTCTTTACAATGCTAAAACCAGATGCTTTAAAAAGCATTATGAAGGACTGTAAGGTGGTAAATTGGGCAGGATTCGGTTTTAAGCCATCATATAGAGTATCTATTAATCGTTTTGTTTGGCGTCCACTTAAATAATAAGAGATGGACTCATGACCAGTAAAAAAGACCGCGAAAAAGTCATGCCTGATGTGGACCGCATTAAGGCATTTAGGAGACGAAAAGAGCGATGCTCCTACTGTTGTGGCAAGAACCCGATCCAAACTATCACCGATCGTCTATTCGCTTGCTGCTTCGAATGTGCTGGTCGCGATTTAACAGAAACACAGGTATTTTTGTCGCTACCATGTGTTTTATGTGGTAAGAAACTAAAGCCATCTTGGGACCAAGACAAAGGAATCACGCCACAAACGGCAGATAGAGTAAATATTTCGGGTGGCACGGCTGCTCGTATCGATTGTAGCTATAGCTCGCGGCTAGATGGAAACATGTACATCGTAGCGGCCTGCGATGATTGCTTGAAAAAGGCAAAGGTAGCAAAACGTATCACGTACCTGGGGAATTTCATTAGTGAAATTTAGTGTCGTACTCCCTACGGTCGGACGCCCCTCTGTATTTGCAGCAGTAAAATCCGTCATAGATCAAAGCTACAATAATTGGGAGCTTACAATTGTTCATGACGGAGGCGGCAATGACTTTCCTCAAGATCCCAGGATATTAGAGATTTATTATCGAGATATGCCCGCTCACAATGATTCAGGGGCATGGGCTCGAAACCTTGCGATATCTAGAGGACAAGCTGACTGGATAGCCTATATCGATGACGATGATGTTTGGTTGCCAAATCACTTGACGGTCCTGGAAAAATGTGCTACTCTTCATCCAGAAGCTAACATGTTAAGAACATTTGGTCAGTCATTTTCATGGCGTCATAAGTCACCACGTAGTAGCAAGTTAGTGCGTAAGTTGGGACCAATCAATTCGCAAGACATATTGACGGTTGGCATGGCTCACACCAGAGAATTGTTCAATAAAACAACTGGATGGCAGCCTGTCGATAACCATGATCATCTATTGTGGCGTGAAATGCTGGCCACGGGTGGCGTACCGGCTATCGCACACGAAGTCACTTTCGAATTTGAGAGATGAAATATGAGAATCCTTCAACTACATAGCGAGAACGTCAAGCGACTCAAGGTCATTGACATTACACCTACTGATGATATAGTCATCATCAGTGGGTGTAATGAACAAGGAAAGACATCAGTCATTGATTGCATCTGGCTCGCTCTTGAAAATCGTGCGGCGTCACGCAACAATCCTCTGCCCATCAGAGCCGGAGAAGACAAGGCCCTAATCACAATCGACTTGGGCACGTATATCGTGACTCGCAAATTCACTTCTGCGGGGACTACTCTTGAGGTCCGCACCCCCGACGGCAGTAAGATAACGTCCCCGCAGAAGTTACTTGATGGATTGATTGGCGAATTATCATTTGATCCGTGGGAGTTCTCGCGTAAACGAGAGGAAGAGCAGCGTCAAATGCTGGCAGATCTACTTTTCACCCTGACCCAGGGCAAAGTGGACATGGCGGAATTCGAACGTCGCCGTGAAGGTGCATATGCTGCACGCACAGACGCTAACCGCGAACGCAAAAGGCTGGCTACACTCGTAACTCAAGTCACGCCTCCGAGAGCCGACGAACCGGCCGATGAAATTGCAGCCCAAGATTTGATCAATTCGATCAATGACGCACTCGTACTAAAGAAAACCATTGAAGATGCTGCTGCAAAAGCAAATTCTCTTACGCTTGAAATTGCCAAGCTAGAAGAAGAATTGAAGCGTGCTAATGGACAGCACGAGGCCGTGCTCAAGTTCCTAGCAAATGCACCTGAGGTACCGAATATCGGACACCTACAAAGCGAGCTACAAAACATTCAAGATCGCAACAAGAGAGCACGCGAAATTCAACAATACAACACTCTTGTCCACGGCCTACAGGGCGTGGACAAGGAGATTGAGAAACTGAATGAGTCGCTCGAACTCATCGAGATCGAAAAAGCAGAAGCACTAGAAGAGTCACCGTTGCCTGTCAAGAATTTGCGTATCACACCCGACGGCCTGATGGTCGTCACCGATGGCGACAAGCTGGTACCATTCTGTCAAGCGTCGGCCGCACAAAAACTACGCATCTCTTTGGGTATTGCAATGGCAGCAAATCCAACGCTCCGCGTTATTCGCATTGCTGATGGTTCGCTACTAGATGATGCGTCCATGCAAATCATTAGAGATATGGCTAAGACCCAAGACTTCCAAGTGTGGGTGGAATATGCGAGTCGCAACGACCAGGATCGCATTGGAGTGTATATTGAGGATGGCTCAGTAGCTTAGTGTAATCCTCCTGTATAGGAGGGCACTACTATGGCCATCAACGTCGATTGGGAAAAGCTAAGAAGCGTTCAGAAACACCTATCAGAGAATAGCGGCCTAACTCCCGAAACAGAAATCACGTTTATCATGATTTTAAAGAGCGGTAGTGCCAAAAAGTCGCAAATCAAATTCAAGGATTTCCTAAGTTTGTTTTGGGCGATCTCTGATAACAACGATTATGTTGTAGCAAATATCGTGGTTCAGGATAAAGAGGGCCGCATTCTTTACAGACACCGTGAAATCACTAACGGTAATGAAGAAGTGCCCGACGGCGGCAATGCTAGCATTGTAACGCACTGGAACACGCTAACAGACGACGAGAAAGATACGTACCTACAGATCTTAATCGCACAGATTAATGGATACGAACGATAACCCCCTAGATTCTGTACCTAAAAACGAGTGGGATAGGCTGATAATCAGTATTATCAAGCCGTTTTATCCTTTATGCCGTAAGGACTCCACTCTAAGTCCAGAAGACCTCCAGCAAGAAGCCTGGATTGCCCTACTAAAGGCTTGTGAGCGATACGATCCCAACAAGGCTAAGCTGACGACCTTCGCCTACCACTACATTCGTGGATCCGTTATGGGTTATATCGCCAAGCACACTAAGAATAAACCCAACCAAACGGATGATGATCCTGCCGACTTAGAGCATAAGGCATACACCGACGAGTCTGTAGAGACCAGCGACTTGATGCGTACTATGCTTGAAATGGTTGAGCACGAGGAGCATGCCGATCTATTGCGTGAGCATTTCATTAACAACAAGTCATTTAGACAGCTTGCCAAGGAACGGGGCGTCTCTCATGAAGCGATTGCCAACCGTATACACAAACTGTTAGATTTGCTACAGACAAGATTGAATCATGAAAATATGCACTAAGTGCAAGTCTCTTAAAGAGACACAAGAATTCTATGTCTGCAAAAGAAATCCTAGCGGGCTAACGCCGCATTGTAAAAGCTGCATTAAGAGTTACGAGCGTTCTAATAATGGAAAAGAATCTCATAGACGCTATTATCAGTCTCGTCGCGAAGCATTAACTAGCCAAGCAAGAAAATATAAAAATACGCCTGCCGGTATCGAGACACAAAAGCGTTATGATCAGTCAGAAAGAGGTCGTTTATCTGCACAACAATGTGCCAGACGACGCCGTGAGCGTAAACGCAAGCTAGATATGCGTCTCAAGTCCAAGGACATTGCTGTTATTTATGAGCGATTCAAAAATAGATGTGCTAATTGTGGCTCGAACACAAATCTTGAAATCGACCACCATTATCCGTTAATAGCGGGGTTCGGTCTTTCATTGAATAACGCAGTCCTACTCTGTAAATCGTGCAATTGTTCAAAAAGCAATAAGATGCCAGAAGAATTTTATCGCCGTGAACGATTAGAATATATCGAGGGAATATTATATGAAGCCGCCTAAGACATTAACTCTTATTGAGTGCCGCAATTGCGGCGGCTCCTACTATGGCGGCGACGCCAAGTTAGTTCTTAATCCAGGCACAGAGTCAGAATTCCCCGACGAAGTATCATTCGTTATTCGTAAAATAGCCAAATGTGTATCCTGTAAACAAAGAGATGATAGAACTCATGGCGGCCGCAAACAACGTTTCGAGCGATGAAACCTACGTACCTATTGCCAAACTACAAGTAGGTAAAACTTATCGGCAGATTTTCCTGGCCGCGAGCATCGTCTCCGGCGAAAATATGGTAACAGCAAAGGGCGACGCCTTTACGTGCGTCACCTTGCGAGATATCAGCGGCGAAATCGAGGGCAAGATTTGGGGCAAGGTCCCAGGACTTGTCGAAGGTATGTTTGCAATGATGACTATTGCAGTCAGCAAATACCAGAAGACAGTTCAATTTCAAGCAACGCCAGAAAATGTAATCGTACAGAAGGTCTCGCCTCTCAATCGATACGACTACATCAAGGGTATCTCTCCTAGCTTGCTCCAGCACTATGCTGCCGAACTACAAACAGAGATAGCGTCACTAGACGATGAAGTCTACAGAAACGTTTTGTCTGTTGCGGTGCATCATCTGGACCTGATTGCGAAGCTCAAAGAATCGCCGTATGGACTCACGGGTCCGATGGCTTACGTGGGCGGGCTGCTCGTGCATGTCACGCACACGTTGCGTATCGCAAAAGTCACCTGTGCCCAAGCTAAGGATCGCGAGATCACATTCAGTCCGTCGCTTGTAATTGCTGGCTGCATACTGCGTAATATCGGCTGGCACACAACGACACAACGTAAGGGTAGCGACGAAATCCGCTCTCGCGACGCATTCTATATGACGGGCATTGATCGTGCAAGTGCTCGCTTTATCAACCATTTGATGTTGACATATGCCAACGATTTGCATATAACGATTCCAGAAGAAAAGATCCAAGCACTAGAGAATATGTGCAATCACTTTGACGATATCCACACACTGGAAGGACAAATCGTCTTTTGTGCAAACAACATGGCCAATATCTTGAATGCTGGACACGAAACCCTGCAACGCAAACAGGTTGGTAACTGGAGAGATCAAAAGCTATTCATCGGACACCTATGATCGAACTTAAGCTACAAGAGCTTGAAAGACAAATGTCTACATGCAAGGCATGTGACCTTTGTAAGGGTCGCAAGACTGTAGTTTTTGGCGAGGGCCTAGCTTCACCGAAGGTTATGTTGATTGGAGAAGGCCCAGGCGAAACAGAAGACGAAACCGGCAAGCCGTTCGTGGGTCAGGCGGGCGACAAACTTACGAAGATATTAGGCTATGTAGGATTGTCGCGAAGCGACGTGTATATTACGAATGCGGTATTGTGTCGTCCTCCTAACAATCGCGTGCCTCGTCAAGAAGAACTCGAAGCGTGTCGTTGGAGACTAGACTTACAGATCCAGCTTTTGAAGCCAAGAGTTATCGTTGCACTTGGCAAGACCGCCTTGCAGCAATTAAACGGATCGCCCGTTAAGGGCAATCTCAACACGCATTTTGGTGCGTGGAAAACATACAAGAGCGGTGACCACGAAGCTAAAGTAATGGTCACCTATCATCCGAGTTATCACTTACGTTCGCCCGAACACGCATACAAAGTAAGCCTACCACATTGGACAAGTCTCAAAGAATGGTTGCAGACAAACTAGACTGCATGCGATATGCTGGCAAGGTCAACATGTCGGCTATTGAGTGGGGTTTCCATACAGCAAAACCCGGCGTTACTCTACTAGATGTAGACAAAGCCGTTGAATGGTATATTAGGTCGGCAGGATGCCGCCCTGCATTTAAAGGTTATCAGCCTATCGGATTTCCGTCACCGTTTCCGGCCAGTGCGTGTATTTCTGTAAATGATGTAGTAGTTCACGGAATACCTAATCATTATGTTTTAAAGCCAGGAGATCTACTAACCATCGATGTTGGCACAGAGTGCGAAGGATGGTTCGTGGATGCCGCAAGAACGCGGATTATCATTGGCGGTGCCAATGAAGTTGGCACCAGACTGATCAATGCAACGGAAGCTATCATGAATGCCCAGTTAGCCGTTATCAAACACGATTGTGACATGCTAACTTTGGTGGAAGCCGCAGGTCGCGTTGCTCGAAAGAACAAGGTCAAGATCTTGTCTGAATGGGGCGGCCATGGCATTAGCAATAAGATCCACACCGAGCCATTCATTCCAAACGCCCTTACCGAAGGCAAGGGACATTTGTTCCGTGCGTTTGAAGAACAAAACTTAGCAAAAGTTAAGTTTGTTGCGGGCGAGACCTACTGTATTGAACCAGTCACTACGTTCGGTTCTACCGAGACGTTTACAGATGAAGACGGCTGGACAATTCGTAAACGTGATGGTCAGCTAGCTGCCCACACAGAGCGTTGTTTGTTAGTTACCCGCGAAGGATATGAATTACTATCATGAATAGCGAAGAGCAAAAAGTGGAGTCTCCCCGTAATCCCATTATCACGCCTTCTGATCCAGAGCGTTGGCCTTTGCTTGAAATGCAATCGCAGATGTGTGGTATTCCATTGGATGCCGCCGAACAAGACGCCGTGCTGCGAATGGATGCATTACTTAATCAACTAGACGAAGAAGCTGCTGGTCTTGCCGCAGTACAAATCGGCGTGCCGCGTCGTATCTTCTTGCTTCGCAATGGAACAGACGCCGAAGGCAAGACAATTAACAATGCCTACATCAATCCTACGCTTGTCAGCGTGAGCAAAGATACCAAGAAAGACGGCGAAGCCTGTCTATCGTTGCCTGGTTTTGCTGGTCGTTTCCCGCGTCCTAAGGTCGTGGAATTAGAGTATTTTGATATACAAGGCAACGTCCAACGCCAAACGTTCAGAGGCTTTTGGGCTCGTGCAGTGATGCATGAAATGGATCACTTAAATGGCACCCTCATTGTCAAACATTTCGAGAAGGAAGTCAATAAGCAACCACGCCGCACAAAGTTCGGCATGAGGTTAACTCCCCACCGTGTTAAGGTTATTGCACAACGTCGTGCAGTCAAGAAGCGTGCCCGAGCCGCTAAGAAGCACGCAAGGGCAATTGGGAGGTAATAGTGCTTAAGAATTTCATTTTACCACAGCCACAAAAAGGACAAGAAGAATACGTCAAATCAATCATTGAAAACGATATCACGATCTGTACTGGCCTAGCCGGTACAGGTAAGACGTTTTTGGCGGTTGCTCACGCACTCGACATGATGACACGCTCTCAAAAGCGTGGTGGCATACAACGAGTCGTCATTATCCGTCCATACATTCCTTCGAACACAGGAGAAAAGATCGGTGCCCTTCCTGGCACATTAGATGAAAAGGTATTGCCGTACGTAGAGTCTATTAAAGACAATCTGCGTCAGTGCGTTGGCAACGAGCAAGACATCATGCAGCTCATTACACAGAAATTTGAGTTCACGGTTTTAAGCATGTGTCGCGGTCGATCATTCAACAACTGCTTCGTGATTGTAGAGGAAGCCCAAAACGTTCCTCTTAATGGCGACGCCATGAAGATGATCTTAACTCGTGTTGGTAAAGGCACTAAGATGGTCATCGCTGGTGACCTGGATCAGTGTGATATTGATCCCAAGGATTCGGCTTTAGCCGAAGCCATTAATGTGCTTGACGGCGTTCCTGGTGTTGGTATAATAGCTATGGACGATGTAGAAACTGTACAAAGAAGCCGTATCGTTAAAGAGATCCTTAAGGCTTACAAGGAGCATGAACGCAGATGGAAAAACGGGTAAAACAATATGTGTGCTAAGAGAATTGTCATTGAGTGCGATCTAACCAAACAGGAATACGATCCTGATGAGACGGTCACAATTACTTTTAAGCATAAAGGCAAAGCTCGCGGCAGATCTTATGATCTAAGTGCTGCCGCAGCAGCTAAGCTTGAACAGCAACTTGTGGGCGGCCCCAAGCTGAATGCAGAATGGGGATTTTACGCTCAAACTGAGTCTGTAACAAGACAAGGCCGCCCACGGCCAGCTCGGACAGTTGGCGATCTTGATACAGAATCCGGCGAAGCCGAAAAGACTATTGCCGACAAGAAGGCTGAGCTTCGCGAGGCTGGTGTCATTCCTGCGGACGCCGCAAACAAACCACAAGAGGCCGAAGTCTCAGAGGTTACGGAGATTGTAGGCGGGAAGAAAGACTGCCTACATATGAACAAGGGCCGTATTCAAACAACGCTACGTGACGGTAAGCGTTTCATTTTCCGTCTATGTACAGAATGTCGTGCTAGAATTCCTGAAATGCCATTGGCAACTAAGGCGGCATATCTAGATGGCAAAGTCAATAAAGCGGATGACGTTAACATTCGCGAACTATAAGGAAAGCAAAATGATCGAAAGAAAGAAACTGATTGTACCTGCCGTTTTGGCGGCTGTTCTTGGTATCGGAATCGCTACCAGTGCTCTAAGTGGCTGCGTATCTACAGGATCGGGCCAAGGCGTCGAACTCATTGAGAATATGAGTGAACCCAATTTCATCAAGTGGCGTCTATACATTAGTCTAACGACTAAGGTAGTTGCAAGCCGACTAGCGGATGAAGGTCTGGTAAGCCGTGAGGAACTAGGGCTGGCAGCTCAAGCCCTCAAGCTTGTGCGTGATGGCTCGGTGCCTCCTGATCTATCTGCTGGTTCGTTGCTAAAGCCAGCCCTAGAAAAGGTCGGCCTAAAGGATAGCGAAATTGAGTTAGCCCTTCTTGTAATCGAGCAAGAGTTGCTACAGCGTGTACCTCTAATTATAGATCCCGGTACGGGACTTGTGCAATTGTCTGATCGCACCAAGAGCGTACTAAATGAGATGGTCAATTCACTAGAAGCCGCAGCGGTTCAACCTGCTACACAAGCTGAAAGCCAGCAAGCGGCCCAGCTACAGGCTGAACTTGCACAGTGATTCGAGTCTTCTTTAATGAAGATGGCTTTTACATAGCCGGGGAGAGCGTCGAAATAAGCCGCCGCTCTTCCCCGGCCGTGACGGAACGCGGTGACAAAATCTTTCAGCCGATCCACCATACATACAAGATCCTCTATAACGCCCTGGCCGAGATTCGTGCCATGAGCATTCAAGAGGATGTTATCGTTTATGGCGATAGCCGTATCATTGATGAAGTGAATGGTTATTGCAGGCCATTAGACGAAACATGCGATCAGTGGGTCAAAGTATTACGTCGAGACATACTACCGACCGTGAGGTCGGTAGTGTTCTTTCGCAAGAAACCAGCATCGCAAATCAAAGACACTATTGGACGGGAGCATGCTCGCATGCTCCCGCCAATAAATACAGATATAGCACGATCAATAGCGGAGAACGCCGCCGAGCGTGCCGAACAGAACTACAAGACCAAGAAAACCCAGGCAAGAGATAAACTACGCAAGTCGTGGTTTGGAGACATAAATGGCAAGCGATAAAAGCACAGATCTAACTAATACATTAAACCGCATTCTACGTGAACGTTTGGCACCGTTTAATGTACCGCCAGAAATACAAGCCGAACTCCGCAAAGAGATTTTAGCGTTTTTTCAAAGACCGGAGAAAAATCCGTTCGGTGCCTGCACAATGACACCAGAAGCATCAATGGCTGCCGACCAGGCTCGCAAAGAAAAGAAAACCCAGCAGGGTGGGCCTACGCCAAAAGTAGTTTGATTAAAATCTTTACGGTGCTTTGCGATCAATACGATCCAGGGTATCTTTCATTCGACCAAGGCAGTTCGTCAGGTCAGCTAAGACCTGAGTGTTCTTTTCTAGCAAGTCAACGTATTCTTTGACGTTGGAAGCTTGCAGATCAATCATTTCTCTATAGCGTTCTTCTTGGGCTCGCTCAAGCTCTGTCACTCTTTCTTCGCATCGCTTATCGCGACGAAGCATAACCCATACCATGATACCCAATGAGGCACCGGCTGGGCCCAGACTTTGTACTAGTTGTGGGATAAGGTCTGTTGCATCTTGAAACATTAAAGCCCCCTTTGAATATAGCTATTCATGGCATTGCGTAAAGCAGTAATTATCACGGGGTCGATTGTCAAAGGATTAATCGGAATATTCTCTGATGGATCTATCGACAAATCAAAAAACTTTTCTACATCTTGTAGACGTATTAATTTATATCGTGACTGAACAACCGCACGATCTCCTTCGTTAGACGCGAAGATATGATCATGAACTGCGATTGTTGGATTGTCTAATATCGGCATCAAGGAAACGCCATCTATAGCATTTTGGGGCATATGCAAAATATTTTCTATCGTTGGTAATATATCTACGACGCTAACAATAGAGTTTGAAATGCCGGGTGTAATACCCGGACCAGCGATTATAAATGGCACATTAATACCACCCTCATAAGGGGAAGTTTTTACTTTGGTATTTACCTGACCTGGACCTATTGCGTTAGGTGGTGTCCCATTATCACCCACCAATATAATATATGTGTTTTCCATATCGACTACAGACAGCATTTGACTTAAGGCTACATCTATAGAAATAATCATCTTCTCAAAAATGAATCTGTTTGAGGTCTTGCCGGTAGGATCTGGCAAATACGGCAATAGTTCCGCGGGCGGATCATTAAATGGAGCATGTGCGGCTTGAAAAGAGACATAGGCAAACTTTGGACCCACTACGCCCTGCCACCATTGTATAAACTTATCTCTCATAACAAGAGTTTGATATGTGGTCTCTACAAAGCTGACATCGTTTTCAACACATAGCCAGCCATAATAATCGCCTTCAAATCCTATACATATTGCCGAGACATTTCCTGGTACAACAGCAAACGTCGAATCAAATTCATATGGTACTAAACGAGGAGTCATTTGCCAAGGCATATTGAGGCGATTAGTACCAAGATGCCACTTACCAAACAATGCAGTATTATACCTTTGTTTTTCGAATGAGTATGGTATAGATACCCAATCTATAGCCGGTGTTTGAACATTACTTTGATCCTGACAAATAGGACCAGATGATTCGGCATAATCACCAAACATCAGAGTGCGACGAGTAGCGGCACAAACAGGCATTGCATAGCCCCGATTAAATTTTACACCAATATTAGCTATATTATCTATGGTAGGCGTATCAACAACATCAATGTCATGAGCACCAACATCATCTAAAATAACCAGAATAACATTTGGTCTTTCAAATGCGATAGGATTTTTAGTCTGTAAAAAAGCCGCCAAGATAAATGAAATTATCATGAGTTGAATATTCTTCGGCAATTGCCATTATTCTCTGTAATTGTAGATGTAATTTCACTATTTGCAGTCCCCACCTCGATCGTCGCGGAACCGCCACCAACGCCAGTATTATCAATATTAAATCTGATTGCCAATCTATTGCCGCAATCTTCGGTGCCCGCCCACGTGGGTACGGTCGGCGTAAAAGTAAAAGTACCCGGTATACCTGTTAAGGTTTGAAACGCAGTTAGTGTGCCGCTATCAATAATAGCACCATTCCGATCCATGCGTCTCACTTGACAACGTGCCCGCATGGTGCCAGTAACAGCAGTAACACGTAATTGACAAGTCATAGTTCCGCCGCTTTCCCACGCGTCAGAATTAATCATCCATGGCTCAGTAATAAAGTGTATATTTTGTGCGGCACCACCGCCAGCAATACTAATCACGAACGTAGATGCTGATTGAATATCAGGAGACAACACCTTATCCACGTTAGATGTATTCTGAGGATGACTATCCTCGTTTTTGGGAGCGTAAATTGGCATATTAATTATAATGAATAGTCACATGAAGCTGGGCCGTTGGTACACCGCTTACACCTGAAACGCCAATCCATACCCAATTATCAACAGGAATATTTGCAGCCGCAAATGACGTTGTAATTTGGCCAGTTGTACGATTGCTGCATGAAATAGTCGAGCTTGTTAATTCGGTGCCCGCTAAGTTTCTATTTGGTCCATATCGAATAGCAAATGATCCAGATGCATCAAAGGCACCGCGAACAACTGACTCAACTTCTGTAATAGTTATCGCTTGGTTAGCATAAAACCACGTAAGATCATTATTGACCGCGGGACGTTCAATGGTCATTGATTTAGATTTTTCACGTCGCACAATCTGTTCTAATATTTGACCAGAATGTGGAATGGGCCAAAAGCCGTCATTAGCAGGACCACCAACAGAAGCATGCGTCAATCTTTCAGCCCATGCTTGATGAGGACCAAATCTATATTCAAGACGACCGCTACCGCCAAATGGTCGAACGCTAATTTGTCCACCTGTACCCGCTCCGGTATTATCGCCAACGGCAAATTGCAATGTGCCATCAGTATTAAAAAATACTGTACTAGCATTGCTTGCAGCATAACCCAAAAAGAAGCTACGTGATAATGTAGAAACAGACCCGGATGACGCGATAACCAGACTTAAAGAGTTTAATGCTGCAAATCCATAACTATTAGGAACAGTAGGCGTTAATGTATGTCCACTAACAGCAATGCCATATTTGCCGGGTTTATTGCTAGAAATATCTGCGTTGGTAGTAAAGCCACCATCAAAACCAGGGATAGTTTCTCGAACAAGAATACCCTTATATCCTATTAAATCGCGTCTATGATCAATTTCATTGCCATTATCATAAGCCGTTTGTAAATCTACTGAACCGCCAGGCGTCGCCTGAGCAATCATGGTGGCTATTTGACCAGAATGTGGAATGGGCCATAAACCAATAGCCAAAGGTCCACCACTAACCTTATTATTGTCGCGAACATACCAGGCGTTGTGCGGGCTGCCCGCATCTCCAAATCCAAAATACGTTAATGTACCCTTATTTAGTCCTCTGGCATTCAACGTAATATTGTCGTCAGAATCTAATTCTATTTGGCCAGTTGCGTCCACAAGAAAAAAACCGGCAGTATCAATGTCTATTGCACGAAAAGAATCAATTTTAAGTCCGATACCTAATGCTTCTTGAAGACCCCCAAAGGTGTTAATAGATAGTCCATGACCAGTAATGATTTGCATCTCGCCACTACTAACGATAAAAAGATCGTCAGCAGGATGCTTTTGTGTGCTAATAATAGCAATTTGTTTAAATGTTGACCCGGATTCTTGATCGTCTACATCTAAAGCTCTAGTAGCACCTAAACGTAATGGAAAATTAAATCCGCCATCTACAGAAAACTCAAATGCTGTTTGAGTGCCAGCAACATGATAGCTAACTTCACTATCATGTGTTTCACGATAAGACAAATCTGGTTTCATACTATAACGAATGATACCAGATTGACCATACAAAGCATCATGCCACATGCCACTATTCATATGAATATTAGCATATGGAGTCGGCGGCATCTTCTGCCCAAAGCGACCAGTTTGTTGTGTACCGATAGAAGCGGTACCACTAGCTTGAGGATTTAGATCACCAGTAGAAAACATAGTTTAGCATCCAAAAATTATAACTCTACCACCCTGGGCAACATTAAAGCCGATCGTCACAACGTTCGCACTTGTAACTTCTATAGAGTCAGGAATGATGGCTACTCGTGGCGTTGAATCATCCAAAATCATGACATCAACATCACTCGTATTAAGATTATGAGTAACGGTCCACGATGTTGCGGCACCAAATGTTGCTGCAAAGCAACGAGGAATGCTATTGCCAGCAGTAATCGTCATTGTTTGGCCAATAATATCAACGACGATACCGGAAGCACCAACAACATTGATAACGCCTTGAGCTTCAGTGCCATTGAAATCTGTCAATGCATTAACTACACGACCATTAAATCCTTGAGCCGGAAATCTCCATAAGCCACTCAGTGCGTTAACATCTACGTTGAAAGAGATCGGCGAAGCTCCGCCATTGTCTGTGATAACTATGAAGCCACTAGTAGAAGTTAAATCAATATCACCAGTGAGATTGGCACCGCCAAGAACGCCAACTGACGTAACGGTCGTTGCACCAGTAACCAGACTATTGAAAGTTAAGCCGCCATCAACCGATACTTGGAATGCAGCAAGCTGACGATTATAGCGTAGAACGCCAGATTGACCATATAGTGGATCGTGGTATACACCACTGATCATATGAACATGATTAAATGGCCGTAGAGTCGTAATATCAAACGCGTCCTGACCGTTCGGACGCACATTAACCCCTAGATTAGCGAAACCACTTACTGAGGGTACTAAGTCACCATTAATAGGAAAGCCCATAAGTCACGTCCTTTGTTATAGACTAGTGTGCAAAAATAAGTACACTAACCTATAATTACTACTTTACCAGACTGAGGAGCATTAAATCTGATTGCAACACTGGTAATATCTATAATTTCAATTTCGTCCGGAAAGACTGTTTTTTTGTCTGTATCATACACTTGTACTAGCACATCTTCTGTACCAATGTTGTGTATGCCCGTGACGGCTACCTGATCAGTAAAAACGGCAATAAACTTGGTTAAATTAACGGCTCCAGAAGCTCCGGCACCGTCAATCAAAATAACGTTCGCCGAAGGCGACGTTACCTGAACGCCATTGACACCCTCAAAAGAAACGGTAGGGCCAACATTATTGCCAGGGTTAATGATCTGTATACCGCTAGTAGACCCACCGCCACCGCTGCCAGTGCTACCGCCGACAGAAACAATGCCACCTACACCTAAGCTCATTTACGCAAGCTCCAGAACTCTTACATCTATGTTTCCTCCAGAAACAGCGTATACCACAACGTTCGGATTATTCTGAATATCAAAAGCGATCTTCTCGCCTGCGGCAAGAGGAAGACCATTGCTCGTTGTCACACTGGCGTCACCAAGATAAATTGGTGCAACACCATTGTTGTGAATAACAAGAGCACGGCGATATTCTAGCGGGTTCGCTGGTAAAGGAGTGGGCGAGGTTGTTACAGTGACCGCTGTAGGACGAAGCCCTATAGAAACAGAGAAGTCCTCGGGGTTAAGAAGAACAACACCGTCCCCAATGCGGGTACGGAGATTGTCTTTGCTATTTGCACCTGGAAAAGAACCTGGCGAAAAATGATGTGCCGGCCCATAAGCTACATGAGGAATTGTTCCACTGCCTATAGTTGCAAAATATTGTTTATTCATGTGCGACATCCTTATGTGGACAAACTCCACCATTAATAGCCCTGCCGCAATTACAATTATAGCAAAGAACCTGGAACCCGTCCGGATAATTGTTGTTCTTTAGCCAGAGATACATATGTTTGGCACGGCCATTTGTTTGCCGCTTATGCTCTGCACCATTTGAATTGATATGGTCGATAGTTAAAAACTTACTATTGATCTCACCACAACAAGTGCATTTGCCACCATAGGCTTCAAAAGCCGCTATTTTTGTGCGATCTCTATATGCCTTACTATTAATATGATTGGCTATTTTTCCTTCCGGGCTTGCAAAACGGGCCTTGTCTCGCTTGCGAAACCAATCCTGGCGACTGCCCGCCTTACATAACAGACAGAATTTTTGAGCCGCATGATAGGGCTCAAACTCTCTGTGGCAACGTTGACAGTTCTTGATCTTAAACTTAACCACGGATTGCTCCTACGGAACAATCCGTATTAGAATATCAAAATTCTTACTTGTACCGTGCCGGTAGAAGCAGCAGCCCAAATATCAACGCCAGCCATAATAGGCAATGTCACGAAAGCTCTCGGAGCAGCCGTACCATTAACTAATTGCCAACCTTCTGAAACCACTTTAGCTGGAGCATTTGCAATCAAAAGCGTGCTAGAATCAGAAGCATTCTCAATCATCACTTGACGTGCTCGCGGCATCAGACTTTGGCTAGCACCAAAAATCTTGATTGGTGTAGTGCTAACCGCGATACCGCTGGATGCAAACGCATCAACAGACGCAAGATCTTCGGGGTTCGCCACAATCACCTGGATACCAGTACGCACACCAGCGGCCTGGCCGGTGTTGTCTGAACCTCTTTGGCCAGACGGCAATATAGCTCTTACGTACGGAAGGGTTCCAGAACCCACTTGGGCAGCTACAATATTTGTCATGTCAACCTCAGCGACCTTCGGTCGCTAAACTTTAACGAAACCAAAGCCCCGACATGGGGCTCGACAGACAAATAATACACTAGCCCGCGGCTAGTCAGCGATTTCTTCGACCTTAAACTTAAACTTTGCCCTAGCTTCTGCACACCACGGGAACAGGTCTTTAAAGATAACCTCCATGGCGTCTGCAATGTTACGCATCTCTAGCTGAGCGTGAGGGTCTTGTCGCAGGTTCAAGAAATGGATCAGGTTGTGAACGTCCACGTTGACATACACTTCGGTGAATAAAGAAACCGGCAGAACGATGCGTGCAAGTTCCTTGGCAACGCCATTAGCCAGTAACTCCTCATAGGCGGCATAAGATCGCTTGAAACTGTCCTGAGCAATCCAGGTCATCGCCGCGTGCCATTTCTCATCCGCGACATCCAGACTGCCTTGTTTGTTTTTGGTGTCCTGTACTCGCCAGGCTAGCGGCATATAGCGTTCATCCGCAAGCTCGCTATATCTACCGCTCCATTCGTTGAGTCGGAATGTGCGATGACGCACAAACTGTCTCATGCAAAAGATCGGCATCTTGATGTTGAAGGTGATATTACACGCCTCAAATGGGCTCGTGTGTCTATTCTTGAAAAGGTAGAATAGAAGCTTCTTGTCGGCATCATCACCCTTGGACGGCGACTTGTAGCTAATGCGTGCCGTTTCAACGATACGCCGATCGTCACCAAGATGGTCTACGTAACGCACGTAGCCCTGTCCTAAGACGGGGATTGTGTGGCCCTTGTCCATTACGGAATGAACTTTGGTCTTACGAGTTCGGTCAGAACTTCGTTTTGGATGCGGCTCTTTAGTTCTGCAATCACTTCGTCGGCATCAAATGTGCGGGCGATTGCAATCTCAACGGTGTAGCGACCAACACCAGGATTGACGTAATCGATACCATCCAATGTACCGATTGCCTTGATTAGTCTTTGCTCGATTGTATCAGGCTTCTCTTTGCTGCCAAAGTTAAAGCCCATCGTCTTGGATAAGGTCAGCATGAAACGCCATTTTACTTCTTGGCCATCCTGATCCTTGGGAAATGTTAGAACAAAAGACTCGCGGGGGGCGGGTTGATTCATGTTAGTTCGCAAACTCCATTGCGGCACGCTTCGATAGATTTGACAGAAATACCTGCTAGAGCCATTGCTTCTTGCAGCTTATCAGGATTGCTAATATCGATCGGCTCTAGTGGTTCGTTACCTTTCGAGCCAGCACGATAGATTGTAAAGCCCTTGACGTACTGTGCGTAATCCAGAATCACGTCGCTAAGCTTCGTACAATCGTAATCATACGGAAGATTGGTCGTCTTGGAAATGGCAGAGTCGATATATTTTTGGATCGTTGCCTGGACGGCGATATGCTGCTCGACCGTTACATCATAAGCCCCGCAAAAATGCTGCATGTCTTTGCCTGCGGCAAAATACTCTGCAAAGAGGGCATCGGCTACGAATTCCTCACGCCAAACATTGCCTTCGCGGAAGCGACGCTTGTAAACGGGAGCAAAAATCGGCTCGACACCGGACGAAACGCCAAGAACCATACTGTTCGTACCGCATGGAGCGATCGTCAACATAACAGCATTACGAATACCGTGGTGCTTAATAGACGACTGTAGACGCGGCGGAAGCTGACGGAAGAACTCTTCCTGCGAATAGCGTTCAGCATCAAACTCGGGGAATGCACCCTTCTCTTTGGCAATCTCGACCGACGCAGCGTACGCTTCATTGCGGAAGGTAGCAAATAAACGATCCAAGAACTCTAGGCACTTCTCGTTGCCATAACGATAGCCAAGCTTCAAAAGTAAGTAATGCAATCCAGTGACACCCAACCCGATGCGACGGCTGCGTTCGCCAATCGTCTTACATTCAGGAATCGGGTAGTGATTAGCCGTCAAGACGTTATCGAGGAAGCGAATACCTATACGAATGGCTTTGGCTAGGCGTTTCCAATCTACATCATGACGCTTTGCGTCGTACATATTTGACAGATTAACGTGGCCCAGGCAGCAATTGCCATATGGTGGCAGCGGAATTTCACCACAAGGATTAGGTGAATCTAGCTTCTCAAAATATGAGACGTTCGTAAAGCTATTCACTAAGTCCAGGTTGTAAATGCCGGGATCGCCGCTCTTCCATGAGTTAACGATAAGCGTTTCCCAAATTTCTGTTGCCAGAATCTCGACTTCGCCGATCACATTAAACACATCATTCTGTGTAACGCGATGATGATTGTGTGCTCTGCCCAATGCATCTTCTTCGTTTAAAGCTATGATACGAATCGTGTCAGTCGTCTTCGCATTCACACGCTTCACGTCATACGTTTTGTATGTACGGCCATTGAACTTGAAATTCCATGGCTTGTTCTTTTTTACAGCAGCAATGAACTCTTTGGTGATGCCGACCGAAATATTAAAATTCGTTAGCTGATTCAAATTTAGCTTAACGTGCAAGAACTCCAGCAAATCCGGATGGTCTACATTCAGAATAGCAATAAGGGCGGTGCGACGATTCTTGCCACTGCGTACGTGATGGCCAATCTCATTGACCATCTGCATAACGGACACAGAACCCGGTGCCGAGTTCCGTATGTTCTGGATGTCATCGCCCTTTGGGCGAATCGATGAGAAGTTGTAGCCAATGCCGCCGCCACCGCACGAGATGATGTAGGTATCTCTAATCATCTTGCCGATCGACTCGACTGTATCCTCCGGATGCAATCGATAGCAATTCAGCATATTAAACTGTCGGCGACCTGCACCAAACAGAATACGACCACCCGGCATAAAGTCGCCGACAGTGATCAATTCATTGAAAGCCTCAGACCAAACCTGCACGCCTCCGTTCTTCTCGACAGAAGCAATGTAATCAGAAACACGTTTTGCACACTGAGCCCAGGTTTCTTCGCCTGGCATTGCATAACGTTGTAAGAAAATGGTTTTACGAAGGCCGTCTAGTTGCATTGGAATCTCGCAGGATCAAATAGTTTCACAGGGGGCTCTTGTTTAGTAATGATGTCCTTGAGTAAGATGCTGCCCTGTAAAGCATGGCTAAAGCCGTGATTGTTGAATCCACCAAAGATGTATTGAGAACGTCTATTGGGTAATGCACCAATCAGTGGCAAGCCATCCGGCGTCGAGGTCATAATGCCAGACCAAGTGTACGCATATTTCACGTCGCCTAAAATGGGTAAGGCACTGCTCACGAACTCGCGTAGCTTATCATAAACAGTGGGACTAAAGTCGCCATCATTCATGATGCCAATTTGCTGTCCACGAACAGCGTGTCGCATGCCGCCAACCAAAAGTCTTCCGCCGTACAGGCGGAAGTATTCGTTGCCGTCATGACAGCTAATACCCATATGCGGGAACGTCTGGATCGTATTATCTGGCAAATAATCGGTAGCAATCATCTGGCCTCTATAGCTCACCATCGTCTCCGCTAATTCAGGAACCAACTCAGGAGTGTACGCATTCATACAATACACTACGCACTTCGTGCGTATGGTTCCCTTGTGGCGAATTGAAACAGTCAAACTACCGTCGTCGTTTTCACTCACTCCTGTTACACAGGAGTTCGTCAGTACACGCGGCCCCTTCTGTTCTATTAGCTCACGTAAACCGTTGACAACCTTGTAAGGATTCATGATGGCTTCGGTCGGCACAAACATACCGCCAATGAATCCTGTGTTAGGTAATAATGTGCGGACCTTTGCCTTGTCGAATAGTGGACAGTCTAGGTTACGATGCCGTTTGATGAAGCGAGCTTCTTGCTCTAAATCTGACATTTCAGCGTCGTCAATAGCTAGCCGCAGACCACCACAATCTCGCACGTCACTGTCAAACTTGACGTTACGCAAGCCATTGAGAAGCTTGCGATTGTTCTCGGAGATAAAGTGTAAGTATTCGACGCCGCTCTCTTCTGGCATTTTAGAGAACAGCTTGTGGCCTCTTAGCATTAAATGGCCACCGCCTCTACCGGAAGCGTGATAACCTACCGTATTGTCCTCAACGAGATATGTATTAACATGCCCCGATATCACAAGCTGGTACAATAAGTTTAAACCAGCAACGCCGCCGCCAATAATCAGCACGTCGGCGTTACGTATAATGCCAGCACTGACCGTGTGCTTTGAGGGACAGGTCAGGAACCAATATGCATTATGTTGGGCCATTACAGCAAATCTTCTAGCGACTCGTCCTCTGCAACTGGCTTATTCTCTTTGACAGAATTCATGATCTTGCGAAGGTCGGCCTTGGTCGGCTCGAAATGGTCGCGATAATTCCGTCTTGCACAGTTATCACAAATATCAAAAAAGAGTTCTACCTCTTCTCCTGTGCGAGTCTTGTATTTCTTCTTCTCTTGGCTCACTACGTGAGCCAGGGGACGTGTCATACGCGGCTTGCCGCACTGCGGACAAGTGCAACGCTTGACATCAATAGGCTTGCTACCTAATCTCTTCATCGATTGTCGCCAGATCCACCAAGAACACCACGTTCCTTACGACTAAACAGCTTCTCGATATTGGCTTTCGCCACGTCATCCATTGACACGCCGATCTCTTGAGCGAGGGCGGCAACGTACCAAAGCACGTCACCGAGTTCCTTAGCAACGGCGTCGCGACTTTCTTGCGTCAAGACTCCGCGTTTATCGCGGAGTAGCTTCTTAACCTTCTCAGCCACTTCGCCAGCTTCGCCACAAAGACCAATAGCAGGATAGACATATCGAATGTGCTCGTCGTTGCCATCGACCTTAACAAAGGGATAGATGGCCGTGCTTACTGCCTTCTCTTGATACTCTTTAAAGTCCATTACGATTCCTTTTTGGTAGCAGGATCAAACTTCATCCATCCGCCATGAGGCAGATACTTGCCCTCTTCGATACCAGAAGCATCATCCTTACCGGCCTTACGCTTCGGGAAGAATCGCTTGTCTTTCTTGGTGACACTCATACGTAGACGAGCACGGCATCCAACTTTTTGGCAATGCAATTCGTAGAACTTATCCCCGCCATCGTTCTCACGAACGACGTGGCGGATGTCTTCGCTACCGCATTTGCCACAGCTTCGCTCGCCGAAACATTCGGCGAGCGACGCTAGTTGTTCCCACAGCTCAGCATGACCTTCACCCTGAGCCTCGATAAAACCAGATCCGCATTTAACTGTTACTTTCATTGTTCACCTGCTTTTGCTTTTAGCTCTGCCTTACGGGCATCGCGAGCGTCCTTTGTAGATACGGTAGCCTTCGATGGCTTCTGCTCGTTGAGCCATGACATCGCGGCCTGTGCTTCGGCAACAGTGAGTTCTGTTAGCTCGAAAATAGAAGCTGCTCGTGTCTTATCAGTAATGACTTCTTCAAGAACACGAGCAACGTCAAACCCTCTAGATTCGCAAAGCTTTTCTACCGCAACAACAAGTTGCTTATCGGCCTTTCCAGTAGGCGAAGCTTCCAACGAGCCTATGTTTTCACGGAATCCAATTTCCTCGGACGATAGAGTGCTAATACCGAGTGCCTTACGTAGGCAACGAGCTTCTGCTCGCGACTCCGCAACAGCGGTAGGATACGTCGCGAATACACCCTTGGTGTTTTTAGCATTGCAATCGGCCGCACCCACAAAGGTAGCAAAATGCTTCAACTCATCGCCCGGATTTGTAACAAATGACGCGGTATAGATAGCTTGCACCATCGTATCTGATGGTGTCTGAATGACCACGCTTTGTTCGTAAATACCGGCTAATCTAGCGAGACGCTGTAACCCCTTCAATAGTACGACGGGAATTTCGTCTTCGCCTTCTCTGCGAAGAGCCCTTTCGTTAGGCTGCAATAGTGATTCCCAATCGGTTTCAAATAAGGGCTTGAATTGCTGTGTCATGATATGAGATGTAGTTGCTTTCTATTGTCTTGAAAGAAGGTTAATAAAGCGTCGTATACTCTTTGGCATCTAGCTTGCGACAGCGAGTTAGATTTGTCTTCGATGACCACCACTCGATAGCCCGTATCGTTCAATTCTTGTATCAGCTTCTCGTATCTAACTTCTAACTTGGACGCCTGTAGATCGCCGTAGACCGCTACCGGCAAGATTAACTCTATGACCACCTTGCGATCCACCAGGATTATATCGGAAACGTGATTGGCCGTCAGCTTCATTCCCGACTTCACTGACTCGCGGGTGCTCAAAAATTCCAGCAGCTTGGTACCAAATCTGGAAAGTTCACCAGGAACGGGTCGTTCCGCACCTTGCAAACGCTGGATCAACTCGATGCGTTGTTTGGCAGAACGCTGTCCCCATTCTCGCTTACGAAGCTGCCCCAGCTTCGTCTTTTGTTTGTCGCCTTCCGGCGACTCCCAAAACATACGGGTGCTGTGAGAAATCTTTTCTACCGCTTCTGCCTTATGTTTCTTGCCAAGGCGTTGATGTGACGCCTTGGTAAGATGCTGGGCCTGAGCGTCACTCTTGGATCGTCTCTGAACCCCAAGCTTACGCATATGATAGTAAAGCGTAGATTTGGCCATCTGTAAATGACTGGCCATTTCCTCTAACGACATTGTGTCGTAGAGTTGCTGGAGGTTTTCCTTAGTCAACTTCATTACCGACGAACGATATCCCACTTAATCTTAAGGCCAAGCCGTTCGGCTTCGGCCTTAATTTGATTAGCTGTCGCTCCATACTTCTTAAAACAGAAGGAGAAGCCATGGTTCACAATCTCGCGTCTGAAACGATTAACGGATTCATTATCGTCAATTGGCAAACGCCATACGCGACCACCGTCTTTCTTGGCCTGCTGATTAGCGGCTTCCTGCTCTCTAGCTTTTTCCGAAGCTTCAAAACGACGCTGACGTTCGGCGTCTTCCTTACGGACTAGAGTGATATTGGGCTTCGGCTTAGGCTCAACCTCGGCTTGGGTCTGCTTGCGAGCAGCCAATTCTTTCAGACGCTCATTGGCAACAGCTTCGGCTTCTCGCACCTTCGTGACCTGTTCGATAACGCGAGCTTCGTTTTTGTCGGCGTCCTCTTTGCGTAGCTTACGCAGCAATCTACGAGCCTCGTCCTGTGATTCGATATCAAGCACTTTCTTGTAGTGCTGAACATCGTTGGGTGCAAGCCCTAGGTGACGCTCGAAAGTTCCCGGCGTAGCCAGTTGAGCAACTAGCTCAACAAACTTCATTCGCTCCGCGAGCGTTAGTTCCTTGCGTGCGGTCTTAGGACGCTTCTTCTGGTCTTGCCAAATCTTTGCGTCACGTTCTTGTTCTTTATTCATAATACACTCCTAAAATAGTAATTCGTCGGTTCTTTGTCTGTAGGAGGCTTTGGGAGACTGTGCATGTAGATCGTACGTACACATTTTTCTGTTAAGGTCATCATAGCTAATTGACGGCGACCAACCAAGGATATCTTTAGCTTTTGAGGCATCGCCAATTAGTACGTTGATTTCGTTAGGACGCATCAGCCCATCACCTTGATGAGCCACGCACTTTTTCGTCAGGTCAAACTTGGCCAGACTCATTTCTAGCCACTCCATACAACTGTGTGTTTGACCCGTCGCGATCACAAAATCCTCGGGCGACTTATGTTGCAACATTAAGTACATTGCGTTTACATAATCGCCCGAGAATCCTTCATCTCGTTTAGCCTCTAGATTGCCTAAAACAATGAGAGGCTGTAAACCCCAATAAATACGAGCAAGATGACTTGTTACCTTACGAGTAAAAAATTCTTCGCCGCGTAGAGGAGCTGAATGATTGAATAAAATACCGCAAGCTGCAAACATATCAAATGATTCACGATAAACTTTTGTCATTTGGTAGCCAGTTACTTTTGATACACCGTATGGAGATGCGGCAACCATAGGAGAGTCCTCATCGAGGATAACGTCGCCGCCTTGTCGCTTAACATAATCACCATACATTTCGCTACTGCCCGCAAAGTAGAAACGACAATCTTTCTTATATTGACGTAGTGCTTCAAGACAATTGACTGTCCCAATTGCATTAGCCTCAAGAACTTGTACAGGAGAAGCCCATGAACAACCTACAAATGAGTTCGCAGCAAGATGATAAAATTCATCTGGCTGAAATTCAGAAACAATACGATTAATACTACCTGCATCTGTCACATCGCCATACACTAGATTAAAATTTGGCGATCCCTTAAGAGTGCTCAGACGCTTTGTATTGTCGTTTGCAGAGCGTCTCACGATACCAATGACACGATAATTCTTTTGAAGCAATAAATGGCTTAAGTAAAAGCCATCCATACCTCCGACACCAGTTATAATTGCAGTTTTGCTCATTTGATAAACATGCCACACGAGGCGGCAACATCGAAGCCTACACGACTAATGACCTTTACTTTCGATGCTGGAAATTCTGACTTGAATATCCTGCACGCCCCCTCAAAATCGCCTTCTTCGCCGTACTTTTCCGAGAATGGATTGTATCTGACGATATTGAAATCTATTCTAAGGCCAGAAGTCTTAATGACATTGCACACATCCTGTACGTCCTGTGCAGAATCATTCTCGCCCTTGATGAAGGCATAATGAACGCGAGGGATTTTGTGTGAGTGACTTTGCCATTCGCCCAGGATATCTAACGCCTCTTTGGGATCCATTGCATTCGGTAACCACTTTGCTCGAAACTCTGGTTTGATAGAATACAGCGAATAGTATAGATTAGGAGCAACTGTTCTAAACGTCTTCCAAAGCCGCTTAGGAACAACGTCGCGAGGCATCACAGTGGAGATGTTAAAATCTGGTACTAAATCGCATTTAATGGCCATGCTTGCCAATTCGCTTAGAATACTATCTGCCTCGCGGGTAAAGATTCGCGAGTCAAATGGCTCGCCACGAGCCATAAAGTTAAAGTTCACAATATCGGCTGTTGGCTGCTTCACATAGTAGTCCAGAACTTCATTAGCCTGCTGGTAGAACTCTTCGGCCGTTACATCTCTACCAACCATTTGTTTTGTGGCTGTCAAATGGCACATACGACATGCCAACTTGCACGCTGTTTGGCTACTTAGATAGCAAATAAAGTAATCGCGATTACGACGCACATAGCGTGCCTCAATCATCTGTTTGGGACCAATACTGCGAACAAAGTTCACAGAATCATCTTCTTTACTTACTAACAACTGACTCATTAGCTCTATACCATTCAATTGATCTGCGGATTGTTTCTTCTAAGCTGGTTGTCGCTTCCCAACGCAAGACTCTTTTAGCTCTTGAAACATCAAGGCTTCGTCTAGGTTGACCATCCGGCTTACTTGGATCCCAAATAATGCCAGCGTCATAGCCACCAATCGCCTTGATGACTCCCGCTAATTCAGCAATAGTTACTTCGTGACCCGTGCCAAGATTGATAGGTTCTGGTCCGGTGTTCTTCTCTAAGGCAATACCAATCGCCCGAGCACAATCGCCCGCATACAAGAATTCTCGCGACGCCGTTCCAGTGCCCCACAAACTCACGACATCATGTCTGCATTCTTGTGCATATTGAAACTTCTTGATGATAGCAGGAATTACATGGCTGCTATAGGCGTCGAAGTGATCGTACTCGCCTGCCATGTTTACTGGAACAAGGCTTGTAACATCAAGACCATATTGTTTGTGATACGCACGCCCCATCTCCAAAACAGACTTCTTAGCGATGCCATAAGGGGCGTTAGTTTCTTCCGGATATCCATTCCAAATGTCCTCTTCTTTAAAGGGAATGGGAGTGAACTTTGGATACATGCAAACGGTACCCATTAGCACAACCTTTTTGAGCTTCGCCTCGCGGGCTCCTTCAAGGACATTGATGCCCATTTGTAGGTTCTCGTAGATGAACCTGCCCGGGTTGTCTTTATTGATCCCAATGCCGCCGCAGGCAGCAGCAAGATGTACGATAGCATCAACTTTGCGATGAAAACATAAATGCTCAATGTAGAACACCGCATCTGGATCCAGAAGGTCTAACTCGCCACGAGAAGGTGTCACAAGTTCGTGATCATATGATAACAAACTTGTTACATGTTTCCCAAGGAAACCACCGGCTCCAGTGACTAATACTTTCATGCTTATATGATATGTTTTTGGTCTATCCTGGCAAGCTATTTCTTAAAATAATCGCTCCAGTAGAGATATGTCTTATAGTCGTTGGGTGTGCCCCAGCAGATGTAATCGTCTACCTCGAACACCTTAACCTTTAAACCCTGTTCAAGATTACGATTAATCACGTCATCAACGTAGAACTCACCATTAGTTCTTAAGTCTCGATCTTGATTAGCTTTTAAGCCGTCCAAGAAATACTTGGCCTTGCGAAAGTACATAGTGCCGATGATAGCGTGCTTGCGACCTTCGACAAACCGCTTGCAGGAAACACTACGTATATCGCCTTCGACGTTCACGTCGAGCCAAGAGTACATGTCAGGATTGTTTTTGCCTGTCGGATGGTTCGTAAAGGACCAAACGACTACATCGACACTAGGATCGTCAATGAGATCGAGGAACTCTGTCTGATTGTACACGGCAGAATTATCGCATGCAGAAATCAAGATAGGACTTTCGGGATCAATAGCAGCTCCACGAATACCAATCTCACATGTTTCAGCTTGACCCTGTGTGACTGCATCTATGTAAACGTAAGCGGCTTCAGGATAGCAAAGCCAAACATCCATGGCCATATCGTAATGCTCAGCTAAAGCAACAAATACGATGTCTTTTGATTGTGGTAAGGCTTTGACAGCCTTAACAACCATTGGACTACCATCTACAGGAAGAAACGGCTTAGGCTTGTCGTATTCTTTGAATCGTTCTCCTCGTCCAGCCATAGGGATGACAAGCGTGAAGTTTGGTTTACGAAAATATCGAGACCACTTCTTGTAGACTTCAAGGTCGTAGGGCGTGCCCCACTGGAGCATCTTGTCAATCTCGAAAAGCTTGACGGCTAGGCCGTCACGGACCAGCAGATTGTAGACCAGACTGACGTAGTATTCGCCATTGACGTTCATGTCTAACGCCATGAGTTCCACAAAGTACCTCTTCAAGAGCGTCCCGCTCTTGAAGTAGTAGGTGCCGTTAGACGCAAACTCGGACATCCTGTCAGAAGTGAACGGTGCCTTCTCTCTAATTTCAAGGAGAGTGCCATCAAGTTTGTGCTCTCGACAAAACGCATAGTTGTCAGAGCCAAGCATGTGCGGATGGAATCCTCTGTAGCCAGCAATAGCTCCCGCAACACTATTGTCACGAACGGTATCTAGGAACCGTTCGAAGTCCCATTTGGTTCCATAGTCACAATAGCTTACGATGACCTCATCATCGTCATTGATGAATTCGAAAGCTTGCGATACCGCCCACACCGGACCTTTTTTATGCGGCTCAATGACGACGATGTTGCACGTAGGACAGATAGCCGTTAGAATATTGGCCATGTCCGTGTTCTTAATGTCGTCGCTATTGCAGATAAACGTCACTTCCGTGACGCCGGGAAACAAGCTAACAACATGCTTAATCATGGGCACGTCATCAACACGAATCAACGGCTTTGGGTCAGTATATCCGGCGTCACGGAAACGCTTGCCGGATCCGGACATGGGAATGACTAGCTGCATAGATCTTCGATCTTCACGCTCTTGTCTTCTACGAACAGATCGTAGTATGGCTTAGTGCAATCTAGCTCATGGTATTTGGCACCCCACGCATCCAATTGCTTTTTGGTGAACTCATGCCAGTTGATTCCGCTTCGACTACCACGAGCTGTCCAGTAGACAATCGTGTGTCCTTCGTCGTAAAGCTTATTGATCTTCGCGATGTTCGCGTGAATCGGCTGGGTATTTTCATAAGTCCTGTCGGTGCCTTCGGGGCAACGACAGATGGTCTCGTCAATATCGACTCTAATTATCATAGCCAATTCTCCAACGATAGTGCTCATCTTCGTTATGTGTAATGTCATCAACTTCAAACGCTGTCAAAAACTTGGGTTGAGGACAACCCAAGAAGACCTCAGCCGCCTTCTCGCATATTTCTGTCATGACAATGGCGTGCTCAACTGATTTAGCACAACAAATGATTCCGTGGTTTTGCAACAAGAACAACCCAGGACAACCACCAATCTCAATGATCTTGTTAGTAATAGCTTCGGCTAGAGCTTTGCCTGGTGCAACATATGGTATGACATACGATTGAACACCATTAAACACAACGTGATCAGGGAAAAGACGATTGTTTGCAAACTCATTGATGCGATCAGAACATAGAATCTTGAGCGTGTTCACGGGGTGCGTATGAGCAATGACAGTGTTATTAGAATGCCAATAGATTGCCGCATGAAAGCTCGCTTCCATACTGGGCTTTTCGTCGTCGCGTAATGGTTTGCCGTGTGGATCGCATTCAACAAACCAAGGCTCACGAAGTGATCTGCCGCTGGCCTTGATCCAGAAGCCACGATCACTTCGCATAGACACATTGCCTTCTGTGCCAACAACAAATCGAGATAGCTCTCGACTAAGTTTTTTGAGATCTGAGTTCATCTAGGATATATGAAACGCCAATACGTACGTTCTGAACAATTACCTCACGCGACTTAGCGTCGCGTTTAATGACGACATCGGCCCGAGCCCGCAAGGGCTCAATGTACTTTTCGTATTCACCGTAACGCTTCTGGATCTGTCGCATCACTTGATCCAAAGTGTAACCCCTATCACGCGTGTCTCTCTTGATCTTCCAGTCAAGCTTCAAATCGTAGTCCGTATCCAAAAAGATCGTCAAATCGAACAAGCTTTCGTCGCACATCAATGTATGTAGACCGCAAACAATAAGGTTCTTTTCTGGCAGAATACGCTGCGGCACCGTGAATGTACCAGTCTCGTGATCGTATTGACGACGATAGATCGTCTCGCCACGCTTTAGGGCCGCGATGTCTTGCTCAAGTAAAGCCAGATCATTGGCTTCTGGATTGAGTTGTGTATAGTTCAGCCAATGAAGATCGTTGCGTTCCCACTTGTGGTAACGATCACACTCTAAGAGAACAACATCGGGACCATAACACGCGAACGCCAGCCAGTTAGCCAGCCTAGATTTGCCACTCGCAGAGTCGCCACAGATTGCAATACAGGTCATTCCACGTCCTTAGTGTGTTCGTTCTTCTGCTGTACTCGCTTGGCGAAGTACGTATTCACTGGAGCATAAAGATCTACGTGCCAGCAATGATAGAGACTGTTGTTAATGAGGTCTCTACAGTCACCATCGATCGATCCACAGTCGCGACGCTCATTCAGTTCCCACAAAAGACGAGCCAAGTACCGCTCTGCGGCCTCGCTTTCATATCTCGTCTTTTGTGTAATGGTGCTAAGGTATCCATGGAGTTGTACTAGCTTGCCACTCGCAACAACGAAACTGCTACACCAACAAAAGTTGATCTTATCCCAATTGTCATTGAGACCAAGCTTATCCAGTACGCGATTGCAAACATCCATGCCGTACTTGTCTGCAAACATTGAATTAATGGGCAGGGCATGTGTTTGTCTAACGGCAAGCTGATTGAAATCGTAAAAGTTCTTGAGGATAAAGTTATCCTGCGTACAAACAAAGTACGAATATTGATCAGTCAATCCGTTGTCGATTACGTACTGAGCCCCAACCTTATATGCCCCTAGCTCGAACTTCCCCTCGTAGTCATTGCTTAAAAAGACAACATTGGGTAGGCTACGTAGCGGACCGAATACGTCTTCCGGGTACTTCGAGTTGTTGTCAACGACAATCGTCAGGGCCTCGGGATAAAGCTTCTGGATGTTTTCCAGGTAGTATTTCAGGAACGAATGGTAGCCCCGGTAATACTTATGAGCGATAATGAAACAGACCTTGTTAGACATCGACAGTCTCCGCAAACTTGGTCAGGTCCATTGTCCACGCCGAGTTCAAACCAGGATCAAGAATCTCTACCGCGTCTTTGGGCACGACCTTTATGTTATATGTATGCTGTGCGTTCCAGCCCGCTATAGGATCATCACTGTAGGCGACACATACGTCATCCTTCAAAACGTCGGCGATCTCTCCAATGAGATTGAGGGGCTTAATTCTAACTCGCATATACCGTTTGTGTTCAGAGGTTTCGATGTGCTGCGTATCATAAAAGTACCCTACATCGACGTTGGCAAAGCTGTAACAAAACCTTTTATTGATGTCTAGAAAGTGTGGCGAGACAATCGAGATAAGTTTTGTTTGCGGGCTTGAAAAGAGAACATTGCATAGGCCGCCGCCGATTGGTCCAATGACGTGCGTGCATCCTTTAAAGAGGGCAATCTTCTCTTTGGTTGTCAATAACTCAGTGAAGACTTCTGTGTAGCCACGCGACTCTAACAGAGCCACAAGCTCGCTCTCGTTTGCAAAATTGCGACGCATAGTATAGTTAGTGCCTATATTGTCAAACTGAGCGTGCTTGTATGATCGACGCGAGACATAGATCTTGCGAGGTAGCTTTGGATCACATTCAATCATATCTCCCAGGCTCTTGTACAAGTCATAGACTTCCTGTCGAGGCGGGTCGTTTGATTGATCGTCGTGCGTATATGAGCTGGAAATGTACACGCTTCTGTACAATGTCTCGTTATCAAAGAACACCAAGTCTGATTCGCGAATATCCAACAGGGCCAAGAACTCTAGCACAAACCTATTAAGCTTTGTTTGCTGCAAACTAGCAAAGTTGATCAATAGCTTTAGCTCGGGCACAACCTTTTTCAAGTGCTGAAATGTAATCAAGTACGGCAATGTATCATATAAGAAATGATAGTAATTGTCAACGTTGTAGATGAAAAAGAACACGGGCGTTGTTTCGACCTTGGTCGTAGAAAAACCGATACCCGAATAAGGTTTGATGTCCGGCAACGACATAATGCGTTCACGAATCGGCTGGAAACGCTCACTGCCAGACAATAGCACGACATCCGGATAATGTCCGCGTCCGAGAACTTGAGCATCGTTTATACGAAAGACTTTAATCTCGCGACCGTTCTCGTCCGCGACATGAAGAACATACTGATCAGGAATGTCATTAAGACCTTTCATCATAGCTTCCGAATGATGCACATCTTCTTATCGTCACTAAAGGTCGCCTCTGCAATATTGGCGTTAATGTAATCAAGCTTCGCTTGTGCTATAAATGGAGAAATGAACTGCTTGTCTACAAGCCCGTATAGGTTGTCCTTATGGACTACATGTAGGTCTTCAACAAAGTAGATGCCGCCGCTTTCTAGCTGCGGGAATAGTTCGCCCATGGAAATAGTGATTGCTCGCTCATCATGGCAGCCATCATCGATTATGAACTTGAATGGCGGTGCAAGCTTGGTGAAGTTCCGAAGCTGCTGCTCAGAAGTCTGGTCCACGACAAACGTCTTGACGCGATCGTTCTCGAATCGCGAGCACTCAACAATATCTAGGCCAAAGATATCGGCCTGCCGGAAATACTGATACCAGGCTCGAAGCGAGGCCCCGGGATAGAACGGTGAACAGATCCCAATCTCCAGGAGATTGAATTTGGTGTCACGAAAGGACTCCATGTACCGCTCATAGATATATGTGTAGCGGTGAGCCAAGTTTTCTGTCTGTCCTACGTGGGCGAAGAACGATCCTTTATCGCTGCCCTCTTTGTCAAAAATCTCAGTTAACGAAGACATGCTACACTCCTTTTGACCTCTATTGAGTTTACCTTTTCAAGCTGCTGAAAAATCGCCAGTAGGGAATCGTTAAACACCTTGTGATGATATGTTCCGTAATTTCTCATGACTTCCGTAATCATGTCCGGTATCTCTTCGTATTTTGCCCAAATGATATGGTTATGATATGGGATCAGAGTTGTCAAAGCCGAGTGCTCTGAAATCACAATAGCTCCCCGTCTCAAGGCTGGCAACACTCTTAGTTCTTCCAGTGTGTCATGATGATCTGTCTGATGTACGTTGACGACAATCTTCGCAGAGCTATAAAGCTCAGCTAGCCGATCGCCGTAAACCCCCGTGTAGTTCTTGATCTGGCTAGCTGCTTTCAGCAGTCTGTGTCTTCTAGGCTGGTTCACGTCATAGAAATTGGTCACGACATCCAAAGGACGATGACGACCAAAATCCAAGTGATAAAGACAGGCCGAGATATGTAGATGACGCTGATTATAACGGGGAAAGAAATTGGTATTGCCAACGTTGAATTGATTGGGTATGCTATACTCTACAACCAAATCGCTTCGTTCTATCTGATCGTAATTGACTAGTCTTACTAAATAGAAGTCTTTGTCGTTAAGTGCTATTTTGCCAACAGGGAAACCGCCAGAGTCTCGGCCGCCTGGCTTGACTAACGTATGTTCAAATTGGAATACGACACGCTTTGTCGGTAGTCCATTCTTGAAATCGTAATCAAAGTCTCCGAAGATAACATTGGCCCACCAGTCACAGTGACGCAGTTGTTCTTTGAAGAGACCAATGCAATACAGATAATACTCACGCACAGAGTGCGTGTACTCAGCATCGTATACGATGCTGATCTGTTTGACTTTTTCAGTAACCAACATTTTGCACGTAATCTAGATAGACGTTCCGTCCATACATACGGTTCATATAGTCTCGTGTCGCTTCATCGGGCGGCGGCTCATATAGCTTAGACCATATTATTTGAGGCCATTTCGCGTCCCACATTTGATGAAGACGATTCTGATCAAAGCCCTTAGGCATATACAGATAGCCATCATAAGTATGATCTCTGGCACCGCTCTTACGGGTCATCGCGTGCTGATGTGGACAGAAAGTATCGTGGCTGACGGCAATATTACCACCGGCTAGAAAAATACGCAGACCAAAATCCATATTCTCAAAACATGCTTTCCAGCGTTCGTCGAAATAACCAATGCGATCAAATGTTTTTCTTGACCACATTTGAACAGTAAGTTCCTGAGCAGCTAGCGTATACGCCAATCCAGATTCCTGATAACCGCGACGCTGATGAGGTAGTTCGCTATTGTCAGAAGCGGGGCAAACCTGCCAAACATTCGGATTTTCCTTAAGTGTTTTGATGAGCGATATATCCAACTCTGGTGTAAATTCTACATCGGAAGTCACTAAACAAACATAGTTGCCACGAGCAATCCTCGCGAGCATATTGATGCCACGACTAATGCCTACATTGCGATCAAGCATAATAGATCGCCAACCACATCCATTGCAGTAATCTTGAATGACCTCTTGTTGCTTATGGCTTTCGCTAGCCTGGTCAATAACATAGACTTCGCTCGCAAAACGAGCGTGCATGTTCTCGCGTAATGAATTCATGCATCGATGTAGTGCGGCTTCTGCCGTACTATTATTGTTGGGGTTAAAATTTAGAATGCCGTAGGTGATGTCAATCATAGACCCACCTCTTTAAAGATATGGTCGAATCTATGATTGACATCACCTACGGCTAGCATACGATCATGGCCAGCCCGAGCTATTGCTTCGCGTTCCTGATGATGCTCTAGATAGTAACGAGCCTTATCTACTAGCTCCTGAATAGAGCGTGCAATCATAATTTCTTTGTCTTCGACAAAATACGACTGTAGATCGTCGGCTGGGGTAGCAAGCTGGAAAGCCCTACATTGCGGGATCTCAAAATGTCTGCCTTTGATCTGTGGCATAGTACCATGATGCCATGGATTAGACAAATTCAAGTTGACTCGTGTTTGATTGAAGACATCAATGATTGCTTGAAAGTCAGCAATGTAACCGTGCCACTTGTCATAGCCTTCCCAATAGTTACCAAAAAGATCTACATTCAGGCCCGCCGCAATCAGAGCGTTCATGATCTCCGATCGCAAGAAACGACCATCGGGCATGCGTCCGTGCTTCTGGCCAACGAAGCTAATATCGTACTTAGGGGCTTCGCCGCTAGGCTTATAGAGTGGCGATCCTGCCCATTGCGACTTGATAACCTTCATGCCGTTCTGCTCATACCACGGAATGGTGGCAGAATGCGTAGTCACAAAATGGCTAACACGATCTTTGCGAGGCAGAATCCAACTACCAAAACGCCACGAGCTATCGCAGTCCCATTGGATGACAGGAATGTCTTTCTTTAAAGCTTGTTTGGCAACCTTTTCTGGCAAGTCAAGAGACTCATTAAAGGCAACGTGGAAGATAGCATCAAACTGCTCCTGTAGAAACAATTGTTCCACATGCATCTTCATGTCATCAGGATGCGAAGATATGACTTCGAACATGCCGCGTTTTGCACATTCATGCAACCCAGCTTCAATATTCATGTGCTCGTATGAAAAGCCCTCAGCGGGCTTCCCATAGTTGTACAATAGACCTACGTACAGAATCTTCATCTTGGTACGCTAGTGCCTAAGCTATAAATGTACACGCGTTCTGGCACTTTCCAGAAAATGAATCCGCTCGCTGCCGCTCGTTGCCAT